>Ga0310810_10000542_pt1 | contig 38241 bp, 35 predicted proteins | sample NCmetagenome_FD_207641 | JGI IMG/M metagenome (GOLD analysis project Ga0310810, IMG submission 207641) | Soil microbial communities from experimental microcosm in Duke University, North Carolina, United States - NC | ecosystem: Engineered > Artificial ecosystem > Soil microcosm > Unclassified ...
GTGGCGCATCATGCCTCCTTGGACGGCGGATGGGAGCGTGAAGTTCCTCACTCGCCCATCACCTTAATGATGACGCGTTTGGGGCGCTGTCCGTCGAATTCGGCGTAATAAATCTGCTGCCAGGGTCCGAAATCCAGTTTTCCCGTGGTCACCGGGACGATCACCTGGTGGTGGATAAGTAGGCTCTTCAGATGCGAATCGCCGTTGGTTTCACCCGTGCGATGGTGCCGGTAATCCTGCCGGAAGGGGGCGAGTTTCTCGAGCCATTCATCGATATCCGCGATCAAGCCGTCTTCCGCATCATTAACCCAGACGCCCGCCGTTATGTGCATGGCCGAGACCAGAATCATGCCATCGCGGATGCCGCTTTTCGTGAGCGCGCTTTCCACCTGCGGAGTGATGTTAATGTATTCGCGGTGCTGGTTGGTACGGAACGTCAGATGCTCAGTATGAAACGTCATATTTGTGATGGTACGCCTGCTCTTGACAAGGCTCGATGGCGCTACAGCATGAGCTGGCTGGCTATTCTCTGCTCTCTGCTCGATGATCGAAATCCACAATAAAATCGTGCATAGCGCCGAGAAATCCACTCACGCTCTGTTACTTGTTGCGCGCTTACGTCTTCGGTCATGGCGAATATCCTGGTCGTTGACGACGAGCCCGCATTGCTGGAAAGCATGCGAACTTACTTGACCCGGCTGGGTCATTCCGTCGCCGCATTTCAAAACGCAGAATCCGCGTGGGAGCGCTTTATCGCCGCTCCATCCGCGTATTCGGCGGTCATCGTGGATATGACGTTGGAGGGAATGTCCGGCGAACAGTTCATCCGCAAGTTGCTAGATCGGAACCCAGCCGTGGCGATTCTGGCAACCAGCGGCTACCCCGGCTCGCTCGGAATGGCGCGTGAGCGCCACAACTGAAGTACCGCAATGCCAAAATATTGAAGCGCCACCGGGAGCGCGCATCGCCATGCCGGAAAAACCATTCACGCCGCGCATGCTCACGGAGGCGTTGGGACGCCTGCTTAGGGAGGAGTCAGCCGCGGAAACCTAGTGCTTCTGGCTTTGGCGGAAGCGGCCCTCGATTCACTCGAGGACTCGCCGCAGCAGCGGTGGCGATGCAGGCAAAGCCTGATCAGCCCGCGATTTCCTTCACGGCTGCTACTGCGCGGTCCACTTCTTCCATCGAGTTGTAGATCTGCGGCGAAAAGCGTAGTCCTTCGGCATCGCCGGCAGGCGTCATGGCAATGGCCAGGCGGTGTTTCTCCCAAAGCAGGTCGTACGCGCGCTTAGTGGGCATGCTCTTGACGCGAAATTTCACCACACCGCCTGAAAGTTCCGGCTCGAGATTGGTCTTCAGTTCGACCGCTGCCATCTCTTTCAACAGAATTTTCGCGCGCGTGGCTAGCGCTTGCATGCGCGCCTCCACGGCCGGCATGCCGATCAGATTGATGAAATCGACCGCCGCTTCTAGCGCCACCACGCGCGGATCGTCGCGCTGTCCGAAGACCTCGAATTTCCGCGCGCCTTTGAGGTGATCGGTCCAGCCCGCGGTCACGATGGACGGCCAGATTTGGCGAATGCGTTCGGCGCGCACCCAGAGAATACCCGCCTCGAGCGGCCCCATGAGCCATTTGTGAGCGCTGGCGGAATAAGAATCGCAGCCTATTTCGTTGAGGTTCACGTCGAGCGCGCCGAAAGTCTGGGCTCCATCCAGATGCATATAGATCCCGCGCTTGCGGGCCAGTGCCGCGATCTCCCGCGCCGGGTACTGAATGCCCGTGGTACTAGTCACGTGCGTGATGGCAATGACCCGGGTGCGGGGTGTGATGGCACGTTCGAAATCGGACAGCAGTTTCTCCGCGCTGGGCGCCGGAATCGGCACTGGCAGCGAGCGCACCACCAATCCGTCACGCTGCGCGCGCACGCGCCACGAATCGTTGTTTGAGGGATGGTTGTGATCGGTGATTAAGATTTCATCGCCGGGCTTGAGGTCGACGCCTTTGACGATGATGTTGCTGCCTTCGCTGGTGTTGCGCGTGATGGCGATCTCATCGGCGGAAACGCGCAGCATGCGCGCCACCTTGCCGCGCAGTGACTCGCGCATGGCTTCGTACTTATCGCGATTCTGGAACGAAGGATTCGCGTGGAAATCGCGCAGGTATTCGACGTGCCGGTCGAGCACCAGCCGCGAAGCCGGGCACACATTGGCCGCATTGAGATAGATGAGATTCTCATCGAGCGGATATTGGCGCTTCACCATCTGCCAGTAGCTCTCATTGCCGGCATCCGGCAGCCGCGACGCCGCCGCGGCCTCGAGCGTCGACTGAAACGCACTCCAGGCCGCCGGAACGGCCGCCAGGCGGAAAAAATCGCGTCGCGAGTTCGTCATCGTGACCCTCCTCGGGTGAATTCATTGTACGCCTGCCAAGGCCGCCGGCACTTGCATACCCTGTCCGGGTGGGGCATAATCCATTGACGCTTACACGAAATCGGCCTAACATTGATCCGAGCCCGCTCCTCTTTCCGCGTCATACATAGTGAGGGTTCGTTCATGAAGTTACTGGCGGTGTACTTTGTATGCACGGGATTTGCATTCGCCCAGAGCAGTGCCGTCGTCGTAGGCGGCGGGTACAACGCATTCTCGCCGGTATCGGTGGCGCCGGGCCAGGTGATTACGATCCAGGCGACGGGGGTGGGAAACGTCACCCAGAAAGTGACAGCCACTCTGCCTCTGCCGAAGAAACTCGCGGGTATCTCGGCATTACTCTTCCAAGGCGATATCGCCATTCCGGCGCCAATAATGGCGGTGTTTCCGCTCAAGGGCTGTCCGGATGGTATCGCGCAGGTGCAATGCGGCTCGGTTACCGCCATCACGCTGCAGATTCCATTCGAACTCAGTCCGAGAATACCCGGCTCCTTGCGTCCGGATTTTCTCACATACCTGCAGGTATCTGACGATGCTGGCCACTCGGCTTCCATTAGCTTGGACCCGCAGCTTGACGCCATCCACGTTCTCCATTCTCTGGACACGGTAGTGGTCCTGGACATGGCGCAGAAGCCGGGTTCGAGTGGCGCGGTCGTCACCCATGCGGATGGAACCCCCGTCGACGCGATGCATCCGGCAAAGGTGTCGGAGCAACTCGTCATGTACGCGGTCGGTGTGGGCGCCACGAAGCCGCCGGTGGTCACTGGCGCGCCGAGCCCCATGCCCCCGGCGTCAGCCACGGGCGGTTTCATGCTTAACTTCGATTTCCAGCCCAATGCGCCGCCGACGCCGGGAATGATGCTCATCAATAAGTGGTTCGTGGCCCCGCCGGGTCCTGTTTTTGTAGGTCTGACGCCGAAATTTGTGGGACTGTACCAGATCAACTTCGTGGTTCAGTCGCCACCGGCGGGAGTACTTCCTTGCGTCGCCAACCTTGATTTCGGCGCCAATCCATATGCGAACGTGCTCTCCAATCTGACGGTCACCCTCATCGGCCGAACGTCTTTCGACGGTGCACAGATCTGCGTGGACACTAACACGCCATAAGTCGTGCGGCGCGCTTTGTTTTCCCCGCCCATCCTGTTAACTTGGAGTGCATGAAACGACTGGAGCCCGTCATCTGGGCCAAGGGCACCTTTCTGACGCCGCAGCACCTCCAGCTCCAGGACCGCTTCCTGGAAAACCTGCTGCGGTTCCACCTGGATGCGCTGGCGTTCCGCCCATGGGGCTTTCGCCAGCTTCAGGTTAACCAGGAACTGCTGGCGGCGGGGACTTTCGCGCTGTCGAACGCGTCTGGAATTTTTCCCGACGGCCTGCTTTTCGATATTCCGAACTCCGACCCCGCGCCTGCGCCCAAGCCGCTGGCAGAGCTGTTTGGCCCCGACGACGCCGAGATTTCCGTTTATCTCGCGATTCCGCAATATCGCGAGCGCGGGCTGAATGTCTCGGCTCCCTTGCGCCAGGCCGATACACGCTTCCGCGCCGAAGTAGAGATGTTCAAGGACGAGAATACCGGCGCCTCGGAGAGGCCCGTGCAGGTGGCGCGGAAGAATTTCCGCCTGTTGGTCGAAGGAGAGAGCCGCGAAGGCGCATCCGCGCTCCGCGTGGCCAGCGTCCGACGCACACCCTCTGGGACGTTCCAGTTGAATCCCAGATTTGTTCCGCCTTTGCTCGATTTCACGGCCAGTGAGTATGTGGTTTCGATCGCGCGGCGCCTGGTCGAGATTTTATCCGCGCGCAGCAGTATGCTTTCCGGCACGCGCCGCCAGAAGAACCAGACGCTGGCGGATTTCACTACCGCCGACATCGCCAATTTCTGGCTGCTCTACACCATCAACAATTACTTTCCGTTCCTGCGGCACCTGTTCGAAACGCGCGCGGGACATCCCGAAGAACTGTATTCGGCCATGTTGTCGCTGGCGGGAGCGCTGACCACATTTTCCCTTAAGATCCATCCTCGCGACCTGCCGCTTTACGATCACGAGGATCTCGGCGCCTGTTTTACGGACCTGGATGAGAAGCTGCGATTGCTGCTCGAGACGGTGGTGCCGAGTAACTTCGTTTCGCTGCCGCTGAAGCTGGTGCAGCCGTCCATCTACGCGACGTCCATCGACCAGGACAAGTATCTGGTCAACACGAAGCTATACCTGGCGGTGAACGCCGAAATGAATCAGGCGGACCTCATCAACAAGACGCCGCACCTGATCAAGGTCTGCTCGGCAAATCACATCGAACATCTGGTGCGGCAGGCTCTGCCCGGCGTGCCGCTCACACACGTCGCAACGCCGCCAAGTTCGATTCCCATGAAGCTGAACTTTCAATACTTCAGCATGACCCAGACGGGCTTGGCGTGGGAGGCCATCACGCGTGCGCGCAACTTGGCCGCGTACGTCCCCGGAGACTATCCGCAGCCGCAACTCGAGTTGATTATTCTGCTGCCGCAGGCTTCGTGACGGCCTCGCAACGCTCGCTGCCGACCAGCTGGTCAGGCGAGAAAAGAGATACACTGCCGATCGCAAGGCTTTCGCCTAACTTCGCGTGAGACGCCTCCACAGGAAGACCAGCAGTAGGGTGGAACCTAGCATCACCAGTAACGGAAGAGTTGTCGATGGATCCACCGAATTACCCTCAACATGTCCTTTCTAGCCGCTTTGCCCTTTCGCCGGCAAGAGGGTCTGCGATACTGGTGTACGAATTCTGACAAGAGCAAAAGTCAGGTTTCGGATCGGGACCGGACTCAATAATGGGCCGCAGCCAACAGCACTCGATCACTTTTGAACCACGGCGCATCCGCGAACGCGCCCGGTTTTCTAAATTCTGTAATTTGAGCAAAAGTGAACAGCCCTGCCATCCTTTCGGATGTAAATTCCATATGGTAGGACGGGGGAACGCAGTCCCGACATCGCAGCTTGGGTGATCGTATCTTGGACTAACGACCGTAGCAGTCCCAATACGGGGAATTTCTCCCCGGGTAGAAAAACTGTCTCCACCCTCCTCGGCTATCACATCTGAAAGCCGTCCACTACCCCGGAACCGTTACTGTCGTGACGGCCACGCCAGTTTTGCTAAGATAGCTACGTTATGTCGATTCCCAATGTAAAGCGGTTCCGGCCATTCTGCCCGACCTGCAACGAAAGTTTCACCATCATGGCCGTACTGCCGCGCGACGCCAATGTGGACCAATACCTTTCTGACGCCGTAGGGCGGCACGACCACAAGGCGTTTCAGGAAGCGAAACAGGCCCACTTCAAGGTCCGCGTCGGCCAGCAGAAGCAGAAAAAGGCCAAGTAGTTTGGTTTTTAGAGGCGGGCCTTCAGAGTGCGTAAGGCCCGCAGTCCTTCCTGCGCGACCTCGTCGTCCCCATCATGGCTCAGCTTCTCCAGGCACGCTACACTATCCTGGCTGCCGCTGACCGCTAGAATTCTGGCCAGATAAACCTTTTCGTCCTTGGTTCCGATCTCAGCCGCATGATATAGCGGCGGCCGCAGCGCCGGGTTGCGCGCCAGCTCAACCAGGAACGCTTGCGCTACGCCCCGGTAGCTGATGGAATTCAGCGTGTTGATGAGCAATTGAAACGGGCTGAATTCCGCGATCTGCGTCTTGCCCAGCATCACCTGCGCGAACGCCAGCGAGAGGCGCGGTGATATCTTCTTCTCTTCTGTGAACGCCGCCTCGAGCATAGGAAGGTCGGCCGGGTTCTTCAGCCGCCCAAAACCTTCGGCCGCTGCGGCGCGCAGCCCGTCGTCCTTGTCGCGCAGGTATCGGTTGTACACCACGCGGCTCTTTTCGTCCGGCAGCATGGCCAGCGCGGTCAAGGCGGCGCGCTTCACTTTGTTGTTACGCGAGTGTTCGAGGACGTCGAGAAGCTGCGGCACCGAGGATTGATTCTGCAGCAGGCCCACGGTCTCGATGGCGGCGAGCTGCACTCTCTGGTTAAGGTCGCGCAGCAGGAACGCGACGCCCGGCGCCGCGGATTCGTCGCGAATTTTCTGCAGCGCGATCAGCGATTCAAAAATGACGTCGGTGTCTTTGTCTTTCGAACGCAGCGCCGCCACCAGATCGGGAACCGCCGCTTTGGCGCGCAGAATACCTAGAGCGCGGGCTGCGTTGGCGCGCGCCTCCATGCTGGCGCCACTGCGCACCAGGGCGCTGAGGGCCTGGATCACGTCCGGGCGAGGAATGACGAACGCGTCAATCACCTGATCGTTGGTGTCGGTGAATTTGCCTTTGATACTTGTGCCCACGCGCTTGAGAGAAGCACCAAGGCCCTTCTGCACGTAACCGGGCAGATAGAAATTGACCAGGCCGTCGGTGGCGTGAATCTGCACTTCGGGATCGTTATCGGCAGTCGCCTGGATGAGCGGCGCCAAACTGCCCTGCGTTCCCACTTCGGTGATGGTCTTGACGGCCTCGATCCGAATATCCAGGTCGGGATTGCGCAGCAACTCCTGAAGCCGCGGAAGCGCGCTGGACCCTTGCTTTGCGAGGTTGCGAACATCCTTGGGTTTCGGCGTTTCTTGCGCGGAAACCGACAGCACGGCAAACGCAATGGCGCTGGTGAGGAGGCGTACCTGGCGATGGCCCATGTCTTCAATGTAAGACAGGCATGCCAGCCTGTCTATCGGCTCACGCCTCTACCGCACGAATTCCACTTCGACGCGCTGTGGAATCAGTCCAGCCTCGTAACCCATGTCGAGGAGTTTTTGCGCGGCCCTGGGTACGATATCGCCGCAGTCGACGGTGTAGTGATTCACGTACATGCCGACGAACTTGTCCGCCAACCGCGGGTCCATGTCGCGCGCGAACTGCATGGCGTAGGTGAGCGCCTCTTCCCGGTGGTCGAGCGCATACTGAATGCTCTCGCGCATGAGCCGGCAGCATTCGGTCTGCACTTCGGGCGGCAGCGAGCGCAGCAGAGCGTTGGCTCCCAGAGGAAGCGGTAAGTCAAACTTGGTTTTCCACCAGCGACCGAGATCGAGGATGCGATGAAACCCGGCGCGATGATAGGTCAACTGCGCCTCATGAATAATCAGCCCAAGCTCGACGGAACGCTCCGTCACCGCGTCGAGTATCTTGTCGAACGGCGTGACCACAGGCTCGAAATCCGGCTCGAAGAGTTTCAGCGCCAGATAAGCGCTGGTGAGTTTACCCGGCACGGCCACGCGCTTGCCGCGCACTTCTTCGGGCTCCATTGGCCGCATCGAAACCAGCATGGGCCCATAGCCGTCCCCGATGCTCGAGCCGCTGGCCATCAGCACGTACTTGCCGGCCACGTGCGGATAAGCGTGATAGGAGATAGCGGTGAGATCGTACTGGCCTTCGACGGCTTTGCGGTTCAGCGATTCAATGTCATCGAGCACGTGCCGGAAGGCGACGCTTGGCGAGCGCACCTTCTTCGTGGCGAGCCCGTAGAACATAAACGCATCGTCGGAGTCCGGACTATGCGCAGTGAGAATTTCCCGTTGTGGCGCAGACATGTAGGTGAAAAACTTTCACCAGTATGACATTTGTTCGGGATCAGAACAAACGCGGGGAGTTGAACAGAAATGGAACAAGGGCGGTCACAACTTTTCCCATTGGTACTTGAAGAATGTCGTTGTCGATCATCAGCCCGCGCAAGAGCGCGCTCCGCGTGGCGGCTGTTCACCCACGCTCGCCTATCCGATCGTTCGTCACTCTTCTTGCTGCTTGCCCTTTGGAATCAGGTACGACCGCCCTCATCCTTGCCCGGCTCTATATGTCACCTCCCGCCAGCTCAAACTGCCACTGGCTCTCGGCTCAGGAAGCTTACCGGCTGCTTCCTGACTCATATTCTGCTCTCGCTCTTTGGCGTTGTCAATAGCTCAAATGGTCTAAGATAATAGTCCTTGGTTCGTGTGTTTTCGTCCCAAAAATAAGGCAAAAACGTAACTTTTCGAGTGATGCCCTTGCGATGGTTTGGTAAGAAAACTGTTCCGCTCGCAGGCGTTCCCACAGTGCGCCGACAGAAAACTTATTCGGCGCAGAGTGGCTACGTCTATCAATACTTTTACGAAGGCCACCGCCCTTCCTCCGCCGAGCGTGGCACCGAATATGTCTTTGATGTTTCCTCGGATCGCAAAACATCGTCGCCGGTTTCCGTGGTCATCAGCGATGCGGCAGTCGCGAGCTGGCAAAACGTGAGCGGACGAACGCTCAGTGCCACTGAACAGTACGCCATCGCCAAGATGGCGCTTTTTCAGGCGTTCGATGAACGGGAATCGCCGGAAGCCATGCGTCAGCCCGTCCATGTGGCGCCTGGCGCTGTCCAGGCGATCCTCGCAGCGCTGCATATCGACTGAGCTATCATAAAAGCGGCGCATGTCCCTGCCACCGATTTCGCCGCTCGAGCATCTCGGAAACCGGCCGTTTTCCTTCTATCCGCCCATCCTGAATGTCGAGCACAACGAGTGGTTTTTCCGGCGGGGAACGTGGTCCGAAATTCTCGTGGTGAATTCACGCGATGGTCAAGAGATCTGGATTCCGCGGCGCTTCCTGGGCGAAATTTCGCAGATCGAAGATCCCGTGGTCATCGTGGGGCTGGTCAAAGAGCTGGAATACAAGGCCGGCGCCGTGTGGCCGCATCGGCGGCGCGTGATCCAGATGCCGGTGGCGGTGGGCGACCGGCCACGCACACTGCCAGAACCGCCTGAATCGCCCGCACCGGTCATCGGTATTCGCACGCAATCCGTAACGGATTCGCGTATGGGCAAGCTGGTGGGCTTCACGCTGTTGGTTGGCGCGATCGCCAGCTTTGTGGCCGTCAGTGTGTTCCGTGTGGGAACGCTCAAGCCGCGCGTGGTCTACAAGGTTGCGGACCCCGGCTATCTGGAGCTCACGCACGATGACGATTACTGGGCAGTGGTGCGGAAGCTCGGGGCGCCGGCTGAGGACCGCTGGCAGTCCGAAACTGGCGCCATTCAGTTTCGCAGCCTGTCCTATCCCCAGCGAGGTTATTTCGTCATTCTGATGGGCGATGCCCGCCCCGGCGCGCGCTACATCGGAGCCATGGATCAGGACTGGAACCCGATTCATGAGGTGGCGCTACGCACGGGCGTCACGACGGGGTCTACTCTGCGCGGGTTGAAGAAATTCTGAAAATGCCCCAGGCGACCTCGACTCCTGCCCCGCCTGCTTCGAATCTCAAGAAACTCCTGGTCCATGTGCTCTGGGCCGTGGTGGCGGTTGCCGCTGCCTTCTGCCTGGCAGCTATTGCGCTCAATCGCGGCGAGAATATTAACAGCATCTGGCTGGTGCTGGCGGCGGCGTGCACGTACGCGCTGGGTTTCCGCTTTTATGGGAGATTCATCGCCGCGCGCGTGATGGCGCTGAACAATCAGCGCGCGACGCCCGCCGAACGTCTGGAAAACGGTCACGACTTCGAGCCCACCAACAAGTGGATTCTCTTCGGCCATCACTTCGCCGCCATCGCCGGCCCCGGACCGCTCGTGGGCCCGGTGCTTGCGGCGCAGTTCGGATATTTGCCGGGAACGCTTTGGATCATCATTGGCGCGGTTTTGGGCGGCGCAGTGCAGGATTTCGTCATTCTGTTTGCTTCCATGCGCCGCGATGGCAAGTCGCTTGGACAGATGGCGCGCGAGGAGATCGGCAAACTGGGCGGTTTCGTGGCGTTATTAACGGTGCTGCTGATCATGATCATTCTGCTGGCGGTGGTGGCGCTGGTGGTGGTGAACGCGCTGGCGGGCAGCCCGTGGGGCACCTTCACTATTGCCGCCACCATGCCGATCGCCGTGTTCATGGGCCTCTATCTGCGCTACTGGAGGCCGGGTAAAGTGCTCGAATGCTCGCTGATCGGTTTCCTGCTGGTGATGGCGGCGATCGTCGGGGGGCAGTGGGTATCGCAGTCGGCGGCGTGGGCGCCTGTCTTCACTCTTTCGTCGCTCGCTCTGGCGTTCGCCATCATCATTTACGGATTTCTGGCGAGCGCCCTGCCCGTCTGGCTCTTGCTCGCGCCGCGCGATTACCTCAGCACATTCGTCAAACTGGGCGTGATTTTCCTGCTGGCCGTCGGCATCGTCTTCGTGCGTCCCGAGCTCGAGTTGCCGGCTTTCACCCGCTTCACCGACGGCAACGGTCCCATCTTCGCCGGCAAAATCTTTCCTTTCTGCTTCATCACCATCGCCTGCGGTGCGATTTCGGGATTTCACGCGCTCATCTCCTCGGGCACCACGCCGAAAATGATCGCCAAAGAGTGGCACGCATGGCCGGTGGGTTACGGCTCGATGCTGCTCGAAAGCTTTGTGGCCGTGATGGCCATGATCGCGGCGTGCGTCATGCACCCGGGCGTGTACTTCGCCGTCAACTCGCCGGCCGGCATCGTGGGCGCGACTCCGGCGGCCGCGGTCGCGACTATCAGCTCCTGGGGATTTCCGGTTAGTGTGCCTGAAATGCAGGAACTTGCGCGCGGAGTAGGGGAGCAGACATTGTTCTACCGCACCGGTGGCGCGCCGTCACTGGCGCTGGGCATGGCGCATATCTTCGCGCGATCGGGCGGCGGCCAGGCGCTCATCGGCTTCTGGTATCACTTTGCCATCATGTTCGAAGCGCTGTTCATCCTGACCATCATCGACGCCGGAACGCGCGTGGGCCGCTTCATGCTGCAGGACCTGCTGGGCCACGTCCACCCGGCGCTCGGCCGAACGAGTTGGATGCCGGGCGTGCTCGCGACATCTAGCGCCGTGGTGCTGGCCTGGGGCTATTTCCTGTACCAGGGCGTGCGCGATCCGCTGGGCGGCATCAATTCGCTATGGCCGTTGTTTGGGATTGCCAACCAGTTACTCGCCGCCATCGCGCTTTGCGTCGCCACCACCATCCTGATCAAAATGCATCGCGCGCGCTACATCTGGATCACCGGCGTACCGCTTGTCTGGCTCGTCATCGTGACGTTCACTGCCTCCTGGCAGAAGATTTTTTCGCCCGTGCCGCGTATCGGATTTCTGGCGCAGGCCGGCCAGCTCGAGGTTGCACTGCGGTCGGGCGTGATCGCCGCGAGCAAAGTTGCGCCAACCCAGGCGCTGATATTTAACGCCCGCCTCGACGCAGCTGTATGTGGCATCTTTCTGATTCTGGTCGCGGTGATCCTGATTGATTCGGTCCGCGTCTGGACCGGCATTCTGCGCGGGACGCGCACGCGGCAGGTGGTGGAATCGCCATTCGTACTCTCACGTCTCGCGGAGGAAGTATGAAGCGTCTGCGGTCATTTGTCAGCTTCATCGTGGCTTTACTGCGCGAGCTCGCCGACGAAAATGCCTACCATCGCCATCTCGCCGCGCACGGCCGCGTGCATTCCGGCGAGGAGTGGCGGAAATTTTCTGAGGAACGCCTGCGCGCCAAGTATCTGCGGACCAGGTGTTGCTGACGCGGTCCTGCTGATGCGGTGCTGTTGGACGGTCACCTGAGCAGAGTGAGCCCGCCATGCCTGGCGAATATGCGGAAGTCGCGGTCGCGAGTCAGGAGCCGAACGTCGTGATCGATGCAGATCTGAGCGATCATAGTATCGACCAATTTGGGGCGGTAGTTTTTTTGAAATAACTCGGCGCGCAACCTGCCGGCCCGTTCCCAAAAGCCTTCTGTGATTGCGAGCAGCGGCAGTCGCCGCAAATCCGCGGCATCTTGCGGCTCGAGTTTGGGATCGCTGAAAAGTTCGGCGAGCACGAATGGCGACAGCACCGCGCTTCGGTCCATCAGCGCCTGAACCAGCACTCGGACGTCCGCACCTTCATCGCCGGCGTAGAGGGCTATCCAACAGTTGGTGTCCGCCGCGATCAGTTCAATCGCGCCTCAGCTCATCTACATTGATTGAAAGATGCACTTTGCCTCGCCGCCGCAGGATTCGCTCAAAGGCGTCGGAAGCAGCGACGGCTTCCAATCCCTTGCGGATCGTCGGCGTCAGACCCACGCCGGTGGCCTTAGTGGCCCGCTCGACCAGATCCTTCGGGAGCATCACCGTCACTTTACGCATCTCCGGTTGCGGCATATTTGGATTATACCGTATTAAATGCCGTACTCTGATACGGCATAAGCCCGCGATGGCTCGGAGAATGGGCACGCACCGGTCTTGCTGGGCGTTTGCGGACACAGCACGAGCTCACTGCGCTAAACTGGCGGTTCATGCCTGGATCCCGGCTTGACACCCGGCCAACGCTGGCATTGCTGGCTCTACTGTGTGTACCGGCCGAATCCTCACAAAACGGCCCTGTGGCGCAAGGCGTCGGCTCACCCCCAGCAAAGGGCGCGCTCGCGTACAACGTTCAATGGCGGCTCATCGATGCCGGCAAAGCCAGGCTGAGGTGGAGCGCGGGCATCCAACCTGCTCATCCCGGATGGCAGCTCGACCTCCATCTGGAATCCACCGGCCTCGTCTCGAAGCTGTACAAGGTCAACGACGATTACACTGCCAATCTGGGTGGGGACTATTGCGTCCAGAATACGCACACCACCGCCCGCGAGGGCAGCCGCCAGCGCGAAACCGTGGTGCATTTCGATCCGGAAAGCAAAAAAGCCAGTTACCTCGAGCGCGACCTGGTGACGCACGCGACCCTACTGGCGAAAGAGACCGACATTCCAGCGTGCGTGCACGACGTGATCGGCGGGATGCTTTTCCTGAAAACGCTGCATCTCGAACCGGGACATTCGACCCAGGTTCCGGTCAGCGACGGCAAGAAAACCGTCTCCGCGAAAATTGCAGCGCAGCAGCGGGAACAGATCAAAGTGCCGGCTGGAACGTTCAAGACGATTCGGTACGAAGCTTTCTTGTTTAATAACGTGCTATATCGCCGGGACGGCCATCTGTACATATGGCTCAGCGATGACGCGCGGAAGTTGCCGGTACGCCTTCAGGTGCGGCTGCGCTTCGCGATCGGCACCATTACTTTTGAATTGGAGAAGGAAGACAAGACATGAAGTGTGTGGCACTGATGGGCGCGATCTTACTCGCCGCGCCGTCGCTCTTTCCGCAGGCACAAACGTCAAGTCCAAAGGCGGCGCCTCCCAGTCAGAACGCGCCGCCCGCGAGTCAGCCGGCCGCGAGCGCGCTGCTTTCGAATAACGATGCCCTCGCCCTGCTCCGCCGCATCTCGCAATTGATGGAATCCACCATGCTGGCGGCCCCCGGTATGGCGCGCGCAGCCGCGCCGCTGGCCGAAAACGTGCGTCAGGCCCTGGCCAATATCGAAGCCAGCTCGCCCCAGAACGCGGGCCAGGTTTACAACCTGCTGGCCAACGTGCGGGCCTACCTGGCGCTTTCCGGCGCCCTTCCCAAGCAATACCCATTCGCCGACGCCGCGCGCAAGCAAGTGGCGGAACTGCGCGATGCCGTGGATCGTATGGATGCTGATTTTCAAGCGCTGCTGGACTACAAGGACGAGCAGTCGCGCAATCCGGATCGCGACAACCTGAAGCGCTACGCGGAGGACAACGCGCGTCTCGGGCACCCCTCGTCAAAGACGCCGCGTGTCGTGTTTCTCGGCGACTCGATCACGGATGGCTGGCAGCTGCCGGAATATTTCTCCGGCCGCGACTTCGTCAATCGCGGCATCAGCGGCCAGATCACCGGTGAGATGCTGGGCCGCATGGTGGCGGACGTGATCGACCTAAAACCCGCGGCCGTGCTGGTGCTGGCCGGCACGAATGACATTGCGCGCGGCGTTCCGGCCGGTACCATCAAGAACAACCTGACCATGATCGCCGAGTTGGCGGAAGCGAATCAGATCCGGCCGATGTTCGCCTCCATTCTTCCGGTGAGCGACTATCACAAAAATGCCAATGCGCGCTTCGCCATGACGCTCCGGCGGCCGCCGGCGGCCATTCAAGCTCTCAATAACTGGCTGCGGCAATTCTGCTCGCAGCACGGGTATATCTACGTGGATTATTTCTCCGCCATGGTCGATTCCGCCGGTTACCTGCAGGCCGATCTCGCCGATGATGGCCTGCATCCCAACGGCAAAGGCTACCGCGTGATGGCGCCGGTTGCCGTCAATGCCATCGACCGCTCGCTCGACCAGCAGCCGAAAAAGAAGAAGGGCAAATTCTTCTAAGGCATTGCGATTCAGTGCGCACGGTCGCGGCAACCTGTCTGTGACAGTCTGCACCATGGCATTTCCTCTGCGTGCCGCGGGTAACCGTACGCGTCTGGCGCGCGTCGGTGTCAAAATAGAGAGTATGCGGCTTCGTCTCGCCATGGCTGGTGTGTTGCTGTGCGCTTGCGCCTCGGCTCAACAGGCCTTGACGCTTGACCAGTTGCTTTCATTCGTTCGCTCGGCCATCAAGCTGAAGCAGCCCGATAGGGAAGTCGCTGGCTATCTGGCGAAGCTCAAACTTAGCGAAAAGCTGGATGAGCGCACGGTGGAAGAATTGCAAGGAGAAGGCGCTGGTCCGAAAACCGTCGCTGCGCTGAACGAACTGGCCGCTGGGTCCGCTTCCTTGCCTCAACCTCAGCCCAAGGCTGCCCAGCCTTTGCCCCCGCCCATCCCTCCGCCGTCGCCCGAAGAGCAGCAGGCGGTCATCAGGGAGGTGCGCGACTATGCCGCGAACTACTCGAAATCGCTGCCCGATTTCATCTGCACGCAGGTGACGCGCAAATACGTGGATCCGAGCGGCAAGGAGTTCTGGGGGCTCGAGACCACGATCACTGAGCACGTAACATATTTCGATCAGCAGGAGCATTACAAGCTGACGCTGGTCAACAACCAGTATGTCGACCTGCCGCATGAATCCGTGGGCGGCGCCAGCTCGTCGGGCGAGTTCGGCAGCCTCCTCCGGCTTACCCTCGCGCGCAAGGCCGACGCGTTGATCGAATTTGACCATTGGGCGACGCTGCGTAAGCGAAGAACGTACGTGTTTTCGTACAGCATATCGAGCGGTAATTCGGATTACAGTATTGTCTGGGAGAAGAGCCAGCGGATTATCGTCGGGTACCGTGGCTTGATCTACGTGGATAGAGAGACACACCAGGTGCTGAGGGTCACGCTGCAAGCCACCGAAATCCCGCCGACGTTTCCGGTTCAGGAAGCGGGGACGAAGCTGGACTTCGACTACGCGGACATTGGCGGCAGCACCTTTCTGCTGCCCTTGCGAGCCGAGATCCGCATGCGGCACGGGAGGTTTCTCAGCAGGAACGTGATCGAGTTCCGCCTCTACCGGAAGTTCTCCGCCGATGCCAAAATCAGTTTCGACGCGCCCACTCCCGACGCCCTGCCCGAGGATCAGACCAAGGAACAGCCGGCGCAACCGAAGGGCCGGCCGCCGAAGTAGCTGGCGCCAAGTTGTTGCTATCATGGTAAACATGTGCCACGGGCGGGTTTGGAAAGCAGCCCTGATGTTAGTGGCGATGTGCGCGGTGCTGATGGTCGGCACTGCCGCCGCTTCGCCCGCGCACCAGCACAACGAGATCATCGGCAGCAATTGTGACCTCTGCTGCGTAGGACATCTTCCCGCGATTCAATCTCCGCACTTATCCGACATCCGCCCGTCAGTCAGTCTCAACTGGCAGATTCCGGCGGAAGAGTATCTCGCCAGCCTCGATCCGCAATTCTCCGCGACGTTCGGCCGCGCGCCACCCGCCGTTTAACGGGTTTCCTGCGTTTCTTGCGTGGATAGTGGCCTACCCGGCAGGAATCCGGGCGCCACTGGGGCTCTCACGGACCGTGTACCAATCGGTTCTGTGGAAAGGAGACTGGATGCAACGCATTGTATTTGCAGCGTTTATGGGCTGTTTGGGTTCGTTTCTCATTTCCGCCCAGGACACCACCGAGTTATTGAACCGCATGAAAGCCATGGAGGCGAAGATCAAGTCGCTCGAAGACGAAGTGCAGGAATTGAAGGGCCAGCAGGCAGCCCTGACGGCTGCCGTAACCGCGGCGCCCTCTCCCGCGCCCGCCGCGCCACAGACTCCGCCGGTTCAGACAGCGCCAACTCAGACAGCGACGGCCACGCCGGAGCCCGCGCCGGCAGGACTTGCGGCTCCACAGGTGCCTTCCGGTCCGCTGCCCGTGTACGGCGGCGCGTCGGGCGCGGCTTCGAAGGTATTCAATCCGGACATCAGCGTCATCGGAGACTTTCTCGGCGGTATAGGCAATGGCAATCCACGCTCCACACCCTCTCTGGAAATGCATGAGAGCGAGGTCGGTTTCCAGGCCATCATCGATCCCTACGCGCGCGCCGACTTCTTCATCAGCTTCGGAGAACAAGGCGTCAATCTGGAGGAGGGCTTCCTCACATTCGCCACTTTGCCGGTGGGGCTCCAGATGAAGGTCGGAAAAATGCGGGCGGCTTTCGGAAAGGTCAATACCCTGCACAATCACGTCCTGCCTTGGACTGACCGGCCTCTGGTGACGCAAAATCTGGTAGGTGGCGAGGATGGCATTGACGACGCCGGGCTGTCGTTCAGCCGCATTCTGCCCGCTCCCAAAGACCTCTTCCTCGAGGCTACCGCGCAAATTTTCCGCGGCGATTCCGATGACGTGTTCCACGCCTACAAACGCAGCGATCTCAGCACGGTCGGGCACCTGCGCGCCTACCGGGACATCAGCGAATCCACCAATATCGATCTGGGCGTTTCCTACACGCGCGGCCACTCGCCCGTTGCCGAGCCGCTGATCAATCAGCTTTATGGAATCGACGCCACGCTGCGATGGAAACCCTTGCGGCGCTCGATTTACCACTCGTTTGTGGGGCGTTTCGAGTACATCTGGGACCGCGCGGAGCAGCCCATGCATATCCGCACGACCCCCCAGGGATTCTACGTTTCCACCGATTACCAGGTCGCACGGCGCTGGTTCTTGGGCGGACGCTTCGACCGTTCCGGCCGTTTCGACAACGCCCATCTGGTCGATACCGGGGGATCTTTCATTGTCACTTACTGGCCGAGCGAGTTCAGCCAGATTCGCGGCCAACTGCGGCGCACCAGTTACGCCGACCGTCTGACCGCGAACGAACTTCTGTTTCAATTCCAGTTTTCGATGGGGGCGCATGGCGCGCATCCGTTCTAGAGAGGGGGCAGCAATGCCCATTTCACGTACCCAGGCCACCGGGAGGGCCGTCCTCTGATACAGGGATATCTCTGCTCTATGAAACGTTTCCAAAGTCTACAGTCTGTGGCGCTGCTGATCGCAATCCAACTCGGGACGGCAGGATCGATCCTGGCCGCTTCGAAGCTCAATATCGTTACGGCGACACAGGACCCGGCCGCGATTACGCGGGAGATCGGCGGTGACCACGTCAACGTGGACTCGATCGCCAAAGGTTATCAGGACCCGCACTTCGTGGAGCCCAAGCCGAGTTTTCTGCTGAAACTCATGAAGGCGGACCTGCTCGAAGTGGTCGGGTTGGAGCTGGAGATCGGGTGGCTGCCGCCGCTGATCACCCAGAGCCGCAACGCGAAGATTCAGGTCGGCGCGAACGGATACATGGATCTTTCGAAGTATTGCGAGATCCTCGAGATTCCCACCGGCCAGGTCACGCGCGCCATGGGGGATGTGCATCCGCTCGGAAATCCGCATTACTGGCTGAATCCGGAAAACGGGCGCCACATGGCTAAAGCCATCCAGCAAAAGCTGGCGGAACTGCGTCCGGAAGATGCCGCGTACTTCGCTCAGCGGGAGGCCGATTTCGAGCGGCGCCTGACAGAGTCCCAAAAACGGTGGGACGCTGCTATGGCGCAATATCGCGGCAGGAAGGTGATCACGTACCATCGCTCATGGCCGAATTTCGCGAAGGTATTCGGCCTCGATGTGGTGGACTATGTGGAGCCCAAGCCCGGCATCCCGCCGACGCCGAGTCACACGCTCGAACTGATCAACCTTATGAAGCGCGAAGGGATCAAGTTGATTCTGGTGGAGCCGTATTTTGATTTGCGGACGCCCAACGCCATCGTCAGCGCGGTGGGCGGGCAGGTCGTGGTTTTGCTGCCGTCGGTGGGCGGCGTCAAGGAAGTTAACGATTATTTCCAGTTGTTCGATTATGATATCAATCTGCTCACAGCGGCCTTGGCCAAGTCAAAATAGCCGGCATCCCAATAAAGGAGACCGATGGACATCTTAGCTTTTCTCGCGGCGCCCTTCGTTGCGAGCCTCATTTTAACGGGCATTCACGCCTACCTTGGCGTGCACGTGGTAGAGCGCGGCGTGATCTTTGTGGATCTGTCGCTTGCACAGATTGCGGCGCTCGGCACCACCATGGGAGTGCTCTACGGGCTCGATCCGCACGGCCACGGCGTCTACTGGACCAGCCTGGCATTCACGTTTCTGGGGGCGGCGGTGTTCTCCACCATTCGCGGCCACCACGCGCGCATTCCGCAGGAGGCCATCATCGGCATTTGTTACGCCGTGGCTTCCGCGGCCGCCATTCTCGCCATGAGCAAGTCCGTGCAGGAGACCGAGCACCTGAAGGAAATGCTGGTGGGCAACATTCTCTCTGTCTCCTGGGCGGAAGTCCGCACGACCGCGATAGTGTATGGCTGCATCGGTCTCTTTCACTACATTTTTCGCAAAAGGTTTCTGGCGATCTCGCTCGACCACGGCCATTCGGGAAGCCACGGCTACTCGGTGCGCTTCTGGGACTTTCTTTTTTACGCTTCGTTCGGATTCGTGGTTACGTCGTCGGTTTCGATTGCCGGCGTACTGCTGGTATTCTGCTACCTGATCGTGCCATCGGTGGGCGCTATGTTGTACGCCGAACGGATCGGCCCCCGTCTGGCTATTGGCTGGACCATGGGCACGCTGGTATCGGCGCTTGGCGTCTACCTTTCGTTGAAGATCGACCTCCCGACGGGCGCGACTATCGTTTGCACATTTGGACTCGTGCTGATTGTGATGGCGCTGCTCCGCGGTGTGATCCTGCGGGCTCGCGAAAATAGCGCGCCCCAACCGGCGGTGATCGGCGCGCAGGAAACGCGCCTACATACCTAAAGGCGGAAAGTTTTCCACGCGGATGCGGGCATTCTGACCGAGCGCTCCGGCAGATTAGCGGAGGGTCATCGTTTGCCGCGTGTTACAATCCATCGTTTCATGCCTTTTCACGCCCTTCGTGGGCTGCGGATCGTCACGGTTGCCGATATGTCTGAAGACTTGTCCTGCCGCGCCGGGTTCGACGGATCGCAACCTAATTTAAATTCCTCAGCCTTGGGTAAAATAGCTAAAACACTCAAGGGCCGTGGAGCGCTTAGAGCGAACCTCGGACCGGTCCTATGACTATGCTCGAAGCCTTCGCGCTATCCGACGTCGGACGGGTTCGAACCAACAACGAAGACTGCGCCCTGATCCTGCCCGAGATCGGTCTCTATCTCCTGGCGGATGGGATGGGTGGCGCGCGGGCCGGCGAAATGGCATCGAAGATGGCGATCGATACCGTAGCCGAAGTGGTTCGCCAGGCATGGCAGCGTGATCCGCAGGTCTTATTGAGCGCGGTTGAAGAAGCCAACCGGCGGGTGCTCGCGGCGTCCAACAGCGATCCGCAGCTGGAGGGCATGGGGACGACTCTGGTAGCCGTGCTCGAGACCGGCGGCGAGCTCGCCATTGCCAGCGTGGGCGACAGCCGCGCGTACCTGCTGGACGAAGCCGGTTTCCGGCCGATTACCGAGGACCAGACGTGGGTGCACGAGGTCGGCCGTCCGCTGGGTCTCGACGAAGAGAGCCTGCGCAATCATCCCATGCGCCATGTGCTCACCATGGCGATCGGCGTGGGAGGCGCGTTGACCATCCACTACTACATGATTCGTCTGCAACCTTCGGCGCTGCTCTTGCTATGCAGCGACGGCCTGCATGGAGTGGTCGAGCACCCGGTCATCGAAAATATCCTGCGCGATGACGGCTCGGGCCACGAGCAGCTCGAGTACAAATGCAAGTCGCTGGTCGAAGCGGCCAAAAACGCCGGTGGTCCCGATAATGTTACCTGCGTGCTGCTCCGCGGCGCCTCTACCTGGCCCGCTCCTTCCGATCACAACAATTGACGTTGCCGTCTTCTTCCTCCCCTCCACTGGAGAATTTTCCCGCCATTGCGTCACTGTCTTTTTTAAAGACAGGAGCCTCAGGTGTCCGGAATGATCAAAACAGCGCGCAGCATGTGTGTTTGGACGGCAGTTCTAGCTGTTCTGGCCGCGCAAAGTCTGTCTGCGCAAGATCTGGCCTCAAACGATGTGGTCTTGCACATTGTCGTGGTATCCGGCGAAGGCGCCATGCATGCGCCCGGAGAGCATGTAGCGAAGCCGGTTACCGTCCAGGTGACGGATGGTACGGGCCGCCCAGTGGAAGGAGCGAGAGTCAGCTTTCAGGTGCCGCCGGAGGGTCCGGGCGGGGTGTTTTCGAGCGGCCTCGCGACCGATCTCGCCATTACCGACGCCAGCGGCCGCGCGACGGTGCGCTCCCTCCAACTCAACCGTACTGCCGGGCGATGCCTGATACGAGTGACGGCAGCCAAAGAGCGGGCGCGGGCGGGAATCGTTTTGCAGCAGTACATCAACGACCCCAGCTCTGCTCGCGACAGCGCCGATAGAACCGGACCTGTCGTGCCCGAAAAAGTAGTCGTGCCCGAAAAAGCTTCACTAGCCGCCCGGCTACACGTTGCGCCGCCGCAACAGCCGAAGCCTACACCCTTGGAGATGCCACCCGCTTCGCCGCTTCCGCCAAAGAAGGCCGAGGAGTCGAAGGCGCTGACCGCCCTAATCCAGCCGTCCAAATCCGCGGTTCAGCTGGACGAAGACACGGTACCGCCAAAGCTCGCGCGCATTCCGACCATTATCCTCACGCAAGGATCAGGTAAACCCGTTCCGGCCGCGATGATCAGCCGTGGCTACACGGCACAGAAGAGCAAGTCACACAAGAAATGGATCTGGATTGGCATCCTGGCTGCCGGCGGGGTGGGCGGAGCCTTTGCCGGATCGAGTATGGCCGCCGCGGCCGTTCACAATTCCGCCAGCGCGGCGGCCATTGCTGCGCCGGTTACGATTGGCACCCCTACGATCAGCATCGGAAAGCCTTAATGAACCGGATTGCCCTTCTATTGTGGTGCGTGGTGTCCGCCACCGCTGAGTCGAACTTTGCCCCGCCGGTTGTGGGTGTGGCGCGTGATACGCACCGGCAGCTTCGGCCGGTTTACGGGGTTGCGGGAAACTTCGTGCTGCGGGACGCGATTCCCAAAGAGGCTCTCAACTGGGCGTTTTCCGGCGCGGGCGGTCTCATGAAGGCAGACGCTGAGTTGCTCACGCTCGACTCGGGCGGCCGGGTTACATCGCGCCATCCGGCGCCGCAGGGAGACGCGGTGCTGAGTGCGGGCGCCGCATTTTTTCCGGAGACGAACGAATTGTGGCTCATGGGTGCGGACCCGGACCGCAAGCTACGCATCGAGCCGTATGCGCTGGGCGGAGACGTGGTTGCACTTGGGGCTCTGCATGGGCGAAGTGTGCCGCTGGCAGTGTGCCGCGGCAGCCGCGTGTGGTTGGTGACCGTCGACGTAACGAGCAGTGCCGTAATGCGCGAAATCCTTGCCCCGGGCGTGATTGGCGATCGAGGATGCGCAGGCGCCCTGCTGTGGCTCGATGGCAATTTCCTGCTGGCTGATACGCGTGAGCTAACCATTCAGACCGCCGGCGGTGACGAGCGCCACTTGCCGCTTGCCGGCGGAGTCCATGGCGCGCAGCCCGAACTGCACCGCGCCGGAGAACGCTGGGTACAGGTCGAGGTGGCCGGTCGATCGCCACTGCTGCTTCTGGTCAACAGCGACAGCGAGCAACTCTACCGGCTGCCTACGGTGGAGACGCGCCCGTGATGCGGCGATTATTGCTCCTCGCGTGCCTCGGAGTGAGTTCTCTTCCGGCGCAGTTGAGCCTCTCCGTCGTCCAGGGAAATTCCGAAGCGCCTATTAGCGGCCAGTATGGTTTTGGAACCGTCTCCATGGGTGACGTCCGCGATATTCCGTTCCGGTTGCGCAATATCGGGACGTCGGCTACACCGCTCACCGTGCTATCACTGGGGGGCGTGGATTTTGCTTTCGTCAATCCTCCAGCGGTACCGCAGAGTGTCGCCGGCGGGGCCGCAGTCGACTTTACGGTGCGCTACGGGCCCACCGCACCGTCTTCGAGCGCGACCTTCACCGCGGACGGCGTATCGGCTGTCTTCTATGGAAGAGCACTTTCCGCTGGCATTGTTTCCTTGGACGATGGCAGCGATGCGCTCCACCTGCTAATGGCGGACGCGGTCATCGACTTCGGCAGCGCGGTGCGCGCGACCACCGTTACGCGGCGCATTATCGTTGCCAATCCTTCGACGATCGACAAGCTTTCGATCCGCAATGTAGTGGCGTTGGGCACGGCGTTTCATCTGACGAGAGATTCGCTGCCCATCGTGCTGGCTCCGGGCGCTTCCGCCAGTATGCGGCTGGATTTCACGCCCATGAGCAACGGGACGCAACAGGGGACCCTCGAAATTGACCAGCGTAGTTTCCACCTGACGGGGATAGGCCTGGACCCCGCCGCTCCGATACCGTCGATCGCGTTGGACCTTCCCCAGACCGCAAGCGCCCAACAGGGCAAACTAACCGTGAAACTGGGTTCTGTCTCAAAGGCGACAGCAACCGGTGAAGTGGACATCGACATCCGTCCGAGCACTGCGAACGCCAATACCGACGGCGGAATCCTGTTTCTGGCAACCGGCAACCGGACCGTGAAGTTCAACATCAAGCCAGGAGATAAGGTGGCGCACTTCGGCTCGGCGGATAGCGTCGCGTTTCAAACCGGAACCACGGCCGGCGACCTCGTGTTTACGGTCAAGCTCGGTGACGCTACCGTCCAATCCACATTCACCATCCCGCCCGCGACGATTGGGCTGGATGCGACGCAGGCGCAGCGCACTTCGGCCGGCCTCGACCTGCGTGTCACTGGGTTCGACAACACGCGTACCGCTTCGAAGATCACCTTCACGTTCTTCGATCAGGCTGGAACCGCGCTGAGCCCCGGCGCCATCACGGTCGACAGTTCCGCCGCGTTCCAGCAGTTCTTCGCTGCATCGGATCTGGGCGGTGTCTTCGCGCTGCACGCGTTCATCCCGGTCATGGGAAACCCCGCCCAAGTGGCGGCCGTGGAAGTCAAATTCACGAACGCGGCAGGATCGGCGCAGACGGGCAGACTGCGCTTCACGCCATGAACATCCCGCCGTTAATCTCGATGGTCTGCCCGTGGATGAAGCGCGCGCTATGCGAGCACAGGAACAAAATGGTGTCGGCGATTTCCTCATTGGTGCCCAGCGCTCCCGCCGGAGTCGCCGCCACCGCGGCGTCCAGAATCTGGCGCGTGGAGAACTGGGCGTGGAAATCGTTGTCCACGGTCCCCGGCGAGACCGCATTCACGCGAATGCCCTGGGGGGCAAGCTCCTTGGCCATGCCCTTGGTGATGGTGGAGATGGCGGCTTTGGCGGCTGCATAGATGGTTGCGCCCACGCCGCCGCCATTCCGCGCCGCTATGGAGCTGACGTTGACGATAAAGCCGTTCTTGGCGGCGAGCATGTGCGGCGCAACCGCCTGCGCGATGAACCAGGCGCTCTTCACGTTCAGGGTCATGACGCGATCGAATAACTCGGACGAGAATTCGGCGAGTTTGGCGCGCTTCACCAGCGATCCGGCGTTGTTGATGAGAATGTCCACCCCGGCTCCGGTGGCTTTAAGGCTTTCGACAAAGGCCTGAATGCCGGCATCGGATCCCAAGTCCGCCTGAATGGCTTGCGACTGGGCTCCCGCCTTCTGCACGGACGCCATCACCTTCTCAATTCCGGGCTGGAAAGAGTTGTAATGCAGAATGAGGCGGCTCACGCCGTTACTGGCGAGAGCGATGGCGGTTGCGGCGCCGATGCCGCGCGAAGCACCTGTAACGAGCGCTGTTTTTCCCTTGAGTTCCTGGTCCACGCCTTAGAGTATAAACGTGGACCGCTGCGTCGCGCCGTGGTCGGCACCGTGAACCCGGATGCCTGTAGCTCGAATCGGTCTCAGTCCGCTGCTGCTGCCGCTTGCTGGCGCAACCAGTCCCGCATCGCATCGCGATAGAGCAAAATGCCCTTACGCGAGTAACGCAGATAGCCCTCGCGCCGGAACTGATTCATGTAGTGCGTGACGATCTCGCGCGAAGTGCCGACATATTGCGACAGCAGTTCATGCGTGAACGGCATCATCTGCACGGAGCCATCGTCGTTGCGCTGGCCCAGGCGCTCGGAAAACCGGATCAGAGTGCGCGCCAGACGCCGGGCGATGTTGTCCACCGAGAAACTCTCGATGCGGTGGCCAAACTCCATCGAACGTTGGACCAGGATCTGGAGCAACGCGATGGCCAGACGCGGGCGGCGGGTCACGATATCTTCGATCTCCGCCGTAGTCCAGGTCATGACCTTCGTATTCTCGAGCGCGAGGGCTTGCTCGTCCCTGGTCGGAGAGCTGAGGAATGCGGATTCTCCAAAGAACTCGTCGGTCTGGTAGATGTCGACCACCACCTGGCGTCCATCATCCGCCATTCGGCAGACTTTGACTTTGCCATCGATCACGAGGTAAATGCTGATAGACGGCTGATCCTGATTGTAGATAACCTGGCCCTTCCGGTACTCCAGAATGCTTGAGCAGGGAAGATGCGCAAGGGGATCTTCGAGTTGCTTCTGCGGTACAGCAAGTGTAGGGCTGGTTGCCATATCTCTCTCCATTTTAGCGCTCCGGACGGCGCGTAGCGCGTCAAGATCTCGAGCGGTGTTGGCCATAGTCATTCTTCAGGCTCCCGCCAACTTGCGCTTGGCGGCCAGCTCGCCTTCTGGGCCGACCAATCCAAGCAGGCACCTGGACGGTCCACCAAGGTTCCTGCTGCCAATTTCGTCTCGCACCGGGACCAACGCTGCGTTTCGCTGCTGCTGCCGCAGCACTTTCGCGCGACCGCCTGCAACGTCGTACCGGCTGGCAACAGCAACTCGCGTGCCAAATGTTACGCTTTATTGGAATTCATGACAAGTATAACGCTGTAGCACAGTTAGGAATCATGTGCGATTTCACACAATGCAACTGACGTGGTGGCCGAAGCGCAGATTTTGACGCTGGGAGTTTTTTACCCTGCAAGCCCGCACCGCTTTGGACAAGTAGCCTGTTAAGCTGACGGAGGAGCGGGTTAGCGGGCATCCTTCACACTGGCATGCTTCGTTTGTTTTGTCTGATGGCTGTTTGCAGTTCTGTCCTGGCGTCGGATTACAGCGCACCGGCGGGCTTGAGGCCCGCCATCCGCCGTCCGGGTTCTCCCAGCATCCTTCCCGGCGGGCGCATCATTGCTCCCGCCGGCCGCCAGTACATCACAGGGCCAGGGCCGTTCGGATTGGCTATTAGTCGCGACAGCAAGACGATCGTCACGGTCAACAGCGGTCCGGAGCGGTTTTCGCTCACCGTTCTCGAGCGCAACAAGAAGGGCGGCATAGACACCCACCACGTGGTGGCTGCCCCTCCTCGCGGCGATGATGACGACCACGGCGAAGAGCAAGCCGGCCAGTGGCGCACGGTATTCATGGGAGTGGCTTTTTCCGGGGATCACGCGGCGTATGTCTCGGAGGGAAATACGGGACGGGTGCGTCTGGTCGATCTATCGACCGGCGGCCCCCGCAAAGTTTTCGACCTGAACCGCGATGGTTTCTCGGATAGCTACACCGGCGATCTGGCGTTCGACCCCAGCCGCGCTTTGCTCTATGTACTGGATCAAGCCAACTTCCGCTTGGTGGTTATCGACACCCGTAAAGGCCGAGCAGTCTCGACTCTGGCTGTCGGGCGCCTGCCTTTTGCTATCGCGCTTTCTCCGGATCAGCGTACTGCCTACATCACCAACATCGGGATGTTCCGGTACAGCCCAATTCCAGGCGCCGACCGGAAGAATGCGCCATCCACCGGGCTGCCATTTCCGGCGTTCGGGTTCCCTTCCGCGGAGGCGCGGGACGGCGCCAGGCGTGAGACCGTACGTGGGCCCGTGGATGTTCCCGGCCTGGGGGATCCCAACGCGCGCGAATCGAATTCGCTCTACATCGTGAATGTGGAGGATCCGGCCGCACCCCAAGTGGCGGCGGTCGTCCGCACCGGAAAACCTTTCGGCGATGGAGCCGATGGCGGCAGTAGTCCTTCCGCCGTGATCGCCACGGCCGATCGGGTCTTTGTTTCCAACACGCACAACGACACTGTGACCAGCGTCGACCCGCGGACACGAACTGTCGTTGGGGAGGCAGCTATCCGCATCCCCGGTCTCGAGCCGTTCCGTGGCGTGATGCCTGTAGGGATGGCCTTTGATGCTTCCCATGGCTGGATTTTGGTGGCCGAAGCGGGGATTAATGCCGTGGGAGTGATCGATACGCGCGATATGCGCGTGCTTGGCCACATTCCTGTGGCCTGGTTTCCTACGCGCGTCCTGATAGACCACGATACGGCCTACGTTACCAACGCCAAAGGGCACGGTACCGGACCCAATATTTATCGGCTTGGCCCTTCCAACGACAATTTCGTCGACGTACTACGCCGCGGCAGTGTGTCGATTTTCCCCGTACCCGACGCAGCTTCGCTGGCGGCAAGTACTGCGATCGTCATGGAAGCCAACGGTTTCCGGCCGCGTCCCGCCCCTGCGCTGCCGGTGCCGCCGGAGATCCGGCATGTAGTTCTAATCGTGAAGGAGAACCGTACCTTCGACGAAGTCTTTGGAGACATGGCGCAAAACGATAACGGTTCGGTGGCAGGCGTTCCCGCGCTTGCCCGGTTTGGCATGCGCGGATTCGCGGAGGGGCGGAAAAATCAGTTCAGCCTGCAGGATGTGCCCGTGACCCCGAATCACCACCAACTCGCCAAACGCTGGATGGTCAGCGACAACTTCTACGCCGATTCCGAGGTCAGCGTGGACGGGCACCACTGGCTGGTGGATGCCTATCCCGATGTCTGGACCGAGAGTTCACGCATGGCTTCATACGTCGGCGGAAAGGATTTCCGGTTTCCCACCACGGCGCCGGGCCGTCTGCTGTTCGCCGAGAGCAACTCCTCCGTACATCCCGACGAACAGCCGGAGGGCGGCACTCTCTGGCACCATCTGGAGCGGCACCGTATCCCGTTCCGTAACTTCGGCGAAGGGTTTGAACTGGCCGGCAACGAGGAACAGCCGGGCGAAAAACCCACTGGCGCGCGCTTCCTGACCAATGTGCCGATGCCGGCGCCGCTCTACGCCAACACTTCGCGGGAGTATCCGGGCTTCAATACCAATATCCCGGACCAGTACCGCGCCGACCAGTTCATTCGCGAAGTCCGCGAAAAATACGAGAAGGGAGGGGAAGAGTTTCCGCGCTTTGTCTTCATTCACCTGCCCAACGACCATATGGCGAAAGCCCGGCCGAAGGACGGCTACCCTTTCCAGGCCTCGTATGTCGCGGATAACGATTTCGCGCTCGGTCGGATCGTCGAGTTCCTTTCCAATTCACCCTGGTGGAAGGAGATGGCGATCTTCATCACCGAAGACGATGCGCAAGGGGGCCGCGACCACATCGACTCGCACCGGACCGTGCTCATCGGCGCAGGGCCATATTTCAAGCGGAACTACGTTTCCCACGTGCACAGCAGCTTTCCGGGCCTGCTCAAGACCATTTTCCGCATCCTGGGAGTCCCGCCGCTGAATCTTTACGACGCGACCGCGTCGGGCCTGGCGGATGCCTTCACGAGTGCGCCTGATTTCACTCCCTATAGCGCGTTGCCTGCGGACGAGCGGCTGTTCGATCCGGCAACCGCGCGCGAGCCGCTGGTTCCCACTCCCTCGCCGCGCATGGACGATCCGAAGGCGATCCGCGAACTCGAGAAGGCCCGGACGCGGTAGGCGGGCGGGCTCAATCTCAGGCCACTTCGGCGATCAGCTCGATTTCCACGCAGGAACCCAGCGGAATCTGGGCGACGCCGAAGGCGCTGCGGGCATGCAGCCCGCTTTCGCCAAAGACCTCGCGAAAAAGTTCGGAGGCGCCGTTACCCACCAGATGCTGCTCAGTGAACGCGGGCGTGCTGTTGACCAAAACCATCAGCTTGACGATGCGCTTGATTTTGTTCAGGTCGCCCAGCGCGGAGTGTAACGTGCCCATCAAGTCGATGGCGATGGCGCGCGCGGCCTCCTTCCCCTGCTCGGTCGAGAGATTCCCTCCAAGCTGGCCGGTGAGCGGCTTGCCGTCCTTCCTGGCGATGTGGCCGGATAGGAACAACAGGTTGCCGGTGCGCACGTAGGGCACATAAGCGGCCGCCGGAGCGGAAACTTGCGGAAGCGATATTTGCAGAGTCTTCAGTTTGTCGTAGACGGACACTCGATTCTCCTCAAACGATTGTAGAGAAGGCGGGGACGTCCTGCCCTGTCTGGCCGCGCCGCGTGGTAACGACAAACTTGTAGCGTGGGGCTTGCGCCGTATTATGGCGGAGACCCGCGGGTTTTTGCTGAACTGACGAAACTGCCGCAGGTCCCCACAAAAACGCGTGGCCCTGCGCTACGGGAAACGGGGCGTTATCGCTCCGAGCTGGCCGCCGAACGCGACGGCAGTGTTGCCGCCGCACACCAGGACGCCGACGCGTTCCCCGGATTTCGTTTGATACCGGCGCGACAACAGCGCCGCGAAAGCGGCTGCTCCGCCAGGCTCGGCCACAATCCGCAGGGTGGTCCAAAGTGCTTTCTGGGCCGCCACGATAGCTTCGTCGGGCACCAGGCGGACGCTTTCCACGTGAGCCTGCGCGATGGGGAACATCAGGTCGCCGACGCGTTTGGCCGCCAGCGAGTCCGCAGCAACGCCGCCCGTCTCGGTGTCCACGGGATGTCCCGCTGCAAGCGCCTTGGCAAGCGTCGGCGCCGCCTCCGGCTCGACGCCAACGACTTTGATGCGGCTTCCATACCAAGCAGCAATGCCACCGATCAGGCCGCCTCCGCCGACGGCAACCAGCAAGGCATCAAGTTGCGGGTCCTGCTCCTCGAACTCCAATCCAACGGTTCCCTGGCCGAGCAGCGTCTCAGGCTGATCGTACGCGTGAATGCGAAGCGCTCCCGACTGTGCGGCCCATTGCTGGCTTGCCGCCAGGGCATCCACGTAGCGGTCGCCGATGACCACCAGATCTGCGCCGTATCCTCGAATTCGTTCCTGCTTTTCGAGCGACGCAACTGTGGGAACAAAGATCCGGGCGGGCTTTCCCAGGTTCCTCGCCGCGAAAGCCACGGCGGCGCCATGGTTGCCGCCCGAAGCCGCCACAACGCCTGCACCGGGAATCTCGCGCGCCAGCAGGTTGGCGAAGGCGCCGCGTGTTTTGAAAGAACCGGCATGCTGCAGCAGTTCGAGCTTGAGGACGATGCGGACACCGTCGAGTCCGAAATCGGCGCCGTCGACGTCAATTACCGGTGTCCGGCGGATGTGGGGGCGGATCAGGCAGTAAGCCTGGGTGATCGCTTCCCGGGTGATCTCAGCTGGAGCTGTTGTGCTGACCATTGTCATGACAGATGCTAGTTCCTTCGCCCGGTCTTTTCAATCCAGTGGCGAAACATTTGCACGAAGTCGGTCGCCTGCCTGGCGGAGTATAGCTCATCCAGGCGGAAGTGCATCTTGCGGCTCCAGTTTGGATATTGCCACGTGGTGCCCGGCAGGTTTTGCTGAGCGATCTCCTTGGTCAGATCCTCTTGATTGATCAGCAGCAACATGGAAGGGGTGGCAGCAAGAAAACCGATGATGGCGTTATGCAGTTCTCCAGTCAGTTCGGGAACCTCGCGCGCCGAGCGCGGAACGGACGGTGGCAGGAGGCCCTCGGCGAACAGCGCGTCCAGCATTTTTTGTTTTTCCACGGCGCGCGCCGCCAGGCGGTCGCGAAAGCTAGCTTCATCCGGCAGGACACCCGCGCGGCGCCGAGCCTCAATGTCTTCGCCTATCCAGAATCCGGCGAGCGTTGGAAGATCGTGCGTGGTGGCGGAAACCAGCGCCCGTTCGGGATATTCGATCCGCTGACGAAACTCGCCGCGCGCGTCCTTTTCGAAGTAGAGGAGCCGGTAACTCAGGACACCGAATTGATCGAGTGTTTCGCGGACCTCCGGTTCCACGGTACCCAGATCCTCACCGATCACTACAAAACGCTGCCGCACGCTTTCCAGGGCGAGAATGCGAATCAGGTCGGCGGCGTGGTAGCGAACATAGGCGCCGTGCGCCGCATCTACACCGTCGGGAATCCAGTAGAGCCGGAATAAGCGCATAACATGATCAATGCGCAAGGCCCCGCCGTGCCGCGCGCTTTTGCGAATGGATTCGATGAAGTGGTGGTATCCGGACTCCCGCTGCCGCGCAGAGTGGAGCGGCGGAAACGCCCAGTCCTGCCCCTTGGGAGAGAAATCGTCGGGAGGCGAGCCCACGCGGCAGCCTGGCACGAAATCGTCGCGGTGCGCCCAAAGATCCGAGCCGAAACGGTCTGTGGCCAGGGCGAGGTCGTGATAGAGGCCGATGGCGAGTCCTTTGTCGCGGGCATGCTGCTGCGCGGAGGCGAGCTGCAGGTCGATCTGCCATTGCAGATACTGGTAAAACAAGACGGAGCGCCAGTGTTTTTGCCGGAAAGCTTTGGTTTCCGGCGATTGCGGATCGCGAAAAGGTTTCGGCCAGTCCGTCCATAGCCAGATCTCGGGGTTGCGCCGGTGGACCCATTCGTCGAGCGCAGAATAGGTGGCAAAACGCCGCAGCAGTTCCCCCTCGCGTTCGATGTACTCCTGAAACTGCCGCGCTCTTGCCGTATCACGCCGGTAATCGCCACGGAGGAACGCGGCAAACATCAGCTTCAGAAACTTCATTTTCAACGCGCTGACGCGCTCATATTCCACGAACTCCGACGTCCGCAGCGCCTCGATTTCCCGTTGCGTGGCGGCATCGGCGAGCAGCCGCTGCGCGCGGGGGCACACTCCGAAATCGGCAATGCTCTCGATATCGAGATAAAGGTAGTTGCGATAGAAAACGGAGTTGGGCAGGTAGGGGCTGGTGTTATACGGGCGGCGGTTGTGGATGGCGTGCAGCGGATTGAGCGCGACGAAGCTCGCACCGACTTCATCTGCCACCCAGTCGATGACGCCCCGCAGGTCGCGGAAATCGCCACAACCCCAGTTGCTGGCCGAGCGAACGCCGTAGAGCGCCATCGCGATGCCGGCGGCGCGCAGACCCGGTGGAAGATAAGCACGATCGGGAGCTACGATGAGTCTCGTTGAGGCGCAAACGCCGTCGACTAGAATTTCCAGATCGTGATATCCCAGCGGCAGGCGGTCCGGCAATGCAACGAGTTTGCGCACATAACGACGGCCGTCGAACTCCATTTCCCCGCCGAGAGGAAGTGCGCGCAGCGCGGCATGATGGGTTTGGGCGGCGCCATTTTCCAACTTCAGGACGATGCGGGCTTCCATCTCTCCCAGCTCCGCGGGCAGATGCACGGCAAGTTCCCGGGGGCGCTGGTTTTCACTGATTACGAGACACGGGGGAAGCACGCGCGACCACTCATCGCGAAACCGCTGATCGAGCGCGTGATCGAGATCTTCTTTGGTATCCGCCCGAATGCCCAGCGATATGAGGATCGCCCGCTTGGTTTCCGGTGGCGTGATGTGATGCTTGCCCCAGATGTCCCAGTAATCCGGCTGAATTCCACAAGTCTCAGCGGCCCGGTCGAGAGCCTCATCGTAGGTCGCGGATGGCATGGAACGATGCTCTTTCGATTTTAACAGCCAGCCTCCGGAAACCAGGCGCCTATAGCACCAAGCAAAACGAATTTTCTGGAGATCTCGGTGGCATCAGCCCGTAACTGTTGAATGAAATCATCGAGTGTTCCACGTGGTAACGACAAACTGGTAGCGTGGGGCACGCCGCACTGTGGCGGAGACCCGCGGCTTTTTGCTGAACGGGCGAAAGTGCCGCAGGTCCCCGCAAAAAAACGCGTGGCCCTGCGCTACAGAAAACAAGTCATGATCAATCAGACCGGCTCCGAGCACAAGACGAAACGCGTCCGCTTCTATCCGTGCGAAAATAGGGGCATGGCGGCGAGTCCACTGGCCAGCGGTCCTCCGGAGCTGTTTGCGCGCATCGATAATGAAGCGCAGGAGCGGTCTGCGGCTTCAGAAGGCGTCATCCTCACGACGCTCGACAACGCCATCAACTGGGCGCGCAAGAATTCCATCTGGCCCATGTCGTTTGGCCTGGCCTGCTGCGCCATAGAAATGATGTCGATGAGCGCGTCGCGGTTCGATATCGCGCGCTTCGGTGCCGAGGTGTTTCGAGGTTCGCCGCGTCAGTCGGATCTGATGATCATCGCCGGCCGCGTGTCCAACAAAATGGCGCCGGTGATCCGTCACCTGTATCAACAGATGCCAGAGCCAAAGTGGGTGATCTCCATGGGCGCATGCGCCACCTCGACCGGGGTCTTCAACAATTACGCGCTCGTGCCGGTCAACCAGGCCATTCCCGTGGACGTGTACGTCCCCGGCTGCCCGCCGCGTCCTGAGCAGCTCATCCACGCATTGATGCTCTTACAGAAAAAGATTCAGGGTCAAACCGGTACTACGATGCAGGTTTTGAATCTGGCTTAAGGCTCAGCTTGCCATTTGCTCGGCGGGTGCGGGTTGCAGGGCGGATGCCGTGGCGCCCGCTGGCGTGAGCCACTTCTTGATCTCCGGCAACGCCGCTTCCGCCGCCTTTTCGCCGGCGGCTATCATTTCGAGACCGCTGTTGAATCCATCCCATGGCACGCTGGCCACGTGAGGGGTAATGATCAGGTCGGCGTCGCGGCGCCAGGTCACTTCTGACCGGTTTTGCAGAATTTGGAAACACCGGTTGACAACTTGCAGCATGTTGTTCGGCACCACGTCCGGGCCTTGCATGGGCAGACCCACAGCGATGACGTGCGTGGCGCCCATATTGCGAGCTAACGCCGCCGGCACTTCCATACACATGGCACCGTCCACCAGCAGCCGGTCTTCATACCGGATTGGTTGAAATAAACCGGGGTAGGAACAGCTTGCGCGGATGGGCAAGATCACGTCGCCCTTATCCCGAAATGGCACGGGCTGTCCCGTTGCGAGATCCGTAGCCAGGATGCCGAGTGGAATTTCCATCTCCTCAAAGCGGTATTTCTTGAGCAGCCGTCTGAGAAAAGCCGCCATGCGCTCGCTTCCCACCAATCCCAGCCGGCAGAGGCTCCAGCGAGCGACATCGTTGAAGCGCATGGCGCAGCCGATTTTGCCGATCTCCTGCAGGTTCGCGCCACTGGCATAGGCTGCGGCCACAATAGCGCCGGCGCTCACGCCTGCAATGAAATCAATTGGGATTTTTTCGCGCTCGAGGACTCTCAGGACGCCCACGTGCGCCACACCACGGGCGAATCCGCCGCCCAGGGCCAAGCCGATTTTGGGTTGAGGAGGGGGTTGTACCAGGACTGGGGCGCTCACTGCGGGAGCCGCCCACTGTTTTAGTATCGACCGGAGCCTTCCTGCTACGCCCTCGGAACCCATACCTTACTCCTCGGCATCCCTCCAGAATGGTCTACCATTTAATTGGATGAGCAATTTTCATTCCAGGTTACTTCGCCTCTATGTACTTCTGTTAATGCCGGTTGCGGCTCACCTCAATTTCCCCGTTCCGGCCTACGGCCAGCGCAACCTTTCCGGGACGCCTGAGATCGAGTTGGCGCTCCATAAGTTGAACGTTCTAGGCAGCATACTGATGATCGCCGCCCATCCGGACGACGAAAATACGGCCCTGCTGGCATATTATGCGCGCGGGCGCTCCATGCGAACAGGCTATCTTTCGCTAACGCGCGGCGAGGGCGGCCAGAACCTGATCGGTCCCGAGCAAGGCGATCTGCTCGGTGTCATAAGGACACAAGAACTGCTGGCTGCCCGTCGAATCGATGGCGCGGAACAGTTTTTCACCCGCGCCATCGATTTCGGCTATTCCAAATCGGCCGACGAGACGCTCGCCAAGTGGGGTCGTGACAAAGTACTTTCAGACGTGGTCTGGGTGATCCGCAATTTTCGCCCCGATGTTGTGATCCTGCGATTCTCGGGCACGCCGCGCGACGGGCACGGCCAGCACCAGGCCTCCGCCATATTGGGAAAAGAAGCATTTTCCGCCGCTGGCGATAAAGACCGCTTCCCTGAACAGTTGCGCTACGTCCAGCCCTGGCAGGCCAAGCGGCTTTTGTTCAACGTATTCAGCTTCAGCCCTGAGCAGGAGAAGGAAGCTCGTGACATGCCGCACCGGGTCGAGGTGGATACGGGCGAATTCAATCCGGTGCTGGGGAAATCGTACACGGAAATTGCCGGCATCAGCCGCAGCCAGCATCGCAGCCAGGGCATGGGTGCGCCCGAGCGGCGCGGGCCATCGCACAATTACCTTATCACGATCGCCGGGGCGCCGGCCGATCATGACGCGTTCGATGACGTGGGGACGGCATGGGCGCGCGTTCCCGGGGGAGAAGCTATCGGGCGGATTCTGGCGGAAGCCGAACGGACATTTGTCCCGGCAGAGCCCGATAAAGCGATTCCGCTGTTGCTCAGGGCCCGCCCGCTAATCGCGGCTATTGACGACCCGCTGGCCAGGCGCAAGCTCAAAGAACTGGATGAGACGCTGGCGCTGTGCAGCAGCCTTTGGCTGGATGCGACCGCAGACCGTTATGCGGCTGCGCCGGGTTCGACCGTCAACGTTGAACTCGAGGCCATAAATCGTTCAACATTTCCGGTCTCGTGGGCCGGCTACTCGTTGATCTCGGCCGGCGGCGACGTTTCCGGCCACAATGCGAACTCTCTGGCGGCCAACCAGCCGAAGCGCGCAACGGCCGCGTGGCCGGTTCCAGCAGATCAAGCGTACTCCCAGCCCTACTGGCTGAGAAAGCCGCACGCAGGCGACACCTATGAAATCGAAGATCAGCGGTCGATCGGCATGGCCGACACGCCACCCGTGCTGACCGCCGAATTTGGGCTTAGGTTTCATGATGTGGGGATCACTCTCCGGCGGCCGGTACATTATCGCTACGTGGACCCCACCGAAGGCGAGCTGACGCGTCCGCTTGTAGTTGCTCCCCAGGTGGCGGTGAGCTTGCCGGAACCGGTCGAGCTGTTTCCGAGCGAGAAGACGAAGAAGATCGAGATTGCTGTAAAAGCGAACGTCGCCCGAGCCGAGGGCGAGGTGCGCCTCGATCTGCCGCCAGGGTGGCGCGCGGATCCGGTGTCGCAGCCGTTCCGGGTGGCGGATGCGGGCGGGGAACTGGCGCTGGCATTTTCTATCACACCGCCGCACGCGGACGCACAAGGCCGGCTTCGCGCCATCGCGCGCGTGGATAGAAAAGAAATTTCTTCCGGCATGATCGTGATTGCTTTTCCGCACATCCCGCCGCAAATGATATTTCCGGCCGCGGCCGCCAAGCTCGAGCGCGCCGACGTTGTGCTCACCGCGCGTAAGATTGGCTACGTGATGGGCTCTGGGGACCAGGTGCCGGAGGCGCTCGATCAGCTGGGCTGTGAAGTCACGTTGCTCTCGGCGCGTGAGCTGGCCGAAAGCGATCTCGGCGGCTTCGATGCCATCGTGACCGGTGTCCGCGCTTACAATGTCCGAGCGGATTTACGCGCCAATCAGCAGCGTCTGCTCGACTACGTGCACAACGGCGGCACATTGATCGTCCAGTACAACGTGGCGGAGGGCGGGCCGTTCGGCGGACGCCGCTCTGCGGCCCTGTTGCATATCGGCCCGTATTCGCTCGAAGTGGGCCGCGGCCGCGTGAGCGTGGAAGAGGCGCCGGTGAGCATGCTCGCGCCCGACCACCCGTTGCTGGTCTCGCCCAATCACATCAGCGAGAGCGATTTCAGGGGTTGGATCCAGGAGCGGGGCCTCTACTTCGCTTCCGAATGGGACGCGCATTACCAGACCGTGCTCGAAACGCACGATCCCGGTGAGAAGCCGCTTGAGGGTGGCATGCTCTATACGCGCTACGGAAAAGGCGTTTACATCTTCAGCGCATTTTCCTGGTTTCGCGAGCTGCCCGCGGGCGTTCCCGGCGCGTACAGAATTTTTGCCAACATGCTGAGCGCCCGGGGGGACCGCTGATAGGATAAACTTGATCTTCCAGGAGGTAGACTGATGCCGAACCGCCGTCATTTTCTGCAGGGACTTTCCGCGGTGCCGTTCCTCGGAAACGTTGCCCGTAGCGCCCCCACCATGGTGAAGCGCGACTATTTCGCCGAGCTGGGCGTACGCCCGTTCATTAACGCCGCCGGCACTTACACGACGCTGACGGCCTCGCTCATGGCCCCTGAGGTGATGCAGGCGATCGATTATTGCTCGAAGCAGTACGTCCATCTGATCGAACTGCACGATCGCGTGGGCGAGCGCATCGCGTCGCTGATCGGCTGCGAGGCGGCCATGGTCAGCGCGGGCGCGGCATCGGCGCTCACGCTCGGCACGGCGGCCTGCATGACCGGTGCCAACGAAGAACTGATCCGGCGGCTGCCGGACACCACCGGCATGAAGACCGAGGTGATCATCCAGAAGTCCCACCGCTATGGGTACGACCACGCGGTGCGCAATTGCGGGACGCATTTTGTCGAAGTGGAGACGCGCGAGCAACTGGAGAACGCCGTCAATGGAAACACGGCCATGATGCTGTTCTTCAATGCCGCCACCCCTCCAGCGCCGATCAAGGCCGAAGAGTTCGCGCAGCTCGGCAAGAAGCACGGCGTCCCGACCTTCAACGACGCGGCAGCCGATGTTCCGCCCGTCAGCCATCTCTCCGCTTACATCAAGATGGGTTTCGACCTGGTGACGTTTTCGGGCGGTAAGGGCATTCGTGGACCGCAAAGCGCCGGTCTGCTGCTGGGCCGCAAGGATCTGATCCAGGCTGCGCGCCTGAATGCTTCCCCGAACAGTGACGCCATCGGCCGTGGCATGAAGGTCAATAAGGAAGAGCTGGTCGGCATGATGGCAGCGGTCGAAGCGTATATCAAGAAGGACCACGAAGCGGAGTGGCGCGACTGGGAAGGCCGCGTGAAAACCATTGCCGATTCGGTGGGCCCAGTTAACAGCGTGAAGGCCGAGCCCTTCGTGCCCGAAATCTCAAACTCGGTGCCGCACCTGCGCATCACCTGGGACGAAAGCCAGCTCAAGATTACGGCTGCCGAGGCCACCAAGAAGCTGCTCGACGGCAACCCGTCGATCGAGCTGCGACCGGGCGCTCCGCAGGGCATCGAGGTAGCCGTCTGGATGATGCAGCCGGGCGAAGCACAGATCGTGGCGCGCCGCATTCGCGAGGTATTAAAGGGCGCGGCTTAGAATCGCGTCGGCGGTGCCGGTCATCCCGATTGGTTTGATCGTACGGGACTCAGACCCCGCCTCCCCCTTCCGCAGAGCGCAGGATCAGCTTTTGGCCATCCATGCCGGGCGAAGAACAAAGGACGCCTGCGCACCTTCCCGCCGTGCGGGTGGCCGGCATCGTGAGAGCCACTGCGGCGGAACTTGTCATCCGGATACTGCGTCATCGAGCTCAGTATTATTTTCGTACATATTCCGGGACGCTCTTGGGGGAAGATCCTCACTCAGAAGGGCATATTGGAGGCCTATGTACCGTTTCGTTGCGATTGCGATCTTCGGCGCTAGCATGGCGGTGGGTGGGACCGGCGGTTTTGTTTCGCTGATGCCTCGCCACGATGTGGGAGAGTTGTGGACCACTGAGGGTACGCCG
>Ga0310810_10000543_pt1 | contig 38235 bp, 36 predicted proteins | sample NCmetagenome_FD_207641 | JGI IMG/M metagenome (GOLD analysis project Ga0310810, IMG submission 207641) | Soil microbial communities from experimental microcosm in Duke University, North Carolina, United States - NC | ecosystem: Engineered > Artificial ecosystem > Soil microcosm > Unclassified ...
CTTGGCCTTCGACTGCCCGACCTGCATGAAGCCGCCTTGGGCCTGGCCGAGCCGGCGAAAGACAAAAAACCAGATTCCGACAAACACCACGGCGGGCACGACCCACGAGAGGAGATCCCGCAGGAACGTCGATTCGACGACACCGGCGAATTTCACGCCATGTTGGGTGAGATCGCGGACCAGATCGGGGTCTTCCACGCGGATCGTCGAAAATTGCTTCTGCTCCTGTGAGTCGCCGTCCGGTTTCAGCTTGCCCGTCAGCGCGTGACTGCTCACCGACACCTCGCCGACCTTTCCATTGGCCACCAGTGTCTTGAACTCGCTGTACGGCAGTTCTTCGATTTTTTGCAGAGCATGGATGAAATCATGCACAAGAATGACGGCCCAGACGGCTAGGATGACATACCAGATGGAGAACGAGATTTTCTTATTCATAAGCGTGCCTATTCAAATTGCCGTCGGAATCGCCACATGCCCAACACAAATAACGTTCCCCCCAGCAAGAGCATCGTGCCCGCCGGCTTCCACAAGACGTCCAGTCCTGCGCCTTTCAACATCACTCCATACGTCACGTCGATATAGTACTTGAGCGGAGAGAAGGTCATCACCGTTTGGACCCATTGCGGCATGGACTCAAACGGCGACGTGATCCCTGACAGCAACATCATCGGCCCCACGAGGAAGAGCGTCATCATCCCCACTTGCGCTTGGTTCCTGGCGATGGTCGCCGCCACCAAGCCGAGGCCGGCGGTCGTAAAGATGTGCAAGGCGGTCAGTGCAAAGAACAGCCCATCCGGCCCTTTCATCGGCACATGGAACACCGGCCGCAGCACCCCGTAAACCGCGAGGCCTGTCGCGATGAGGATGATGCCCGCCATGGCGAGTATTTTTGAGAACATGATCTGAAACGGCGACAGCGGAGAAACCAATAACTGTTCGATCGTGCCTCTCTCTTTTTCACGCACGAGGGCGGCGGCAGGCAGCAAGACTCCAAAAAGGGTGATCATGCGCAAGACGGTGGACATCGACTGAAACCATGTCTCATCCTGGTTCGGGTTGAACCACACGCGATGCGCGCTTTCGATGACCGGCAAGCTCTGCATCGCGTTCCCGGAAAGGCCAATCGACGCGAGCCCGAGCTGGGAACCAAACGCCCCGGCAATCCTGACCGTATATCCGGCAGCGGAAAAGCCCTGAGGCGCATTACTGGTGTCGACGAGAAGCTGTACCGCCGTCCGTTCTCCGCTCACAAGTGCCTCATGAAATCGCGGCGGAATGTCCAACACGAGCATCGCCCGCCCTTGATCAAGTTCCCGGAGTCCTTGGCGGGCGTCGCTGATCTCTCCAGTGAAGTGGAAATATGGCGCTTGAAACCGATGGATCAGCTCGCGAGACGATTGGCTGTGATCTCCATCATGCACCAATAAATTCGCGTTCCGTAGCTGCATCGTGATTCCCACGCCGCTGACCAGCACCGCAACGGAAAACGAATACAGAAGGAACAAGAGGAGCGGCAGATCGCGGGAGAGTTGCAGCACCTCCTTCCAGGTCATGGCCGCAAGACGACGCCCCCACCTGGCAATGCGCGGAAGAGCCGTCCTCTCTCTTTCGTCGGTCATGTCGTCGGCCTCTTGCTGAAGAGCTGATAGGTGAGCACGCTCATCCCGGCGGCAAAGGCAGCCAGCGCCAGGAGATCGATCCAAAGAACGTCGGCGCCCACCCCCTTGAGAAAGCTGCCTCGCACGATATTGGTGTAATACATGGCTGGAAGGAGATGCGCCTGCACCTGCGCCCCTTGCGATAACGAGGCGACAGGGACCAATAGACCGGAAAATAAGATCGTGGGAATCATGGCCACGACCATGGTGATAATGAGCGCGGCCATTTGCGTCTGCACCAGCAGAGAGATCAGCAGACCGATGCCTGTCGTACACAGGATGAAGAGGATCGAGGCCGAGAAGAAAAAGAGGAAACTGCCTCTAAATGGGACATGAAACATGGTGACGGCCATCAGCCACAACACGCAGACGTTGATGATCGAAATGACGATATAGGGCAGCAGCTTGCCGACGAGGAACTCGCCGCGGGACACGGTCGAACTATAGATGTTGTAGATCGACCCTGTTTCCTTTTCTCGAACGACTCCCAGGGCCGTGAGTAGGGACGAAGCGAGCATCATCGTAAACATGATGAGACCCGGCACCATGGACCAGGTACTCCGCACCTCTTCGTTGTACAAATACCGAACCTCGACCGCGAGCGGACGGATGAGGCGGCTGGCTTGCTCATAGGTGAAGCCTCGGCGCCGGCGGACATAGTCGATCAATCGTTCTTCGGTGAACGCTTGGTTGATGGCGATGACATAGCCTTTGGCGATATCCGTATGAAGAGGAAAGGTCCCGTCGAACAACGTCTGCACCGCGACCGGTTCCCCGGCAGCCAGTTGCTCTTCGAACCGTTCCGGCACGACCACCGCAGCCCGAATCTTCGTCTCGGTCAACAAGCGATCAAGGGCACGCTCATCGGCAGCATATCCGCGAAATAAGAAATACCGCGATTGGATGAACCGGTAGATGTATTCCCGGCTCAACGCGCTGTGGTCCCGATCGAGGACCGCAAACGGAATATTTTCGACGTCGAGCACCAAGCCGTACCCAAATACCGTCAGCCAGAGGACCGGCAGTAAAAAGGCCAGCAGCAGGAACGGCCGATCCCTGGTCGTCTCCTTCCATTCCTTGAGCGCCATGGCTCTGATGACGCGCAGATTCATGGCAGACCTGAAGGACGACAGGCGAACTCGCGCGAGTCGATCCGCGACGCCTGTTCGAGCGCCATGACCCGTGAGACGAAGACGTCTTCCAAGCTCAATGGGCGCGTGCGCACGTGCTCAATAGAGATACCCGAGCGGCTCAGGACATCTCTTATACGCGCCTCATCGGTGGCGGGATCTCTGGACAGCACATGAATCTTTTTGCTAAAGAGTGCGGCCGTGTTGTACCCGGCCGCCATGACCAGAGCGAGTGCCTGACCCGGCCTCTCGACGACGAACTCCAAGAGTCGGCCGTCTGCCCCTTCGACGTTGCGCTTCAACTGCTCCGGAGTGCCTTCAGCGACGATCCGCCCGGCGTACATGAGCGCGAGCCGATCACAATGCTCGGCTTCACTCAGATAGTGTGTCGTGATGAGTATCGCCACTTGTTCCTGACGCGCCAACCGTGTGAGCAACTCCCAAAAGCGTCGCCGGCCGACGGGGTCGACCCCCGACGTTGGTTCATCGAGAAACAAGACACGAGGCTGGTGAACGAGCGCGCAGCCCAGCGCCAGCCGCTGGCGCACGCCCATTGGGAGCCGACCGGTTCGATGGTCCTCATAGCCCCGTAACCCCGCCATGTCCACAATCCACGCCATCCGCTGTTGCGTCTGTCGCCGACTGAGTCCATAGATTCCGGAAAAGAGCCGCATATTCTCGATGACGGTCAAGTCCAAATACAGCGAGAACGCTTGCGACATGTAGCCGATGCGTTCTTTGATCGCCGTACCCGCCGTTCGCATGTCCACGCCGGCCACCCAGCCCTCGCCTGCTGTCGGAGGGAGGATGCCGTTCAACATTTTGATAACGGTCGTCTTGCCTGCGCCGTTCGCCCCCAACAACCCGAACACCTCCCCTTGCTTGACCTCAAAACTGACGCGATCGACCGCTCGAAACGATCCGAACTCACGAATCAGCTGCTTGGCTTCGAGGGCAAGACCGTCTCCGTGGGACATCCCGGCTTGAGGGCGGTCATGCTCGGACCGATCCTGCTCTTGTACCGGTTCCTGCTGTTCTTTCAATAAGAGCGCCACGACGACGTCTTCCAATTCCGGTTCATCAGTTTGAATATGCTCCATCTTCAACGTACCCAATGCCTCTTGTACTCCCGCCACGGCGGTTGACGGCTCCTGCTCGGAGGTGAACACGTGAAGCGAGGAGCCTAGGGATTCGACCTGGCCATACCGCCGTTTGAGTCGTGCGACGGCCTCGAGTTGCGCTGCCGCCTCAAAACTCACCACGAGTCCCGGGACAAGACATCGGATTTCTGCGGGAGTGCCCGAGGCCACCACACGGCCGCGGGAGAGAAACGAGAGACGGTGAAAGCGAGCCGCTTCATCCATGTATGCGGTGGAGATCAGCGCAGTCATGCCTCTGGCGGCTTGCCATTCGCCAAGGATGGCCCAGAAATCCCGCCGCGAGACCGGATCGACGCCGGTCGTCGGCTCGTCCAGGATGACCAAGTCTGGCTCGTGAATCAGCGTGCAGATCAATCCGAGTTTCTGCTTCATCCCCCCTGAGAGCTGTTTCATCAGTCTGCTGCGAAAACGATCTAGGCGAGTCATCCCCAGCAGCCTGGCCTTGCGCTCTTGGAGCTCAGGTTCCGGCACCAACCGTAACCGCGCAAAAAACTCGATGTTCTCTTCAACCGAGAGCTCCGGATAAAGATTGAGTCCCAGGCCTTGCGGAAGGAACCCGATCCGCTGTTTCACCCGTTCTGCAGCCCGCTCGGAATCCACGACAGTCCCGAAGACTTCCGCCGCTCCTTCGTCGTACGTCAGGACGCCAGCGACGGCCTTCATCAAACTGCTCTTCCCCGCTCCATCGGACCCTATGAGACCGTAAATCTCACCTCTCTTCACGACGATGTCCGCTTGATCCACTGCGAGATGGTGCTTATAGCGCTTAGTCAAACCAGACACCTTGACGACGTCATTCATCACCGGTGAATTCACCGAGCACTCCTTATGGGCGGCGCGCGCGCAGCCTCTTGCGCCCTATCCTCTCAACGTGGTTTGGCCCAGGCAACGCTGTCTTTCCAGCGGATCACCGCGTCGGCGGGCAAGCCCGGTGTCAGCCGATGATCGGCATTGTCGGTCACATACAGACGGACAGCGAAAATCAGCTTGACCCGTTCGTCTGGAGTTTGGACTTCTTTGGGGGTGAATTCAGCTTTGGAGGCAATGTACCGGACGGTGGCGTGGAACGGCTGATCGGGGAAGGCATCGGTATAAATGAGAGCCGGCAAGTCGAGCCGGATTTTGCCGATCTGCAGCTCAGGCACATAAACTTGTAGATACAGGCGGTCCAGGTCAACCAATTCGAGCAGCGGCGCGCCTGCCGAGACGACTTCTCCTACGTCCACCATGCGGGTCGTTACGGTGCCGCTCGTGGGCGCCACGATCGTCAGGTCTCGAAGCACACTTTCCGCTTCGGCGAGGGCGGCGTCCGCTTGATCACGCTGGCGTTCGAGTGCGGCCACCTCCCCTTCTCTCGACCGTATCCGCTTCCACCCCAATTCAGCCTGTCCCAATTCCTTGTTGGCTTGATCAAGCGCCGCGTTCGCGACGGAAATCTCCGTCACGGCGACCTTCCAGCGTGCCTCCGCTTGGTCCACTTGCTGCTGTGAGACCGCCTGCTCCCTCAGCAACGTTCGCACCCGGTCGATGTCCCGCCGTGCCTCATACTCGACGGCTTTGGCTTTCTGAATGGCCGCTCGCGCGCTTTCTACTTTCGCCGTTGCGGCTTCAATGTTCAACGGCACTTCTAAGTTGAGGACGGCGAGCGACGTGTGGGCCGCCTCCACCTGCGCCATCAAGGCGTCCACCAATCGAGCCGCCTGATCGACCTTCGCTTTCGTCTGTGCATCATCGAGCCGGATGAGTACGGCATCTTTGGTGACGCTGCTCCCTTCACGCGCTGCCAGGTCGACGACACGGCCAGGAAATTTGCTCGAGACTGTGACGTGATCTCCCTCCATACGACCATTGGCTTGGATGAGGCCCTCCGGTAACCCATGCTGCCAGAGATGCCCCCCTATGACGTAGGCGCCTGCCACGACCGCGGTCAAAAGAGCGATGCCGGCGATGACGTAAGTGTTTCTTTTCATTAAGTGTTCACTTTCGCTTCCCTGCCCCCACCTCAAGGTGCAAGGAGAGAGCCCGGGACCTGTTCTCGCGTGCCGGCCCATTACTTCGCAAATGATTGATTTTCGCTCGCGGCGTGATGGGGTCGAGTTGCCGTTGGCCCCATTTGCTACAGATCGGATGGACCAGTGTTGCGAAACGGCACGGATTCTTACAGCCAGAGACCATTCGGGATGCCTTTTCCTTATCAGCAACGAACATCCACCTCCATGCCCACAAATGGGCTAACAATGGCCTGGGGGCGCCCGTCCGTGCATTGACACGCGTTTCTGAGGAGCCTAAGCTATCTGCGCGCGGAAGCTTCTCTTTCCATCCACAGGCCAGCCCCAGAAGCCAACGGTATTGTACGAGGGCAACTTCTCAATTGTTCTGAAGAGGTGCCGTCATCGACATCGAACGCGCCGTAGATGACCGAACGCAGTTGCACATTCTTACTGCCGAAGCAGCCCGTCTCAAATCTCAGCAGGTGCTTGCCAAGAAAACGAACGCAGCGCAGTCCTCAAGAGCCGCTGAGGGATGTGCGCATGGTCGAGCCATCGACAACTACATTGATGAGAACGGAAACGGGACGAAACTGTTCTACTGGCTCGAATGCGGAACCGTGATCGAACCTCCGCCTGTCGCGAGCCAGATTTAAGGGCTTTAGGCCATCGAATCTTCCAACTCCGCATGCCGCCGCTTTTGTAGAATTCAGCACCACGACCAGATCACCTGCTGCGGAACACCCCAGTCAGGATGGTGACCTCCGACCGTGGGTCGCCGAACAACACTGCATTCTCTTGGGCTTTTGACGGGTTAGATCACTTGGCGCCTGTGGCATCTCTGATGCACGTCATCGCACATGCGCTTCATGTCCCGATGGGAGGGCCAGATGCTGCACGACAACGGGATTGATAAACAGGTGATGGAAGTGATCGTTCGAATGCCGGGTACGGCTCTTGACGACATCGTTCTCGAATGCCCGGATTTAAGTTGGAATCAAGTCTTTCTGGTCATTGATCGGTTGACGCGCTGCGGTTCGGTGAGGCTGATGCCGAAGGGGCAAGGGCGATATACCGTGCAACTCTCGGAGTCCGCAAGTGCGGCAAGCAGAGGAGAACAGCAATGCGACTACTATTCATGACGATGCTCGCTTCACTGAGTACAATCATCCTGGGCTTCCTTTGTCCTTCAGCGGCTAGCCGCGCTTTCCGGCTGGCGGCAAGCGCGCAACATCCTCTTTGCCGGCATTGCGGAATGAATGAACTCACCCGCACGGCCCAGCTGTGCACGTACTGTGATTGAAATTTGCCGGGGTCCCGCGTGCAGGAATACGACTGACAGCGCTAGCCTGCGCATGGACTCGACGCACTCATGAACGATCTATGAGCGTCAGGAGCCGACTCGGCACCATGGCGTTCCTCCTGTGCTCCGACTCCGATCGATACTACAACCGTCCCGGTGTCAGTGCCTTCATCTTGCTGTTGCCGGGACACGATTGATCTGTTGGCACGAGCAAACGCGCGACTGAAAATGGCCTCGTGCCTCCGTCCGCTTTTTAAAGCGGAGGGCGCGGGTGGTTCGACGCTGTATGACGACTGGACGCATCTCGAGCGCACGAGACGGTTTCTAGCGAACGAACTCGATCGACTGGCAAAAGAGGCACCGTGAAGTGCACAGATGCGACGTGTGGGCGTGGGCTTCCCCACCACGCATATTCAGCGACCATCTCAAAGGAGGATGCCATGATACGAGTTGCTGTGACAGGTGCTCTGGTTGGGCTCGCTCTGATAGGGTCATCGGTTCATGCTCAGACACCGCTGGCCCCTCCTGACAGGGGCCAGCGGTTGTACCAGCGTCATTGTCTGCATTGTCATGGAGCCGCTCTCAACGGGAAAGGGCCTGATGCGGCTTCCTTCAATCCTCCTCCTGCGAATTTCCACAGCTATTTGTCCAGACTCAAGGACAACGATCAGATAGAGCAGACCATTAAGCAAGGGAACCGGCTCCTAGGAATGCACAACTGGAGTGATACGCTGACCGATGATGAAGTGCGCGATTTGGTCGCCTACATTCGACGTGCCGCGCCCCACGTGGAGGTCAAATGACGGCATGAGGCACTCTATGCATGCGTGCAAGAGAAGACAATCGACTTATGACTGAGTGGTTACTCGACATCCGCCGCCTATCCTTTCAGGCTGACGGGCGCTTGATCCTCGACGGGCTGGACCTGACGATGCATCACTCTGAGATTCACGCCCTCCTCGGCGCCAACGGCTCAGGGAAAAGCACCTTGGCCTATGTCTTGATGGGGTGCGACGGGTATAGGCCGAGTGCCGGCACAGTCCGATACAACGGCATGGATCTTCTATCCCTGAAGATTCATGAACGGGCAAACGTCGGGATCACGCTCGCCTGGCAGGAACCGGCACGATTTGAAGGCGTTACGGTTCGGGAATATCTCAGCCTTGGGACAGCCACGATGAGTCCGGAAGCCGCACTCAGCCATGTCGGTCTGGATATCGGTCGCTACGCCAATCGTCGAATGGACAAAGCTCTCAGCGGCGGCGAGCGTCATCGCATTGAGCTTGCCTCGGTCCTTTCGATGAGACCCAGATTGGCCATCCTCGACGAACCGGCGGCCGGCATTGACATGCTCTCGATCAGTCACATCATCGATATCATCCGCACGCTGAAGGAAGGCGGAGGCTCCGTGCTCCTGATCACCCATCAAGAAGAGGTCGCCTTGATCGCCGATCGGGCGTCGCAGTTGTGCGCCGGACGCGTTGTCTTTTCGGGCGCGCCTCGCGAAACAGTCGATCGCTTTCGTGGCAGAACCTGCGTGCGATGCGACGGGGAGCTGTGTAACTATGTCCGAGCTCAATGACCTCAAGCGCACGCTGCCGATGGTCGGCGCCGAGCCGTCTATTCTCGATGATCCACAAATTGCCCATGTCGTCGGCCACGGTCATCATATTCTCAGTCATCGGACGGTCCCTGGTGTGCAGCTTGATTTGGAAGAACTCCCCGAGGCCATCGCCGGCAGACTGGTAGTCGAGCCCGGCGCGCACATCGATCAGCCAATCCATATGTGTTTCGGCCTGGCCCACGAAACGGGTGTACAACATATCAACATCAACGTGGAGATCGGCGAAGGGGCGCAAGCGCATGTGCTCGCCCATTGCCTCTTTCCTCTTGCCAAGTCGGCTCAACATCGAATGTCCGCGACGATGACCATTGGTCAGGGCGCGTCTTTGACGTATACCGAAGGACATTATCACGGACCCCATGGCGGCATGCAGGTCTTGCCGCACGCCACGATCCGAGTCGGCCGGGGGGCGCGCTATTTTTCCGACTTCTCGTTGCTGTCGGGTTCCGTCGGCAATCTTGATATCGATTATCTCGTGGACGTGGAAGAAGACGGTATCGCTGAACTCACGGCAAAAGTGTTCGGCCACAGATACGATCGCATTAACCTCAAAGAAGCTGTCATGTTAGTGGGCAAACGATCGCGGAGCCTCATCACAACGAGGGTCGTCCTCGAAGATGCGGCACGGGCCGAGATCACCGGCATCACGGAGGCCCATGCCGCCGGCGCCCGTGGCCACGTGGATTGCATGGAAATCGTTCAGGGTCAGGCCCACGCGAGCGCAATTCCGATCGTGAGAGTGTTTCACCCGGAGGCGAAAGTCACACATGAGGCGGCCATCGGCAGTGTGGACAAGCAAGAGCTGGAAACGCTGATGGCCCGGGGCCTCGCACCGGAGCAAGCGGTTGAACTCATCGTGAGCGGAATTCTCCGCTGAAAACGACCTCCTCACTTCATCCTCGCCGACACTGTCTGCGGGGTCTATCGTCGAAGTCCTGCCCTGATGGTGTCGTAATGGTGTGAGCTACAATTGCCGGTTCACACCCATTCGGGTGCAGCGGTCGTCTCAGTGTTCTCCGCAAACAGGTGATACAGCGCGGGCAGCACGATCAGGGTCAGCGCCGTCGACGTGAAGATGCCCCCGATGACCACGGTGGCAAGCGGTCGCTGCACTTCGGCCCCGATACCCTGAGCGAGCGCGAGCGGCAGAAGGCCCAGCAGGGTCGTCATCATCGTCATGATGACTGGACGCAGTCGCAGGCTGCAACCGGTCAGGATGGCCTTTTCGCTCGCCATGCCATCCCGCCGCAATTGATTGATGTACGTGACGAGGACAATCCCGTTCCCCACGGCGAGGCCGAACAATTCGATGAACCCAATGGAGGCCGGGACACTCAAATATTGCCCACTCAGCCAGAGGGACAGGACTCCGCCGACCAGGGCAAACGGCAAGTTGAGAATGATCAACGTCGCATATCGCAATGAATGGAACGCCCAGAAGAGAAGAAAAAAGACGAGCCCAAGGGTGATCGGCACCATGATCAAGAGTCGCGCGTTCGCGCGTTCCATGTTTTCGAAGCCGCCGCCCCACGCGATGGTGTATCCTTGCGGCAGCTGGACTTGGGTTGCGAGCTTCCTTCTTCCCTCATCGACCACGCCGCCGATATCACGGTCGACAACGTTGAATCCGATATAGATCCGCCGCTTCACATCCTCGCGACTGATGCGAAGCGGGCCTTCCCGCATTTCAATGGCCGCCAGATCGTGCATTGGAATCAGGACGCCGGAGGCCCCTTGCACACGGATCTCACCGATGGTGTCCACGCTGTTTCGCGCCGGCTCCGGAAAACGCAACACCAATTGAAATCTTCGCTCGCCCTCATAGACGTAGGTAGCGGGTTTCCCGCCGATCGCCGTGACGATGAGCTCCTGCACATCGGCCACATTGATGCCAAAGCGGGCGATCTTTTGCCGGTCGATGTCGATCGTGAGGTATGGTTGCCCGGCAATTTGTTCGACCTTGATGTCTTTGACGCCGCGAATGTCTTGCATGACCGTCGCGATTTCTTCCGCCTTGGCACGAAGCACGTCAAGGTCCGGTCCAAACAGCTTGATGGCGCATTCCGTTCGAATCCCAGAAATCAACTCATCCACCCGTTCCTGAATCGGTTGACTCATGAGCACGGAGATTCCCGGGATTTCCGCGAGCTTCAGTCTGATGGCATCCGTCAACTGCGATTGTGTCCGGACCGTCGTCCATGTGCTTCGATCGCGCAGTGACACAATGGGATCACTCTCATTAGGCTCTTCGGGCCCGAACGCGATGTCCGGTCGCCCAATCTTGCTCACGGCCATGCGCACCTCAGGAAACTCCAGCATGGCCTTGTGAGCTTGCTTTTCCATGTCAATCGACTCAGGCAACGACACACTCGGAAGACGAACAATCTGGGGGGTCAAGGCCCCTTCTTCCAAGATGGGCATGAATTCGCGCCCGACATAGGGCATGAGAAAGAGGCTCCCCAGCACTAATAGCATTGAGCCGATCAGGACGGAACCCCGATGGCGGAGTGTCCAGTCCAGCAACGGCACATACGCCTGCTTCATCCAGACAGTCAGCCGCGTCTCCCCCGGCTCATCTCCCCGCAATACCAGAGAGGCGAGAACCGGTGACAGTGTTAGCGTGACCAGCGCCGAGGCCAAGAGCGCAATGACAAGAGTCAAGGCCAGCGGTGCAAACATCTTCCCTTCCATGCCATGGAGCGTCATGAGCGGCAAGAACACGACGCTGATGATCAGAATGCCGAACAGGATCGGACGCCCAACTTCTTTCGTCGCCTGGAGAATGACATTCAAACTGCCTTGCTGCCTTGCACGATGATCCCCAAGATGGCGATACACATTTTCGACCACCACCAGTGATCCATCAGCGATCTCGCCGATGGCGATGGCCAGTCCGCCCAACGTCATGAGATTAGCCGAGAGTTCGAGCCGCTCCATCACGATGAACGCGAGCAAGGGAGTGACGATCAGTGTCATTGTGACGATGATTGCGCTACGCACGTGACCGAGAAAGAAAAAGAAGACCAAGACCACCAATACAATCCCCTCGATCAATGCATCGCGGACCGTATTGACGGCGGCCCGGACCAGTTCGATCCGGTCGTAAAAGGGCACGATCTTGGTGCCCAAGGGCAGCACATTCATCTGATGAAGCTCCTGCACTTTGGCCGACACGCCATCCACCACCCGACGCGCATTGCCGCCGCGCAGCATGAGGATGGTTCCGGTCACGACTTCGCGCTCTCCGTTCAGGACGGCGGCGCCGTGCCGAACCGCATGGCCGATACGAACTTCGGCCACATCGCGAACGAAGACAGGCGTGCCGCCCGCCTCCTTGACGATGATGGATTCAATATCGCTGAGTGACTTGACCAGGCCGAGTCCGCGGACGATGGACCGTTCCGCATGACGTTCCAAGATATTGCCACCGGCATTAGTATTGTTTTTTGCCACCGCGTCGTAAATCTCGTGCAGCGTCAGCTCATACTTTCTCAGCTTTGAAGGGTCGACGAGCACCTGGTACTGCTTGACATATCCACCCAACCCATTCACGTCGATCACGCCCGGGATGCCCTTGAACAGAGGCCGCAGCACCCAGTCCTGGAGCGTCCGTTGGTCCGTCAGCTCAGCTTGCACAACGTCGGCATTCAAATCTTTCGCATGCGGCCCTTCCAGGTAATATTGATAGACTTCTCCGAGCCCTGTGCTTACCGGGGCCAGCACCGGTTCGACGCTTTCAGGCAGTCGCTCTTTCGCAGCGATCATTCGTTCAAAGACTAACTGGCGCGCAAAATAAATATCGACGTCGTCCTCGAAGACAACCGTGATCTGGGACAGGGCGAATTTGGAAAGCGACCGAATCTCCAAGAGACCCGGCAATCCGGTCATCTGTAGCTCAAGCGGATAGGTGATGAACCGTTCAACCTCGGCCGGTGACAGTCCTGGTGCTTCGGTCAGTACTTGAACTTGTATATTTGTCACGTCCGGGTAGGCGTCGATGGGAAGAGCTTGAAAGGCGAGAACGCCCACGACAGACACAATGGCCGCGACACCAAGAATCAGGATGCGCTGACGCAGAGAAAATTCCAAAAGGGAGGCGATCATGGCGCCGGTTCGATCTTGTGCCGCTCCATTTCGGACTTGAGCACAAAGGAACCCTTCGTGACCACCGATTCCCCGGCCTGAAGCCCGTCGAGCACAGCGGCGACATCGCCGTATTCGGCGCCAAGTCGCACAGTCCTCGCTTCGAATTCCGACGGAGTACGCTGGATGAATACCACCTTGCCCGCCGGTCCGTTCTGAACGGCGGACAGAGGCACTGTGAGCGTGTCAGGGTCCGCCGCAGCGATACGAACAAGCGCAAACATTTCAGGTTTCAAGCGCTTGTCGGGATTGGGGGCCGTAACCCTGACTGGCAACGTGCGGGTGGCGGGATCCAACACGTCACCAACGTAGGTAATGACTCCGTTGAATATGCCATGAGGATACGCCGCCGCCACGATGTCGACGGGTTGACCTTTCTGAATGTGCTCCACATCTTTTTCAGGTACAGCCGCGATCACCCACATAGTGGAGAGATCGGCGACTGTAAAGAACTTTTGGTTGGTTTCGACGATCTCTCCACGCGTGATGTTGCGCATAATCACTCGGCCGTCAAACGGTGCGCGAAGCGGCACGTCGGTCTTGATCGTATGTTCGCGATCCAATCGTTCGATTTCATGCCGCTGGACCCCCAAAAGGTCCAGCTGACTCTGCACTTCGCGGGTCTCCGCACTTGCCGTTCTCATGGCCGCTTCGCGTCGCTGCAACTCGGCCAAGCTCACCCCCCCCTGCTCATACAAATCTTTAGCCCGCTTGTACGACAAGTCGGCTTCGTAGAGGCGGGCAGTGGCCTTGAGGTAGGCGCCTTCCGCCAATCCTAGTTCGGTGCTATGCAGGAGAGCCAGGAGATCGCCTGTTTTCACGTCGGCTCCGACATCCACCTGAACCTTCACAACACGGCCACGGATCAACGTCGTGACTTCCGCTAGTTCATTTTCATTCGGACGAATGGTCGCGGGGAACTCGCGGGACAGCCGAAACCGCCCACGCTCGACGGCCATGGTTTCAATCGTCGTCCGAGAAAGCTCTTCATGGTTGAGGCGCAACAGTCCAGCCGGCCTGCTGACGGTGACCGGCATGGCCGACGAGCTGTCTTGCTGACTGTTTCCGCAGCCGGTGGCGCAGGCCACGATAGTGACAATCAGGATGCCAGCCTGACGGCTAATGAATTGACCGATTTGCTTCTTGAATAGATAAGTGATCACAGAGCCATGCTGCCACAGATCGACGAGCCATTCCCAACCGCCCGTAAGACCAGCAGGAGCCATGCCTTGGCGAATCTCCTGAACTTTCTAATGAAAACATGATCTCGCCGTGGCTATTTGCCACGATCTTTCCTGTCGACCGTGGTGAATCGCGACAGTGGCGAACGCCATCCGGCAGAAATATCCAAACAGTGCAATGGCACCGCCTTTGCGTAAAAAAGATGCAAAGACATCTGCTTCATCGACACGGAATGGGGGTCACCATGGTCGTTCTCCAGAGACTTCAAAACTATCTCAAAAGCCAAAACATTCCTTATACGGAGATGCCTCACTCCACCGCCTACACGGCTCGCGAGGTCGCCGACAACCTCCACGTGCCGGCAACGATGTTTGCCAAGGTCGTGGTCGTCAAAACCGACGGCCGGTTTGTGATGACCGTGCTTCCTTCTTCCTGGCTGGTCGATCTGAAGCGTCTGGAGGAGGTATTGGGCTCTTCCCGGGTGAGACTCGCCACCGAAGACGAGCTCGCAACCCTCTTTCCCGATTGTGAAACCGGCACTATGCCGCCTTTCGGGAATCTGTACGGATTACCGGTTTATCTCGATGAATTGCTCGCCAAGAACGAGAACATATATTTCGACGCCGGAACACACAAGGGAGCCATTAAGCTGCGGTATCAGCATTTCGCGGATCGCGTCCACCCGCAGGTCGCCGAATTTCACCGCGAACCGACGAAGTTAGAGTATTAAGGCGCGACATAAAACCCTCTCCATCTCAAAGTTCAGTCCTGCCCGTCCGATAATCGATAACAAGGCACGGTCGTTGCTTCTATCCTTTCCTTCCTCATGAGACCATGAGGGAAGGAAGATCGGTGAACCAACCCGCATAGAGGCAAACGCATGAAGGAGGATCACCCCACCATGAGAGTACAGGTTTCACGTCCGAGAAAAGAAACGAAGCCGAGAGCTCAGGCAAGCGCACAGAGTCTGGCTACGGCTCCTGCTGCCGGACGCATGCGTCAGCCGGTGTCCCCCTGCGATGACTTGCATATCCTGATCGCGAAACGGGCCTATGAGCTCTACGGTGAGCGGGGCTATCGACATGGGTATGCGATCGAGGATTGGCTCGAAGCCGAGCGCGAGATTCTTAGCCAGATCCCGCCGGTCTGATGATCGTCAAACGATGCTCGATTTAGTAGACATCTTCATCAAAGCTGAAATCCCGGGCCTCTCGAAGGAGAACATCAGCATCCAGGTTACCGATTGTCAGCGTCTAGTCGATCGACTAGGGGCCTACCCGACGTTGACGTTCGCCACCAGGCGGCCTCCTCGTTCCCGCGATCGGCGAGGGAAGCCATCGACTCAACTTCGGTTCGAGGAGGAGTTCGCATGTCGTACGTTGGCGTGAACATCGGCGCCCTCACAGTGAAGGTGACCGCCCTCAGGGGGGACGCCCGGAGTGCCACGGTGCTGGCCCATCAAGGCCGCCCACTGGAAATACTCGACGACATTCTAGCCCGCCAGGAGTTTGCCGATGCGGAGTACTTCGGCGTGTCCGGCCAACTCGGACATATTTCCGAAGTGGCGGCGGTTCAGCGGGCGCTCCGCGAGGTCGACGGCGCGTTTGACGCGGTCGCATCGCTCGGCGGCGAATCCTTCCTCGTCTACCTTCTCATGGAAGGAACGATCACCAATGTGGTGTCCCACAATAAATGCGCGGCGGGAAGCGGCGAGTTTTTCGTGCAACAGATTGGTCGGATGGGGCTCGGCATGGAGGAAGCGATCCAGCGATCCTTCGGCGGCAAGATCGTGCCGCTCGCGTCACGCTGCTCGGTGCACTGCAAATCGGACATTACCCACAAGCTGAACCGCAACGAAGCCACGCCCGAGGATATTCTCCATACATTGCACGACAGCATGTCCAACAAAGTGATTGCGTTGTTGGAAAAAGGAACGCGTGAGTTAAAGCGCGTGCTACTGATCGGCGGCGTAACGCGCAACGACGCGATGCTCGCCGCATTGCGCGCCAAGCTGCCGACCGTGGAGTTTGCGGTGCTGCCTGAAAGTCCGTGGTTCGAAGCTTGGGGCACCGCTCTACTCGTACGGGACTCACCCAGCGACACGTCGCCGAAGATTGCGGCACAGCCAGGCCTCGGCCGTCTGCCGCCGCTCCATCTCTATGGAGAGCGGGTGCAAGTGATCGCGGCCCCGCCCCGGCAGGCTCCTCCCGACGGACCACTTGTCCTGGGAGTGGATGCGGGATCAACGACCACCAAGGCCATTTTGCTCGACCCCTCGACGCACGCCGTGGTGGCCTCGCATTACGGACGCACCAAAGGAAATCCCGTGGTAGCTACCCGTGAGTGTCTCCAAGCGCTCATCGAGCAGGTAGGCAATCGCCCAATTGGATTGATCGGCACAACCGGATCGGCTCGCGAACTCGCCGGCGCCTACCTCGGCACCGAGCATGTCTACAATGAGATCTCGGCCCATGCGGCGGGCGCGACGCATTTCGACCAGGATGTGGACACAATTTTCGAAATCGGCGGACAGGACTCCAAGTACATCTATCTGCGCAACGGGGTGCCCATCGACTACGCGATGAATAACGCCTGTTCGGCCGGCACGGGTTCCTTCCTGGAAGAGAGCGCCCACAGTGATCTGGGCATCACTGTCTCGGACATCGCCGAGCTGGCGCTGGCCGCTCCGTCCCCTGTGCACTTCAAAGCGACCTGCGCCGCCTTCATCAACTCCGATATTCGTCTCGCCCAGCAACAAGGCCATCCTCGCGACAACATCATCGCCGGACTTGTGTACGCCATCGCCGGCAACTATCTGAATCGCGTCAAGGGGCCCCGCTACGTGGGGAAGAAAGTGTTTCTGCAGGGCGGCGTCGCGCTGAACCGCGCCGTCGGATATGCCTTCGCCCACAGCGTCGGCCGTCAGGTCGTGATTCCGCCAAGCCCTGAATTACTCGGCGCGCTGGGAGTCGGTCTCCTGGCTCTCAAGCGATCGGGCGAAGTGCTGTGTCGCACGGTCGATCTGCTCACCCTCGGCGCCCCGGAGATGAAGCTCGTCGGCCGGTTTACCTGCGGCGCCTGCAAGATGTACTGCAGCATTGACCGGTTCGAGGTCGCAGGACGCCGCTTTCCGTTCGGTGGCCGCTGCAGCCTCTACGAGAATGTCTGGAAGCGTAAGGCCCGCACAGTAGCGGCTCAAGACCTGGTCGAAAAACGCGCCAACCTGCTTTTTCAGGTCACCCCGGCCAGGCCCGCCGCCACGGCGAAGCATGAGCGAGTGGAGCGCCAGCACTGGGGCGTGGGGCCTGCGTACGAAAGCGCGAAGGCCTTTGTGCGTGAGTCTCTTGGTCATTCCAATGGAACCGTGCTGGCGAGCGGCACACGTATCGGCATTCCGAGAGCATTGACGACGCACTCGCTGTTTCCCCTCTACTCCACGTTCTTTTCTCAGATAGGCATGGAGGTCGTGCTGTCCGATGTGGACCCGCGAGGCGATCTCACGTCCTATTCGGGGTTCTGCTTCCCCGCGCAGATCGCTCACGGAGCGGTGTTGGACTTGGCCAAAAAAGACGTGAGTCTGATCTTCATCCCGCACGTCGTGCGCATGCCCCATCCCAATCAGTGCAAAGATTCGTACCTCTGTCCGATCACGCAAGCCGGCCCCTATTTCCTGGCCAAGGCCTTTCCCGACCGTCGCTTACTTTCCCCCGTGCTGGAGTTCATCAACGGTTACGAAAGCTGTTCCGCCCTCGTCGACATGGCGGTGGCGGAGCTAGGAGTCGGACGTGAGTTAGCGGCCAGCGCGTGGGCGGCGGCTGTGCAAGCGCAGACGAACGTAGAGCGCACACTTCGCGACCTGGGGAAAGAGGCGTTTGATGAGGCGATCGCGGCAGGCAAGCCGGCCATCCTGCTCGCCGGCCACAGCTACAACGCCTTCACGCCCGAAGCGTCGCAATCCGTGGGGAAGAAACTCTCCAGCATGGGAGTATCCGTCATCCCGGCTGACTGCCTGATGCCCGCCGGTGAGGGGCCAACCTCCTGGCACTTTGCGAACATGATCTTGAATGCCGTCGGTATCGCGAAGCAACATCCCAACTTGTTCCTGCTAAGCGTCAGCAATTTCAGTTGCACCATAGACGCGTTTACCCACTCCATGCTCGCTTCAGAACTGGGTTCGAAACCCTACCTTGTCCTCGAGATCGATGCGCACACCGCCGATGCAGGAGTCCAAACCAGGCTGGAGGCCTTCTTAGACATCATCAACAACTATCGTGAGGTGCAAACCGGCGACGAGCGTCCGTTCGTCCCCTGCCGAGTCGTTCCGGGCGGCCGCGTCATCCGATCGAACGGCGAATCCGTGCCGCTCACCGATCCGCGGGTGAGAGTCTACTTTCCGAACTTCTCTCCTTACCACACTCGGGCCTTTGCCATGGCAGCCACGTGGCTCGGGTTCCACCCCGGCGTGGTGATTCCCCTGGACCGCAGCCAACTCGACAAGGGGCTGCAGCACACCTCTGGCCGAGAATGTCTTCCCTTGCCGATCTGCATCGGCCAAATGCTCCAGATCCATGAGCATCGCCGGCCGGGAGAAATCGTCGGCTTCTATATGCTCCAGGGGGGCGCACCTTGCGTCAGCGATGCCTATATGGGGTACTTTGAACGGTTTCTCATCGAACAGCGGCTAACAGATCTGTTCCTCTTCAATCCCCAACCGGAGAATAACTTCCTCGGCTTCGATAAAAGTGTCCTCGCCCAGCACCTGTCCCCGGCAATCATCCTCGCAGACATTCTGGTGGAGATCGATCATGTGCTCGGCGTCGTCGGAAACCAAGGCGCGCTCGAGCAACTGCAGGAGGAATGGGACCGCTTCGCGCAGGGGGCTCGTTCCCTCGACGCGTTCCAGGTCATGCTGCCTGCGTTCGTCGAGCGTCTGTCGCAGCTGCCACGCAGCAGAAATCCGCTCACCTGCCCGCGCGTTGTGGTGGCCGGCGACTTCTTCACCCGCTTCAGCTCGTTTTTCATGGATGGCGTCCGCAACCTCTATGCCGAACGAGGTATCATTCTCAAGCCGGTCGATCTGAGCGAGCTGTTTCTCTATGTCGCGTATCATCCCCTCGCGGAAACGGCAGGTACGTGGGGCATGAAACCGGGCAGCTTGGCCTTGGCTAAGGCCTGTACGAGGATGTTTCAGCCGGAAGGGAAAGAGTACATTCAGCACTGGATGAGCTACCAAACATTAAAGCGCGAGGAGGAACATTACCGCGGCCTCTTTCGTAAGACTGGTTTGCTGGTGGCCGCCCCCAACGTGGTCTCGTCCATTTTCGATAGGGGCGCCGAGCATGTCTCGCCCGCGATTTACGGCGAACTCCTCCCGATGGTAGGCAAGGGACTTGAGGCAGCCCGTGAGGGGTACGACGGCATGCTTGTGATCGGGCCATTCAATTGCCTGCCCTACCGGATTTCAGAAGCCATTCTCAAGCCGCTCAGCATTCAACAAGGTATGCCCATTCTCACCTACGAGAGCGACGGCTATGCCGTCTCCCCGTCGGTGCTCAGGCAAGTGGATGTGCACATCCAGCAGGTCCTCGAACATGCGGCCAGGAGCCACGTGACGCAAGGGTGACTTACTCACCAGCGGAGCGACGGCTGCGACAAACGTCGCATCATCGACCAAGGAATCTTCCCATGATCACTTCCATCGCCTTCACCGTCTATCCGGTTTCGAACATGGAACGGGCTCGAGCGTTCTATGAACATGTGCTCGGCCTACATGTGAGCTCCAATTATAGAGACATCTGGATCGAATATGACCTTGGCGGTGCAACCTTCGCTATTTCCACCGAGGAGATGGGACATACTCCGGGAGCAAAGGGGGCGGTCGTGGCGTTTGAGGTGTCTGATCTCGATGCGTTTGTGCACAAGATGAAGGAACGTGCTGTCTGCTTTGTCACAGAAGCGTTCGACACGCCTGTCTGCCGGATGGCGGTGATCGAAGATCAGGACGGCAACCACATCACGATCCACCAGCGCCATACTTGAGCAATACGACGCAGTCTCAACGGCAGTTGCGAGACTTGCAGGACCGCAACGCTGATAGATCCCACATTCTCATAGCAGACTTACCGCTCAGGCGCATTGACGATGAAGGATTCTGAGGGCATTCAACTTCTGCAATAGTGCTTGCCACGGCTTCACCTCAGCTGACCCGGCTATCGCAACGTGCGACGCCAGGTCGACAAGCGCATCCAGGAAAGGCTTCAATCCCTTGGTTTGGTCTCTCTCGCCGGTTATGAGAGCTACCTGAATATCCATCCCGAAGAGTGGGTCGTGCTGGAGTCCTGTTGCTGGATCTCGATATCGCGGTTCTACCGAGACAAGAGTGTTTTTCAGTTTGTTGAGCAGGAGGTGCTCCCTTTTCTTGCTCGACAGATATTGGCACATGGTGGGAGGGTCTTGCCTGGCCCTACCAACACCCGTGAGTCCTTGGTGGCGGCAAAGCGTGCAAGGAGCTTACGAAGCAGCGTGACATGAATTTTCCCGACCGGGAGTGTTGCCCTGCTCACTCAGCACACCGCGTAGAGGCCTCGCGTCAAGGCCTGACAGAAAGATTTGATATGGGCGAAGGCCAGCTGGACTTCCCGCTCAATCTGTGGGCGTACAGCTTCCAGTGTCGTCCCGCGCGTCAGACTCACTTCCAGCACCACGGCTTGCGGTAAGGAAACTGGCTTGCCAATCTGGCTCGTGATCCAGACGGTCACCTCTCGTAGGCCGCGCACTTTTTTATGGATGTCTTCCGCCAGTACCTGAGCCAGAACATTGTAGATCTTCCCGACATGGGCCACGGGATTCTTGACTGGTGCGGCTTCGGCGCTGGCTGGTCGACGAAGCGAGATGACGCCACACACCCGGTTGCCCCTCCCGACCTCTCCGGAATCACCTGCTTCTGCAGAGGTGCCTAAAAGCGTCACATACGTTCCAGCCTCGCCGACGTCCCGTCGATCCAATACATTCAAGAAAACTTCCGAAGAGAATGTGCCCTCAATCTTTCGTTTCACATACATCTCCAGCGCGCGGCTTGCTAACTTCTTGCGCGCGAAATACTCGGCTTCTTTGCGGATTAGGTGAGCGAGAAACGGCATCGCCACCGTAACAGTCAGATGCCTGCCGGTGCGTACACCGAGCACCTTCACGTCTTCTCTGGTATCAGGAAATTCTCGCTTAAACGAGGCACTGTTCAGAAACCGTTCGATTTGGAATATGAGACGCTCTGTCGGCGTCAGCGGAGCGTACCCAATTGGGGCCGACATGGGCACTGACAATCACGAACTCCGCGCGCTGTCGTGCAAGAATCAACGCCTGCGCGATGCGAGATCGGTACGGTTCCATGAGTCCCTGATCGTCGTAGCTCACGTAATTCACGCCTGGCTGTGTTTGGGATGCTTCCCACTCGGGCTCATCGTCCGTGAGCGCAACAACGGCCACACGTCCCTCCACCAAGGAGAACAAAGCTGGAGCCAGCGCCTCCTCGAGCGTCGCACCGGCGCCGGTGCGTTGAATCTTTGCCCCATCGAGCAGGTTCAAACAGTCAGCATCCGGCCCATAGTCCAGTACGTGATTGTTCGCCAACGTGACCCCATTAATCCGAGCTGCTCGAAGAAATTCCAGAGCACGAGGCTGGGCGCGAAAGTGAAACGCTTTGGTGGTCGGATGCCACTTCTCTCCTCCGCTGCTAATCACACATTCCAGATTCATCAGGCGACACTCCGCACTCAGCATGAGAGGCAGCACATCGGTCCATAGCGCTTCAGGACGCACGGATCGGTTCTGCATGACGTACTGATCAACCAAACGTCCCAGCATCACATCACCGGTCAGGGCCATCTTCACCGTTCACCTCGAGGCAGGCGAATTCACCGGCGTTCGACCGCGCCTCCACGCCGACGCCTCAATGCGTATCTTCACCTCTTCAGGATTGCATATGCCACGCAGGGAGACCAATATGTCCGTTGTGCACGAGGAAATGGTGAGCGTCCCAATTCCGAAAAATCCAGCGACGATGCCCTGCTGAACCGTGATTTCTCGAACGTCTGTCAAAGGAACGGAGTGAATCTGATGTCCCGTGTAGCCATTTCGAACGATAATCTGTTCCCTCGTCAACTGGTAGTGCGCCCAGCGACGCAGGATCGCCACGCAGATAATCAACAAGACGGCTCCGAGCATCCACACTTCCCAGCCTTCCACACCAAAATGAAACAACAGCGCCGAACGCAGGGCCGACAGGGCGCTGAAGAAAATGAGCCAACTGAATTGCGCCCACGAAGGATAGGCATCCCAAACCACTCCCTGTTTCTGCTCCGAGTTTGTAACAAAGCGAAGTGTCGTCATCGTGTCATACCTGATCAAGAGGTTAAGGCCTGGGCAGGAGCTCAGCCTCCATCTCGGTGTTAGAGCCAGTTACGTTCAGCCTTGCCAGCCTCTTCACCCCACAACGCACTGAGCGGAATCTCCGGAAGAGAATAGGCTCCCGGTGCAAGATGAGGCACCGCACGGGCGGCCGCAAGCATGACCTGAGCTGTTGCCGCCGCTTCGTCAAAACGGCCTTCGAGCACGAAATGCTGGTGTCCGAGTCGCCCCGTAGCACCGCGACGGTCGAGGACGACACCCCGCTCCTCTTGTTCGAGTGGTGCGAGACTATCCACGGGGAACACTTGTGTCTCCTCGCCGAGAAAAAGCGGGTCAGCGCGAATGGCCTCGGCAATCCGATCAGCGTTCGCTCCCTGTTCAAGCTCGACATAGACGTACCGCTGCCGCCTGCCGTCGACGCCTCTGACTTCGGCGCAGAGGGCATCCTTCACGCCACCTACGGTGCGAGCCATGGCCGTGTGATGCAGGCTCACGCCCGGCCGATGCGTCGTTTCCATTGTGCCTCCTGGCGTAAGCAACGCCAACCACGATCGGAACATCGACAATGCTCCAGGATCCCAACCTGCGCCTACGATGGCTGCTGCTTTGTGGTGAAGAGCGAGCTTGTGGATCGCTGCCTTGTGAGCGCAGAAGGCCTCACGGTGGAGCGTCGCGCAATCCACAACTGGCAGTCCATGATGAAGAACCTGAGACACTATGTCTGCGACGACGTTCGTGGGTACACAAACGAGGGCGACGTCTATGTCTCTCGCCTGGCCTATGTGCGTCAGGATCGGGACAGGTCGCAATTGTTCAGGGAGTTTTTCTACTCCGCTCGGCGTGCGCCGAACGAGGGCCGCGAGCGTGAGGTCATGGATCAGACCGACGGCTTGAGCACACACCAGGCCGACCTTGCCAATTCCGATTACCGCAAGACGCAATGGTTTCGTTGAGGTCCTCACTGCTCACTCCCAGAGGAGGATTTCCGGGGATCTCCGTTGGACCGCCGGCGTGTCTCCACTCGGGTATCCCACTACAACCGGAAATACCGGAGCATAAGCATCCGGTATGCTGAGGCTTCGTTTGATCTTGGCGTGGCTCAACCACGGGCGGGCAAACCCGATAGGACAGCTACCCAACCCCATGGCATAAGCGGCAAGCATGAGATTTTGGGCTGCGAGGGAGCAATCTTCTCTCCCATTAGGGGCTTCTCCTCTTGCGCAGATGATGATCAGTGTTCCAGCTCGATGGAACACGTGGTAGTCAGGGTTAGCGATCATGTCGCGATAATGCGCCAATGGAGAACCCGGTTTGACATGCTTCAGAACGTACGCCTTGATGCGGTCAGACCAAGACGCAAGCCGCTTCGAATCCTGGATGACGATGAACGCCCAGGGTTGCTCGTTCATCGAGCTGGGGGCGTGGGTCGCCGCTTTAATCAGGGCTTCCACGGTGGTTCTGTCGATGGGCTGGTCGGTGTAGGCGCGCACTGAACGGCGTTGATAAATCGCTTCCAGCACATCCATGGCTCCTCACTCTCCTATTCTCACTCTCACAAGCTCACCCCTCTCACCCTTGTGGCGCAGGGGCTTTCACGAGGCAGCAAGTTTGGCCATCCAGAAATTCCCTCTGGCACGAGCCGCTCCACCAAAGCACAGTTCCTTGAATGCGCCTAAGCAGAAGAGCGAAATTTTCGTACGCCGACTTTCCCTGCCAACTCGTGAAGCTTCTCGTGGATCGACTCGTTGCTAAACGTATGAATGTCCGCCAGAGCATCGCAGTATTCGGTCAGCGCTTCGAGCCAATACCTCTGATTCTCGCAGGTGTCGGGACCTTCCCGCGCATGGGCGATCTTCGCTTCAGCCTGCTGTAGTCTTGCTGCGGCTTCTTCGACTTGACGAGACACGGTCATGGAGCCTCCATTCTCTGTGGTTCCCAGAACATAGACGGTTCGCAAAGGACAAGAACTGCTACGACGCGCATTCAGAACCCAGGATGTCCCTTTCTGCCTCCATCCAATCGTCTAGTGCATACCCATACCGGTAGCCTCGCTCAGCGTGGAGTTCATACGCCCGCTTCGCAATGCGGGCTTGCAGATCATCGCAGGGGGACACCGGTTGACAGTGAACCGATTCTTGTGACTGTCCTGCGGACTGGCGGATTCGTCCAGGTGTATGATGCTGACGTTCCGATGGCTCTTTTGCGGTCTGTCCCTTCATAGATCCCTCCTCATTTTCTGGTAGCTTGCACGCCTTCCTGCGTATAACTGTGTAAAAGGCCCAGCTCCTTCGTGAGGCACCCAGCCCGGCGAGCTTCATGTGATATGCATCTTGCATCCTAGGTGCCAGGCCGTCCTGATGATTGACGCCAAGTTAAAACCCATGACAAAACGCGCATTCTTATGTCTGTCCTTCTCCCCCTACGGGCCCAACTGTGGTATTTGGAACCACCCCGAGGAGGGTCTCTGTCGCTTAGTACCGCAGTATGAAGTGACAGGAATCAGTCAGGTCGGCTTCGCTATGCGCTACATCTCAAGGCCAAGAGCCTGCCACTCTGCCTCTCGCCAATCGTCAAGAGCCACATGACAAGGCACATCCATTGCTCTTTGCAGGTCGCAAGCCGACAGCGGGTAATCTCGACATCGACTATCTTGTCGAAGTGGAGGAGAACGGCCTTGCCGAGCACATCGCGAAAATTTTTGCGCACAAGACGGATCGGGTCAATCTCAAGGAAGCCGTCATGTTAGGGGGAAAACGATCGCGCGGTCTCATCAAGACTCTAGTGCCTCTTGATTTGGCTATGAAAGGACCGGAAACGCTACAGGACCTTGTTTGCGAGCTGTCGGCTCACGGCAACCGCGCGGCCCTCCTGACATTCCACAAACATACGTTTGACACCAGATCCTTCGCGGATCTGCTGGAAGATGTCACGCTTCTGGGCTCAGGATTCCTCCGGGCGGGCCTCGTCAAAGGCCAGCGGGTAGGAATCTATGCGCCGAACCGGCCTGAATGGCTGATCGCCTGTATGGCCCTGCTCTATGCGGGTGCCGTGCCTGTGCCCATCGATTCTCAAATGGCCAGCGATGATCTGAGCCATGTCCTCCAGGATAGTGATGCTCGCTGGATCTTAACCATTCGATCCCTCGAGGACCGCTTGACAACACTCGGCCTTTCCGGCGGCCGGTCCATTACTCTATTGGATGCGGAGAAAGATGACCCGCAAAGCTGGCAATGCGTCGGGCGCGACCCGGCGCAGCCTACCTCCGTGCAACCTCCTTCCGTGCAGCCTGACGATGAGGCCCTGCTGTTCTACACATCCGGAGTGAGCGGCCGTCCCAAAGGCGTGCCGTTAACCCATCGTAACCTACTGACGAATCTCAAGGCCCTTTGTGAGGCCGGTGTGTACCGTCCAGATGAACAGCTGCTCCTCCCGTTGCCGCTTCACCATGTCTATCCCTTCATGGTCGGATTCCTTGCCCCGTTTGCGATGGGCCTTCCCATTGTGCTTCCGCACTCTCTCACCGGACCACAGATCCTGCGCGCACTCCGGGAAGGTGCGGTCACCGCGATCGTCGGCGTCCCACGTCTGTATGGGGCTCTCTATGATGCGATCAAACAGCGCGTGCGTCAGAAAGGACAAATCCTCTCTGCCGTCTTTCACGGAATGCTCACGTGCTCAGTTCTCCTCAACCGGTACAGCAGTATCCCGCTCGGTTCATATCTATTCGGTTCGGTGCGTGCGCAACTCGCACCACGGCTTCGAACTTTGGTCTATGGAGGCTCCGCACTCGCAGCGGATCTTGCGTGGCGATTGGCTGGACTGGGGTGGGAGATCGCCGGCGGGTTCGGATTAACTGAAACGTCTCCGATTCTCACCATCGTCACGCCAGGCAGTCGGCATATCGATACAGCGGGTAGGCCGCTTCCCGGTGTCGGCATCCGCATCGCTAACCACGATCCGGCAACAGGCCATGGAGAAATTCAGGCTCAAGGCCCCAATGTGTTTTCCGGCTATCTGCATCTTCCTGGCAAAACCGTCGAGGCCTTCACTGAGGACAACTGGTTTCGGACTGGCGATCTCGGGTACCTCGATCGGGACGGGTATGTCCATCTGGTCGGACGCGCCTCCTCACGCATCAGCTTACCGGGGGGAGAAAAGATCTGGCCTGAGCGAGTGGAGGAGGTCTTGGACGGCGCTCGCTCCATCCGGGAAGCGGGTGTGCTGGCTAAAAATGGCCGACTGGTCGGAGTCATCGTCCCACGTGCGACCTCGATCCAAACGGGCGACCTGGAACAACTGACGCAGACGATCCGTGCCGATCTTGAAACGAGCCTGCGCCTCCTGCCTTCCTATTATCGTCTGACGGACTTCATCGTCAGCCTCGATCCCCTGCCTCGAACCAGGCTCGGCAAAATCCAGCGACACAAGCTGACCGCCCTGTTTGAAGCAGGCAAACGGGGAAAGGGCAAGGTGGTCGAATCCCGACCGATCCCCATCGAGTTGATGGCGCCGGAAGACCGCCAGTTACTGGAAGATCCCGTGGCCCTGCGCACATGGAACTGGCTTACCGAGCGATTTCGTACCGTGCGGGTCACGCCGGATACGAATATGTCGCTCGAACTCGGCGTGGACTCGCTTGAATGGATGACGATGAGCCTGCAATTGAGTGACCGCGTGGGTGTCGATCTACACGAAGATGCGATCGCGCGCGTCGGAACGGTGAGGGATCTGCTGCGCGAGGCGGTCGAAGCCGAACACACAACCGGCGTCACGGGTGAGCCGGCGATGCGACTCGTGAAGCCGGAAGAACTGCTGGATTCAGAACAGCGACACTGGCTTGTCCCGGCAGGATGGTTTCTGTCGGGACTGGGAGCGGCGCTCTTCGTGCTCGACCGATGGCTCATGCCCACCGTGTTTTCGCTCGAAGTCCACGGAGTCGAGCGGGTACCAGCCCAAGGACCCTGCGTCCTGGCACCCAATCACGCCAGCCTGCTCGATCCACCGACCCTCATTGCGGTCTTGTCCGGTAGATTCCTGAACCAGACTTACTGGGGTGGATGGACAGGGACTATGTTCCGCAATCCGGTCATGCGCCTCGTCAGCCGTGCAACCCGAGTCCTGCCGATCGACCAGAGTAGCCGCCCATTGGCCAATCTTGCGCTGGCCGCGGCAGCAGTAGCCCGCGGGCACAATCTGGTGTGGTTTCCCGAGGGAAACCGCTCGCCGGACGGACGTCTTCACCCGTTTCAACCAGGCATCGGCTTAGTGCTGACGGCGCACCCCATCCCCGTCGTTCCCGTGCGGATCGAAGGGACCTTTGAGGCGCTTCCTCGTGGCGCACGATGGCCTCGCCGGGGAAAAATCCGGATAACGTTCGGGACGGCTTTAGATCCGAGAGAACTGGGGGGAGAGAGCAGAGGCGCCGATCGCTATCGGCAGATTGCAGCTGCTTTACATGACCGTGTCGCAGCGCTGGACGATCGTTAAAAAAGCTGCTGCGTACCAACTCAGACCGGCAGATCACGGTTCACTATATCTCCCGTCGCGGTACTCCCGCTCGACGTACACGCGCTGGCTGATCCGGTAGTCCGAGAGATGTTGCCTCTTCCGCCTACTCAGCATGCTGTCGAAAACATTCGCCGCGTTGGACCCTACGGTTCCCTCGTCTTCGCTGAGGCATTTAGCAACAATCTCCTGAATTGCCTTGGCCCCAAACTCCTCAAGCTGCCGGATGGCGCAGCTCTTTCATTTATGCTGTAGCCCTGTAAGGCGCTGTTCTTTCGGACTTCTTCTCGCTTATCCGCCCAAAGCATCCTTGGCATCGGCAATGCACTACGGTTTAACGGCAATGCATGCCGTTCCTCGAAGGTGGTTGCATGATCGAGTATACGATCGTGGAAGATCAAGTGATCGACATCGTGTGCAGGGTCCAGTTGCGACCTCGAAGATGTCACGCGTCAATGCCCTCATCGCACATGGAAACAGATGTTTCTCGCCGTCGACCGTTTGAGCCGAAACGGCGAGATCGTGCTCGCGCACAAAGGCCGAGGCACCTATGTTGTGATGTTCCCACTGCGGGAAGAAGGTCGGCTTAATACACCTACCCAAGGTGGAGGAACCCAAGCCGAAGTCAATCGAAGTGAGATCTTCTGAGATCGCGATGAAACGAATTGTGCTCATGGGCGTTCTTTGGCTGACGCTATTCATCAGCTCAAGGACCCTCGCCGAAACTATGTTTAGACACTCGCCCGAGCCCGGCATTCCGACCGGTCACATGCTCTATGAACAGCATTGTCTCCGTTGTCACGGGGTGGCATTGGACGGGAAGGGGCCGGACGCGGACTCGCTCAAGATACCTCCGGCCAATTTCCACCTGTACCTGTCTCGGCTGAAGGACGATGCTGATCTCATAAAGACCATCAAGGAAGGCAGACGATTCCTCGGCATGCACAACTGGGAGGACACTTTCAGCGACGAACAAATCCACGATTTAATCCTGTATATTCGCCGCTCGGCCCCATCGGTGAAATGAATCCCTAAATCTCTCGGCCCGCGGCAGTCGGTCATCACTGTGCGTTGTCTCGATGGTTGTCCTGCTCCTACCGCCAGCGACGATCTCCTTGCTTGGGATGCTGGGCAACGCCGTTCAGAAAACTCGGTCCGCGGGAAATAGAAACGTCTGGCGGCCCATTGCCCTCTTTGGGGGCTCAGTCTATTAGGATCACGTCAGGGCTCGAGCCCCTCGGGGCAGAGGAAGCCGGGCCCACTCAGTTGAACCGCTAGCCTGAAGAGGAGAAGCCTGCCATGGAGCTGCTATACAGTCCCCTGATACCCCTGATCCTTCTGGCTGTTCTTGTGGCGATGGGTTTCAATGTGCTGCGCGAATATGAGCGCGCCGTGATCTTTCGGTTTGGAAGAGTGGCGCGCGGTCTTGTCGGCGGGAATGGCCCTGGCATCGTAGTGATCATTCCATTGGTCGATAAGCTCGTGCGCGTGAGTCTGCGGACTGTCGCCATGGACGTGCCGCCGCAAGACGTTATTACGAGAGATAACGTGTCCGTAAAGGTCAACGCCGTCATTTATTTCCGTGTCGTCGACCCTCAGCGCGCGATTATCCAGATTCAGGACTACCTCTATGCGACGTCGATGATGGCCCAGACCACGCTCCGCAGCGTCCTCGGCCAGAGTCAGTTGGATGATCTGTTGGCTAAGCGGGACGAGATCAACAGTAAGCTCCAGGTCATCATTGACCAGCAGACCGAACCCTGGGGCGTGAAGGTCTCAGCAGTCGAGGTCAAGAACGTGGACCTCCCCCAAGAGATGCAGCGCGCGATCGCCAAGCAGGCCGAGGCCGAGCGCGAACGGCGCGCCAAGGTGATCCATGCCCAAGGCGAATTCGAAGCCTCCCAGCGATTGGCCGACGCCGCGAATATCATCAGCCAGAATCCGGCGGCCCTCCAGCTGCGCTATCTGCAGACCCTGGTTGAGATCGCCGCCGAGAAGAATTCGACCACGCTCTTCCCAATCCCCATCGACATGCTCACACTCTTCGTCCAAAACCTGCAGAAACGCGAAGCCGCGGGGTAAAGCGGCGCGAAAGTGCAAGCCGATGCCAAAATAGCGGGACTATCGCGAACCAAACGGAGGCAACGAGGAGTAGGCGGTCGGCTAGCCGAATAATCAGAATGGAACTTCCCATTCATGGCGTCTGATGTTAGGAGAGAAATGCATATGTGGCGTCCCATGGTTCCAGAGCTCTTGGTGTTGCTATTTTTAATACTGATATCCGGAGCGATGCTATTGGCCTATTGGATGTCTCAATAAGAGTAGAAGCACATCGCGAAGGATGATCGCGTACATCAGAATTGTAGCGTCTCAGATGAAGCCTTACATTCACTCCCCCAGCCGCGATTGTGCCTGCTCGTGTTTCACGGGCTCCTCAAGAATCCGGCCGACGGCGACATCCAGGTCAAAGAAGACGGGTTCCATTACATAGAGGATGGTCATGGCCGCGCGAAACACCTGAGCGATGCCGGCAGCGTAGTCGAGTGCATCCAATGAGCACGGAGAAAAATCCACCGGGGCAAGAATTCGGCTAATAGTCGGAGTCGTTCTGGACCTTCGATCTTCGACCCGCCGGTGATCGTCTCCTGTACTTCGGGCACGATGAGAACCGGGTATGGCGCACCTCTAACCACCCGCTCTGCCGTGCTTCCAAGAGCAATGTGGGTCAACCCCGTACGCCCATAGCTGCCGAGTACTACCAGGTCTGCACGACAATCAGCGGCGACGCTATTGATTTGTTGGCTCGGTATCCCGCGGCGTAGACGCCACTTCGCAACCATTCCAGTCTCCTCCAGAAAGCGAGTCATCTCGTCCAGCGGCTTCTCCGCTTGTTGTCGGCAGTGCTCAAAGTATCGATCCGCCTCTACGCTGTCCGCCTCCATAATCTTGATCTTGCAGGATGTCAACGACATGCAGGAGTTCAACTGGCGCCGAACAAACACCAGCCAGGAATGTCGCATAGTTCAGCGCTCGCCCTGCGCACTCCGAAAAATCCGTTGCGACGAGAATCCTTTTGATCGGCGATGTCGTCGTCATTAAAACTCCTTAGTCTCCGTTCGGTTAGACGTCATGGTTCGGTTTAATGGTTCAGGTCATAGGTCCAAGTCGAGGATGGGATGCCGCTTAGATGTAATAAGAATACCGGCTTGCTTCCTCTCATGATCAGATGTAGGACATCTAGGATTGACTCGCGCAGTGCTTTCTTGTTTGCGTGGTATCAGTTTTTGAGATCTCGCCAAAGACCCCGCGCTGCTCGGTGATTTCTCGAAACACCTGCCGTTTCTTCACATGGTGACGTTCAGCGGTCCGCAGCAACTCGGCTAACGTATTCACTGCCTCGAGGACATGCTCGCCCTTGTTGAGCATCACGCACTCAGCTCGTTGTCCCATGGCGGCATCAGTAATTTCCGCTCGAGCGGGCAATCCTTTTTTTGCCAGTGTCTCCAAGACCTGCGTGGCCCAAACGACCGGGACGTGCGCGGCTTCGCAAAGACAGAGGATGTCTTCCTGCACCGTCGCCAGCCGCTCAAAGCCGACTTCGACGGCGAGATCCCCCCGCGCAATCATAACGCCGCACCGGGGCAGGTCCAGTGCAGCCAGCAGCAATTGCGCCAGGCGGTGAACGGCTTCACGTGTTTCAATTTTCAGCACGATGCCAAAGTCCGATTTGCCGAGCGCCTTCAACGCGTCTCGGAGGTCGAACAAATCTTGAGGACGGTGCACGAACGACAGCCCGACGGCATTAGCGTGCTTCACGACAAAGAGCAGATCGTCCCGGTCCCGCGGCGTCAGTGCCGGCAGGTTGATAGCCGAATCCGGTAGGTTCAACCCCTTGTCCGGGCGGAGGCGGGCCGGAATGCCGCGAGGCGCCGTGACTTCCAGATCCAGATGTCGCTCATGAACCGAAATGACGGTTGCCGAAATCTTCCCGTCATCAATGTAGATCCGATGGCCTTGCTGGACGCCCCGCAGCGCTTGGGGAAGGGTGCAGCTGATGCTTGCCGGCTCCCCTTGCCGTTGACAATGCCCCGGTCGGTCCGCGTCACGGTACAAGCGAAGAATGTCTCCCGCCTGGACGCATAAATCAATGGTCTGCGGTGTCACGGGGCCGACAGACAGTTCGAGGCCTTGCTCGCTGCGGATCGTTACCCCTTCGTGCAGATAGGCGGTTCTGTCCAATCCCACGCGAACCCGCGATGGGCTTAGCCGCGCCAACACGTACAGAGTACGCACGCGCTGTCGGGTGTCTTCAAAACGTAACGTTTCACCGACCTGCAGCTTCGCGAGCCCCTCTTGGCCCCGGACGGCAATGACGAAATGGGGCGAAAGGCCGGGGATACGTACCCATTCGGTTTGGGGGACATCGCCGTCAAGATATCCCTCGAGCAGACGGGAGGGGCGTCCTTCGGAGTCCTTGGGCACCGACAGCTTCAGTGCGCGGTTCTCAACCTCCAGCGGACCGGTGCGCACCTTGGGGCCGGCCAAATCCATCAGAATACGGCATCGACGGCCTACCCCCTGGCCCCTCTGAGCGAGCCGATCCTCGGCTTGTCGTATCGCGTCAATGATCTGAGCCCAATCGGCCGATGAGTCATGGGCGCAATTGATGCGGGCGATATCCATCCCCGCAAGCAGCAGGTTCTCCAAGAGACGGCTCTGCCGAATGACAACGGCATCCAACGTCACCATGATTCGGGTACTTCGCCCGGCGCGCGGGCGGCCAAGCAAGGCCCGGCTTCGCTGCGCCAATAAGGAGTGGGCTTTGGCGGAATTGGGAAGGGCGAGGGACGTTTGCGGAAATGTCCCTCCTACGTGCTCCATCACGCGTTGTAAACTTGTCAAGACATTACCTTCGAGACGTCCTAGCGAAGAAAGCCCGATTTCGGCCAATTCAAGCTGCAAATCTTGCAAATCGTGGTCGCGCAAGGCGAGGTAGGCGAGCAAATTGTCCCGACTGCATTTCGAGTCGCTATCCTGTAGGGCAAAATCCGCAACTGCTCTGCCTGCCCTCTCAATGACTTCCGCTGCCAGAACGGCCAGCTGACCAGCGAGCGCTGACCGGCGTGAATCAGGCGTCATGTCCAATTCGTCAGTCACAGGTCTCGTTTCTTAAGATTCGCTGACAACCCGGTCTTTTTTCAGCGCGATCCGCTCGGCTGTCTCGAGTTCTTCATCGGGAGTCGACTACCCTGTCATGGTCATCTGCCGTCGTCACGGCTAGATGCCCTCGTCGATCCCCACATGGAGCGTGCTCACTGCTGGAGCAACCAAATCCCGGCTGACCGAGTTGGTCGATCGGCTTGCGCCGCGTGGACTGACCGTAGAAACCACCGTGCGTGGCGGCATTACGGCCGACTCGATCTTAACGTGCGCCCTCGGCTTTGATCTCATTGTCATGGGCACGCATGGTCAACGAGGACACTCTCATTATGAGAACCGGCAGTATTGCAGAAGCTATGCTACGGCGAGCTCAGTGTCTTGTCCTGACTATGAAAAGCCTCAAAGGCCGCCGGACGTCAGCCTTGTGAATGCGATAGCTTTCGTTCAAGGTAGCCGACGCAGCCATCGATACTCACGAGCTGCGCATAGTCGGACTCTGGCACTTCCACGTGGAATTCGTTGTGAACGGCGACGATGAAATTGAGAAAATCCATCGAATCAATGTCCAGCTGATCTCGAAAACTGCGATCCGGTCGGATTGTCGTTAGGTCCGCCTCAGGCGCGATCTCGCCGAGAAGGGTCAGGACCGTTTGCTTGATTTCAGATGTCGGACGAGACCTCGTCATAGGGCTCCTGGCTCCTGCAACAATCGATCAACGACTGAAAGAAATAATCCTCCGCGGTGGCCGTCCGTCACGCGATGGTCGGCGGACAGGGTTGCGGTGATGACCGGTCTCGCAACCATCTGTCCATCGACCACCCACGGCCGTTCCACGATCTTTCCAAAACCAACCAGGGCGACTTGCGGTGGATAGATCACCCCAAAGACGGTTTCGACGCCCTGCTCGCCGAGGCTCGTCACTGTGATCGTCGGATCGGAGAATTCCGAGCTCCGTAACGTGCCTGCGCGGGCCCGTTTGACCACTTCCTGAAAGCGTTTCATCAGATCGCCAAGCGGGTGCTTGTCCGTATGATGAATGGCCGGTGCAACAAGCCCGGTTTGCCGGAGAGAAACCGCAACGCCGACATGGATGTCAGGGCTTTGCGCTGCAGCATGTCCCTTCCAAAATCCATTCAATTCGGGGACCTCACGCAGCGCCAACGCAACGGCTTTTATCAACAAGACGCCGGAGAGCAGCCGATCCGTGACCGGCCGTTTCAGATTTTGCTCTGTCAGCCACGTCATCGCCCGGCTCAAGTCGATCGTTGTGCTCAGATAATAGTGTGGAATTTCACGCTTTGATCTCGCCATCGCGGCAGCGATGGTCTGCCTGATACGGGCCTGCCGATCAATGGCTGTACCAGCGGCCTCAGCCGAGGAAGGAAGAACTGGGCCCGCGGCCGCCTCGATATCCTGCCGTGTGATGGCCCCGTCCGCTCCGGTCCCCTGTACGGTTGAAGGATCCACGCCGAGTTCTGCCGCGAGTTGTCGGGCAGATGGTGAGATTCGAAGACGGGCCGATTCGCTCATGCGAGGAGCGGGAGGCGTCAGGGGCGCAGCAGGTCGTGTCGGTTTCGCCGCTCGATCAGGTTCAAGGTGAACTTGCGGCTGTACTTCAGGCAGTAAGCCCGAGGGTTTCCCCTCTTCGCGGATGACAGCCATCACGGCACCGACCGGCACTGTATCGCCGGGCTTCGCAATCAATTGTTCGATGATGCCAGTCTGAAATGATTCGATCTCGATCGTAGCTTTCTCGGTGTCGACCTCGGCGATGATCTCGCCTTTCTTAACGCGGTCGCCCGCTTTCTTCTTCCATTCGACGAGTTTCCCCTCGGTCATGTCGGAGCCGAGAATCGGCATGAGGAATTCGGCCATCGCACACCCCTCTCAGGTACCCTTTCTCAGGACGTCATGAACCGCTTTCATGATGCCCTCCACGTTGGGAAGAGCGGCGTCTTCAAGGTGTTTGGCGTAGGGAATCGGCACTTCCGCACTGCAGAGCCGGCTCACGGGGCCGTCAAGGTCATAGAAGGCTCCTTCCATGATCTGCGCACTGACTTCTGCAGCAAAACTCCCAGTTCGCCAGGCTTCGTCGATGATGAGCGCTCGATGAGTCTTTTTCACCGAGCCGAGGAGGGTGGCCACATCAAGTGGGCGCAGGACCCGGAGATCAATGACCTCGGCATCAATGCCTTCCTCGGCAAGACCATTGGCCGCCTGCAATGATTTCCAAAGCGAGCCGCCGAATGTGATCAGGCTCACATCGTTTCCTCGCCGCCGTACCGCGGCAGTTGAAATGTCGACGGAGAGCGCTTCGTCAAGTTCTCCGTCCATCGAATAGAGATAGGCATGCTCGAAGATGAAGACCGGATCGGGCTCCTTCAAGGCGGTTAGCAGCATTCCCCTCGCGTCGGTGACCGTCGCCGGCGTGAGAACTTTGATCCCGGGAATATGGGCGTACCAGCCCTCGAAACTGTGCGAGTGTTGTGCGGCGACTTGTCGTCCAGCTCCGGTGGCGATACGGACAATCAATGGCACGCTGAATTGCCCGCCCGACATATGGCGCATCGTCGCTGCGTTGTTGACGATCTGATCCAGCGCCAACAAACTAAAGTTCACCGTCATCACTTCGACGATGGGTCGCATGCCGCCGAGTGCCGCTCCGATACCGGCACCGACAAACGTCGATTCGGATAGCGGCGTGTCGCGAATGCGTTCAGGCCCGAATTCCTCCAAGAATCCTTTACTGCAGGCGTACGTGCCGCCATACCGTCCCACATCCTCTCCCATGAGAAACACCAACGGATTGTTCACCAGTGCTTCACGCATCCCTGCGCGCACCGCGTCTCGGTAGGTCATCTTTGCCATCGCACGCCTCTAGTCTGTCTGCTTGGCCGGTGTATATACATCCTTGGTCAAGTCCTCGAGCGGTTCCCACATTCCCGCCTCGGCGAACGCCTCGGCGTCCGCGATTTCATCGCCAACGGTAGATTCGATCGTTTGGAGATCGCCTTCCGAAAGAACGCCGGCCTCTCGAAGCTGCCGCTCGAACATGGCAATCGGGTCACGCTGTTTCCACTGTGACACTTCTTGTTTCGATCGGTACAGTTCCGCATCGTACATGGAGTGCGCCCGAAACCGGTACGTGCGGTATTCGATCAGATAGGGGCCACCACCTTGTCTCACGAGGTCAACGGCTTTTTTGGTGGCGGACTCGACCGCCCGCACGTCCATTCCATCGACAGCTTCGGCAGGAATGGCGTAGGCGTCCGCCTTGCGCGCGATGTCGGTCTGAGATTGATGGCGCTGCAGCGCGGTGCCCATTGCATACAGGTTGTTCTCGCAGAGAAAGAGTACAGGAAGTTTCCAGAGCGCCGCGAGGTTGAGCGACTCGTGAAATTCGCCTTCTGCCACGGCTCCGTCGCCGAAGAAACAGGCGGTCACTCGTGGTCGATTCTGCAGCTTATCGGCCAACGCAAGCCCGACCGCGACGGGTAAGCCGCCTCCCACAATGGCCAGTCCTCCATAAAATCGGCGTGAGGCATCAAAGAAATGCATCGACCCCCCGCGCCCCCTGGCACAGCCGGTGGCTTTCCCGTACAGCTCGGCCATCAATCGGCGCATCGGAGTGCCGCGAACGAGCGAATGGCCGTGTTCGCGATACGTCGCCACGATGGCATCGTCGAGAGTGAACGTAGGCATCGCACCGACGGCGACCGCTTCTTCTCCGATATACAGGTGGAGGAAGCCGCGGATCTTTCCAAGGCTATACAGCTCCGCGCACTTTTCCTCAAAACGGCGGATGCGCATCATGTGGTGCAGCAACCACAACCCATGCGTACGATCAATGTCGGTCATGATCTTTATTCCCGATTCCGGCAGTACGAGCCTCGTTCGGTCCTCAGTGTGATTCCAGCGTCGAGGTATCGCCTTCCGGCAAACCGAGTTCCCTGGCTTTCAAGAGCCGCCGCATGATCTTGCCGCTGCGCGTCTTTGGCAGAGTCGCCAGAAACGCAATTTCTTTTGGCGCCACCACCGCACCGAGACGGGCGCGGGCAAATCCGAGCAAGTCTCGGCGAAGCGACTCGGTAGGTGCGTAGCCGTCCCTGAGCGAGACAAATGCCTTGACGACTTCCAGTGCGACCGGGTCCGGTTTGCCAATGACGCCTGCCTCAGCGACGGCTTTGTGTTCAAGAAGGACACTTTCGACCTCGAAGGGACCGATCAAGTGCCCCGAGGTTTTGATGAGATCGTCGACCCGGCCGACAAACCAGTAGTACCCGTCCTCATCGCGCTTGGCGAGATCGCCCGTCAGGTACCACCCGCCTGCAAAACATTTCTTGTAGCGTTCGGGTTCGTTCCAATAGCCACGGAACATCGAGGGCCATCCTGGTCGCAGCGCCAACTCTCCTTGGAAATTCGCGTTCTCCACAACCTCAAGGCTGGTGTCCGTTTTCTTGACGATGGCGGCCTCAATACCTGGGAGCGGCCGGCCCATCGACCCCGGTTTCACGTCCATCGAAGCGAAATTGCCGATCATGATCCCGCCTGTCTCCGTCTGCCACCAGTTGTCGTGAAAGGGGCTACCAAACGCCTCCTGCCCCCACACGACGGCTTCGGGGTTCAGTGGCTCGCCGACACTGGCGAGGAACCGCAGACGACGGAGATCGAACTTCCTCACCAGATCAGTCCCACTCTTCATCAGCATGCGAATAGCCGTGGGAGCCGTGTACCAGATCGACACGCGATGGTCCTGCAGGATGCGATACCAGCGTTCAGCTTCGAAGTCCGCTTCATCCACAATGCTGCTGACACCGCTCGTCAGCGGAGCGATGATTCCATACGAGGTACCCGTCACCCACCCGGGATCCGCCGTGCACCAGAAGACGTCCTCGGCGTGGAAGTCCAACGCAAATGTACCCGTGACATGGTGCGCGACAACGGCCTGATGCACGTGTATCGCGCCCTTCGGTGTGCC
>Ga0310810_10000544_pt1 | contig 38182 bp, 43 predicted proteins | sample NCmetagenome_FD_207641 | JGI IMG/M metagenome (GOLD analysis project Ga0310810, IMG submission 207641) | Soil microbial communities from experimental microcosm in Duke University, North Carolina, United States - NC | ecosystem: Engineered > Artificial ecosystem > Soil microcosm > Unclassified ...
AGCCCTCATAGTTACGGGTGATCAAATGCGTTTCCATCTGCGCCACGGTGTCGAGCGCGACGCCGACGACGATCAACAGCGCCGTGCCGCCGAAGTAGAACGGCACGTTGAACTGCTGCACCAGTAGGGTCGGCAAAAGGCAAACCACGCACAGATAAATGGCCCCGCTCAAAGTAACGCGCGACAATACCCGTTCGATGTACTCGGCGGTCTTTTGTCCGGGTCGGATGCCCGGAATATATCCGCCGGCCTTCTTCATGTTATCCGCGACATCGCTCGGATTAAAAACCACCGCGGTATAGAAGAACGCGAAGAAGATAATCAGGATTACATAGATTACGTCGTGCAGCCAGTTTCCCGGCGCGAGCATTCCGGATACCTTCTGCACCCAGGGATGATTGGCAAATTGCGCCAACGTGGCGGGAAAAATCAAAATCGACGATGCAAAGATCGGTGGAATCACATTGGCCGTATTGAGCTTGAGCGGCAGATGCGAGGTCATGCCGCCGTACATTTTGCGGCCCACCACGCGCTTGGCGTACTGGACCGGTATGCGGCGGTTGCCGCGCTCGACGAAAATGATCGCGCCGACCACGATCACGCTCAACACCAGAATCACCAGCACCACCAGCGGGGCGATCTCGCCTTCGCGCATGAACTGCAAAGTCGTACTAAGCGCCGACGGCAACCGCGCCACGATACCGGCAAAAATGATCAGGGAAATGCCGTTGCCGATGCCGCGCTCGGTCATCTGCTCGCCCAGCCACATGATGAAGGCCGTGCCGGAAGTGAGCGTGATCACAGTCATGATGCGAAAGCTCCAGCCGGGATCGAGCACCAGACTGTGTCCGCCCGGACCCTGGGTGCCTTCCAGGCCCATGCTGATCATCATTCCCTGAACGATCGAGAGGGCTACCGTGCCGTAGCGCGTGTACTGCGTGATCTTGCGCCGGCCGATCTCGCCCTCTTTTGAAAGGCGTTCGAGATACGGAAAAACCACGGTCAACAACTGCAGGATAATCGACGCGCTGATGTAGGGCATAATGCCCAGGGAAAAAACCGAAAACTGCTCGAGCGCGCCGCCGGAAAATAGATTGAGAAAGCCGAGCAGATTATTCTTTTGCTGATCGAAGAACGCGGCCATCGCAAGTCGATCGATGCCTGGCGTCGGCACGTGCACGCCAAGGCGGTAGACTGCCAGCATGGCCAGGGTAAAAAGCAGGCGGCGGCGCAGCTCGGGAATGCGCGAAGCGTTTTGAAAACCGCTAATCATGAATTGCAATCAACTCCGCTTTGCCGCCGGCTGCTTCGATCTTCTCCTTGGCCGAAGCTGAGAAGCCGTGCGCTTTGATCGTGAGCGCGCGCGTGAGCGAGCCCTCGCCGAGAATTTTGACCCGGCGATTTTTGCCCGCGATCAAACCGTGCGCGGCGAGATTCTCCGGCCCGATCTCGCCGCTCTCGGCGAGCTTTTCGAGCTGGCTCAGATTGACCACCGACATCTCTACGCGGAATGGGTTAAAAAAGCCGCGCTTGGGCAAGCGTCGCTGCAAGGGCATCTGTCCGCCTTCAAAGCCCGGCTGAACGTTGCCGCCCGAACGCGCGCCCTGGCCCTTGTGGCCGCGGCACGAAGTTTTACCGTGACCGGAGCCCTCACCGCGCCCGACCCGTTTACGCTTCTTGTTCGATCCCGGCGCCGGTCTCAAATCATCGAGTCTCATAGTCAACGAATCTCCGCCAAAACTTTACCGCGCCGATCGGCGATTTCTTCCGGCGCGCGCAGCTCGCGCAGCGCCTCGATGGTCGCCTTGACCATATTATGCGGATTGTTCGAGCCGATGCACTTGGTCAAGACATTCTGGATACCCGATACCTCGACCACGGCGCGAACGCCGCCGCCGGCAATGACGCCGGTGCCGTCCGAGGCCGGCTTGAGAATCACGTAGCCCGCGCCATAGCGGCCGACCACTTCAAACGGAATGGTGCCGTCCATGACCGGCACGCGGATCAGGTTTTTCTTGGCCTGCTCCAAACCTTTGCGGATCGCTTCCGGCACTTCCTTCGCCTTACCCATGCCGTAACCGACTACGGAACGGCTGTCGCCCACGACGACGAGAGCACTGAAGCTGAAACGCCGTCCGCCCTTCACCACCTTGGCCACCCGGCTGATGTGAACGACTTTTTCCTTAAGGTCCAATCCCTGCGCGTCGATCCGTTCCAAAGGCACCTCTCGTCGAAAATCTTGCGGTTAGAATTCCAATCCGCCTTCGCGGGCGCCGTCGGCTACCGCCTTAACGCGCCCGTGAAAGAGAAAGCCATTGCGGTCGAAAACAACCCTGTTGATGTTTTTTTCCTTACACACTTTTGCCAATGTCAGCCCGACCTGCTTGGCGGCTTTGACGCCCTTGCCGGATTCGTTAGTCTTGGCAAGATCGCCGGCCAAAGTCGACACCGCAGCCAGCGTCTTCCCCTGAGCATCGGAGATCACCTGAACGTAAATATGCTTATTGCTGCGAAACACGCAAAGTCGCGGCCGCTCGTCCGTGCCCACGACCTTACGGCGAACCCGCACCTTACGGCGCAAACGCGCCATGTCTACCCGCTTATTCATTATGCAGAGTCCTCACCATCTACTCTACTTGCCGCCCGCAGAGCCCACCGCCTTGCCTGCTTTGCGCTTGATGAATTCTTCCCGATACTTGATACCCTTGCCCTTGTAAGGCTCGGGCGGTCGCAGGTCGCGGATCTTCGCGGCCGTCTCACCAAGCAGCTGGCGATCCGCCCCCGTCAAAGTAATAATAATCTGGCGCTCCACCGAAGCGCTCACTCCAGCCGGCAGTGAAAATACCACGGGATGGGAATAACCCAGGGTCATGTGCACTTCCTGGCCTTTTACTTCAGCGCGATAGCCGACGCCGTTAATGTCAAGCACGCGGCTGAATCCCTGACTGACTCCCTGCGCCATATTGGCGATCAGTTTTCGCGTGAGACCATGCAGCGAGCGGATCTTGCGATCGTCCTGCTCTCGCTCCACCCGCACCACGTTGCCGTCGACTTTGACTTGAACACCGGCCGGGATCGGCGCCTGGAGTTTTCCTTTGGGACCTTCCAGGCGAACCGCGTCGGCCTCGACTGCGACTTTCACCCCCGTGGGAATCGTTACCGGTAATTTTCCAATGCGTGACATCTGACACCTCGACTCAGATCAGACTACCACACCGAGCAGATCAGCTCGCCGCCAACCTTAACCTTCTGCGCTTCGCGATCGACGAGAATACCCTTCGGCGTCGACAACACGTGAATGCCCAGACCTTTGCGCACCGGCGCCAGCTCCTTGGAGCCGACGTAGACCCGCCGCCCTGGCGAACTCACCCGTTTCATGCCGGAAATGATCGGCCGATTCTCGCGATCGAACTTGAGCTGAATGATCATTTCCTCGCCGAAACCAACAGCGGCTTTCACTTTCTTTTGGTCCTTCAAATAACCTTCCGCGATCAGAATCTTGACGATGTTCTCTTTGAGGCGCGACCACGGCACCGCCACTCTCTGATGGCGCGCCCGCGACGCGTTTCGTATCCGGGTCAGCATATCCGCGATGGGATCCGTCATTGCCATGATAATTCTCCGAAAATCTACCAGCTCGCCTTGATCAATCCGGGAATATGTCCCTTGCGAGCGTGATCGCGCAGGCACAGCCGGCACATGCGAAAGCGGCGAAAGAAAGCGCGCGCCCGCCCGCAGAGCGGGCAACGGTTGTATTCGCGCACTTTGAACTTGTTCGGCCTTGCAGCCTTGACTCTGAGACATGTCTTGGCCAATGGAAGTCTCCCTCTCGTTTAACTGGCGAAGGGCATGCCCATGAACCGGAGCAGAGCCCGCCCCTCTTCGTCGGTCTTTGCCGTGGTCGCGATCGTGACGGTCATGCCACGGGTCTTTTCGACTTTGTCGGCGTGAATCTCGGGAAAAATGATCTGCTCGCGCAAGCCGAGAGAGTAATTACCCCGACCATCGAACGACCGATCCGACACGCCCTTGAAGTCGCGCACGCGCGGCAGCGCCACATGGATCAGCCGATCGAGAAACTCGAACATATGCTCGCGCCGCAACGTCACCATGCAACCGATCGGTATGCCTTCCCGGAGCTTGAAATTGGCGATCGCTTTTTTGGCGCGCGTAACCACCGGCTTCTGCCCGGTGATTAGCGTTATTTCAGCTACGGTGGTGTCGACCGCTTTAGCGTTTTGCGTCGCCTCGCCGAGGCCGACGTTGACGGTAATCTTGCTGAGGCGCGGCACCTGCATAACGTTTTGGTAATTGAACTCCCGCATCATCGCGGGCACCACGTCGTTTTGATATTTTGTTTTCAGTCGTGCCATGCTTTTTCCGTCAATCCACGGCCTCGTTGCAACGGCGACAAATGCGAATCTTGCTGCCGTCGGCCAGAAGCTTGTGGCCGATGCGTACAGGCGCATTGCACTTGTCGCACATGAACATCACGTTGGAGGCGTGAATCGGCGCCTCCTTTTCGACGATGCCGCCCGCCTGCTGCGGACCGCGCGGCTTGCTGTGCCGCTTGACGATATTAAGTCGTTCGATAATCACGGTGTCCTTGTCGGGCAGCACGCGCAACACCTTGCCGGTCTTGCCGCGCTCCTTGCCGCCGATCACCATGACGCTGTCGTTCTTGCGAATCTGCACGGGTAAAACTCTCCTCGATGCCGTCCTAAAGCACTTCCGGCGCGAGCGAGATGATCTTCATGAACTTCTTGGCCCTGAGCTCGCGCGCCACCGGGCCGAAGATACGCGTGCCGATGGGCTCTTTCTGGTTGTCGATCAACACTGCCGAATTATTGTCGAAGCGAATATAAGTCCCGTCGGCCCGCCCCAACTCTTTGGCTGTGCGCACCACCACGGCCTTCATGACCTCGCCCTTTTTCACTTTGCCGTTGGGGATCGCTTCCTTCACCGAGACCACGATAATATCGCCGATCGAAGCATACTTGCGCTTGCTGCCGCCGAGCACCTTGATGCACTGCACGCGGCGCGCGCCCGAGTTGTCGGCCACATCCAATGTCGTTCGCATCTGAATCATGAGTTAACTTCGCCCGCCCGGAAAAATTTGAAATCTAGGCGCCGGCTCCTTTCGATTCTTCCTCCGCCCCATGGCCCCGCTCCAAAATCTTGCTCACCCGCCAACGCTTGTCGCGACTAAGCGGACGGCACTCAACGATGACCACACGATCGCCAACGTGGCATTGGTTCTGTTCGTCGTGGGCCTTGACCCGCGTGCGCCGACGAAGAATTTTTTTATAGCGCGGATGCATCACCGTGCGCTCCACAGAAACCACCACGGTCTTCTCCATGCGGTTGCTCAACACCACGCCCGAACGCTCTTTTCTCAGCCTTTGGCTCTCCATGCTTATCCTCTCTGAACCCCGGGCGTCTTTTGCCGCAGCACCGTCTCGACCCGCGCCAGGTCGCGCTTGGTCTCCTTGAGCTTCATGGGATTTTCCAGCCGCCCGGTGGCGCGCTTGAGTTTTAAGCTACCGATCTCCTCGCGCAGCGACACCCTTTTCTGGAGCAGATCGTCAGCGCTCATCTCGCGCAATTCCTTAGCTTCCATGCGCGGCGCGCCTCCGTTCCACGGTGATCGTGGGAATCGACAGCTTGTGCGCCGCCAGGCGAAATGCCTCCTTGGCCAGCGGTCCCTCGACTCCTTCCATTTCAAACAGAATGCGCCCCGGCTGCACCACCGCCACCCACATCTCGGGCGCGCCCTTGCCTTTTCCCATGCGGGTTTCGAGCGGCTTCTTGGTCAACGGCTTGTCCGGAAAAATCCGAATCCACACCTTGCCGCCGCGCTTGAGATAGCGGGTCAACGCGACGCGGGCCGCCTCGATCTCGCGCGCGCTCATCCAACCGCGACCGATGGCCTTCAGGCCAAAATCGCCGAAGGCCAAAGACGAGCCCCGATGCGCCGTGCCGCGGCGCCGGCCCTTTTGCAGTTTTCGATATTTGACTTTTTTTGGTTCGAGCATTTTTTAAATCAGTCGGTGTTTGAGAAATTCGGCGATCCGATCACCCGCCCATCATCGCTTTCTGCTGCTCTTCTTCCTCGGTTAAAACCTCGCCGCGGAATATCCAGACCTTGACGCCGATCACGCCGTAGGTCGTGCGCGCTTCGGCGAAGCCGTAGCTGATATCTGCGCGCAGCGTATGCAGCGGCACCCGCCCTTCGCGATACCACTCCGTGCGTGCGATTTCCGAGCCGCCGAGTCGGCCGGCGCTTTGGATCTTGACTCCCTGAGCGCCCATGCGCATGGCACGCGAAACGCTCTCTTTCATCGCGCGGCGAAATGCCACCCGGCGCTCGAGCTGAAGCGCGACGTTCTCCGCGGCCAATTGACCGTCGAGATCGGGACGGCGCACTTCATGAATGTTGATATAAGTCTCACGCTTAGTGAGCTTGGTAATTTCTTCCTTCAACTTCTCGATCTCGGCGCCTTTCTTGCCGATCACGATGCCCGGGCGCGCTGTATGGATGTTGATCTTGGCTTTGTTGGCCGCCCGTTCGATCTCGATGCGCGAGATGCCGGCATGATAGAGCCGGCTCTTCAAAAATTTCGTCACGCGAAAATCTTCGTGCAAGAGCTTGGGGTAATCGTGGCGCGCAAACCATTTGGAGTCCCACGACTCGATCACGCCCAGACGAAACATTTTCGGATGTGTTTTTTGACCCATCCCCTAACTCCTCTCCTGCGCTTCATCGACCACGATGGTCACGTGGCTGAGGCGCTTGCGCACGCTGGTCGCCCGTCCCTGGGCGCGCGAGGTAAAGCGCTTCCACATGCCGGCTTCGTCGACCTTGGCTTGCTTGATGAACAGGCGATCCACATCGACGCTCTGCGTGTTCTCGGCGTTTGCCACCGCCGTGCGCACTGTCTTGGCGACGATGTTGGCCGAACGCTTCGGGGTGAACTTGAGAATGTTCAACGCCTCTTCGACGCCCTTGCCGCGGATCAGATCGACCACGAGGCGAACCTTTCGCGGTGATACTCGGATAAATTTTGTAATCGCGCGTGTTTCCATAATTCAATCCTCGGCGCGGGCGCTCCTCACGGCTTGGGCGCCGGCGCTGCCGCGGGCTTGGGTGCAGCCCCTGGAGCTGCTCGGGGCGCCGCAGCGGGTGCGCCCGTGGTTTCTTTGGCTTCAGCCTTGCGATCACCTGAGTGCGCGAAGAAAGTTCTCGTGGGAGAGAACTCACCGAGCTTGTGGCCGACCATGTTTTCGCTGACGAACACGGGGATAAATTTTCTGCCGTTATGCACACCTATCGTGAGCCCGACCATCTCGGGAACCACGGTAGAGCGGCGCGACCAAGTGCGGATCACCTGCCTCTGGCGCGAATCGCTCACAGCGGCGATTTTCTTGATCAGATGCGAATCGACAAAGGGCCCTTTTTTTACCGAACGCGCCATCGTCTACCTGCCCTTTCTCCGCTGGACGATATACTTGTCGGAAGAATGATTCTTGCGGGTTTTATAACCCTTGGTCGGCTTGCCCCACGGCGTCATCGGATGGTTGCCCTTCGAGCGCCCCTCACCGCCGCCGTGCGGATGATCCACCGGGTTCTTTGCAATGCCGCGAGTCGCCGGCCGAAATCCCAGCCAGCGCACCCGGCCCGCTTTGCCCCACGAAACGTTTTCCTGATCGGCGTTGCCGACCTGTCCGATGGTCGCGCGGCATTCGGCCAACACGTAGCGCAGCTCGCCGGAAGGAAGCTTGAGCAACGCGTAGGAACCTTCTTTGGCCATGAGCTGCGCGCCCAGGCCGGCACTGCGCACCAGTTGGCCGCCTTTGCCGATCTTGAGTTCGACGTTGTGCACGACCGTGCCGACGGGAATGAACTTTAGTGGCAGCGAATTACCCGGCTGAATGTCGATGGTGTCGTCACCAGCGATCACGGTGGCGCCGACCTGCAGGCGCTCGGGCGCGAGAATGTAGCGGCGCTCGCCGTCGGCGTAGCAAAGCAGCGCGATGCGCGCGGAACGGTTGGGATCGTATTCGATCGCTTCGACCTTCGCCGGCACGTTGAACTTGTTGCGCTTGAAGTCGATCACCCGATAAAGCCGCTTGTGCCCGCCGCCGCGATGATCCGCAGTGACCCGGCCGGTGTTGTTGCGCCCACCGCTGTGATTGAGCCGCTCGCGCAAACCCTTTTCCGGCTTCGCCTTGGTGACCTCCTCGAAGCTCAGGCCGGTGCGAAAGCGCATGCCCGCAGAGGTCGGTTGATAAGTTTTGATCGCCATGAATTTTCTTTCTGACTAATTCTAGGCCGCACCGAAAAAGTCGATCTTGTCACCTTCTTTTAGAGTGACGTAGGCTTTTTTCCAATCGGAGCGCCGTCCCATGCTTTTGCCGATGCGGCGTATCTTGCCGAGGTAGCGGGCCATGCGCACTTGCACAACTTTGACCTTAAAAATAGTTTCCACGGCCTGTTTGACTTCGATCTTGTTGGCGTCGGGCCGCACTTTGAAAAGCACTTGGTTGGCGGTCTCGGTCAAGAGCGTGCCTTTTTCCGAGATCAGCGGCGCGCGGATTACGTCGTGCAAGTTCTTCATGCCACCCACTTCTCCTCGAGCTTTTTCAGCGCCGGCTCGGTCAGAACCAAGTGCTCGTAACATAGGAGATCGTAGACGTTCAACCCCTCGACCCGGAGCACTTTCACTTTTGCCAGATTGCGCGCCGAGCGCTCGATCTTTGCGTCAGCCTCCGCGATCACGATCAGAGCGCTTTCGACTTTGAGGTCGCCCAGCGCCTTAACCATCAACTTGGTTTTAGCTTCCTCGAGATCGAGCTTATCGACGACAATAATCTTGCCGTCGCGATTTTTTAGGCTTAGCGCGGACAGCAACGCTTCGCGCCGCGCGGTTCGCGGCATACGATAGGAATAATCGCGCGGCTGAGGACCGAACACCGTGCCGCCGCCCACCCAGATCGGCGAGCGAATACTGCCGGAGCGCGCCCGCCCGGTGCCCTTTTGTCGCCACGGCTTTTTGCCGCCGCCGCGGACAAAACCCTTCGACTTGGTCGCCGCACTCCCCGCCCGCCGGTTGGCAAGCTGCATGACCACGGCCTGGTGCAACAGATGCGGCCGTGTGCGCGCACCGAAGATCGCTTGATTGAGCTCTGGCTGAATGACGTGGACTTCCATCGTGCTTACCTTTTCTTCACCGCGGGCCGCAGGATCACCACGCCGCGCTTGGCGCCCGGCACGGCACCCCGCACCAGCATCAAATTTTCTTCGGCGCGAATGTCGACGACTTCAAGATTCTGCGTCGAGATAAGCTCGTTGCCCCAGTGACCGGCCATTTTCTTACCTTTGCGGACACGCCCTGGATACGACCGGTTGCCGATCGAGCCGCCATGACGAAAATATTCGTGGGTACCGTGGGAACCGGGGAAACCGGCGAACGACCAGCGCTTGATGACTCCGGAAAAACCGTGTCCCTTGGAAATTCCGGAAACGTCGATGCGATCGCCGATTTTGAATAAGTCACCGGCTTTGATTTCCTGCCCGACTTCGTAGGGGGCCACGTCCTCGACCCGAAACTCGCGCAGCACCTCGAAGGCTCCCTTGCCGGCTTTCGCCATATGACCCTGAGCTGCTTTATTCACCCGCTGCGCCTTACGCGAGCCAAAACCGACCTGAAGCGCGTTGTAGCCGTCGGTGGTCGTCTGCTTTTTTTGCACGACCACGCACGGCCCGGTTTCGACCACAGTGACGGGAATCACGTTTCCTTCGGCATTGTAGAACTGCATCATGCCGATCTTTCTGCCAATCAGACCTGTCATAGTTTTATACCCATCAGCGCCGGCGACTCGGCTCTACCCGAACTCACTGAAGCTTGATCTCCACATCCACACCGGCGGCGATATCGAGCTTGCCCAAAGCATCGATGGTCTGTTGCGTCGGTTCAAGGATATCGAGCAAGCGCTTGTGCGTGCGAATCTCGAATTGGTCGCGTGATTTCTTATCGACGTGAGGCGAGCGGTTGACCGTGAACCTTTCGATTCTCGTGGGCAAGGGTATGGGCCCCGCCACCCGACCCCCGGTGCGCCGCACGGTTTCGACAATTTCGCCCACCGACTGATCGAGCACGCGGTGGTCGTAGGCTTTCAGCCGAATTCTAATTTTCTCGTTCATACGTCGTCATCCGACTTGCCGTCAAATTTTGCAATGATTCCTTCGGCGACCGCCGCCGGCACCGGTTCGTAATGTGAAAACTGCATTGTGTACGTTGCCCGCCCCTGAGTCATCGAGCGCAGATCGGTGGCGTAGCCGAACATCTGCGCCAGCGGCACGCGCGCATCGATCGCCTGCGCCGCCGGACGGGTGTCCATGCCGAGCACCTTGCCCCGCCGCGAACTGATATCACCGATCACGTCGCCCATAAAATCTTCCGGCACCACCACTTCCACCGACATGATGGGCTCGAGCAAAACCGGACTGGCCTTGCGCGTCGCCTGCTTGAACGCCATGGACCCGGCGATCTTGAAGGCGATCTCAGACGAATCGACGTCATGATAGCTGCCGTCGAACAGGGTAACTTTTACATCGACCACAGGATAGCCCGCGAGAGCGCCGTTGTCGGTCGCTTCCTTAACACCTTTCTCCACAGCAGGAATGTATTCGCGCGGAATGGAGCCGCCTTTGATCGCGTCGACGAATTCGAATCCGCCTCCCGGCTCCTGCGGCTCCACGGTAATCCAGACATCACCGTACTGGCCGCGGCCGCCGGTCTGGCGGACGAATCTTCCTTGCTGTTCGACTTTCTTGCGAATGGTTTCTTTATAGGCAACCTGCGGCTTGCCGACATTGGCGCCCACGTTGAACTCGCGCAGCAGACGATCGACGATAATTTCCAAGTGCAGTTCGCCCATGCCGGAGATGATCGTCTGACCGGTTTCTTCGTCGGTGCGGACCTTGAACGAGGGGTCTTCCGTGGCTAGCTTCTGCAGGGACAAGCCGAGTTTTTCCTGATCGGCTTTGCTCTTCGGCTCGATGGCGATGGAGATAACGGGATCGGGGAAATCGATCGATTCGAGCACAATCGGCTTGTTCTCGTCGCAAAGAGTATCGCCGGTGGTTGCGGTCCTTAAGCCGACCGCTGCGGCGATATCGCCGGCATAGACTTCCTTGATCTCTTCGCGCTTGTTGGCGTGCATCTTCAACAGGCGGCCGATGCGCTCCCTTTTGGTCTTGGTCGAATTGTAGATGCTGGCGCCGGAGGTGATGGAGCCGGAATACACCCGGAAGAACGTGAGAGTGCCGACGAACGGATCGGTCATGATTTTAAACGCCAGTGCGGAAAACGGCGCGTCATCCTTGGCCGGCCGCTCGGCTGCAGTGGTCGTCCCCGGCTCGACTCCCTTGACCGGCGGGACATCACTGGGCGACGGTAGATAATCCACCACCGCGTCGAGCATCGGTTGAACGCCTTTGTTGCGAAACGCCGAGCCGCAAAGTATGGGCACGATCTTGAGCGACAAGGTTCCTGCGCGAATGGCCGAGCGCAGCTCGGCGGCGCCGACCTCCTTGCCCTCGAGGTATTTCACCATAATCGCTTCGTCGCAGTCGGCAGCGGCTTCGATGAGCTTTTCACGATACAAATCCGCGTCGGCTTTGAGGCCCTCCGGAATCGGCTCCTCATGAAATTTGGCGCCCAGGCTTTCATCTTCCCAAACTACGGCTTTCATGGTGACCAAATCGACGATGCCGACAAATTTATCTTCGGCGCCGATCGGAACCTGCAGCACCGCAGGCCGCGCGCCGAGGCGGTCTTCGATCATTTTCACGACGCGAAAAAAATCCGCGCCCAGCCGGTCCATTTTGTTGACGAAGGCGAGGCGGGGAACCTGATACTTATCGGCTTGCCGCCAGACGGTCTCCGTCTGCGGCTCGACGCCGCCCACCGAGCAAAATACCGCCACCGCGCCGTCGAGAACGCGCAGCGAACGCTCGACCTCGATGGTGAAGTCCACGTGGCCCGGCGTGTCGATGATATTGACCCGGTGATCGCGCCAATTGCAGGTCGTGGCAGCAGAAGTAATGGTGATTCCGCGCTCCTGTTCCTGCACCATCCAGTCCATGGTCGCGGTGCCCTCGTGCACCTCGCCAATTTTGTAGTTGATCCCGGTGTAATAAAGGATGCGCTCGGTGGTCGTGGTTTTGCCCGCATCGATGTGCGCCATGATCCCGATGTTGCGGGTCTTCTCTAGTGAAGCAGTTCTTGCCATTTTTCTTTGCGCGGAAAAAAAGGAGGCGGTCTAACCGCCTCCTTTCCAGCTTTCATGACGCTGTAACTTACCAACGATAATGAGCGAAGGCGCGATTCGCCTCCGCCATTCTATGCGTATCTTCCTTCTTCTTGATTGCGGTGCCGCGGTTGTTCGCCGCATCGAGCAATTCAGCCGCCAATTTTTCTTCCATCGACTTTTCGGAGCGAGCGCGCGCCGACTCGATCAGCCAGCGCATGCTCAAGGACAGCCGCCGCTGCGGCCGCACTTCCACCGGTACCTGATAGGTGGCGCCGCCGACTCGCCGCGACCGAACTTCCACTGTCGGACGGGTATTCTCGATCGCCCGCTTGAAAATCCCCAGTGAATCTTCCTTGGCTTTCGCAGTAACGATATCGAGAGAGCGATAGAGAATCGATTCCGCGACGCTCTTTTTACCCCGCCCCATGATCGTGTTGACGAACTTGGCCACGACCTTGTCGCCATATTTCGGGTCAGGCAGGATCTCTCTTCTTCGAACTTCACCTTTGCGCGGCATAAATTTTCCTACTTAGGTCTCTTCGCGCCGTATTTCGAGCGGCTTTGGCGGCGCTCCTGAACCCCAATTGAATCCAGAGTACCGCGCACGATGTGGTAGCGCACGCCGGGGAGATCCTTGACGCGGCCGCCGCGGATCAACACCACCGAGTGCTCCTGTAGGTTATGTCCCACCCCCGGAATATAGGACGTCACCTCAATTCCGTTGGTCAGACGCACGCGGGCGACTTTCCGCAACGCTGAGTTGGGCTTCTTCGGAGTCGACGTGTAGACGCGCGTGCACACGCCACGCTTTTGCGGACAACTCTGAAGCGCCGGTGCGGTGTTCTTGCGTCGCTGTTTTTCCCGGCTTTCGCGCACTAATTGACTGATCGTAGGCATATTTTTCCGCTCACACTGTCGTTTGGAATCCGAGGAATCGTCGGTTACGCAAATTCCTCTGGGGAAATCCTTTTACTAGCAAAATCCCCTAACGATGTCAAAACACTCAAGCTTCCGCAGCCTCGGAAACGACACCGCCCGGTCCTTCCGGCTCGTCGATTTCGATCTCAGCCTTGGAATAATCGGCCACACCCGTGCCGGCGGGAATCAACCGTCCCATGATGACGTTTTCTTTCAGGCCGCGCAGCAGATCCACTTTGCCCTGAATCGCCGCTTCAGTGAGCACTTTCGTGGTCTCCTGGAACGAGGCGGCGGAAATAAAGCTCTCCGTCGAGAGCGACGCCTTGGTAATACCGAGAAGCAGCGGCTCCGCCACCGCGGGTTTACCGCGTTCGGCGATCGCTTTCTGGTTCTCCTCATCGAAGCGCCACTTCTCGACCTGATCACCGATCAAGAATTCGGTGTCGCCGACTTCTTTGATGCGCACGCGGCGAAGCATCTGCCGGACGATCACTTCGATGTGCTTGTCGTTGATACGCACGCCTTGTAGCCGGTAGATTTCCTGCACTTCGTCCACCAGATATTTCGCCAGCGCCTTCTCGCCGAGGATGTTCAAGATGTCGTGCGGGTTGGACGAGCCATCCATCAACGCCTCACCGGCGCGGATACGGTCGCCGTCGTGCACGCTGATGTGCTTGCCCTTCGGGATCAGATATTCACGCGGCTCACCGACTTCGGGCGTGACCACGACTTTGCGCTTGCCTTTGGTGTCCTTGCCGAACGACACCACGCCGTCGATCTCGCTGATCACGGCGAACTCCTTCGGCTTGCGCGCCTCGAAGAGCTCCGCGACCCGCGGCAAACCGCCGGTGATGTCTTTCGTTTTGGTCGTCTCGCGCGGCATTTTCGCCAGCACGTCGCCAGCATAAACCGTCTGTCCTTCCTGCACGTTGATGTGCACACCAACCGGCAGGAGATAGCGCGCCTCCGACGTGCCGGCGAGTTTGGCGGTCTGCCCTTCGACGTCCTTGATCGAAATGCGCGGCCGCTTGTCAATGTCCTTCGAGTCCGTGATGATCTTGGTTGACAAGCCGGTCCGTTCGTCAACCTTCTCTTCCATAGTGATGTTTTCGATGACGTCGCCGAACTTGATCACGCCGCTCACCTCGGTGAGGATCGGAATCGTGTAAGGATCCCACTCCGCCAGCAGCTCACCGGCCTTGATGCGCGTCCCATCCTTCTTTTTGAGCTTGGCGCCGTACACCACGGGATAACGCTCACGCTCGCGCTCGCGGCCGGTTTCACCTTCGGGATAATCGACGATCGCGACCTCGCCGTTACGATTCATCACCACCAGATCACCGTCTTTGTTGGTGACCGTGTTGATGTTGATGAATTTGACCGTGCCGTCGTTGCGTGATTCCAGAGTCGTCTGCTCGGCGCGCCGGCTCGCGGTACCGCCGATGTGGAAGGTGCGCATGGTGAGCTGGGTGCCCGGCTCGCCGATCGACTGCGCGGCGATCACGCCGACCGCTTCGCCCAGATTGATCATATGACCGCGACCGAGATCGCGGCCGTAGCACATGACGCAAACACCTCGGCGTGACGCGCAGGTCAACACCGAACGAATGCGGATGCGCTCCAAGCCCGCGTCTTCGATGCGCTGCACCAGCTCTTCGTTAATCTCCTGATTGGCCTTGACGATCACGTCGCCGGTGAATGGATCGCGGATATCTTCCAACGCCACGCGTCCGAGCACACGGTCACCAAGCGGCTCGATGACCTCGCCGCCTTCCATGAGCGGTGTCATTTCGATACCGTCCATGGTGCCGCAGTCCTCTTCGCCAATGACCGCGTCCTGCGCCACATCGACCAGCCGCCGGGTGAGATAGCCGGAATTGGCGGTTTTGAGCGCCGTATCGGCCAAGCCTTTGCGCGCACCGTGGGTCGAAATGAAGTATTGCAACACCGTCAGGCCTTCGCGGAAATTCGCCGTGATCGGCGTCTCGATGATCTCGCCCGACGGCTTCGCCATCAAACCGCGCATGCCGGCGAGCTGGCGAATCTGCTGGGCGCTGCCGCGCGCGCCGGAATCCGCCATCATAAAGATCGGATTGAAACTGGGAACCGAAACTTCGCGGCCCTGATCGTCGATTACTTTCTCGGAGCCCAGATCGCGCAGCATTTCGTCCGCAATGCGGTCGGTCACTTCGGCCCAAATATCGACAACCTTGTTATAGCGCTCCCCGTCGGTGATGAGACCGTTCTTGTACTGCTCTTCGATCTCACGCACGTCATCGTGCGCCCGCTTGAGCAGTTCTTCCTTGCTCGGCGGAATCACCATGTCCTTGATCGAGATCGAAATGCCGGCGCGGGTCGCGTTCTGATAGCCGATGTCTTTCAGACGATCGGCGAGAATGACCGTCGCCTTGTTGCCGGCCAGGCGATAGCTCACGTCGATCAGGTTGGCAAGCTCTTTTTTCTTCATCACCCGATTGACTTCTTTGAACGGGATGATGGTTGGCACAACGTCGTAGAGCAGAATTCGCCCGACGGTCGTGTCGATACGCTCGCCGTCGATGCGCACGGTGATCGCCGCCTGAATATCGATCTCGCCCTGATCGTAAGCAATTCGCACTTCGAGCGGGCTGCTAAAAAGGCGGCCGCTGCCTCTGGCGTGCAGGCGATCGCGGGTCATGTAGTAAAGTCCCAGAACGATATCCTGGGTCGGCACGATGATCGGCTTGCCATTGGCAGGCGAAAGAATATTATTCGTCGACATCATCAGCGCGCGCGCCTCGACCTGCGCTTCGACAGAAAGCGGCACGTGCACCGCCATCTGGTCGCCGTCGAAGTCCGCGTTGTACGCGGCGCAGACCAGCGGATGAAGTTGAATCGCTTTGCCTTCGATCAGAATCGGCTCGAAGGCCTGAATGCCCAGGCGATGCAACGTCGGCGCGCGGTTGAGCATCACTGGATGCTCGCGGATAACTTCGTCGAGAATGTCCCAGACCTCGGGCAATTCGCGCTCGACCATTTTCTTTGCGCTCTTGATCGTGGTCACATGGCCGCGCTCTTCGAGCTTGTTGTAAATAAACGGCTTGAACAGCTCGAGAGCCATCTTTTTCGGCAGCCCACACTGGTGCAGACGCAGCTCGGGGCCGACGACGATGACCGAGCGACCAGAATAGTCGACCCGCTTGCCGAGCAGGTTCTGGCGGAACCGGCCGGTCTTACCCTTGAGCATGTCGCTCAGTGATTTGAGCGGTCTGCGGTTCTGGCCGGTGATAGCGCGCCCGCGCCGGCCGTTGTCGAAAAGCGCATCCACCGCTTCCTGGAGCATGCGCTTCTCGTTGCGGATGATCATGTCCGGCGCGCTCAACTCCATCAACCGTTTGAGCCGGTTGTTGCGGTTGATCACGCGGCGATAAAGGTCGTTCAGATCGGAAGTCGCGAACCGCCCGCCGTCGAGCGGCACCAGAGGCCGAAGATCCGGCGGAATCACCGGAATGACTTCCATCACCATCCATTCCGGCCGGTTGCCGGAAACGCGAAACGCGTTCAGCACTTTCAGGCGCTTGGCCAGCTTTTTCCGGCGCACTTCCGAGTTGGCGTCGCGCATCTCCTGGCGGAGATCTTCGGAAAGCTTGACCACCTCGATTGCCTTGAGCAGCTTGCGGATCGCCTCAGCGCCCATCTCAGCGACGAACTTGCCGCCAAATTCTTCCACCGTCTTGCGGTAGCGCGCCTCGGTCAGAAGCTCCTTGTACTGGAGCGGGGTCTCGCCGGGATCGATGACAATGTACGATTCGAAATAGAGAACTTTTTCAATTTCCTTGAGCGACATGTCGAGCAGCGCGCCAATACGGCTGGGCAGGCTTTTCAAGAACCAGATATGCACCACCGGCGTCGCCAGCTCGATATGACCCATACGCTCACGGCGCACCTTGGATTGAATGACCTCGACGCCGCACTTCTCGCAGACCACGCCGCGATGGCGCATGCGCTTGTACTTGCCGCAGTTACACTCGTAGTCCTTGGTCGGACCAAAGATTTTTGCGCAGAATAAACCATCGCGCTCTGGTTTAAAGGTCCGGTAGTTGATGGTTTCCGGCTTCTTGACTTCGCCGTGAGACCACGAACGGATCTTGTCCGGCGACGCGACCGAGACCTTGATCGCGTTAAAGCTCAGCGGATTTTTCGGTTTCTCGAATAAATTAAATAGATCTTCCATCGTATGACCTCCGGTTAAAGCGGCGGAGCGTGTTTACGCTCCGTCTACTTCTCCTCCACCAAATCCACGTCCAGACCCAGGCTTTGGAGCTCCTTGACCATGACGTTGAATGATTCCGGCAAGCCCGGCTCGAGCAAATTGTCACCTTTGACGATCGCCTCGTACATGCGCGTTCGTCCAACCACGTCGTCCGATTTGACCGTGAGCATCTCCTGCAAGGTGTAAGCGGCACCGTACGCTTCCAGGGCCCAAACTTCCATTTCACCGAGCCGCTGGCCACCAAACTGCGCCTTGCCGCCGAGCGGCTGCTGCGTGACCAGCGAATAGGGACCCGTCGAGCGGGCGTGGATTTTGTCGTCGACCAAATGATGCAGTTTCATGATGTACATCACGCCGACGGTGACTTTGCCGTCGAACGGCTGTCCCGTGCGTCCGTCAAAGAGAGTCACCTGCCCTGTGGCCGGCAGTCCGGCTTTTCTGAGCAGATTGAAAATCTCCTCCTCGGCTGCGCCGTCGAAGACCGGCGAGGCGATATGCACGCCTTCGCGGTATTTTTCCGCAAGCTTTAATACCTCCGGATCCTTGGCGCCTTCGATCAAGTCGCTCGCTTCCTTGGTGTTGAGAAAATCTTTGAGCCGCCGGCGCAGCGAGTCCCCGTCTTCGCGGTGCGCCCGCAAGAGATCGTCGATCTGCTGACCAAGACTGCGCGCGGCCCAACCCAGATGAGCCTCCAGGATCTGGCCGACGTTCATGCGTGAAGGGACGCCCAGCGGATTCAACACGACATCGACCGGCGTGCCATCTTCCAAATAGGGCATGTCTTCTTCGGGCAAAATCCGCGAGATGACGCCCTTGTTGCCGTGACGCCCTGCCATCTTGTCGCCGACCTGAAGCTTGCGCTTGATCGCAACAAAGACTTTGACCATTTTGATCACGCCCGGCGGCAGCTCGTCGCCGCCCTTGAGCTTCTCGATCTTGTCTTCGAAGGCATGCTTGATCAGATTGACCTGACTGGTGGTGCTGTCGATGATCCGGCTGAGTTCGTTTTCCGCCGATTCGTTGTCGACGCGGATTTCACTCCAGTAGGACATCGGCAGTTGATCGAGATCCTCCTCGGTCAATTCCTGGCCCTTGTTGAGCAGTATCTTGCGGTTGTCGTCGCTGATCCGGCCCGCCAAGCGCCGGCCGACCAAAAGCTTCTTCAGGCGGCGCAGCGCGCCGTCTTGGAGGATGCGGACTTCGTCGTACTGGTCCTTTCTGAGACGCACGACCTCCTCGTCCTCGATCGCCTTGCTGCGTTCATCCTTGCCCAGTCCCTTGCGCGAAAAAATCCGCACGTTGATGACCGTGCCTTCGACACCGGGCGGAACTCGGAGCGAAGTATCGCGGACTTCGCCGGCTTTCTCGCCGAAGATGGCGCGCAGCAATTTCTCTTCGGGCGAAAGCTGAGTCTCACCTTTGGGAGTAATCTTGCCGACCAGGATGTTGCCGGGCTTCACCTCGGCGCCGATGCGAATGATGCCGCTTTCGTCGAGGTCCATTAAAGCTTCGTCGCCGACGTTGGGAATATCGCGGGTGATCTCCTCCGGGCCGAGCTTGGTGTCGCGCGAGACGCATTCGAATTCTTCGATGTGGATCGAGGTGTAGATATCTTCTTTGACGACCCGCTCGCTGATGAGAATCGAGTCTTCGAAGTTATAGCCGCCCCAAGGCATCAGCGCGACCACGACGTTGCGTCCGAGCGCAAGCTCGCCCATTTCCGTCGAGGGCCCATCGGCAATCACATCGCCGGCTTTGACCTGGTCGCCGACCAGAACGATCGGCCGTTGGTTCATGCAGGTATTCTGGTTCGAACGCTGGTATTTGACCAGATTGTAAATATCCACGCCCGTGTCCCTTGGGCTCGAGGGCTTATCGGCCTTGATGACGATACGCGTCGAATCGACGCCTTCCACTACGCCGTCGCGCCGCGCCACTACGGTAACGCCGGAATCCCGGGCCACGGTCTTTTCCATACCCGTGCCGACCAGCGGCGCCTCAGTGCGCAGTAGCGGCACCGCCTGACGCTGCATGTTGGAGCCCATCAACGCGCGGTTGGCGTCGTCGTTTTCCAAAAACGGAATCAGCGAAGCCGCCACGCTGACCAGCTGGTTCGGCGACACGTCCATGAAGTTAATCTCTTCCGGCCGCGCCATGACGAACTCGCCGCCCTTGCGCGCCGAGACCAGGTCCACGGTGAAATTGCCGCGGCCATCGATCGGCGCATTGGCCTGCGCGATAACGTGATCTTCTTCCTCGAGCGCGGACAGATAGCGGATCCGATCGGTCACCCGACCGTTTTCCACCTCGCGGTACGGTGTTTCGATAAAACCGAAATCGTTGACGCGCGCATAAGTTGTCAGCGACGCAATCAAACCGATGTTCGGACCTTCAGGCGTCTCGATCGGACATACCCGGCCGTAATGGGTCGGATGCACGTCGCGCACTTCGAAACCCGCGCGCTCGCGGGTCAGACCGCCGGGGCCGAGGGCCGACAGGCGCCGCTTGTGAGTAATCTCCGAAAGCGGATTGGTCTGATCCATGAATTGCGAGAGCTGGCTTGAGCCGAAAAACTCCTTGAGCGCGGCGGACACCGGTTTGTAGTTGATCAGCTCCTGCGGCATCAACGTTTCGATGTCCTGCAGGCTCATTTTTTCTTTGATCGCCCGCTCCATCCGCACCAGGCCGACGCGGAAGTGATTTTCCACCAGCTCGCCCACTGCACGCACGCGGCGGTTGCCGAGATGATCGATATCGTCCACCGAACCGTTGCCGTTTTTGAGCTCCATCAAATAGCGCACCACCTCGAGGATATCCTCTTTGCGCAAAGTGCCCTGTTCGAGGGGCACGCTGAGCTTCAGACGGTGATTGAGCTTGAGACGGCCGACCTTCGAGAGATCGTAACGATCCGAGTTGAAGAATAGATTATTAAAGAAGTTGGTCGCCGACTCCACGGTTGGCGGATCGCCGGGACGCAGGCGCCGGTAAATTTCCAAGATCGCATCCTGGGGGGATTTGATGCGGTCCTGGAGCAACGTCATGCGCAAATACGGCCCGACGCTGGACTCTTCGATGAAGAGAACTTCGATCTGGTGAATGCCCTTGTCGCGAATCAGATCGAGTTTTTCCTGGGTGATTTCCTGATTGCACTCGACCAGCACTTGCTTGGTTTGCGGATCGACGACGTCGTGCGATGCCACCCGTCCTAAAATGTCCTCCCAGACAATTGGAACCTGCTTCAGCTTGGCAGCTTCCATCTGGCGCAGGATCGGCCGGGTGAACTTTTTTCCTTCCTTGACGATGATGTCGTTGGACTTGGGATCGCGCACGTCGGCGCTCACCTTGGCGTTGAGCAGATGCGGGGCATTGAACAACAGCGCCGGCTTGCGGCCGTCGGAGACCACCGTGTCGCTCTTGTAATAATAGTTGAGCAAATCCTCGACGGTCATGCCAAGCGCGCGGAGCAGCACGGTCGCGTGAAACTTCCGACGGCGATCAATGCGCACGTAAAGAACGTCGCGCGGGTCGAATTCCAAATCGACCCACGAGCCGCGGTAGGGAATCACGCGGGCGGAGTAAAGCAATTTGCCGCTCGCGTGGGTTTTGCCTTTGTCGTGTTCGAAAAATACGCCGGGGGAGCGATGGAGCTGGCTCACGATGACCCGCTCCGTGCCGTTGATCATAAAGGTCCCGTTGATGGTCATCAGCGGGATCTCGCCGAAATAAACTTCCTGCTCTTTGACATTTTTGATGCTGCGCGCGCCGGTCTGCTGATCGACGTCCCACAGCACCAACTGCACGGTCACCTTGAGCGGCGCCGCGAAGGTCATGCCGCGCTGATGGCATTCCTCCACGTCGTACTTGGGCTCTCCAAGGGAAAAACTGACGAACTCAAGAGAAGCGGTCTCGTTAAAATCCTTGATCGGAAAAACCGACTTGAAAACCTCCTGCAAGCCGATGGCCTGGCGCTCCATCGGTGCCGCGTCTTTTTGCAGAAACAGATCGTAGGACTTCTTTTGGATCTCGATCAGGTAGGGAAGATCGATGATCTTGCGGATTCTCCCAAAGCTTCGGCGAAATCGTAAATTATTGGCAACTTGAAATGCCATGGACACTCCTCTGTTGAACTTGCGGTCAACATTCCAACCCTCAATTAAGAACCGGCAAGCACAATCCGAAGCGCTCTACTTGATTTCCACCTTTGCGCCCTGTTCCTCGAGTTTCTTTTTGATCGTCTCGGCTTCCGCCTTGGCCACGCCCTCTTTGACGTTCTTGGGCGCTCCATCGACCAGGTCTTTGGCTTCCTTGAGACCGAGTCCGGTAAGCTCGCGCACAACCTTGATGACCTGAATCTTCTTTTCGCCCGCGTCAGCGAGGACCACGTTGAATTCGGTCTTCTCTTCCACCGCTGCCGCAGCCGGGGCAGCCGCAGCCACCGCCATCGGCGCCGCCGCGCTGACACCGAGCTCTTCTTCGAGCTCTTTGACCAGCGCCGCCGCGTCCATCAAAGTCATGTTTTTGATAAAATCCTTGACCTGCTCTTTCGATACGCCTTCCATAGTTTCCCCCTTGTAAGTAAATGCTGTGAAAGTTAATCCCTATTCACCTTTGGTTTTACGCAACGACTCGAGGAGCCGCACCATCTGTGCGCCCGGCTCTTGAATGGTGCGCAGCAGCTGCGTCGCCGGCGCGTTGATCATCGCCAGCAGTTTCGCCTGCAGCTCGGGCTTGCTCGGCATCTTCGACAACAGCTTCACGCCGGCCGAGTCCATGAAGCGGCCCTCGAACACGCCGCCCTTGATTGCCAGCCGATCGTGATCGTCGGCGAATTTGACCAGAGCCTTGGACAAAAGTACCGGGTCGTCGTAGGCAAAAACCCAGCCGTTGGGCCCCTCGAGAAGCTTATCCAGATCGCCGAAAGCGGTGCCATCGAGAGCCCGGCGCACCAGAGTGTTCTTGATCACCTGATACTCGCCCGAAGCATCGCGAATCTCGCGCCGAAGACGGGTCATTTGCGCCACGCTGAGGCCGCGATATTCGGTAACGATCGCCATCTTTGCCGATTTGAGCCGATGATGAATCTCCGCCACGGTTTCGGCTTTTTCGCCGTGGCCCGCCCGCACAACCTGCGCTTCCGACATTCTCGTCTCCTAAGTTTAGCGAATCACGCGGCCATGGCGCGCACCTGAGCCAGGTCTATCTTGATTCCCGGTCCCATGGTGGTAGCCACGGTCACACCCTTGACATAATTGCCCTTGGCCGAGGCCGGCTTGGCGCGCAGAATCGATCCGAGTACGGCGCGCGCGTTGTCGATCAGTTGCTCGGCGCCGAAGGAGGCTTTCCCTACCGGCACGTGAACGATGCCAGCCTTATCAACCCGGTATTCGAGCTTGCCCGCCTTGATTTCCTTGATAGCCTTGCCGATATCAGCGGCGACCGTGCCTGTTTTCGGGTTGGGCATGAGGCCTCGTGGGCCGAGAATTTTGCCGATGCGGCCGACCGCGCCCATCATGTCGGGCGTCGCCACCGCCTTATCAAAGTCGAGCCAGCCTTCGCTGATTTTCTTGATCAGCTCGTCGCTGCCGACGAAATCGGCGCCGGCTTCCTGCGCTTCTTTTTCTTTGTCACCCTTGGCGAATGCGAGCACGCGCACAGCTTTGCCCATGCCGTGCGGAAGAGTCACTGTGCCGCGAATGTTTTGATCGGCTTGGCGCGGGTCGACGCCGAGACGAATCGCCATCTCGACTGTCTCATCGAACTTGGCGTGGGCGGTTTCCTTTGCCAGACGAAGGCTATCCTCCAAAAGATAGCGCTGGCCGCGATCGACCTTTTCGAGCGCGGTGCGAAACGCTTTGCCGGTTTTAGCCATAATATTTTCCTCCGCTGACGACGCGCGGCCTGGTCAGCCCTCGACCTCCAAACCAATGCTTCGCGCCGTGCCTTCGATCGACTTTTCCGCCGCCGCCAGATCCCTCGCCGTCAGATCCTTGAGCTTGAGCTCGGCGATCTGTCTCACCTGCGCGCGCGTGACTTTTCCTACCGACGTTTTGCCGGTCTGCGAAGAACCCTTTTCCAGACCCGCTGCCTTTTTGAGCAACACCGACGCCGGCGGAGTCTTGGTCACGAAAGCAAACGACCGATCGGCGTAAACCGTGATGATCACCGGCGTGATCATGCCCTGCTGCGCCTGGGTCGCGGCGTTGAACGCCTTGCAAAACTCCATGATGTTGACGCCGCGCTGACCCAACGCCGGGCCCACCGGCGGACTCGGATTTGCCTGTCCAGCGGGAATTTGCAGCTTGATTTCTCCGATGACTTTTTTCGCCATTGCCTGTTTCCTTGCTAATTGCGCTCGACCTGAACGAACTCAAGTTCCACCGGCGTCGCTCGCCCGAAGATACTGATCAAAACCCTGAGCTTGCCCTTGTCCGGCTTCACCTCTTCGACCACACCGTTAAAATCAGCAAACGGCCCATCCACCACCTTCACGTTCTCGCCTACCGAAAATAGCACCCGTGGCTTGGGCTTGATCGCGCCCTCTTCCATCTGCTGCGTGATCGCCCGGACCTCTTCGTCGGTCACCGGCGGCGGATTGGTGCTGCCGCCGACAAATCCCGTGACTTTCGGTGTTTCCTTGACCACGTGCCAGGTCTCGTCGTTGAGCTCCATCTGCACGAGAATGTAGCCCGGAAAAAATTTTCGAGAGGAGGTCTTCTTCTTCCCCTTGACTAGCTCGACGACTTTTTCCACCGGCACGAGGATCTCGCCGAAGTAGTCTTGCTTGCCCAGCGCGCGAACCCGCTCTTCCAGCGCCGCTTTGGCCTTTTGCTCGTAGCCCGAGAAGGTGTGCACAATGTACCACTGTTTCGCCATAACGAGCGCCTATGCGTCAGCCGATCACGGCCTGAATCGCCTTGGTCAATGCGAAATCCACCGCTGCCAGATAGACCGAAAGCAGCAAGACCACGATAATCACCACGAGCGTCGCCGCATAGGTTTCCTTGCGCGAAGGCCAGTAAACCTTTTTCAGCTCCTGCCAGGCTTCCTTGAAAAACTCGACCCCTTGCCGAGCCCCGTCCTGGATTTTTTGAATCCAATCACCCATGGCGATCGCGGATATGGCGGGTCAGGCAGGACTCGAACCTGCAACAACCGGATTTGGAGTCCGGCGCTCTACCAATTGGAGCTACTGACCCAGTCCCCTTCTCAGACCTTGACCTCGCGATGCACGGTATGAGTCCGGCAAGCCGCGCAGAATTTTTTAAGCGAAAGCTTTTCCGTGGTCTTTTTCCGGTTCTTGGTCGACGTGTAGTTTTTTCGCTTGCATTGGTCGCAAGCAAATCCGATGAGTTCGCGCATGGTCAGTCTCCTAAGCGCTCGGCTATTGGATAATCTTCGTCACCACTCCAGCGCCCACGGTCCGACCGCCCTCGCGGATAGCGAACTTGAGCCCGTCATCCATGGCCACCGGCGTAATCAGCTCGATCTCGACGTTAATGTTGTCGCCGGGCATGACCATTTCGGTGCCTTCAGGTAACTTGACGACGCCGGTCACGTCCGTGGTTCGGAAATAAAATTGTGGGCGATAGCCGTTGAAAAACGGTGTGTGGCGGCCACCTTCTTCCTTGGTAAGAACGTACGCCTCGGCATTGAACTTGGTATGCGGGGTGATGCTGCCCGGCTTAGCGAGCACCTGACCACGCTCGACATCCTCGCGCTTGGTGCCGCGAAGCAGAACGCCGATGTTGTCGCCCGCCTGCCCTTCATCGAGGAGCTTGCGAAACATTTCCACACCAGTGGCCACAGTCTTCTGGGTCGCCTTGAAACCGACGATCTCGATTTCTTCACCGACTTTAACGATTCCGCGCTCGACTCTGCCGGTAACGACCGTGCCGCGGCCGCTGATCGTGAAAACGTCTTCGACCGGCATGATGAACGGCTTGTCGATGTCGCGCACCGGCTCCTGAACGAAGGAGTCCACTGCATCCATCAATTTCAGAATCGCGCCCTCGCCCATCTCGGAGGTGTCGCCCTCGAGGGCCTTCAAGGCACTGCCAATAACGATCGGCGTGTCGTCGCCGGGGAATTTGTACTTGGAGAGAAGCTCGCGGACTTCCAGCTCGACCAGCTCCAGAAGCTCCTTGTCGTCAACCATGTCCGCCTTGTTCAGGAATACCACGATGGCGGGCACGCCGACCTGGCGCGCCAGAAGGATGTGCTCGCGGGTTTGCGGCATCGGCCCGTCCGCCGCCGAGACAACCAGAATTGCGCCGTCCATCTGCGCCGCGCCGGTGATCATGTTTTTGACGTAGTCGGCGTGGCCCGGACAATCGACGTGAGCGTAATGCCGTTTGTCGGTCTCGTACTCAACATGGGCGATGTTGATCGTGACGCCGCGCTCTCTTTCTTCCGGCGCCTTATCGATCTGATCGTAGGCGAGGAATTTCGCCTTGCCCTGCTTTTCCAAAACCTTGGTAATGGCCGCCGTCAGTGTGGTCTTGCCGTGGTCGACATGACCGATCGTGCCGATGTTTAAGTGCGGCTTTTTACGCTCGAACTTCTGCTTGCTCATCTCATCCTCCTATAAATTTTACCGGTGACTCAATTTACCAACCAACGCCAGCTTCACGATCAGGCAAAGCCCAGGAGCGGGATCGAACCGCCGACCTCGTCCTTACCAAGGACGTGCTCTACCGACTGAGCTACCTGGGCCCATCACTCGGCGGCCTCTAAAACAATATGAATCACGCTCCTGCGAGCCCGCTAGCCGCATGGCGGCGCGATCACAAAAGTGGAGCGGGAAACGGGACTCGAACCCGCGACCCCAAGCTTGGAAGGCTTGCGCTCTACCAACTGAGCTATTCCCGCGTACGAGTTCGCGAAATATGGTGGAGAGGGAAGGATTCGAACCTTCGAAGGCATCGCCGGCAGATTTACAGTCTGCTCCCTTTGGCCACTCGGGAACCTCTCCTTATTTCCCTTCACCCCACGAAATTTTTCCTCACTGCGCACAAGACGACCGGAGTTTACAGCCTAGCGAGCTGGAGCTGGCGATAGGACTTGAACCTACAACCTGCTGATTACAAATCAGCTGCTCTACCGTTGAGCTACGCCAGCGTCGCCGCGTCTACGCCCTGGCGCAAAGCATAAAGGTCGTGCTAAGCAGTCCCCTTTTTTTGTGAAAAAAACAGCACGCTCGTCTGTCATCCGCCGCATTGCTCTGCGGTCGGTGCGCAGACGAGGACGCTGTCATGGCATTCTTCTTTTGTAAACGGGTATTTAAAGCATCTTCAAAGAACCATGTCAACAACCCTACCGCTAAATCATTAAAAATCCGTCTATCTGCCTGTCAGACGGCCCAGATTGAGCTTTTGTCTCACGATCTCATAGAAAAATATCGCGGCTGCAGCGCCGACATTGAGCGAGGCCACCTTCCCGAGCATCGGAATCGATACCAAAAAATCGCATTCGCGCAAAATGATCGGCCGCATACCTTTCCCCTCACTCCCCAGCACGATCGCCAGGCGCGCCGGATACTCTTTCTCATAGATCGTTTCTCGACTGTTGCTGTCGAGGCCGACAATCCAGTAGCCGCGTTCTTTGAGTTGCTCGATCGCGCGCCGCAGATTCGTGACTCTGCTGACGTTGACATGATAAGCCGCGCCGGCCGAAGCCTTCACCGCCACTGGAGTAACTTCGACGGAGCGATCCTTCGGTATGACGACGTGATGAATGCCGACCGCCTCCGCCGTGCGCAGGAGCGCGCCGAAGTTACGCGGATCGGTCAAGCCGTCGAGGATCAAAATCCATTCCGCGCTCGCGTCCGTCGATATCCGTTGAAGCAAATCTTCGAAGGCAAGATAATCATACGCTCTGACCCTTGCGATCACCCCCTGGTGTCTTTGCCCTTCGGCCAAGCGGTCAAGAACTTTGCGCTCCACCGAAACCACCCGCAACCCGCGCCGCCGGGCTTCCTGCGCAACGCGGAGGAGCGCATCGCGCTCGCTCCCGGTAGAAACCAGAATCTCGTCGACGTCACCGCTGCGGGCGTGAAGCATTTCCAGCACCGGGTTGATGCCGAAGACGAGATTTTCGTTGGGAGTCATCGAATGAATTCTTCCCAAGCGGGATTTTACAAAACGCGAAGCACCCGTTAACATGCCCCAGTGAAGCGAAGAATTCTGCTCCGCTATCTGATCTCAGAAGTCCTGCCGCCGTTTTTTCTCGGTCTCCTCGCGTTTACTTCAGTGCTGCTGGTAGCGCGCATGCTCAAGCTGATCGAGCTCGTGGTCACTCGCGGCGTGCCGCTGCTTCAAGTCGGCAGACTCTTCGCCTTGATCATGCCCACGTTTCTGGAAATGACCGTGCCGATGGCTTTTCTCCTGGCAATCCTGCTTGGCCTCGGGCGCATGTCCAACGATCAGGAGCTTCTGGCGATGAAGGCATCGGGCATCAGCCCGACGCAGATTCTCTGGCCGGTCGGCTGTCTCGCCGTGCTCGTGGCGATCACTACCCTGTTTTTGACCTTGTATGCGCGTCCGGCGGCAAACTTTGCACTAAAGAAAGAACTTTACAACATCGCCAAGAGCCGGGTCGGCACCGCGCTCAAGGAAAAAGTTTTCAACGATGATTTTCCCAAAATCCTGATCTACGTCGAAGAAATCGTGCCGCCGGGCAGCACCGCGCAAGGGGTGTTGATCGTCGATAAGCGCGACAAGACGCGCGAGGACATTATTCTCGGCAAAGTCGCTCGCATCACCACGGACGAAGAAACCAATTCACTGGGCCTGCGCCTTTTCGACGGCTCGATCTATGAGCGCGAAGCGAATCGGCCCGGCTTCAGCCAGACGCGTTTTAATATCTACGATTTCAAACTCGACCTCGATGACTTGGTCGGTCCAGTGCGGCAAAAGGAATCCGGGCCCAAGGAAATGGCGCTTACGGAACTCTTGAGCGCCATTCGCACCAAACAAAGCAACGGCATGAAAGCGGTGCCGGAAACCATGGAACTCAATCAGCGCATCTCCTTCGGCTTCGCGCCCCTGGTGTTTTGTCTGCTCGGCGTCGCGCTGACCTTGATTCCGCGCGCATCGCGCACCAATCGGTCCTGGGGTTTCATGCTCTGCCTTTTCTGGCTCATGGCCTATTATGCGCTGCTGTCCCTCGGCAAAGCGCTAGGCGACAAAAGTATTCTCCCGCCGCTTCCGGCGCTCTGGATTCCCAACCTGGTCGTCGGCGCCATCGCTACGCAGTTTTTCCGCCACGCGCTTCAGGAATCGCCGCTCTACCTGCCTCAGTCCTTGGAGCGGGCGGCTACCACGGCGGTGAGATTTGTCCGCGATCTAAAACGCAGAAGATAACCATGGCGAGCCGCATCCGCTTCAAGTTTCTGCCCATCGCCGGTATCCTCGACCGCTACGTCGCCGCCGTCTTTATTCGGATCTTTTTTGTTAGCCTCGCGGTCGTCACCTTGCTTTATGTGACGGTCGATTTCTTCGAGCGAGTCAGCACCCTGCTCGATTCCGGGGCGTCGATGTCCAGCATTCTCCGTTATTTTCTTTACAAGGCGCCGCTTTTGATCTCACGCGTGGTCGGATTCGCCACGCTTTTTTCGACTCTATTTTGTTTGGGTAGTCTCGCGCGCAGCCACGAGATCACGGCGATCCGTGCCGGCGGGATCACCGTGCAGCGGATTGCTTTGCCCTTGTTGCTTTTGGCGGTGTTCATCTGCGGCTTCACGTTTTTCTGGAACGAGTCCCTTGTGCCAGTTTTTACCCACCGGGCGCAGGACATTTACCGGAGCGAGATCAAAAACAAGCAGCAGCAGAGCCTGCTCGGCTCACGTGATATCTGGATGCGCGGCGAGGGCAGCTTCATCAACGTCGATAATTTCGACTCGCGCGCCAACACACTGGACCACGTCACTGTGTTTCTCCTCAATCGCGACTTCAGCTTGCGCGGCCTCATGGAGATTCCTAAAGCCCAGTGGACGAAAGACGGTTGGCAAGCCGATCAGGTGACGGAGTGGCGCGTCACGCCGGATGGCTCGATCGCGCCGCAGGAAAGCAAGGCCAAGCCGCCCCTCACCGAAACCCCGGAGGATCTCGCGTTGCTGGCGCGCGATGTCGAGGAATTCACTTTTTTCGATCTGCAAAAACAGATCGCGGACATGAAGAGCAAGGGTATCGACGCTACGGCGTATGAAGTCGATCTGCAGACCAAGCTCGCCCTTCCCTTCATCTCCCCGCTGATGGTCCTCCTGGCCATCCCGTTCGCCCTCAAGCGGCAGATGAGCGGCAGCGTCTCGCTCAGTTTCGGCATCGCGATGGCGATCGGATTTGGTTACTGGGTATTGACCGCGTTCTGCATATCGCTAGGCCACAGCGGTGCGTTGCCCTCATGGATCTCCGCGTGGGTGCCGAACGCAATTTTCACCCTGATCGGCATCTATTTCTTTACCGCCGAAGAATAAAAGCTTAAGGCGCACCAAACAAAAAGGCCCTGACCGACGTTTGCCGGACAGGGCCTTGGTCAAAATCGTAATTTTGAGGATTATCGCTTCGAGTACTGTGGCCGCTTGCGCGCCTTGTGCCGGCCGTATTTCTTGCGCTCAACTGCGCGCGGGTCGCGGGTAACGAATCCGGCTTTCTTAAGCGAAGGGCGCAAATCGGCGTTGGCTAGCATCAACGCTCGCGTGATGCCATGACGAATCGCGCCGGCCTGACCCGAGTTGCCGCCGCCGGTTACATTGACGTCGATATCGAAGTTACCGCTCGTTTGGGTCACGTCGAAGGGCTGCAAGACGATCATGCGCGCCGTTTCTCGGCCGAAGTATTCCTGCAGCGTCTTATTGTTGATTTTGATGGTGCCCTTGCCCGATTTCAAAAAAACCCGCGCCACCGAGGTCTTTCTGCGGCCGGTTGCCGTAAAAACTTTTTCCGCCATCGCTTCTTTGCTCCTATGCTACGATTGCCAGAGGTTGAGGCTTTTGCGCGTCGTGCGGATGCTCGGGACCGGCGTAAACCTTGAGCTTGGTGACGAGTTTCCGGCTGAGACGGTTCTTCGGCAGCATGCCTTTGACGGCGAGATGGACCAGCTCTTCGGGCCGTTCCGCGAGCATTTCCGCGGCAGTTCGTTCACGGATGCCACCGGGATATTCGGTGTGACGATAATAAACCTTCTTTTCCAGCTTGGTTCCCGTGAGCTTTAGGTCGCGGGCATTGACGACGATGACGAAATCCCCCGCGTCCTGATTGGGGGTGAAGATCGGTTTATGTTTGCCGCGCAGAACTTTGGCGATCTCCGTCGCCATTCGCCCAAGCACTTTGCCCTGGGCGTCGACGATGAACCAGCGCCGCTGGGACAACGCTTCTTCTCTATTCATAGCACCAGACTCCAATAAAAATATGGCGGGGCCGACGAGACTCGAACTCGCGACCTCCGGCGTGACAGGCCGGCGTTCTAACCAGCTGAACTACGACCCCGATATGGAATTCCTCAATCTCCTTTTGGTGGGCGGTACAGGATTTGAACCTGTGACCCCCGGCTTGTAAGGCCGATGCTCTCCCGCTGAGCTAACCGCCCGTCGCTTTACTACAGCCGAGGAGTGTCTTTGAATAATGCCGCTCTTCTACGGAAGTGTGGCTTCTTTTTAACTATGAAGCCTTCAGCTCTCTTGTGAATAAACAACCAAATGCGATCGATCACCGATCGCAAAGCAATGCGGTTTTATAACAGCAGGTGTGCCGGGTGTCAAACCACCCGGCACACGCTGGTAAGCAAGTTATTGCGGCAGAATTTCCGAGGCGGGGACGTCCTCGACCTTTTCGCCGAAAGCCGGCGCGTCGTCCTTCGCTTGGCTCTCGACCGGAGCGTTTCTGAACAGATTGTCGGGATCGTCGAGAATCAGCGCTTTCTTCAGCACCTGATCCATGTGCGCTACCAACTCGATCTCGACAGTCTTGAGCACGGTGGCGGGGATTTCTTCGATGTCCTTCTCGTTCTCCGCCGGAATCAACACTTTTTTGATGCCGGCCCGATGCGCCGCCAGGACTTTTTCCTTGAGACCACCGATCGGCAACACGGTTCCGCGCAAGGTGATTTCGCCGGTCATGGCGAGATCGTTATGCACCGGAATCTTCATCAATGCGGACACTAGGCAGGTGGCCATCGTGATGCCCGCTGACGGGCCGTCCTTTGGAATTGCTCCCTCAGGAACGTGAATGTGCACGTCGAGTTTCTGGTAGAAGTCCTTTTCCAAGCCCAACTCCGAAGCGCGAGAACGCACATAGCTCATCGCCGCCTGGGCGGACTCCTGCATTACATCACCGAGCTTGCCGGTGATGATCAATTGGCCCTTGCCCGGCATGATCGTCACTTCGGTGGCGAGCAGCTCGCCGCCCAATTCCGTCCAAGCCAGTCCGGTAGTAACGCCGATCTTAACTTCGGTCTCGGCCCGGCCGTAGCGAAACTTGATCGGGCCGAGGTACTTGTGCAGGCTCTTCGTGCCGACTTGAATATGCGCGTTGCGGTCCTTGCGCACGACCTCCACAGCTACTTTGCGACAGATCGAAGCGATTTCGCGCTCGAGATTCCGCACTCCCGCTTCCTTGGTATAGTGCCGGATCACGCCGAGAATTGCGTTATCGGTGAATACTAAGTTCTCAGGTGTCAGACCGTTCGCTTCTTTCTGCTTTTCCAGCAGGTACTTCTTGGCGATGCTGAGTTTCTCCAACTCCGTGTAGCCGGCGATGCGGATTATTTCCATGCGGTCTTGCAACGGCCGCGGAATCCGGTCCAGCGTGTTCGCCGTCGTGATGAACATGACCTTCGAGAGATCGTAATCGAGGTCGAGGTAGTGATCGTTGAAGCTGGTGTTTTGCTCGGGATCCAAGACTTCGAGCAAAGCCGAAGAAGGATCGCCGCGGAAATCCGTCGACATCTTGTCGATTTCATCCATCAGAAAGACAGGATTGCTCGACCCGGCTTTTTTCATGGACTGAATGATTTTGCCGGGCAATGCTCCGATATAAGTCCGGCGATGGCCGCGGATCTCCGCCTCGTCGCGCACGCCGCCGAGTGAAACCCGGATGAATTTTCTACCGGTGGAGCGGGCAATCGACCGGCCCAGCGAAGTCTTCCCGACCCCGGGAGGGCCCACCAGGCAAAGAATCGGGCCTTTTATTTTTCCCACCAGGCTTTGCACCGCGAGGTATTCGAGAATGCGCTCTTTCACTTTCTCGAGACCGTAGTGGTCATCTTCCAGGACTCGTTCCGCTTCGTTGATGTCAAGCTTATCGTCGGTGTACTCGTTCCACGGCAGGCTGATGATCCAGTCGATGTAGTTGCGCACCACGGTGGCTTCCGCCGACATGGGCGACATCATTTTGAGCTTCTTGAGTTCCTTTTCGACCTTGTCCTTGGCTTCGGCGGAAAGCTTCTTCTGTTTCAGTTTCTCTTCGATCTCCTGAATTTCGTTTTTGAATTCGTCCTTCTCGCCCAGCTCCTTTTGAATCGCCCGCATCTGCTCGTTCAAGTAGTACTCTTTCTGCGAGCGCTCCATCTGTTTTTTGACGCGCGAGCGAATGCGTCTCTCGACTTCCAAGATCTCGATTTCGGCGCGCATATGGCCGAGCACTTTTTCCAGACGCTCGGCAGCGGCAAACGTCTCGAGTAGATTCTGACGATCTTCGAGCTTGATGCCGAGATGAGCGACAATGGTGTCCGCCAAGCGGCCCGGATCGTCAATCGAAGAAACCGACATGACCATCTCGGGCGGAATCTTTTTCTTTAGCTTGACATAGTTTTCGAAAGTCGTGTGGACTTCACGGACTAGAGCTTCGATTTCAGTATTGCGTTCGACGATCTCGGGCGCGTCCTCCACGTCGACAAGGAAGAACTCGGGATTGGCGACAAAACTCGTAATGCGCGCGCGCTTCTTCCCTTCGATCAAAACCTTCACAGTACCGTCGGGCAGCTTGAGCATCTGCACGACCGAACCCAGGGTGCCGATCTTATAAATATCGTCCTCGGCCGGATCGTTCGTCTTGGCATCTTTCTGCGAGGAGAGAAAAATTAGGCTCTGCTTCTGAGTTGCCTCTTCCAACGCTTTGATCGAACGCTGCCTGCCGACAAACAGCGGCACGACCATATGCGGAAAGACGATGATGTCGCGCAGCGGCAGCAGAGGAACCCGCGCCGGCCCGCCGACGGGATCCTTGTCGTCTTTCTTGTCTTTTTCGTTTCGAAATAGCATTGCGACTCCTCCTAAGCGCTCTCTGCAGCCTTGGTGTAGACAACAATCGGAGGATCATGTTTCTCCACGACATCCTCCGATATCACCACTTCTTTAATATTGGGCTGGGAGGGCATGTCGTACATTATTTCCAACATGATATTTTCCATGATCGCTCGTAGCCCGCGCGCGCCGGATTTTCGCTTAGTGGCATCGCGCGCGATGGCGCGAAGCGCTTCTTCGGTGAACTTCAGGTGCACGGACTCCATTTCAAACAGCTTGGAATATTGCTTCGTCAGCGCGTTGCGCGGCTCTTTGAGGATGCGGACCAGCGCCGACTCGTCGAGTTCGTCGAGGGTCGCAATCACCGGCAGGCGGCCGATGAATTCCGGAATCAATCCGAATTTCAACAGATCCTCGGTTTGCACATCATGCAAAAGATCGGTGGCACGCCGGCCGTCCTTATCTTCCAAGGAGCCGCCGAATCCCATGCGCTTTCGCCCGGTGCGCTTGCGAATGATATCGTCGAGACCGACGAAGGCACCGCCGCAGATGAAGAGGATATTGGTCGTGTCGACCTGCAAAAATTCCTGCTGCGGGTGCTTGCGACCGCCTTTGGGCGGCACGCTTGCCATGGTTCCTTCGATGATCTTCAACAAAGCCTGCTGCACGCCCTCGCCGGACACGTCGCGTGTAATCGAGGGATTGTCCGATTTGCGCGAAATCTTGTCGATCTCATCGATGTAGACGATGCCGCGCTGCGCTTTTTCGACGTCGTAGTCGGCCGACTGCAAGAGGTTGAGAATAATGTTTTCAACGTCCTCGCCGACATACCCGGCTTCCGTGAGGCTGGTCGCGTCGGCAATAGTAAACGGCACCTGCAGAAATCGCGCGAGAGTTTGCGCGAGCAGTGTTTTCCCCGAACCGGTCGGACCGAGGAGAAGAATGTTGCTCTTCTGCAGTTCCACGTCGCCGGTGACCAACTGGCTATCGATGCGCTTATAATGGTTGTGAACCGCGACGGCGAGAATTTTCTTGGCGCGCTCCTGTCCGATCACGTACTGGTCCAAAACGCGTTTGATCTCCGCCGGCTTCGGTACGTTCGACGAGGAGCTTATGTTCTCGTCGTGATCGCATTCCTCGGCGATGATGTCGTTGCAGAGATCGATGCATTCGTCGCAGATGTAAACAGTCGGACCGGCGATCAGCTTGCGCACCTCGTCCTGGCTTTTGCCGCAGAAAGAGCAGACGAGATTTCCCGATCCGTGTTCACCGTGCTTTGCCATAGAACCCCCGGTTACTTCTTAATGGTTCCTTCGGGCCGCGTCGCGATCACTTCGTCAACCAAGCCGTATTCCTGAGCCTGCTTGCCGTTCATGAACATATCGCGATCGGTGTCTTTCTCGATCTTCTTCAAGCTCTGCCCGGTATGTTTCATCAGAATGTTGTTGAGCTCTTCGCGCATGCGCAGAATTTCCCGGGCCTGGATGTCGATGTCCGCCGCCTGGCCCTGAAATCCGCCCAAAGGCTGGTGAATCATAATGCGCGAGTGCGGCAGCGCAAAGCGCTTGTTCTTGCTACCGGCGGCCAGCAGCACTGCGCCCATGCTCGCCGCCTGGCCGACGCAGACCGTGGAAATCTGCGGCCGGATATATTGCATGGTGTCGTAGATTGCCAGCCCGGCGGTGACTGACCCGCCTGGACTGTTGATATAAAAGAAGATATCGCGTTCAGGGTCTTCCGATTCGAGAAAGAGAAGCTGCGCGGTTATCAGGTTGGCGACTTCGTCGGTCACGACGGAGCCGAGAAAAACAATTCGATCCTTCAGGAGACGCGAATATATGTCATAAGCTCGTTCGCCACGGCCCGTTTGTTCGACCACGATGGGGATGAAATTCATATATAAGTGAACCCCTTGACCACAAGCGGCATTCTATCTTTTTTCCGCCCCCTCATCAACCGTAGAAATCGGCGCATCGACCTCTTTGATCGCCGCGCGGTCGAGCAAATGCTGCAAAGTGCGATCGAAGACCATCTGCGCGCGCAAATCGTCGCGCGCCTCGGCGCGCGCGTAGTAATCGCGCAGGCTTTTGGCGCGCTCGCCGGCAGCGCGCGCCAGCGCGTCGACCCGTTCCTGCACATCCTTGTCGCTCACTTCGATGTGTTCGCGCTCGGCGACTTTTTCGACGAGCAAGGTCGCCTGCACCTGTCGGGTCGCGCGCGGCTCGAGATTCTTTCGCACTTCTTCGAGGGGCGTTGCTTCACCGCTCTCGCGCTGCGCCGCGAGCTGATTCTGATAGCGCTCCATTAAATAACGCGTCTGGCGTTCGACCATCGACGGCGGCACGACAAAGGAATGCGCTTCGATGAGGCGGCTCACGACTTTTTCCTTGAGCTCTTCGTTCTGATAGTGGTCCAGCTCGGCTTGCAGCCGCTCGCGCAGGCGCGCTCGCAATTCGTCAAGCGATGCGCACTCGCCGTGGTCTTTGGCGAATTCGTCGTCGAGGGTCGGCAAGACTTTTTCCTTGAGGTCGCGCGCGACCACCGAAAAGTCGACCGCTTTGCCGGCGATCTCCTTGTTGGGATAATTCTCCGGATAATTGACCGTGATGTGCTGCTGCTCATTTAATTTCAAACCGGTAACGGCCTCTTCGAATTGCGGCAGCGCCTGATCAGAACCGACCTCGAGCAGATAGTTCTCCCCTTTGGCGCCGGAGAACGGCTTGCCGTCGAGGGAGCCTTCAAAATCGAGAGTCACAAAGTCGCCCTTTTGCACCACATCGCGCCCTTCGACCGGCTCGAGTCGCGCATGGCCTTCGCGGAGACGCTGCAACGCCGCCTCGACCTGCTCATCGGTCACGGCGATTTTTACTTTTTCGATTTCCAGCCCGAGATAATCCTTGGCTTCGATCTCGGGCTTCACTTCGAACACGGCGGAAAACGAGAACGGTCCGCTTTCGTTGAACTCCGCAGTTTCCACTTCGGGGCGGGAAACGATTTGCAGGTTTCGTTCCTTGACGATCTCCTCGAGAGATTCTTCGACCAAGTGAGAGCGTACCTCACCCTTCACCTGATCGCCGTACATGCCTTCGAGCACGCGGCGCGGGATTTTGCCGCTGCGAAAACCTTTAACGCGCACCCGCTGCCCAAGATTTTTGTAAGCGCGGGAGAACTCGCCGGCGACGGCTTCGGCAGGCAGTTCGACTCGAACTTTGCGTTGTACGGGGCTTACTTCATCGATGTCGATTTTCATGATCGTTCCAAGCCGCAGGCTGAGTGCGTGAATGAGCGGTGTTCAACCGCGACGTCATTCCAGTGACCGAGAGTGCGGCAAAATTAGCCTTTCTTTGTTCGGTTTGTCCTCATTAATGCGAGAGGGGGGACTCGAACCCCCACGGTTGCCCGCTAGATCCTAAGTCTAGTGCGTCTGCCAGTTCCGCCACTCTCGCAAAGCAAAATTTCCGTCCCTTTTGAATCAGGAATGCAGAGTAAAAACTAGCCCTTCCCATGTCAAGCGCCGTTCGACGCCTGTAATTTGCAAGAACAGCTAGAAAAATCAAAGGATTTCGAAAGTGAGACGAAAAGGGTTAAACGACGGTTTTACTTCGCTTGACAAGAGCTGCACGGACAAAGCGAGCGCAGATAATCAAAAGTATAAATGCCGGTGCTGTGGCCGTCTTGCCAGTGAAGCTCGACGGCATAGTTGCCCACGCTGGCTATCCCTGTGAGTTTCGCGTCGGGAACTTCGATGAAGCGCCGCTGCGCCCCATGTCCCTGGCAAAGCGCGCAAGGACAATGGCCGCGCAGATACGCCTCCGCGTACTCGCCCACATGGCCGTCGTCCCAGGTGATCCGGACAACGCCGCGCGCCTTGATGTGATTGAGTTCAATCGGCAGAGACGCGGTCATGGAAATTTCTAGAACTCGACCAGGCCGTCGCCGATCGCGGTCATGAAGCCAATTTTGCCGCGATTGACCAGGTAAGTGCGCGGCCCCAGGTCGGCGCAGCCGACCAGCGTCGCATCGGTCACCGGCAGAAACTGACTTTTTTCCATCACGAGATCGTGCAACGCACTGCCGGGCAGAAGGTGAATGCTTCCTTGTACGAGATACGGGCCGGCGCTGAGCAGTGCGCGGCTTTGGTCCTTCTTGATGTAGAGCGCATCCGCGGCCGAGCGACGCGCACCGCCCTTCGAGTCGAGATCGGCGATCAAACAAACTTCCTGAAGATAGATCAAATATTCGTCGGTTTCCGCCGTCAGCGGTTTGCCTTCGTGGGTTTCCAAGGTCGCCTCGCGCAACGAGAAAACCTCATCGCCACTGCGGACGATCAGAAAACTGCTCAATCGATCTTGATTGGTGGCCAACACTCCGCGCACCACCGCCGCCTGTAGAAAAACCTCCAGGCGCATGGTGTAGGTCAGGTTTTCGTTGGACATCGTGTTTTAGCGCGCCACCGG
>Ga0310810_10000545_pt1 | contig 38096 bp, 37 predicted proteins | sample NCmetagenome_FD_207641 | JGI IMG/M metagenome (GOLD analysis project Ga0310810, IMG submission 207641) | Soil microbial communities from experimental microcosm in Duke University, North Carolina, United States - NC | ecosystem: Engineered > Artificial ecosystem > Soil microcosm > Unclassified ...
CGGGCGTAGTGGTGGTCGCCGACCTGGGCACCGCTCTGGTACCCGTCATTACGGCCGTTATCGTCTTCTGGGTGGCGGGCCTTGAGAAGAAGTACATGCTGCGTGCCGGGGCGATTGCCACCGCGCTCGGCGTGGTCGCCATTGTTTCCAGTCCCTACCGCCTGCAGCGTGTGATCGGCTACGTCGACCCAAACTACAGCAAGATCGAAACCATCGATACCCAGGGACGTCTGCGTGCGTGGCTGCAGCAGTCCACTACCGTGCACGATACGACCTACCAGCCCCTGCAATCCAAGATCGCCGTGGGAACCGGTGGCGTGCTGGGAGTCGGCCTCACCCAGGGAAAACAGAAGTTGATGTTTCTGCCGGAAGCCGACAGCGATTTCATCTACGCCACCATCGGCGAGGAGCTGGGCCTATGGGGGACCACGGCCGTGCTCTCCGGATTCATCGTGATCCTGTGGCGCGGCGCGCGCCTGTTTGTCCTGGCCCGTGACGATTTCGGAAAATATCTCGCGCTGGGGGTGACGGTCGCGATCGTGGTCCAGGCCTTCATTAATATCAGCGTGGTTCTCGACATGGGGCCCACCAAGGGATTTCCTTTGCCGATGATCAGCCTCGGCGGCAGCTCCCTGCTGAGCACGCTGACGTGTCTGGGAATGCTGCTTAGCGTTAGCGAACATGAGGGATGACCGCAAACACCAGACCGGCCGGCTTCGTAATGGCGGGCGGAGGTACGGGTGGGCACGTGATGCCGGCTCTAGCGGTAGCGCGCGAGCTGCGCGCGCGGGGTCACGCCGTGCGCTTCATCGGAACGCGGCGCGGACTCGAAGCGAAGCTGGTACCGGCCGACGATTTCCCGATCGAGTTCATCGAGATCGGGGGGTTGAACCGCGTCGGATTCCGAAAGACGCTGGTCACGCTAGCCGAGCTGCCGTTCAGCGTGTGGGCGGCTTCCCGGATGCTCGAGCGCGAACGTCCTGCCGCGGTTTTCTCCACAGGGGGATTCGTCGCCGGCCCGGTTTTGCTGGCGGCTCTGCTGCAACGCCTGCCGGTTATTGTGATGGAGCCGAACGCCATCCCGGGATTCACGCATCGCAAGCTGGCCCGCTTTGTGACGCGCGCGCTGCTCAGTTTCCCCGAGACAGCCCGGTGGTTTCCGGGAGCCGTCACCGAAGTGACCGGACTTCCCGTGCGCGAAGAGTTCTTTGCGTTGCCCGTCAAGCCTCGATGGGGAAAACTTACGGTGCTGATTACCGGCGGCAGCCAGGGCTCGCGGACGCTGAATCGCGCCGCCGAGGAAAGTTGGCCCCTATGGGACAGGAGCGCCGTGCGGCTGATCCACCAGACTGGTCCGGCTGCTTACGAGCAGATCGCCCCGAGGTTCCGGGTTTCCGGCGTCGACGGCGAGATCGCTCCGTTTCTTGCCGATATGCCGGCGTCTTTCGCCGCGGCCGATGTCGTGGTGAGTCGTGCGGGTATGGGCACGGTGAGCGAACTGGCGGCCGCGGGCAAGCCATCGATTCTGGTGCCGCTTCCCACCGCCGCCGACCAGCACCAGTTGCGCAATGCCGAGGCGATGCAGCGAATCGGCGCGGCACGCATGGTTTTGGATGCGGACTTCACGGGGAAGCGTTTGGTGGAAGAGGTTCTGCGCCTGTCCCGAAGCCCGGACCTGCTCAATGTGATGGGCGAAGCCGCTCGCAGCTTCGCCAAACCGGGTGCGGCGCGTCGCGCAGCAGACGTGTTGGAGACATTCCGGTGAGTGTGGTGTTGACACCGCCCTCAAAAGCCGAAACAATACGATATTAAAATGTTTTTCAAGCCTCAGCCTGTCCACTTCGTCGGTATCGGTGGCATCGGCATGAGCGGGCTGGCCGAAGTGCTCCTCGAACTGGGTTATAGCGTCAGCGGATCCGATGTGAAACTCACTCCCATTACGGATCGTCTGGCGATCCTGGGGGCGGTGATTCACGAAGGACACGCCGCGGCGAATATCGAAGGTGCGAATGCGATTGTGGTCACCTCCGCGGTTCGTCCGGATAATCCCGAAGTGGCCGAGGCACGCCGCCGGGGTCTTCCCGTAATCCCGCGCGGCGAACTGCTGGCCGAGCTGATGCGCCTGAAATTCGGGATCGCCGTCGCGGGAAGCCACGGAAAGACCACCACCACATCGATGGTAGCCGCCGTCTTGATCTATGCGGGCCTCGATCCTACCGTCATGGTGGGTGGACGTGCCGCGGTATTGCGGGGATCGAACGCGCGTGTGGGCGTGGGCGACTATCTGGTCGTCGAAAGCGATGAGAGCGACGGATCGTTCCTGAAACTCGCGCCCATTTTGGCCATTGTCACCAACATCGACCGGGAGCACCTGGATCACTACTCGGATCTCGACGAAATCTGTCGCGCGTTTGTGGAATTCGTGAATCGGGTTCCGTTCTACGGCGCGGCCATCCTGTGTCTGGACGACGAAAATATCCAGCGAATCTTGCCTCGGATCAACCGCCGCGTGATCACCTACGGTGCCAGCGCCCAGGCGGATCTGCGGATCACCCACTGCTCCACGGGCCACATGGCCAGCGAATTCCATCTGGTACATCGTGATCGCGATCTGGGGTGTTTCGAATTGCACGTGCCGGGAGCCCACAACGTGAACAACGCGACCGCCGCGGTGGCCATCGCCATGGAATTGGACATCCCCGTCGAAACTATCCGCGAGGCTTTGGCTGGCTTTACCGGAGTCGATCGCCGCTTCCAGGTGCGGGGTGCTGAAGGCGGCGTCACGGTCATCGACGATTACGGCCATCATCCCACCGAAATTCGCGCAACTCTTGCTGCTGCGCGGGCGTGCCGCTACCGCCGCATTCATGTGCTCTTCCAGCCGCATCGCTTCACCCGCACGCAGGCGCTGATGGACGATTTCGCGCGCGCCTTTCATCAGGCCGATACCGTCCATCTGGTCGACATTTATCCGGCGTCGGAAACGCCTATCGAGGGCGTGAGCTCACAAGTATTGGCCGAGCGCCTGGAGTCTTTCGGCCACCGCGCAGCCGTATACGCCGGAAACATGGACGCAGGCATCGAGTCGGTTCTCGAAGCGGCGGAATCGGGCGACGCGATCGTAACCCTGGGTGCGGGCAACGTCGCGCAAGCCGGGGACCGGATCGTTGAGAAGTTAAGGAGCCGGCGCTAGCATGGCTCGCAAATCCTACGAAGGAACGGGCGTGCTGCCGGGCTTGGAAGAAGATCCGCGGCCTTCCCCTAAAAAAGCCTCCGCCAATTCCGCGCGCACACCGCGCTTCTCCACGCCCCGTTTGGTCTTCACCTTCGTGACCGCGGTGGTGGTCCTGGGCGGGGCTTTGTATGGATTCCATCTGGCAGAGCAATTTCTGATCACGGATTCGCGCTTCGCGCTGGCCGGGTCAGCGGAGCGATCGGCGGACGACTCTTCTCTCCAGATAACAGGCGCGGCCCACGCTTCGCGCGCGGCCATCGAAAAGGTCTTCGCCGACGATGAGGGTGTCAGCGTATACCTGATCCCGCTCGCGGCGCGCCGTGACGCTCTTCGCGAGGTGGCCTGGATCCGGGAAGCATCGGTCGCGCGCGTCTGGCCCAATCGAGTGATCGTGCGGGTTAACGAGCGGACTCCGGTCGCCTTCGTCCGGCTGAATGCGTCCCGTTTCGGGCTGATAGACGGCGAAGGCGTCATTCTTCCCTCCGCCACCGACCGCTTCACGCTTCCCGTACTGGCGGGCGTGCGGGCGGGGGATCCGGTGGTCAAACGGCGCGAGGGCGTCCAGCGCATGCTCCGTCTGACCGCGGATCTGGGCGGCGCCACCGCCAATATTTCCGAAGTGGACGTCTCGGATGGCGACAATCTCAAGGTGACCCAGCCCTATGACGGGCGCAGCCTCACCTTGTTGCTGGGAGACCGCAACTTCGCGGCGCGCTACAAGAATTTCGTGAGCCATTACGGGCAGATTCAGCAGCGCCTGCCGGGAGCGGCAGTCCTCGATTTGCGCCTGGAAGATCGCATTACGGTCGTGGAGTAAGAAGGTTGAGTAAGAAGGTTGAGTAAGAAGGTTGAGCAATAAGAAGTATGCCTGGCAAGACACAACTCGCCGTTGGCCTGGACGTCGGGAGCTTTCGGACGCGCTGCGTGATCTGCGCCCTCGAAGGCCAGCACCTGCGCTGTCTGTCCTATGGACTGGCGGTTTCCAGTGGCTGGACCAAGGGCCGCATTACCGATCAGGATGCCGTGGCCGAATCCATTCGGGCCGCCGTGGCCGATGCGGAGCGGGGCGCGAAAGTTTCGGTCGAAGCCGCCACGATCGGAATGGGCGGACGGTCGATCCATGGAGCGCACGGCCGCGGACTGTACGAATTCGGCCGCCCTCGCGAAATCGATGCCGACGATCTGGCCTATGCCGTCGAGCTGGGCGCGGACGTGGCGCTCGAGCGCGACCGGATGGTGCTGCACGTCGCCCCGCAGGATTTTATTCTCGACGGGCGCGCCGGTTTTCGCCGGCCGACCAAAGGCGTGTGTTCGCGTCTGGAAGCCAACGTCCACCTGGTGACCGCCTCGGTGCAGGAGCATCAGGCGCTGATCGCGTCGGCCCATTTGGCCCACCTGCCGGTCGAGGAAACGGTATTCGAGCCGATGGCCGCGGCCTATGCCTGCGTCGGGCCGGAGGAGCGCGCGCGGGGCGTCGCCATCGTCGACATCGGTCTCGAGTCGAGCGGCCTGGTGGTGTACGACGGTGAAAAGCTGATCCTGGCTTCGAGCCTCCCGGTAACGGGCGATCATTTCACGCGCGACATCGCCTGGATGCTGAAGGTCGATTACGAAGACGCCGAAAGCCTCAAGCAGCAGTACGGCTGCGCCATGCTGGGCCTGACTTCCGAGTCAACACTGATCGAGGTGCCATCGCGCGAAGGCCGCCCCGCGCGGGAAGCCCACCGCAGCGAGCTGATCGAGGTGCTGGAAGCCCGCGCCGACCAGTTGTTCAGTTTCGTGCGCGCCGAAATCCAGCGAGCCGGCATGGATCGCAGTCTGCTGGAAGGCATCCTGCTCACTGGCGGAGGCGCGCTGCTGCCAGGGATGTGGGACATGGCCGAGAAGAAGCTCGATTCGACCGCGTGTTTGGGTCTGGCGAAAGGGGTCGGCGATTGGCCGGAGGAACTGCGCAGCCCGGTGTGGGCCACCGCCGCCGGCCTGACGATGTATTCGGCGAAGCTGAAGCTGCACCGGCCGCCGCCGCGGAGCAGCCGGGGCCTCATGGGTCTGGTGATGAGATGATGCGATGACCAAGCGAACCGAGCGAGCAGTAAAGGACAAGGGGAGGGAATCCATGGCACTCGATGCATTGAAGTTCGTGATCCAGGAAGAAATTGCGCCCCGGACCCGGATTCGGGTGTTCGGCGTGGGCGGAGGCGGCTCCAATGCCGTGGCGCGCATGCTGCAGGAAGGGCTCGCGGGAGTCGAGTTCTGCGTGCTGAATACGGATGTGCAGGCGCTGGCATCCTCGCCCGCGCCCAGCAAACTGGCCATTGGATCGAAGATCACCAACGGCTTGGGCGCCGGGTCGGATCCGTCCGTCGGCCGGCAAGCGGCGCTCGAAGACACGGAGAAGATCATCGACCTCCTGGAAGGCGCCGACATGGTGTTCGTCACCGCCGGGCTGGGCGGCGGCACAGGCACGGGAGCCGCCCCAGTGGTCGCCTCGCTGGCGAAAGAACTGGGGGCGCTCACGGTGGCGGTCGTCACCAAGCCCTTCGCGTTCGAGGGATCCAAGCGCCGCAAGCAAGCCGAGCAGGGTTTACAGGAACTCGGCGGCGTAGCCGACACGGTCATCGCGATTCCTAACGATCGCCTGCTGGATCAAGCTTCGCCCGACACCAGCATTTTCGACGGATTCCGCCTGGCGGACGACGTTCTGCGGCAAGCGGTGCAGGGGATCAGCGACATCATCACCACGCCGGGGTTGGTCAACCGCGATTTCTCCGACATCCGCAGCATCATGGTCGGCATGGGGTACGCCATGATGGGTACGGCGACGGCGTCGGGTCCCAATGCCGCCGCGGCTGCAGCAGAGAAAGCCATCGGCTGCCCGCTGCTCGATGAAGGCGGAGTGCGCGGGGCGCGCGGGGTGCTGGTGAATATTACCGGGTCGCGCAGCCTGGGTCTGCACGAAGTCAACCAGGCTTGCACGCTGATCCGGGATGCCTGCGGCGGTGACGACGTCGAGATCAATTTCGGCGTGGTGCTGAATGAAGCCATGGGCGACGAGGTGAAGGTCACCGTGATCGCCACCGGTTTCGAGCGCGCCGGCCTGCCCACCATCGCGCGCCGGCCGCGGACCATGGAAGCGCCCTCGCCAGTCATGCCTGAGCCCGTGGCACACTCCGTCGTTGCCGAAGCTGCCGCGGAGGAACCGGAACCGCAGGTGGCCGAAATGGAGCCGGAACCCCGCTATGAAGAACCTATGGCCGCCGCCGCCCACGCGAACGGGGGGGCCGAGCCTCTGTTCGATGACCTGGATGTCCCCGCCATCCTGAAGCGCGACCGGCGCTTTGTGCAGTAGGCATTCAAGAAGGAACACCATTTTGGAATGGTGGTGTCTGTCTTTTTTTTTGACGCCACGAGTTGATTGCAGTATGAGACTGCTAGGAATTGGATGCGCGGTGTTATCCATCGCGGGTGCTAGCCTCGCCCAGGATCAGGCGGCGTGCGACGGCACCACCTACGAAATGAGAATGTGTCTGTCAAAGATCTACCAGAAATCCGATGCAGAGCTGAATGCAGGTTACCGGGCAGTGCTCCAGAAACTTGGTCCCCACTCGGACCAAAAGCGCCACGCCGGGAATCTAAGAACGGCAGAGCGACGCTGGATCGCCTACCGAGATGCCCAATGCAAGGCACAGTACGACTTATTCGAGGGCGGCACGGGCGGTCCACTCGAAAACTTGGGATGCCTGATCGAAATGACGGATCTGCGGACGGCTGAACTTAAGCGAGTATATCTATCTCGCCACTAAAACCCGCTGTTCGGATGGCAGGCGATTATTGGCGGCCGGGTATATACTCGAAAACGTACCAGGAATTCCCAGGGGAGTTCCCTGGAATCTCAGACGAGACCGGAGGTGCTATGAAGCGAAGAGTTCTCGCGATTTTGGCGTCAGGCCTGGTGGCGCTCGGCATGGGATTGCCGGCCTGGGCGCATCATTCTTTCTCCGCCGCGTACGATCTAAACAACCCCGTCACAGTCAAAGGGGTCATCAGCCAGGTGCGGCTGCAGAATCCGCATTCGTGGTTCGTCCTCGACGTCAAGGATGCCAACGGCAAAGTGGAGCAGTGGGCCTTCGAGGCCGGGACGCCCAGCGGAATGATTCGCAACGGCTACAAGCCCGGGGTCATCAAACAGGGCGTGGAGGTTACCATCAAAGGTTTTCGTGCCCGGGATCTCTCCCAGAATCGGGGAATGTTGCGCGAGCTCATCACCGCGGATGGACAGGTATACGGCATGTTCGGGCCCCAGGAGGGACCGGCTAAGTGACGCGCTCGATTCTCTCTGCAACGATTGCGGGTGCGCTGGTGTTGTGCACGGCGGGCTCTGCCCGGCTCGTAGCGCAGTCAGGATCGGCTCCGGCGCGTGCACCGCGCATGGCCGATGGCCATCCTGACTTATCCGGCGTCTGGTGGAAGGGCGCGGATGTGGGGGGTCGCACTGCCAGTGGCGGAAGTATCACTCCGAACGCTGGTGGAAGGGGTGCACCGCCTCCGGCCGCGTTTGCCAGTTTGTATCAGCCTGCGGCCATGGCCAAAGCCAAAACATTGAGCGATAAAGATGACCCGTCCCTGGGATGCGTGAACACCGCGTTCGGGACTCTGAATGTGAGCCTCTTCGACGTGGGGGCCGTTGGGCAGATCGTCCAGACTCCGAAATTCCTGATCATGCTGACAGAAACCTACAACAGCTTCCAGATCATCCCCACCGATGGAAGGCCGCATCGTGACAATGTGCCTCCTTCCAATCGCGGCGACGCCGTGGGCCGTTGGGACGGTGACACGCTGGTGGTCGATAAAACCAACTTCACCGACACCAGCTGGATTTCCGCGGAAGGCCGGGTGTCGTTTCATTCCGACGCCCTGCATATCGTCGAACGCTATCGCCGGCTGGATGCGAATACGCTCGAGATCGAGGCGACTTTGGACGATCCGAAAGTTCTGACCAAGCCGTGGATCGTTCCCAAGCAGACTCTGCAGCTGGCGCCCTTCGATCAGATCATGGAACTGGCTTGCTCGGGCAGCGAGACCCAGTCCCTGATGATCGGCGCGTCGCAGCAGGCTTCCGGAAAATAGCGATGACGAAGATCACGCGGCGGCAGTTTGGAAGCAGTGTCCTTCTTGCAACCCAGGCGCGGCGCTTGTTCGGAGCCTCCGGCCCGGCATCGTCGAGCGCGATCGACCGGGTGCTGCGCGAAGGCATTGACCGCAGGAAGATTCCCTGTGTCGCCGCGATGGTCGCTTCGCCGGACCAGATCCTCTATAGTGGGGCGTTCGGGAAGCGCGATTCCGCCTCGGGGATCGGCATTCAGCCCGATTCCATCTTCCAGATCGCGTCCATGACCAAGGCCATCACCTCGGTGGCGGCGATGCAGATGGTCGAGCGCGGCAAACTGAAGCTCGACGAACCGGCGGCCAGGCATCTTCCGGAATTGGGCAAGCTCGACGTGATCCAAGGGTTCGATCCGGCCGGCAAACCGGTACTACGTCCAGCGGTGAAGCCCATCACGTTGCGCCATCTGCTCACGCACACGTCGGGATTTGCGTATCCAGTGTGGTCCGAGGAAATGTTCAAGTACACGCAGGCGACTGTGCCTCTTCCTCCGGGCGTGGTCGCTCCGCTGGAGCCTCTGGTGTTCGAACCAGGCACCCGCTGGCAGTACGGCTACAGCGCCGATTGGACCGGTCGCCTGGTTGAGACTGTCAGTGGATTGAACCTGGAACAGTATTTTCAGCGCAATATTCTTCAGCCGCTGGGGATGAACGACACGACATTTATCTTTCCGGCGAGCAAGTTCGATCGCCTGGTCAGCCAGTATCGCCGCGCGATCGGAGAACCGCTGCTGCAAGGGGTTCCGCGGATTCTTCCGCCCAGGCCAGCCGCCTTCAATGGAGGAGGAGGTCTTACTTCCACCGCGCCCGACTACATCAAATTCATGCAGATGATCCTGCGCTACGGGCGGTCGGGCGTGCGCGACGAGATTCTCACGGCCAAGTCGGTCGAGATGATGTCCGCCAATCAGATCGGCGATCTGGGCGCGGGGCGATTGAAGACTTTCCAGCCCAACACGTCGAGCGATGTGAATCTGCATCCCGATGCGATCGACAAATGGGGCTTGGGCTTCCTGATCAATACTGTCGCCTATCCGGGCGGCCGGTCCGCGGGGAGCCTGGCGTGGGCGGGCGTGTACAACACGTTTTATTGGATCGATCCGGCGCGCGGGATCTGCGCGGCGATCATGATGCAGTTCCTGCCCTTCGTGGATAAGGAAGCCGTTGGGTTGCTCGGCGACTTCGAGCGCGCGGTCTACGCCAACTTATAGCCGCGAATGAACGCACATTGACGCAAATGGGTTGGAGTACCGTCGCCTCGTGACTGCAGAGAACCGGTCGCAATTTGCGACCAGTGGTAGGTCAGTTTGATTCATCGCAATATGGACCAGGTCGTTTGAGCTTCTGATACATCACCTCAGTGAGACCCAGTTTCTTTCTGGCCGAAATCTGGAGTTTTAAGAGGCCTGCGTTCTTGTACTCTTTGCACACGACTCCATCCCACACGTCGGCGGTCTTAGGATCAACTAGAAAATGCCCGATAGTCGAGCTTCCGTTTGGATTCGCGGCGCCATAGGCCGAGAAAGCGTACAGGCCGGACATATCTGCGCCTGCCTCACGGTATATGGCAGCGAGCCTTGAGGGCGTTCTGGAAGAAAGCGCTGCCCGGACAAGGTCCCGCGCTTGATTCTCGCTAACAAGTCTTGATTGGCCGTGCGCAAATACGGCAGTGAGCAGGATGCCAACCAACAACAGTGCCACGACACAATTCTACTCCGTCTGTTGATTTAGCTTATTCGCGTTCATGAGCGGCCATTAAATGCAGCACCACGCTACGGCGCTGTGGCTCGGAACGATGCTCGAACACGTAGATCCCCTGCCAGGTCCCTAACGCCATCCGTCCCCCGATAACGGGAATCGACAGGCTGGTCTGCGTCAGCGCCGAGCGAATATGCGCGGGCATGTCGTCGGAACCTTCGGTGTCATGGCGATAGCCGTAATTTTCAGGGGCGAGTCTTTCGAAAAAATCGGCCAGATCCAAGACCACGTCCGGATCGGCATTCTCCTGAATCACCAGCGACGCCGAGGTGTGCTGGATGAACAACGTCAGCAGGCCGGTTTCGGCTTTCGTTGAAGACACCCAGGCCGCTACCTCGCGGGTGCATGGATACAAACCCTTCCCGCGGGTACGGATTTCGAGAGTATGGTGCACTACTCTACAGTTACGCTCTTGGCCAGGTTGCGCGGCTGGTCGACGTCGCACCCTCGCCTCACCGCAATGTGATACGCCAGCAGCTGCAGCGGGACAACCTCCAGGATCGGCAGCAACAGCTCGTGAGTCGTGGGAATGGGGATCACGTGGTTGGCCGTCTTGGTAACTTCGTCATCGCCTTCGCAGGCCACCGCGATCACCTTGCCCTCGCGAGCCTTGACTTCCTGAATGTTCGACAGCGTCTTTTCGTACAGCAGGCGGCTCCTCTCATCAGAAAAGTCGCGCGTCGCCAGCACCACCACGGGAAGATTCTCGTCGATCAGCGCGTTGGGCCCGTGTTTCATCTCCCCCGCCGGATACCCTTCCGCATGGATGTAGGAGATCTCTTTCAGCTTCAGGGCGCCTTCCAGAGCGATGGGGAAATGAATGCCGCGGCCCAGATACAGGAAATCGGTAGATTTGGAGAGCTCCTTGGCCAGATCGTCGTAGATATGGTCGTGGCGCAGGATCTCTTCCATCTGGCCGGGAAGGTGCACCAGCCGCTCCACCAGGTGCCGCGAGGTTTCCTCGTCCAGCGTCTCGCGCTGCTGGCCCAGATACATCGCCAGCAGAAACAGGGCGGTTAATTGGCAGGTGAACGCCTTAGTGGATGCCACGCCAATCTCGGGACCGGCGTGGGTGATCAGCGTGCCGGCTGCCTCGCGAGTGATCATGGATCCCACCACGTTGCAGATGGCCAGCGTCTTCGAGCCTTTATGTTTGGCTTCGCGCTGCGCCGCCAGCGTATCGGCGGTTTCGCCGGATTGCGAAATCACCACCGTCAGCGTATCCTTGCCGACCAGGGGATCGCGGTAGCGGAACTCGCTGCCGTAGTCCACTTCCACCGGGACTCGCGCCAGCCGCTCCATCATGAACTTGCCCGCGAGTGCAGCGTGCCAGCTGGTTCCGCACGCCACGATGCGAACCTGCCGGAAATCCTTGAACTCCTTGGCGGAGATATCCATCTCGTCCAGGAAGATGCGGCCGGACTCCTGCCCTACCCGGCCCAGAGTCGTGTCGCGGACGGCCCGCGGCTGCTCATAGATCTCCTTGAGCATGAAATGCTTGTAGCCGCCCTTTTCCGCCATGATGGGGTCCCACAGGATGTGGGAGACCTGGCGTTTCACCGGACGCCCGCTGAAATCGGTGAGATGCACGCCGTCGCGGGTGAGCACGGCCATATCGCCGTCCGCCAGGAAGAACATATCACGTGTATAACCCAGGATTGCGGGCACGTCGGAAGCCACGAAATACTCGTGGTCGCCCAAGCCCACCACCACCGGCGGTCCGGAGCGCGCGGCCACGATTTTGTTGGGATCTTTCCGCGAGATCACGCTGAGCGCGAACACGCCGGTCAACTGCCGCACGGCATCGCGCACGGCGTTTTCCAGGTTGCCGTGAAAATGTTTTTCGATCAGGTGCGCGATCACTTCCGTGTCGGTCTCGGTGACAAAGCGGTGCCCTTCCTCGACCAGCTGCTGCTTAAGTGACAGGTAATTCTCGACGATGCCGTTGTGCACCACCACGATGTCGCCGTGGCAATCGCGATGTGGATGGGCATTTTCTTCCGTGGGCCTTCCGTGTGTCGCCCAACGCGTGTGGCCGATGCCATAGGAGCCTTCGACCGGATTCAATCGCAGGGCCTCTTCGAGGTTGCGTAACTTGCCCTGAGCCCGCCGCACGCCCAGGCAGTTGCCTTTTTCCAGCACCGCGATCCCGGCCGAATCGTAGCCGCGGTATTCCAGGCGCTTCAACCCGTCCAGAATGATCGGTACCGCCTGCTGCCCTCCGATGTATCCGACAATGCCGCACATGCTAGTCGAGAATCTCCACGCGGTAGTCTTCCATGACGGGATTCGCGAGCACATCGCGGGCCACTTGATCCATCTCCCGCTGAGCCTGTTCCCGGGCGGTTCCCGCCTGGATCTCGATATCGAAAAACTTGCCTTGCCGTACCGCGGTGATGGCTTTGTGCCCCAGTCCATTCAGCGCGCTTTGGATGGTTTGGCCCTGGGGATCGAGGACCGTGGACTTGAAAGAGACGTAGACGCGAGCTTTCATAAACTATAAGACCATTGTAGTGGGTTATCATTCAGTCTGAGGGAGAACGTAAATCGTTAAAGGCTGGGTACTCGCGTCGTCTAGTACTGGGAACGCCACACTCTTGGCGACCGAGAGAACCCGTCTCCTGATTGATGCCGGACTGAGCCGCAAAGACACATTTGAGCGCTTAGTAAGGATCGGGGTTTCTCCAGAATCCCTTACAGCCATCCTGATCACCCACGAGCACAGCGACCATGTGGCCGGGCTCCCCGTCTTGGCCAAGCCCCGCGACGGTATGCAGATCCCGGTGTACGTCTCGCGGCTGACCGCGCCGTGCATCCCTTGGGGCGACTGTATTCCGAATCTCGAGCTGTTTCAGGCCGGGTCGAGCTTCACGATTGGGGATTTCGATATCACCAGCTTTACGATTCCCCACGACGCAGTGGATCCGGTGGCATTTTCTTTTCGAGCCGAGGGTATCAAGATTTCGATTGCCACCGATCTGGGCTATCTTCCCGATTCGGTCCGCGTCCAGTTGCGGGGCTCGGACGCGCTGCTGCTGGAATCCAATCACGATCTGAACATGCTGAAGGTGGGGCCCTATCCCTGGTCCGTGAAGCAGCGGGTGATGGGGCGGATGGGGCATCTATCGAACGACGCGGCATGTACATTTGTCCGCGACGATCTGGACCATAGCACCTCGACTCTCATCCTGGGGCACCTGAGCGAGCACAATAATCATCCCGAGCTGGTCCGGCAGGCGGCGCTGTGTGCCCTGGACGGCCGCAGTTTGTTCACCAAGTTGCTGATCGCCGAGCCGGGTCAGTTGTTAGAAGCCTTCTGTTACTAATTTCCAAATGATTAACCGATACACGCGGCCCGAAATGGGCCGGATTTTTAGCGAGCAGAACAAGTTCGAGCAGTGGCTCGCCGTCGAACTGGCGGCCGCCGAGGCTTTGGCCGAATCAGGAGAAGTTCCCGCCGAAGCCGCTCGGGCGCTGCGGGCCCACGCCGGGTTCGAACTCGAGCGCATTGATGCGATCGAACGGGAAACCAGGCATGACGTCATCGCCTTCACCACCGCGGTGGCCGAGAAAATGGCGGCCGCCGGCGCCGCCGATGCGTCCCGCTGGCTGCATTACGGCCTGACCTCAAACGATGTGGTGGATACGGCCCAGGCATTGATGTTGCAGCAGGCGTCCAAGATTCTGTTGGAGGGAGCCCGGGAGCTGGCCGCGATTCTCAAACGCCGGGCTTACGAATTCAAGGACACCGTACAGATCGGGCGTACGCACGGCATCCACGCCGAGCCCATTACATTTGGTCTGAAATTGGCCTTATGGTATGACGAGGTCGTTCGTGGCACGCGACGTTTGGAAGCGGCCGCCGAAGATTTGCGCGTCGGAAAAATCTCGGGCGCGGTGGGAACCTTCGGGCATATCGGGCCGGAAGCCGAAGAAAAGATCTGCGCGCGCCTGGGGTTGAAGCCTGCGTCGATCTCCTCGCAGGTGATCGCGCGGGATCGACATGCTGCCTGGGTTTCCGCTCTGGCGCTGATCACGGCAACCCTTGAGAAGATCGCTCTCGAAATCCGCCATCTGCAGCGGACCGAAGTGCGGGAAGCCGAGGAACCCTTTGGCGCCGGCCAGAAGGGATCGTCGGCCATGCCCCACAAGCGCAATCCGGTGGTTTCGGAACAGATTTGCGGGCTGGCGCGGGTGGTCAGGTCGAATGCCCAGGCGGCCTTCGAGAACGTGGCGCTGTGGCATGAGCGGGATATCTCCCACTCGTCGGTGGAGCGCGTGATTCTGGCTGATTCGGCGATCCTTACCGACTATCTGCTGGCCAAGACCAGATGGCTGGTGGATGGTATGCGGGTCCACCCGGAACGCATGCTTGCGAATTTGGAATCCACGCAGGGACTGATTTTTTCAGGGCAGTTGTTGCTGGATCTGGCCGCGGCCGGAATGCTTCGCGAACAGGCTTATAAACTGGTACAAACACACGCGATGCGGGCCTGGGAGAACGGGGGCAGTTTTCGCGTCGCCGTGGAATCGGATAAGGAAGTCCTTTCCTTTCTGTCTATTGAAAAGATTCGCGCGGCCTTTTCCGTCGAACGCCAGCTGACCCACGTGGATCGCATCTTCCGTCAGGTTTTTCTCCAAGGCGCTCAGAATTAATAACTTACGCAGATCCAGCGCGGTACTAAGAAAATCTCCGGATTCGAAATAGAACTTCTGGGGTAAACTGTAGAAGGCCAAAGGATGAATCCTGCTTTCCATATATCCGAGTACGAGTTAGCCAGGGTGCTGCTGGTGGACGATGATCCAGCCAGCCGGCTTACCCTGAAGACCGTCCTCGAAGCCGGCGGCTACAAAGTTCACGTGGCCGGAAGCGCCGCGGAAGCGGTCGGCAAGCTGGACGAAGGCGAGTATGAGCTGGTCTTGAGCGATATGCAACTGGAATCGCCCGAGGCAGGCTTGAAGGTACTCTCGCATGCACGGATGATGGATTACAAACCCGCCACCGCCTTAATCACCGCTTATCAGGATTCGCAGCCCGATCCGGCCCGTCATCAGAAGTCGATGCTGATCAGCCCCGAAGACATTCCCGGGTTGCTGGGCAAGATCGCCGACCTGATCGCGGAGCGCGCCACCCGCAGAATGCGGCGTGAGTTGCGCTTGGCCGGCGTCTAGCAGCTGGTCACTTCACCCCAAGTACTAGACCGCCCATTTTGTTGCTCCAGTACTGGAGAACCGCGCTTTCCCCCTTATACTGACTCTCGACTACTAAAGCCTTGTTGCCAAAGCTGGTAGTCAATCATCAGTCGGAGGAGAGTTCAATGCATAGGATTTGTAAGATGGGATTATTGTCCCTGGTGGTGTCGATCGCTGCCAGCGCGACTACCGTTACCTTTGATTTCACCAGTAGCGGGGGCACCGTTGGCGGAAATCCCAATAATTTTGGCGATACGCGCACGTATACCAACGGTATCTATAAAGTAACGGCCAGCGCCTTTTCGGTGCCTGTGTCAAATTACGGCACGACCAACTTCTCGGCCGGGCAGTTAAACCAATACAGCGGACTCGGGCTGGCCGTTTGCGACGTGGATGAGGGCACCGGCTGCGGTGATCCGTTGCATCAAATCGACAACAGCGGCGATGTTGATTTCGTGCTGTTCCAGTTCTATCTCAATAACGTGCTCACCGCCATTGATCCCGCCAGCATCGTCATCAACCCCTACAATGTCTGGGACAAAGACGTCAGCTACTTTGTTGGAAACAGCAACGGGAATCTTACTTCCCTCAATCTGGGCACGCTCGGCATGGGCACCCGCATGGATGACAATGATCCCGGGCTGACCATCAATACCAACCCGCGCACAGTCATCCTGGGCGGTGGCATTGGGAACGCGCTGCTGTTTGGCGCGCGCCTTCCCGGATACGGCGCCGACAGCGATATCGATCGCTTTAAGATCGAGAGCCTGACCATCAACACTGTCGCGACTCCCGAACCGGCGACCTTCGGTATGGCGGGCCTGGCTCTGGCCGGTCTGGGATTGCTTCGCCGGCGCGTGCGCAGCTAGTTGAGTCCGGTGATTTCGGACTCCAATTGATCCAGCGCACCAGCGAAGAAATGGTCCTGAGCATCCACCAGGATCAGTTTCTTCGGCTCGGGAAGCGACGCGACCAGCGGCTCCAGTTCGGAGATGGGGCCGTACTGGTCGCGGGTGCTCTGGATAAACACGCGTGGCACGGGGCACCCTTCTAAGAACGTCCGATCTTTGTACGTGGTCGGAAACCCGACCGCGATCACCCGCCGGGCGCCGATTCCCTCGCAACCCAGTCTCAGCATGATTCGGGATCCAAACGAGAATCCGGCCAGCGTAAAGGGCAGGCCCGGATAGCGCGCCCGGAGATACGCCAGCGCGGCGCGGGCGTCTTCGAGCTCGCCTTCACCGTGAGCATATTCCCCCTCGCTCAGGTTTACGCCGCGATAGTTGAACCGCAGCACCACCGCTCCGGCGCTCCGCAGCCCGCGCGCGATCCGGTAGACCACCTTGTTGTGCATGGTCCCTCCATGCTGGGGGTGGGGATGGCAGACCAAGGCAGCTTCTAGTGGCTCGGAGGTTTCCGGCTCCTCCAGCAATGCTTCCAGGCGTCCAGCAGGCCCTTCCAGAAACAACGACTCGATCTTACGGGCCACTAATTACTTCTGTAGTTGGTGAACTGCATGTCGATCCCCAGTTCGAGAGTCCGCAGCAGGGCCATCACTTCCTGCAGCGTGTCGCGATCCTTGCCGGCGATGCGCACGAAGTCCCCCTGAATCGACGCCTGGACTTTCTTCTTGCTGTCCTTGATCACCCGCACGATCTCGCGCGCCTTTTCGATGGGGATGCCCTGCTGCAAGCTGATCTCCTGGCGTACGCTGGATCCGGCCGCCGGAGTGATGGTCCCATGCACCAGGCCCTTCAACGGGACATTACGCTTCACCAGCTTTTGCTCCAGAAGCTGGGTCACGGCTTTAAGACTGAACTCGTCGCGGCTCTGCAGGAGGATCTTGTTGTCTTTTTCCTGTAGCTCAATGTTCGAGTTCGAGGTCTTCAGGTCGTAGCGCTGCTGGATCTCTTTCATGGCCTGCTGCACGGCGTTGCTCACTTCCGGCAGCTCGATCTTTGATACGACGTCAAAACTGTTATCAGGCATGTAGTTGAAAGGGGGCTCTCCGACGCCTAGTGACCTAAGGCTACCAAAACTTTTTCGGTAATTTCACGCACCAGGTTGGGAAGCGCCGCGTCCAGAGCCAAGGTGATGGCCGCCTGGATGCGTTCGGGATCGGGGGCCTCTGCCCGGGGCGCCGCGCGGTTAGAAATGAGCTCGTCTGAAACCGGGGCGGGCGGGTCCGACGCCAGCGACTCGGCAAACAGTCCCCGTGCCAGCTTGGCTTCCTGCACCAAGGGACGGATGACCCCGATAACCACGGACGCTTCGAAGGGCTTACGCAGCACGGCGTCACAGCCGGCTCGGCGCGCCTCCTCCTCATCCAACGGCTCGAGTTGTCCGGCCGTGAGGATCACCCGTACGTGACGGTGGAAGCTCTTGATGTGGCGGCAAAGATCCAAGCCGCCCCCTCCGGGAAGAAACACGTCGGCGATCACCAGATCCGGATCGGCCACAGCCAGGCGTGCAAGCGCGGTAGGCTCGTCGGCCACGCTCCAGACTTCGAAGCCCTCCTCGCGAAGAATACGCTCACCCATCCGCTGGGCGTGGGGGCTATCGTCGGCCAGCAGAATGACACTCATGCTTCTTTCAGATCGCCTAGGGCTTGGGTTTGGCGGGCTGGGGCGGCTGCTGGCGCGCGTCCGGATTGTTTTCGAGTGCGGAGGGGTCGGTGGCCGGCGCAAGCGTTACATCTCCCTGGAATCCGGCTTGCGAGCCTGGAACCGGGACGGTCACGGGAATATTCTGCTTGGGCGGATTCATCTGCGGTGTGCCGGATTTCGCGGCCATGTTGGTATCCGGACTCTGCCGCAGGAAGCCGGTGGCCCGGTGGAACATGCCGGGTTTGGTGCGATTTTCTTTTTCGAAACGCATGCGCGCTTCGGCCGCGGGATCGGCGGCCGGAACCGGCATTTCCAGCGTCTTCAGCCGCGACTTGGCTTGCTCGGCATAGTCACTGAGCGGATAGTCCCGGACCAGACGAGTGTACGTGTCGCCGGCCTGCTGGCGGTAGCGTGGTCCTAGTTTGGTGTAGGAATCGCCCTCTAACCACAGCGCTTCCGCCGCGCGGCTGTACAGCGGATACTGATCGACCACGCCCCCCAGCCGGTTGGCGGCCGAGGCATGAGCGCCCCGCTGGTGATAGAAACTTCCCACGCGCATTTCGCCGTCGGCCAGGACTTCCTGGGTGTTGCGCAGAATTTGCTCCACTTCCGGAGCGAACTTGGAGTTAGGGAATTGGACCAGCAACTGGCGGCATTCCTGCTCCGCCCGCAGCCCCTCATTTGGATCGCGGTCGGGCTTGTCCATCTGCTTGTAATGAATCATGCACAGCTTCTCCTGAGATTCTGCGGCCTCCGGCATGGTCGGATAGAACAGGATGAAGTCCTTATACTCAGCTTCCGCCTGGGCCCGGCCGCGCGCCCCGCCTTCGCGATACCAGGCGTCGGCGGTGAGCAGCTTGGCCTTAGCCACATACTCGCTTGATTCGTAGGTGTTGATCAGCGTGTTGAGAGTGATGCGGGCGATTTCGTAGCGGCCCTTCTCCAGGTCCTTCACCGCCTTATCGAACAGGATCTTATCCGGCTGCTGGGTTTGCGCGGTGATCGGATTCTCGTATTTGGTGTGCTTAAACCCGCAGGAGCTGGCGGCCAGAGCCGCGGCCATTGTGAGAGACAGTTTCGGAAAATGCATTAGAACCTCTTGACTATACCCGAACGGCGGTGGCGTCGTGGGCGATCCGGCGCATTTCCTCGAATGCGGCCGGGGGATTCACGGTGTGAAAAATCGATGACCCTGCCACCACCCATTCAACCCCCGCATCGATAATCTTTCCAAGGTTTTCCCGGGTCACGCCCCCATCGATCTCGATGGGAAAGTGCAATCCGCGTTCCTTGCGCCGGGCGGCGAGCTCCCGCACCTTCTGGAGCGCGTTGGGGATGAACTGCTGGCCGCCGAAACCGGGATTCACGCTCATCACCAGCACGTAGTCAGCGATGTCCAGAACGTCGTCGAGCAGAGCCACCGGAGTGGCCGGATTGATCACCACGCCGGCCTTGGCCCCTTCGTCGCGGATCATGCGCAGGGTCCGGTCCAGATGCGTACAGGCTTCCTGATGCACGGAAACCTGGTCGGCGCCGGCGGCGATGAACATGGGCGCGTACAGGTCGGGATCCTCGATCATGAGGTGGACATCCAGAATCGCACGGGTCGACTTTCTGAGCGATACGACCACGGGCGGCCCGATTGTGAAGTTAGGGACAAAGTGGCCGTCCATGACGTCGAGGTGAAGCATGCGGCAGCCGGCCGCTTCCAGCGCGGCAATCTGCTCGCCCAGACGGGCGAAATCCGCCGCGAGAATCGATGGCAGGATCTCAACCATAAGCCTTTAAGTACTAAAGGTGCCCCGTTCGAACTCATGTTATCACGGCGGCGAAAAAGCCATCCCCGGGGTCGCGTCCGGGCAGCCGCAGGTGCGTTGAGGCCACCGGGAAACCCGCTCCGAAATCCGAAGCAATATCTTCGTTTTCTTCGTGTTCGAGCGAACAGGTGGAGTAGACCAGCTTCCCGCCGGGCTTCAGATGCGGAAGGGCATTGCGGAGGATTTCGCGTTGCAGTCCGGCGAACCGTGCGAGGTCGGTCTCGCGAAGTCGCCATTTGATCTCGGGGTTACGCGCCAGAGTGCCGGTTCCCGAGCAGGGCGCGTCGACCAGAATACGGTCGAACTTGACGTTGAAGGGCAGGGCAGCGGCGGCGTCGAGAACCACACGCGGAGCTTCGGCCGGCACGTCTAGCAGGCGTTTGAGGTAGCGATCGGCGGCCACCACATGCGCGCCGAGCGCCAGAATCTGAGCCGTTTTGTTCCCGGGCGCGGCGCACAGATCGAGCACCACCATGCCGGGCGCTATTTCGAGCAGCGGCACAATGGATTGCGCCCCGGGGTCCTGCTGGCGGCCGGTGTCGGGATTGATCACGGCTGCGGGTTGTTCGAGCGCTGCCTGGGCGATCGCAGCGGCGGCTTGTTCGCCATATTGCTCTTGCCAGCGCGCGAGCATCCAGGCCGGGACGCTCAGCTCAGTGGCTTGATCGGGCCAGGTGATAGCCCTGCGATTCACTTTGCGCAGCACCGCGTTGACGAATCCTGCGGCGGAACGCTTATGCGCCTGCTTGACCAGTTCGACGCTCTCGGCCACGGCGGCGTGCGCCGGGATGCGGTCGAGATAGCGCAGCTGGAAAATGCCCATGCGGAGGGCGATGCGCACGACATCGTCGAGCTTGAGCTGTTTGCGGCCGGAGAAGAACTCGATGAGGTAGTCGAGCTGGGCCTGATATCGCAGGCAGCCGAGCACGATGCTTTCGGCCAGGGCGAGATCGCGCGGATCGCCCGATTCGCGGCGGAGGAGGTCGGTGGCGTATCCACCGCCATGAACGCGCTCGAGTACACGGAAAGCAATCTTGCGGGCGGGAGACACTCTTTTAAGTATGGCCGCAAATGAACGCGAATGAACACAAATGTCTGGATGGAGCAGCGGGGGGGGGTGCGCACACGCGATAATTAGGAAGTTCGCACCGCGCTGGGTTGTGCGGTTGCAAACTCCGGAGCGCACAGCGCGAGGTGCGCACACGCGATAATTAGGAAGTTCGCACCTCGCTGCGTTGTGCGCGATTCAAAATAGATGAAAACAGCCATTGTAGGCCTGCCGATGGTAGGCAAGACCAGCCTGTTCACGATCCTGACAGGCGTCAATCAATCCGCCCGCGTGGGTTCCATGGAAACCCGCGTCGGCATGACTAAAGTTCCCGATCCGAGGCTCGACGCGCTGGCGAAGATTTTCGACCCGCCCAAGATCACCTACGCCACCGTCGAGTATCTGGACTTCCCGGCCATCTCGAAAGAAGCTCTGCGCGATCCCAGCTATCTGGCCAGTCTGCGCGTGGTGGACGCGATGGCGCATGTGCTCCGGACTTTCGATAGCGACACCGTGCCCCACGAAAAAGGTTCCGTCGATGCCGTGCGCGATTTCCAGGACGTCGAGATCGAGCTGATCTTGAGCGATCTGGTGGTGGTCGAAAAGCGCATCGAACGCGTTGACAAGGATCGTAAGAAGATCAAGAGTCCCGATCTCGACAAGGAGTTTGCGCTGTTGGAGCGTATTAAGGCCGAGCTGGAGGCGGATCGTCCCCTGCGCGAGCTGGAATTCAGCGACGAAGACGAAAAGCGTATCCGCGGATTCCAGTTTCTGTCGCTGAAGCCCGTCCTCTGCGTGCTCAACATCGGTGAAAAAGACGCGCCCCGGCTGCATGAGGTCGAAGAAGAGTACCGGAAGGGCGCATTCGCCGGACGTAAGAACATCGCTGTCACCGCGATCTGTGGTCAGGTCGAGGCGGAACTCGCCGAGCTGAAGCCGGACGAAGCCAGGGAATATCTGACCAGCTACGGATTAAACGAATCCGCGCTGCAGCGCCTGATCACGGCCACTTATTCCTTGCTGGGGCTGATGAGCTTCCTGACGGCGGGCGAGACCGAAGTGCGTGCCTGGACCATTCCCATGAACAGTACCGCCGTGAAGGCCGCCGGTGCCATCCACAGCGACTTCGAAAAAAAGTTTATCCGTGCTGAGGTGGTGAACTGGAACGCGCTGGTGGAGCATAACGGCTATCCCGGTGTGCGCGACAAAGGCCTGCTGCGCCTGGAAGGCAAAGAGTACATCGTTAAGGACGGCGACGTACTCGTGATCCGCCACAGCTGAGGTTGAAACGTCGCCGCACAACGCAGGTGCGGGCGGGCAGATTATGACGGACCAGCGCGCCCGCGCCGCTGTGCGGCGACCAGCAGCGCGCCACCGAGCAGGCATGTCCACGCGAACCAATCGCCATAGCGCACGTAGAGCGTCAGCGCCGTCTCGGAGTTGTAACCGAGCACCGCGGACGTCTGGGTGTACAGCGGCAGGCGGGCGATCTCCCGCCCGGCCGGATCGATCATCGCGGTGATACCGTCGTTGGTGGCGCGCAAGATCCAGCGCCGGTTCTCGGCCGCGCGCATCCGCGCCAGCTTCAGGTGCTGCTCGCGGGCGGCGCTGTGGCCGAAGTAGCCGTCGTTTGAAAGATTCACGAGCACGTTCGCGCCGGCCTTGGTGAATTGGCGGACCAGATCCGGGAACGCCGATTCGTAGCAGATGAACGCGCCGATGCGGCGTCCATCCAACGGAAACGTCACGATGCGCGTGCCGGGAACGAAATCGCCAATTTCATGAGTGATGCGATTCACCCATCCGAACGCATCCGGCACGTACTCCCCAAATGGAACCAGACGGATCTTGTCGTAGCGTTCTCCGGACATCTCCCCGGTCTTCTCGAATAAGAAGGCCGAGTTCAACGGATCCCCGGTGGGTGTTCGTCCCACGCCCCCCATCAGAATGGAGGCCTTAGCGTCGTGCGCGAGATCGCTCATATACTTCCGAAAAGACTCGTTCGACGGATAAAACGGCGCGGGCGCTTCCGGCCACACGATGAGCGGCGCGTTGGCGGGCTCGGACAGCACGATCATGCGCTGCTCGAGCACCGCGATCGATTCCGGAGTCCACTCGGCTTCGGTGTCGATGTTGGGCTGGACCACACGCACGGGTTCGGTGCCGGCTTGCAGAGGCGGCAGATTGGGAAGAAGCGGCAGGATCGCGAAGCCAGCGAGCCAGGCGTAGTGGGTCGTCTTCAATGTGAGCGGCCTGCGCAGAAATAAGAGCGCAGCGGCGCACCCGATCATCGCCAGCACGAACGACAATCCCCACACGCCCGTGATCGGAGCCAGGCGCGGCAGCAGCGGCATGTCGATGGCGGCGTTCCCCAGATCGAGCCACGCGAAGCCCAGTCCGATCCATGCCAGGCCGATGGTTCCGTGCGCGTATTCGACAGCGGTCCACAGCGCGGCGGCGCCGGGGATCGCCCAGGGCGTCCGCATGACCGGACCAACCAGCGCCGCGAAAGTAGCTGTGTAGAGTCCCTTGAGAATCGCGAACAGTGTGAAGGTGGCCCATCCGCCCCAGCGTCCCATGCCTCCGTGCACTTCCAGCACGAACTGGATCCAGGAGCACACCGCGAACCAGAATACGAATCCCGAGGCCCATCCAAGCAGGAATCGCCGCTTCCAGGACGTTTCGCGCGCGCATGCGATCAGTAACGGGGTTAACGCGACCGGGGCCAGCCAGGTGAAATTGAAGTTCGGGAAAATCAGGACCAGCAGGACACCGGACAGCAGCGACAATGCGAGATTCACGGGACGATGGAATCCGCCATATAAGAGCTGCGCACAAAAGGTCCGCTGAACACCATCTTAAATCCCAGGGCCAAGCCGAAGTCGCGATACGCGTCAAACCGGGCCGGCGGAACGTATTCGGCAACCGGCAGGTTCCGGAGCGTGGGCTGCAGATACTGGCCCAGCGTAACGATGTCCACGTCCGCGGCGCGCAGGTCACGCATGATCTGACGCGCTTCCTCACGCGTCTCGCCCAACCCGAGCATCGCGCCCGACTTGGTCAATGCGGCTGGCCGATAATGTTTTGCGAACTTCAGCACGTCGAGGGATCGCCGGTACTTCGCCTGCGGGCGGACCTGCGAGTAAAGACGAGACACGGTTTCCATGTTGTGGTTAAAGATGTGCGGAGCGGCATCGAGCACCCGGGCGACCGCCGCGAGATCGCCCTGAAAATCGGGAGTGAGCACTTCCACGCGGGCCTTCGGAAGTGCGGAACGCACGTTGTGAACGGTAGCCGCAAAGTGTCCCGAACCGCCGTCCCGAAGATCGTCGCGATTCACGCTGGTGATGACGACATGGCGTAGTTGCATGGCTTTAGCGATGCTGGCAACGCGACCGGGCTCATCCGGATCCAGGGCTCCCGGATGCCGGCTCTTGGGCACCGAACAGAATCCGCAGCCGCGCGTGCACAGATTGCCTAGGATCATGAACGTCGCGGTGCCGCGGTGAAAACACTCCTGCAGGTTCGGGCAACGCGCCGATTCGCACACGGTGTGCAGATTCAGCCTGCGCAGTTCGGATTTGAGACGATGGACCGATTCAGGATGTGTGCGGGACTTGCGAAGCCATTCCGGCAAACGCGGCCCGGCGGGAGCGAGTTGAATCAGCGCGTCCGGATACACCGCTAGAAGGTTCTCTTAATGGCTTCCTTGCCCGGAAAACTTGCGTTTTGCAGGTCGGCCCGGATTTTGTTGACGTCGGTTTCGGACAAGGGCCCCACCAGAACGCGAAACACGCCCGGCTTGTCGGGGACTTCGGCAGCCATGGCGGAAAAGTTTTTCTTGCGCAGCAGCTCCACCATGATCTCGGCGGCATCGTGGTCGACCGCGGAAAGCTGCAAATAGGTTTTCCCGGATTCCGGCTGGCCGGAGGTCGTCGCACGCGAGGATGCCTTCGCGGGCACGGGAGCAGCCGCGGGTTGGGCTGGCGCCGCGGGCTGAGTTGCCGGACCTTGCTGCGAAGCCGTCTCCTTAGGAGCGGAAACGGGAGCCGCGTCTTCGCGCGCTGGAGCAGGCGTTTCGACCAGCGGCTTGCTTTCAGGCCGCCGGGCGACCTCCGTCGCCGTGACGGGCGAGGAGTTCCGTCCGACGATGTAGCCCATCGCAAAGAACACGCCCAGCAGGATCACCACGATGAAGAACACGCTCATCAACTGGCGGTTGCCGAGAAGTAACTCGAACTCGCCGTCTTCGTTTCTGGGCACTTAGGCTTCCTTTGAGTATTTGTCCAACAGCTTCGTTACTGACGAGAGTATATCGACGGGCAGTGGAAACACAACTGTGGTGTTCTTCTCCGAGCCGATCTCGACCAACGTTTGCAGGTAGCGAAGCTGGATCGCCACCGGCTGGCGAGCCATCATTTCCGCGGCTTTTTCGAGGTTAGCCGCCGCGGCCGCTTCGCCCTCGGCGTGGATGATCTTGGCGCGGCGCTCACGCTCGGCCTCGGCTTGCCGGGCGATGGCCCGAATCATCTGGTCGGGCAGGTCCACCTGCTTGACCTCGACCATGGTAACCTTCATGCCCCACGGCCCAGTGTGCTGGTCGAGCACGCTTTGCAGCCGGATGTTGAGTTTTTCACGCTGGCTCAGAAGCTCATCCAGCTCGGTTTCGCCCAACACGCTCCGCAACGTGGTCTGCGCCAGTTGCGATGTGGCGTAAAGATAGTTGGCGACTTCGATCACCGCTTTGGTGGGATCCACGATGCGGAAATAGATCACCGCGTTCACCTTGACGGTGACGTTGTCGCGCGTGACCACATCCTGCCCAGGGACTTCCATGGCCTCCACCCGCAGCGACATGCGCACCATGCGGTCAATCGGAGAGAAGACCAGAACCACGCCGGGGCCCTTGGGCACAGCCAGCACGCGCCCCAGCCGGAAGACCACGCCACGTTCATATTCCGCCAGAATCTTGATGCTGGAGATCAGGTACAGCACCACCACAACCACTGGGATAAGCGCAGGCAGATCCATGGCACACTCCTGTCTGGATATACTACGCCATCCCGAAGGTTTTGTTCCCGTGTCGGGCGCTACGCGCGTGCGGACATACTTCTAGCCGATTCCGCGCTTTCTGTGTATAGCGCGGCTCCCGCCAAGGTTGCGACGACCGCGACAACCACGCCCGCGAGCGTTGAAATCGTCGCCAGGTCCGATGGAAACAGGCCGGTAACGCCCATCAGTCCAGCGTTGGGCAGCAGAACGCCCGCCACCCAGGTTGCGATCCCTGCAATGATCGCGGTCTTGGGTCCGGCGCCGTAACGCGGTCGAATGGCTGCATATAGCCATACCGCGAAGATCCCGTTTGCCAGCCCGATGACGTTAAACGCGATGATCTGGTTGGTCGTAAAATCGGTTTTCCCCAACGCCTGCATGGCGGCCGCCCACCGCGGGGCGAGGATTACGCCATCGATCAGGAAGCCCAAAATATTTCCCACGATCCCCGCGACGATCCCACCCAGGACGACGCGGCCAAGGTTGATTCTTTCCATGGATTCTCCTTTTGACGAACCGGAGCATCATACGCCCGGCGGCGAGCGCACGCAAGGGGTACCTAGACCGCGCCCAGTTTGCGGCCGGCCCGCGTCCAGAATCTCGATTCGAGTCGGGCTCGCGCCGTGCGCGCTTCCGCCAGATCCTTCTCCAGGGCCTCCATGTGCCTGCGGGCGTTCGCCGCCTCGGCGGTACCGCGCGCAAAGTCGGCCAGGGCGGTTTCCTTTTCCTGTTTCAGCGCCAGCGCCCACTGGGTGCGTTCTTCGAGCTCCGCCTCCGTCTTGCGAGCCCACGCGGTGCACGCCTCCAGATCGGTCTCGATTTTGCGGACCCATTCCAGACGCTCTCGAAGCGCGCGCTCGGCTTGCTCATACGCGTGCTGGCGAATCTTCAGGTCCCGGGCCAGGGCCGCGCTTTTTCGAACGGAATTTCTGTACGCCTCTCCGATTTCGTTCGCAGGCGGCTGAAATGTTCCCTTCCTGGCGACCATGGGTAGCGACCAGGTTTCTCCGTGGCGAACTCCGAACTCCGCGACGTCCTCGATGGCGATCTGCACGCCCGTGAAACCCGCGGCGGCGAGCATCTCTTTGAGCGACGCCTCGGTGAACACGCGCATCTCCAGCGTGGATCCCTCCCCGCCGTGGAACGAAAGATTCTCGAATACTTCCAGCGACCCGTCGCGGCGCCGGTTCACCAGCACGGTGCGTCCCCCGGGCGCTGCCAGCGCATACTCATGCAGTTCGGGGAAATGCTCCACCGTCTGTCCGCCGATTTTGTAGGGTACGGTGAGCAGCAGCAGTCCATCCGGCCTGAGCATCCGGTTCAGATTTCCGAAGGCCCGCTCGACCGGCGGCGGAACATGCTCCAGAACCTCGCTCGACAGGATGAAGTCGTACCGGCCGATGTGTTCCGCTGCGGGATTCACGACATCGACGCGCGGCTCCTGATGATAGAACGTGTTGGTGTAGTCGAACTTTTCCACTAGCCGCCCGGCCAGCGCGTCGGGATCGCTCATGCCCAGGCCGCGCACGCCCTTGAGCACGGGGAAATCGGGTAGGGCCAATTCCACCCCGACGATTTCGCGGGACAGCAGTGCGATCAGGCTGCGGAGACGAACCGTGGATCCGCACGTGGGGCAGTCCGGCACCTCGCGCCCCGTTGGCGCGGCCGGCCGTTCGCACGCAGCGCCGCAGATATTACAGGTGAAGCTTCCGGAACCGGAAAACGTCAAACGTCGGCCTCCCATTGCGATCCTGGACAGTCGTGAGGATTTCTTCCTGGTACTGCTCGCGCCGCGCCAGATCCTCCAATGCAGCGCGCTCCTGCGGATGGATGGCCAGCCCCTGGGCGTGCGCGACGAAGACGCTCGAAGCATCACGCAGGACGGCTTCCATTGCCTGGTCGCTGCCCGTGTCCGCATAGTACATGGGAAGCTCGCCTTCGCTCAGCAGATTCATGGTCTCGATGAATCCCCAGTCCGTCGCGACGATCCGCCGGGCGTGAAGATCCGTCAGGTAACGATCCAACGAATCCATCGCGTCGGTCCAGCGCAGGGCGGGACCGTTGACGATCAAGTCGGCGTAGTACTGATTGGTCACCGCCAGATTCGAGGCGCACAACAGCGCGGTCACGACGGCGGGGATCACGCGGGACGGGATCTGGGCCAGCACGGCCGCGATCGGAATCAGGTGAAACGGCCACAGCAGGATCACGTGCTGCGCGGCGCGGCCTGCCCCGGCGGTCAGAACCATGGGGGCCCACGTGGCTGCGCAGGCGATCAATCCGAACAGAACGGGCGCGCGCGCCGGTGAGTTCCACAGCCGCTTCCAAAAAACAAATAGCGATAGCACCGCCGCGATCGCCGCTGCCGGCATCGCGTTGCGATGTGGATGGCCGGTCCAGCGGCTGGCGGCGAGTGAAAGCGACTGGTACCAATGATTCGGCTGGCCGGGCAGCGGCCCGGGTTCGACGGCCGTCAGGAATCCGAACATCACCGAGCCGTCCACCGTGCCCCGCACCAGACCGGTCTTGGCCATTACCGATGTTTGTTCCAGGTGAGCGTTCGAGCGCAGAGTCTCGAGTGGCCGATCAATGTTATAGATCACCAGCGGCAGCGCGCCCGCAAGCATCGCTCCTCCGGCCACTAAGAGGTTTGCGGGACGGAGATGTTTCCGCACCTCGCGCGGGAACACGGCCAGGGCCGCGGCCACCAGTCCGAACAGCACCCACGCAAACACGGCTTTGTCCCACAACCCGAGTCCCAGAAAGCAAAATGCGTAGGCCAAATCTCCCTTGGAGCCGGTCTGGTGAAATCGCACCAGCAGAACCAGCGCCGCCAGCTTGAACACGAATTGAAGAGTGACAGGCCCGTAGTCAGCGGTGTTTAGAAGCAGATAACTGGTGTCGGTGGCCAGCAGCATGGTTCCAATCCAGGCGGCGCGGCGGCTGAGCGTGCGATCCAGCAATTCGAAAAACAGCCACAGCGTACCCGCGGCCAAAACCAGCATGGGAAGCCGCAGGATGATGGGACGGGGGGCTGCGAACAAAAACACACCGTTGTAGAACCACGCCTTGAGCGCGCCCAGATAGCTGATTAGCATGATGGGCAGCTCGACATCCGCGAATTTCCACGAATACCAGGGGCTGCCGTGATCGTAGATGCCGTTGGTAATGATCGCCTCATCGGCTTCAATGCCCAACCGCGGAACGAACAGCATGCCGATGGCGACAAATGCCAGCGCCACGCCGATCAGGACGTAAACAGTCCAACGGCTCATCTTCGTTATAGTACCCGTTAGGGCAGCACCTAAGGCACGACGGGAGCTGGGGCCGCTGGCTGGGCGCGATGCTCCCGGTACGCGGCGCGAGTGCGCTGGATTTGCTGGACGTGCTCCTCCACGTGCTCGGCGTTGCCTTTGACCAGATCGAGCAGCGTCAGGCGGCCGGTTTCCGTGTGGTTGCCGGCGCGCGCGAACGCGTCCTCGGGAAGAGTTTTGAGAAGCTCGTGGTTCTCGGCCCGCAGCTTGCGGAAGGTTTCGAGTGCCTGTGAAATCTTGCGCCGCTGGTAATCCAGCCGGTCGGCCCACAGATTTCCATCGAAGCCTTGCAGCGTGGGATTATCCTCGGCTGCCATCTGGCGGATACGCATCACGCCGACGGCTTCCGAATCGGCCAGGTGGCACACAATCTGCCGCACGCTCCATTTATCGGGGCCTGGTTTAAAGTCGAGTTCCGAGCCGGCCGCGCCCGTGGCGGCCATCGCCAACAGCTCGCCTCCGCGCCGAAAGCGTTCCAGGATATCTGCAACGTCACTCATGGGATCAATAATAGTCGGCGCAGCTCATGTAATAGCCGCACTGCTCGCATAGTAGTTTGCATTTACGTTCCGTCAGACGGCGGCTGCACACCGGGCAGTACAGCATGGGTTCGTCTTGAGAACCGTCTTTCATTCTTTCAGGTGTCAGAGATCCCGGAGTGAGTTCCACCGCGAAACCATTATAATGGGGGCCGAGCAGCCGGCAATGGGGCGCTCATGGCCCAATGTTTTTGACTGGACTCTTGGGAGATGTTCGGCTGGCTTTTCGGCAAGTCCGAAAACACCTGGGTTACTCGCTCACCTGCGTGGCTGTGCTCGCATTCGGGCTCGCGGCCACCACCGCGGTCTTCGCCGTTCTGAACGCGACGATTCTAAAACCGTTGCCCTATCCTGAACCGGATCGGCTGGTGGCGGTGCATAATCGTTTCCCCCAGTTGCCGCGGATGGGCATGTCGCCGCTGGATTACGTCGAGCTGCGGGATCATCGCGAGCTGTTTTCCGATGCCGGCGCTTACTACTTTCTCGACCCGACGCGCACGGGAATCGAGCGGCCGGTGAAGGTCAACGCGATTGCAGTCACCTCCAGTCTGTTCGACACGCTAGGCGTCCAGCCATTACTAGGGCGAACGTTTACAGCCGATGAAGAGCGCCCGCAGGGTCCCCGCGCCGTCATTCTCAGCGAAGGCTATTGGCGCGATCACTTTGCATCTGACCCGGATATCCTCACGCGCACTCTGCAACTCGATGGCGAGCTTTATCAAATCGCCGGCGTCATGCCCCAGTCCTTCGCGTTCCCCAACGATGTCACGCAAATGTGGGTGCCCATCGCCTTCGGGCAGAGCCAGTTGACTTACGGCCAGGTATTTCTGCGCACGGTTGCGCGGTTGGCCTCAGGCATCACCTTGGATCAAGCTTCGGCGCGCATGGAGCAGCTCAGCGAGCAATCCTCGCGCGATCATCCGGATGCCCGCCGGTCGACCGGCGCGGGATGGAGTATGTTTGTATCGCCGATGGCGCGCGACGACGACGGGTCATTGCGCCGGTGGGTAGTCGTACTGGCCGCCGCCGTAATGTGCCTGCTGCTCATCGTGTGCTCGAATGTGGCGGGACTCCTGCTGGTGCGATCTTCGGAACGGCAATTTGAACTTTCGGTGAGAGTCGCTCTGGGAGCCAGCCGGATACGAGTGGTCCGGCAGCTTCTGACGGAAGTTCTGCTGCTTTCTATCGGCGGCGGCGCACTGGGGCTGTTGCTGGCGCGGGCGGGGGTCTCGCTTTTGTCCGAATATGGACCGGCCGGCAAGTTGCAAATCGAGGCTCCCGTATTTTGGTTCGGCGCGGCGATGTCCCTGGTGACTGGTTTGGTCTGCGGCCTGTATCCGGCGTGGTCGGCGAGCAGGATACCGGCGGCGGATTCGTTGAAAGCGGGTGGGCATCAGAGGACCGCTAAGCGAGTATGGCAGCGCGGTTTGATTGTGGCTCAAGTAGGTCTCGCCACGATGCTGCTGATTTGCGGAGGACTTTTGGTGCAAAGTCTCATCCGGCTCTTGAACGTGCCCCTGGGATTCGATCCCACGAATGTCCTGAGCATGGAGGTCACGCTGCCGAATTCCCGCTACACGACGTCCGAAGCGCGGGGACGATTCCTGAGCGCCCTCTTGGAGGAAGCCGTGCGCATTCCGGGCGTCGAAAGCGTGTCGGGCTGTTCGCTTCTGCCGTTCGGTTATGGCGAGAACGTCAATACTTTTGAGATCGCAGGCCGGCCGAAACCGCCCGTCCCGGCCTTCGCTCTCATCAATAACGTGCTGCCCGGGTATTTCGAGACTCTGCGCATTCCACTAGTGCGAGGCAGATACTTCGCGGCGCAGGATCGGCCTGGATCGGAGCCTGTCGTGCTGATCGACGATACGTTCGCCCAGCGGTTTTTCGCGGGCCTCAATCCTATCGGGCAGCAGCTAAGAATGCCGTGGGGCACGTTCACGATTGCCGGCATCGTCGGCGGGGCTAAGAGCAGCGCGCTCGACTTGGAGAACCGCCCGACGATCTACTTCAGCGCGCAACAGAAGCCCACTCCCGGCACGACACTGGTGATCCGCAGCCAGCTTCCGGCGAACACGATCACGGAAAGCGTCGAACGCATTGTGGCGCGAATCGATCCCGACGTGCCGGTCTACAACGTGATTTCGCTGCGGACATTCATCGACCGCTCCGTCAAGACGAGACGCTTTGTCGTGTCGCTCCTGAGCGTCTTCGCTGGCGCGGGAATCGCACTTGCGGCCCTGGGTCTGTTCGGCCTTCTTTCGTATATGGTGACGCTGCGACGGAGGGAGATTGGGATCAGAATTGCTGTCGGTGCGAGCGGCCAAGCGATTGCGTTGCTCGTCTGCCGCGGCGGAATGCCTTTGGTCGCGGTGGGCATTGTGCTCGGCGCGGCAGCAGCCGGCGGCGTGCAGCGTCTGATCGAAAGTCAGTTGTACGGTACTCAGTTCGAGGATGTTCGGACGTGGGTGGCGGTGCTGGGAATCGTGACTGCTACGGGTCTCCTGGCGTGCGCGGGACCTGCATGGCGAGCGGCCCGCACCAACCCGGTGAAAGCTCTGCGCGCCGATTAAGGGTAGACGCAGCGAAATTACTATAATGAAGGCCGAGTAGCCCCATGCAGCGAAGATTTTATTTGATCGCCACCGCGCTCTTCGTAACCACTTGCAGTGCCCAGACCCGCCGTCCGGATCCTCCCTTGCGCCAGCCGGTTCGCGGGACGCATGGAGCCGTGGCCGCCGGCAGCGACTGGGCCACCAATGCCGGCATGCGTCTTTATGACCAGGGCGGTACGGCCGTCGATGCGGGCATCGCCGCGATGTTCGCGGCGTCGGTGAGCGAGCTGTCGCATTTCGGCATGGGCGGCGAGGCGCCCATCCTGATCCGCACCAAGGCGGGCAAGGTCTATTCGATCGCCGGTGTCGGCACCATGCCCAAGCTGGCGTCGGCCGATCTGTTCCGGAAACGCCAGGTGCAGCCCGGGGATATTACGTTTCGCGAGAGCGGTGAGACGCATCTGAGGGGCATCATTCCCGATGCCGGCCTGATGCCGGCCCTGGTTCCGGGGATGGTGGACGCGGGCCTGGTTGCTTTGCGCGAGTTCGGAACCAAGTCGTTTGCGGAGATCATCGCCCCGGCCCTCGACCTGGCCGATGGTTACGCCGTGGATGAGATGCGTGCGCGCAGTCTCGCGGGCGCCGTTCCGTTCTTCGAGCTGTGGCCGAGTTCCAAGGCGCATTTCATGCCCAATGGCCGCACTCCCGCGGTGGGCGAAATCTTCCGGCAGCCGGATCTGGCGCGTACGCTGCGAGCCATGGTTGCGGCGGAAAAGAAGGCGCTGGCCAGCGGCTCAAGCCGCCAGGGAGCCATCGACGCCGTGCGGGATTATTTCTATCGCGGCGAAGTGGCCCGCAAGATCGACGCCTTCAGCAAGGCTAACGGCGGGCTGCTGCGTTACGAGGACATGGCCGCGTTCAAGCTGACGCCGGAAGAGCCCGTATCCACGACCTTCCACGGATACATCGTCTATAAGCCCGGCTTCTGGAGCCAGGGCCCCGCCATGCTCGAGGCCTTGAACATCATGGAGGGATTCGACGGCAAGCCGCCCCTGAATTCGGCCGACTACCTGCACCGCCAGGTGGAGGCGATGAAGCTGGCGTATGCGGATCGCGACACGTATTACGCCGATCCCAAGTTCAGCAAGCTGAATGTGCAGCAACTGCTGACCAAGGAATATGCCGCGGAACGGCGCAAGCTGATCGGCTCCAGGGCCTCGATGGAGTTTCGCCCCGGCGCGATCGATGGCAAGACCGGGCGGCATCCGGCGTTGTCTGAAATGGCATCTTACAAAATTGACGACGTTCTGATGGCGCACGATACCACTTGTGTCGACACCATGGACAGCGAAGGGATCGTCTTCTCCGCCACGCCCTCGGGTGCCTGGGCGCCCGCCGTGATCGCGGGCGATACCGGCATCCCGCTCACCCAGCGCGCCCAGAGCTTCGTGCTGATTCCCGGGCATCCCAATGAGCTGGCCGGAGGTAAGCGCCCGCGCGTGACGCTGAGCCCAACGCTGGTCATGCAGGCGGACGGCAAGCCGTTCCTGGCGCTTTCGACGCCCGGTGCGGACAACCAGGAGCAGTCGCTCATCCAGTTAATGATGAACGTGATGGAATACGGCATGAACGCGCAAAACGCCATCGAAAATCCGCGCTATCAGACCCGTCATCTGGTGGCAAGCCTCGACGAGCACGCCTGGAGCATCGGCGACCTGATGCTCGACGAGCGCATCCCACAGTCGGTCGCGGCGGACCTCGCGGCGCGTGGTCATAAGGTCCAGATCATGTCCCGCTATAACAACGGTGCGGCTCCAGTAATGATCCGGCTGATGCCGGGCGGGATTATTGAGGCCGGCGCCGATCCCTACTACAATCGCTCCGCACGCGCGCGGTGACACTCCCGCTTTTTGAGAGCCCGTCGTCCTTCGACCGCGCGACGTTATCGAAACGTCTGCGATCCCTGGCCGGCGACCACGTCTGGATCGGAACAAGTTCCTGGAAGTATCCCGGCTGGCTGGACCAGGTCTACACCCGCGAGCGCTACCAGACCCGCGGCAAGTTCTCGCAAAAGCGTTTCGAGGCCGAGTGCCTGGCGGAGTTTGCCGAGACCTTCCCCATCGTGTGCGGCGATTTCTCGTTTTATCAATTCCCGTCCCCGGAATACTGGAAAAAGCTTTTCGGCGCTGCGCCGCCTGGGTTGCAGTTCGTGCTCAAAGTACCGGAGGAGGTGACGGTGGCGGTGTTTCCCAAACACGCCCGCTATGGTCCCCGCGCCGGAATGGTCAACGAATCGTATTTGAATGCCGACGCACTGGCGGCATTGTTTTTGGAGCCGCTCGAGCCCTATCGCGCCCGCATCCCGGCGCTGATCTTCGAGTTTGGTGCGCGAGGCGCCGGCCCGCGCGAGTTCACCGCGCATCTCGATCCGTTCCTGGGCGCTCTTCCAGCAACATTCCGCTACGCCGTCGAGGTGCGCAATCGCGAGTATTTACAGCCGCGCTATTTCGAGATCCTTCGCCAGCACCGCGCGGCGCACGTGCTGAACGCCTGGACCAAAATGCCGGGGCTCTCCGAGCAGATGGCGATAACGGACGCTTTTCCAGCGGAATTCACGGTGGTCCGCGCGCTACTGCGGCAAGGCTGTGCGTATGAAGACGCCGTGCGGCAGTTCGCGCCGTATGACAAGATTCGCGACGAGAATCCCGAAGCGCGTGACGCTTTGCGGGCCCTGATCCGCCGCATGCGCGAGGAGCGTCGCGCCGCCTACATCTTCGTCAACAACCGCCTGGAAGGCAACGCCCCGGAGACCATCCGCGCAGTAGTTGAAGAATGAAACTTCCGATCGACGTACTGCTGCCGCGAATCCCCGCTTCCGGGAATCTGGTTATCGAGGCGCCTCCGGGAGCAGGGAAGACCACGCGTGTTCCTCCGGCGCTACTGGCGCAAGGCCGTGGCGACGTGCTGGTTCTGGAACCGCGAAGATTAGCCGCCCGCCTGGCTGCCCGCCGTGTCGCCGGCGAACTCGGTGAGCGCATCGGCGAAACCGTCGGTTACCAGGTTCGCTTCGAGGATGTCAGCGGGCCTCGCACCCGCTTACGATTTCTGACTGAAGGTGTGCTGACGCGGCGGCTGCTGTCTGACCCCACACTGGCCGGCGTCGATACGGTGATCCTGGACGAATTCCACGAGCGGCATCTGGATACCGACCTGGCGCTGGCGCTGCTTCAACGGCTCCGAAATATCAGGGTAGTTGTCATGTCAGCGACACTTGACGCGGCTCCGGTCGCGAAGTACCTCGGCAGCTGTCCGATCCTGCGATCGGAAGGTAAGCTATACGACCTGACGATCGAGTACACTCCGCACTCGCCTGCGGCGCTCGAAGTGCAAGTAGCCGCTGCTCTCGAACGGCTGGTGGCTCGCGGAGTCACGGGCGACGTACTGGTGTTTCTGCCAGGCGCCGCTGAGATCCGTCGCGCGTCGCGCGCGGTGGAATCGCTGGCATCGCGATGGGGAATGCTCGTCCTTCCTCTTCATGGCGATCTTTCGCCCGCCGAGCAGGACCGTGCTGTTGCGCCCGCGGACCGGCCGAAAATCATCCTGTCCACCAATGTCGCCGAGAGTTCGGTGACCATCGAGGGCGTCACGGCGGTGATCGACAGCGGGCTCGCGCGCGTCGCCGCGGATTCGCCGTGGACGGGACTGCCTTCGGTCGAAGTGCGCCGCATCAGCCAGGCGTCGTCTACGCAGCGTGCCGGGCGCGCCGGACGCACAGCACCGGGCCGCGTGATCCGCCTGTACTCGGCCGAGGACTTTCATCGCCGTCCCGCCGCGGACGTTCCCGAAATCCTGCGCCGCGAGCTTTCTCAAGTAGTCCTGCAACTCCGCGCGATGGGGATCGGCGAACTGCATTGGCTCGATACCCCGCCGGAGGCAGCGTTCGCCGCGGCCAACGTACTGCTCGACCGCTTAGATGCAACGCCGGAAATGGCGGAGCTGCCTTTGCCGCCACGGCTCGCCAAGCTGGTGCTCGAAGCCAAACGCCGCGGCGTTCCTGAAAAGGGCTGCGCCGTTGCGGCGGTTCTCAGCGCGGGTGAACGCGGGAAGCCGGATCTTCTCGCGCTAGTCGAATCCGACTGGCAACCCCCAACACGTCGCGTCTTTGAACAGCTCCGCAAGAAGATCCCGGGACGAGATACGCAAGGGGACGCGGCAATTCTCCAAAGCATTCTCGCGGCGTTTCCCGATCGTGTCGCGCGCCATCGCCGCACCCGATCCAATGATGGTGAATTACTGCTCTCTTCCGGCGGCTCGGCTCGTTTTCCCAACTGCCCCTGGGAATTCCTTGTCGCTGTTGACATCGAGGAACGGCGCGAGCACGGCGTGCCGCTGGTTCGCCTGGCAGCGCCCATCGAGCCGGAATGGCTGCTGGAGCGCGCCGCCGAGCGTGTCTCGCTGGAGTGGCACCGCACAGCCGAGCGTGTCGAGCAGGTCACCGCGCTGGTCTACGATCAACTGGTCATCGAAGAGACCCGCGCACCTGCCGCGCCCAGTGAAGACGCCTCGCGCTTACTCATACAGAAAGCGCTCGAAGCGGGTATCGGCCGCTTCGCGGATCAGGATGCCGTCGGCCAAATGCGTTCGCGGGCAGCGTTCGGGGGGATCACGATAAATCTGGAGACGGCGTTGATAGCGCTGTGTGAAGGGCGGACGAGTTTCAAACAACTCGAGGCCGCCGACTTGTTGGGAACGATTCGCGCGCCCCGTGCGGTTCCGGAGCGTATCAAACTGCCCGGAGGCCGTGAGGTCAAGGTTCACTACGAACCCGGCAAGCCGCCCTGGATCGAATCGCGCCTGCAGGACTTCTTCGGAATGCGCGAGACGCCTCAAATCGGCGGCCAGCCCGTGGTGGTGCATCTTCTCGCTCCCAATCGTCGCCCCGTGCAGGTGACGTCCGACCTGGCGGGGTTCTGGGAGCGGCTGTATCCGCAGGTGCGCAAGGAACTCGCGCGACGGTATCCGAAGCACAAGTGGCCGGAGAAGCCGGTTTAAACTACGGCGCACGTCCACTGGCCGGCGTCGTCTCGAAAGCCGGATAGAATCCGCACGCGCGCGACACGCTCGAAGTCCGCGCGCATTGCCCCCATGACGTCTTCATTGATGTTGGCGATCACCACATCGAACGCGCCCGACCGCACCGCGTCCACGCTTCCAACAAAGAAAGACTCCGGGCCCCTCGCGTCGTGATCGATGTCGCAAGAGATCACACGTCCGGCGCCCAGTAGCCTGGCGGCGAGAGACAAGATACCCGACCCGCTGCCGACGTCGAGCACCGAGTCGCCCGGACGGATCAGCTTCTCCATCGCTTCCAGACACAATTGCGTACAGCGGTGGTAGCCGGTGCCGCATTGAGCGCCGGGATTGATGACCAGGCGCAGACGGCCAGGCGGCGTCGGTTCGGTGCGCCACGGCGCCGCGACGAAGAACTTCTCGCCCACCAGCAGTGGCGGAAAGGATTCCTGGGTCCGCGCGACCCAGTCCACTTCTGGAATCGCCTTCGGCTCACCGAACCGCGAAGCAGCCTCTACATCTTCGAAAAACGCGTCGATGAAACCGTCACCTTCGGTGACGCCAAGCGTTCCGGCCTCCCACAGCCGCAATGCGACCAGGTCGTCATAGTCTTCCAACCGCACGAACACCATCAGCCTTGCACCCGTTTTTCATGACCCGACCAAAAGCGCTCGCGCAGCTCGCTCTTGCGGATCTTGCCTGTTCCAGTTTTAGGAAGAGGACTGTCTGAAAACTCCACGATGCGCGGC
>Ga0310810_10000546_pt1 | contig 38088 bp, 32 predicted proteins | sample NCmetagenome_FD_207641 | JGI IMG/M metagenome (GOLD analysis project Ga0310810, IMG submission 207641) | Soil microbial communities from experimental microcosm in Duke University, North Carolina, United States - NC | ecosystem: Engineered > Artificial ecosystem > Soil microcosm > Unclassified ...
TGGAGTTGTCAGTCCACGCGAGATTGATCTGGCTCGCAGAGATCGGCGTTGCTGAGAGTCCCGACGGCGCCGACGGCGCCGGGGTCGTGCCGCCGAACCACACGCCGAGATTCAATCGACCTCCCGTCACGGTGACGCCTGACATCGATGAGGTCGGTGTCGACGAGGCTGATTGCAGAATCGCGGCGCGGGTCTGTTGTGCAGTGACGCCTGGATTGAGGGCGCTGTACAACGCCGCCGCGCCCGTCACATGCGGCGTGGCCATCGACGTGCCACTGAACGACGCATACGTGCCGCTTGGCGTGGTGGACCAGATTCCGCTCCCAGGCGCACCCAGATCCACAGTGGTGGCGCCGTAGTTGGAGTAGGTCGCACGGGCGCCGCTACTGGTGAGCGCCGCCACCGAGATTACCGCTTCGTAGCTCGCGGCTGATTCGGTCGACGTGCCGACGAGCGTGGTGTAGTTCGTCGGATACCGGGGCGTGACATCGTTGTTCTGCCCGACTCCCTGGCTGTTTCCGTTGCCCGCGGCGGCGACGAACAAGATGCCCGCCTTCGCTGCCCTGAGGATCGCGTCGTGAAGTGCCTGCGAGTATCCGCCACCGCCCCACGAGGCATTGGCCGCAACGATGTTCAGGCCGTGACGCTGCTTGAGATCGACCAGATAGTCGAGCGCTTGCACGGCCGCGGACGTTGAGCCTCCCTGTGGGCCAAGGAATTTCAGGGGAATGATCGTCACGTCCCAGTTGACGCCGACCACACCCGCCGCGTTGCCGCCAACGGCGCCAATGGTGCCGGACACATGCGTGCCGTGGCTGTCGACGGTCGTGTTGCCCGGTCCGCCGTCGTAGACCGAGTTGTTGTTCTGGAAGAAGTCCCACCCGTGCACGTCGTCAACGTATCCGTTCCCGTCGTTGTCGAAGCCATCGACCGGATCGAACGGATTCGTCCAGACGTTGGACGCGAGATCGGGATGATTGAAATCGACGCCTTCGTCGATGACGGCGACGTAGACGTTCGGATTGCCCGTGGCGCCGGCGGCCCACGCTTCACCGGCCTGACTGCCAAACTGGTTCGCGGGAGTCGTGCCGTCACCGTACAGACCCCACATCGATCCCTGGGTGTAATAGGGATCGTTCGAGTCGGCGTCGTGCGTATAGATCCAGTTGGGCTCGGCGATGCGGACGAGCGGATTACTGCGCAGCGCCAGGATGGCGGCGTTGAGATCGCTTCCCGCTGCAATGCGAACGCGTTCGAGCTGGCCCTCACCGGCCGATCTGAGACGATCGGAGGCGATCGCTCTCACCGATCGGCGAAGCGTGTCCTTCGATCCGTCAGTCGCCCACGGCTGGAACTCGACGAGAATCTCGTTTGCCGCGACACGCAACGGAGACGGCGCTGCATTCTGGGTTCGAGCGGTGTCGCCCAATCCCAGGATTCCGGCGATGACGAGCATGAGGAAGACGGAACGCGTGCTCTTCGACATAGATGTTCTCTTCCCATTTCATTCGAATGGGTGATCGATCACAGTTGTTATGTGTAGGCGAAATCGCGCGGACTTCGAGCATTTCTCGTGCCGCGTGCTGTCCTGGCGCACACGGTAATTGATATAACGACGGGCTCACGATCCCTGAACAGGTTGGAGTTGGAAACTGCGTGTCGCTGAAGATCCTTCAGCCGCCGCTCTCGAGCGACGTCGATTACATTCGTGAGCGGATAATCACAGTCGTGTTGCAGAGGTAGGGTGACAACTGGAGGCGTCGTTCTGAGCCGCCTCCATCGCCGTCCATTCCCGCTTCTGTTGGCATCGTCTTTCGGCTGTGCACGTTAGACCGACGGATCTCGCGACGTCGATCCGGTCGTGCGCTTGCTCTCACGTCGGCCGTCCGGGCGGAAAGCCCCGCCCGGATCTTCGCGCGCAGAGGAGCCATGTGGCAGGTCACCGCGCACCGATTCACGTCTCGAAGCGTCCGCACGTTCCCGCGTTCACGCGTGAGTGCGCCTGCCAGATGCGGACAGGAGGCAGCTCATGATTCGCATCGTCATCGCGGTCTTGGTGGTTCTCGGGCTCAGTGTGGCAACCGTGTCCGCGCAAAGCACTCCGCCGAAGGCTTCAGCGTCGGCGGCGGCACCTATCAACCTGAACACGGCGAGCGTGTCGCAGCTCGAGACGTTGCCAGGTATCGGCAAGGCCACTGCGGAACGCATTCTCGAGTACCGCCAGAAGAACGGATCGTTCAAGAAGGTCGAGGACCTGATGAACGTGCGCGGCGTGGGGGAGAAGAGCTTCCTGAAGCTGAAGCCGCTCGTTACGGTGGCCACGCCGAAGGGCGAGTCAGCGGGCCAGTAGGCACGGCGTGCGGCAATGGTCGCGGGCGCTCCCCCCAGCGCCCGCGGCCACCCGTCTGGGGCAATGCGGGATACACGCTCCTCGAAGTCCTCTTTGCTGCATCGCTGATCTGCATTCTTGCCGGCATCAGTGTGTCGAGCGTTGCCGCGTCAGTGGATCGATCACGCGGCGCAGGAGCGGCGCACTATCTGGCAACACGTGCTGCACTCGCGCGGGCGCGTGCGGTTGACCGATCGACCACGGTCGCCCTGTATTTCGAGCAGGACTTGCAGGGCATCAAATTCTCCATGGTGCAAGACGGGAACGGCGACGGGGTGCGGACCGCGGACATCACGCAGCAGATCGATCGCGTAATTGAAGCGCCAGTTCATTTGTCCGATTTGTTTCCTGGGACCGCCATCGGACTGGCTTCAGGCACCCCTGCAACAGCTGCCGTCGCGCTGGGCGGCACGATGATCCTGTCCTTCAGTCCCAATGGCACCGCCACTTCAGGAAGTGTGTACGTCGTCGGGCGCGATTCCACCCAGTGGGCTGTGCGTGTGCTCGGCGTCACGGCTCGGGCCAGGGTGTTGCGCTATGAACGAACCACAGGTGCGTGGGTCAATGCAGACTGAGCGCCGGCGGGGGAGTCGCTGGACACCTGCCGCAACTGACCCGCTCTCGCGCGTGCGACTGCGCCTGGGCCGGGAACTCTCCGTGATTGATGTGTCCACGAGTGGCGCACTTGTCCATGGAACGACGAGATTGCTGCCGGGAACCCACGTTGACGTGCACGTCACGGCGTCTCAGGGCCGGGTGTTGATCCGGGCACGAGTGGTTCGGTGCGCCGTCTGGGACGTCACCGCGGAGATCGTTCAGTACAGGGGGGCGCTGGCGTTCACGGCGCCGATCGAGCTACAGCCGACCGACGTATCCACGATGCCGGTACTCACAGATCCGCAAGCTGTCGAGACGCTTCTGCCGCTTCCGGAGCTGGCGTAGCCCGGTTGCCGTTCAGTTCCGCGTTCAGCTTCGCGAAATCGAGCTCATTCTCCCAACGCGCCACGACGATCGCTGCGACGCCGTTGCCGATGAAGTTCGTCAGCGAGCGCGACTCGGACATGAAGCGATCGATCCCCAGGATCAACGCCAGGCCTGCGACGGGAATTGACGGGACAACAGCCAGCGTGGCGGCGAGCGTGATGAATCCGGCACCGGTGACGCCTGACGCCCCCTTCGACGTCAGCATCGCCACACCGAGCAGCGTCAGCTCCTGCCGCAGCGTCAGATCGATATTGAGCGCCTGCGCCACGAAAATCGCAGCCATCGTCAGGTAAATGTTCGTGCCATCCAGATTGAACGAGTAACCCGACGGCACGACGAGTCCGACCACCGATCGCGAGCACCCGAGTCTCTCGAGCTTCTGCATCAGCGGCACGAGCGCCGACTCCGATGACGAGGTCCCCAGCACCGTCAGCAATTCCTCTTTGATGTAGATGATGAAGCGGATGATGCTGAAGCCAGTGAAGGCCGCGATGCTGCCAAGGACGACCAGGATGAAGAGGAGGCACGTGAGATAGAAGCTGCCCATCAGGGCGGCGAGCGGTCGCAGCGCATCGATCCCGTAGCGGCCGATGGTGAACGCCATCGCGCCGCCAGCGCCGATGGGCGCGAGCTTCATCAACGCGTTCATCATGGCGAAAAAGATGTGCGAGCACGCCTCGATGAACTGATGCACCGTCTTGCCGCGCTCGCCCATGTGCGTCATCGCGTACCCAAAAAGGATCGCGACGAACAACACCTGGAGCAGGTTGCCCGTGCCGGCGAACGCATCGAAGAACGTGACTGGAATGATGCTGAGGACGAAATCGGTGGCCGTCTGGGCATGCGCCCGCTTCGCATAGTCGGCGACGGCGTTCGCATCCAGCGTCGCCGGATCGATGTTGAATCCGCTGCCCGGCTGGGCAACGTTGATGACAACGAGACCGATCACCAGGGCGATGCTCGAGACGACCTCGAAGTAGATCAGCGCCTTTGCGCCCACCCGGCCGACCTTCTTCATGTTGCCTGCGCCGGCGATCCCAAGCACGACCGTGCAGAAGATGATCGGGCTGATCAGCATCTTCACGAGCGCGATGAACCCGTCGCCGAGCGGCTTCAGTTTCACCGCCGCGTCGGGGTCGAGATAGCCGAACACGCCCCCCGCGAGGATGGCGAGCAATACCCAGAAATAGAGATGGCCGGTCAGGCTTTTCATTCGAGTCCGCAAGTGTATCGCACAGGGGTATGCGCTTCTCGACCCCTGAAACCGCGTCTTGCGGGCCGAGGGCACAGCCTACCCGTGCTGCTGTGTCTACTACGGCTGGTCCACGCGAAAACGTTGCATGTGCAGTGATTGGTCAGGACAGGCAACGATGGCATCGCCTTTGGTATGCCCTTTACGGAGGTCCTTGTGAGCGAGACCTATGCCGTGGTGCAGGGAAACAGTGACGACGGTGCTACGCGTCCGGAAGGGAGCGTCGCGAGTCTGCGGCAAGTGCTCGAGGCGCTCGGGACGGCGCTTGCCAGCAACACCGCCAACGACGATCTCGGTGCGACCTTCGAGCAGCACGTGAGACAGGCACTGCGGCTCCGAGCCGTGCGCTTGCGCGAAGTGCGGGCTCGATATCAGGCGAGGCTGGTGACTCCGACCCGGACCTCCGACTCGATCGTCCTTGGGGTGCCCACGACCGATCCGCGCATTCAAGCAGTCTTCGAGGCATCGTGTCAGCCGGATCGGCCTCTCGCGCAACCCGACTACGACATGCTGGTTGCGCTCGCCCATGTTGGCGGCCTCGTACTCGAGATCGGCCGCGGACGGACGCTGGGAACCAGTGCAGCGCTCGGTGCTGGTCCTCTGATCGGATCGACCGGCGTGATGAAGGCCTTGCGCGCACAGATCGAGCGCGTCGCGGCCACGGATTTCACGGTGTTGATTGAAGGCGAGAGTGGGACCGGCAAGGAGCTCGTCGCAAGGCAACTTCACGATCTGGGTCGCCGCCGACGAGGGCCATTCGTCGCGGTCAACTGCGCGGCCGTTGTGGAAACGCTCCTCGAGGCGGAACTCTTCGGGATCGAGGAGCGCACGGCCACAGGCGTCCGCGGGCGGCGTGGGAAGTTCGAGCACGCCGACGGCGGAACGATGTTCCTGGACGAAGTCTCAGACCTCTCCCTGTCCGCTCAGGCGAAGTTCCTGAGAGTCCTGCAGGACCTCGCCGTCGAACGCGTCGGAGGCCACGGCACCAAACGCATCGACACGCGTATCGTCGCCGCCACGAACCGGCCGCTGGCGGATCTGGTCGCCCGAGGCCTTTTCAGGGCCGACTTGTACTACCGGCTCAGTGGAGTCGAGATTCATGTTCCGCCACTGAGAGACCGCAGTGAAGATGTGCCGGAGCTCGTGCGGTACTTCCTGAGCCGGCATCGCAGCCGCGAACTGACGCTCTCGACCGAGGCCGAGCAAGCGCTCCGCATCTATCCGTGGCCGGGGAACGTGCGCGAGTTGGAGCGGCTCGTCGAACGCGCGCTCGCGCTGATGGAATCCGACAGAATCGAGCTCGATGATCTCCCAGCGCGCATCCGGGGTGAGTTCGCCGAGGTGCTTGGTCCGTCAATCGCTCGCGACGACAGCATGCGCGCCTGGGCCTGCCACTACGCACGCCTCGTCTTCGAGAAGTGCGGGCGCAACAAACGTCGCGCGTGTAAGCGGCTCAATATCAGCTACCACACGCTCGAGGCCTACCTGCGAGTCGCCGGCAAGATGGGACGGGGTCATGGAAAGCGGCTCCCACGCTGGGTTCGCACCATGAGCACTCCGCAAGCCGAGTCGTAACGAGGCTGCGGTGCGCGATCTCTGGTATCTTGTCCGCTTCTTTCACGTCGTGCCCCCAGTCCCGGCGATGATGAAAGGGACGTTTGCGATTCTGACGCTCGCGTCGGCTATTGCCATCGTGGTGGACGCCGCCTCAGCCGCCGGGGCGCTCGTACCAGTGCTCCTGCTTCAGGCATTCGCTGCCTCGTCTGGTTTTACGCTCCCAGCCCGGCGCGGGCACTACGACTTGCTGTTCTCGCGAGGGAACAGTCGAACGTCGATCGCGCTCGTGCATTGGGCGTCTTCCATCGCAACCGGCATCAACAGTTGGCTCGTCCTTGCAGTTTTGGAGATCGTCGTCAGCGCGGGAGCTCGCTCGACACTTGTTGCGTCTGGATCCTGCGCCGCGGTGCTTCTGGTTTCCACAGTGCCCTGGGCCACCAGCGTGGCGCTCCCTCGCTTCTCAGGTGGTATTGGCTGGCTGCTCCTGGCGGTCACGCTGGCGACGACGTTCTCGAGCCCCGTGCTGGGAGCCTGGGACGCGACTTCGACGCGCATCGAGGATCTGGCGTGGCCCGCGTGGGCGCTCGTCGTCTATCCCTTCGCCGCCGTCGGGCACAGCCTGACACGTGCACAGTTGATGGCGGCGGTCCCTGCGATTGCTCTGGCCATTTGCGCAATGGTGATCGCCTGTAGATGGATCGCCGGGAGGGACGTACCGCTCGAGGCCGCTCAATGACGATCGCGGTGTCGGTCCGCGGTCTGGCAATGCAGTACGGCCGGCGTCTCGTCTTTCGGGAGCTCTCGTTCGACCTCGCGGCCGGGCAAGCGGCTGGTGTCGTCGGGCCCAACGGCTCTGGCAAGACGACTCTGCTGCGCGCACTCGCCGGATGTCTGACGCCCCAGGCAGGCGAAATCCGCATTAACGGTCTGACACCCCGCGACGCGATCTCGAGAACCGGTGTCGGCTACTTCGCGGGCGAGGCCACACTGCCTGGCAGCGTTCGAGCCGCGGATTGGGGGAGTCTCGGCGCTGGAGACCATGTGACGCGCGAGAGCCGGCGGTTACGAACGCTCTCGCGAGGCACGAGGCAACTTCTGGGTCTGCGAACGGTGCTCGGACGCCACCCACTCGGGTTCATCGTTCTGGACGAGCCCTGGGAGAGCCTCGACCCTGATGCCGGTCGCTGGCTTTCGACGATGCTCGAGACCAAGCGCGATCGCGGCGCTGCCGTCGTACTGTCGTCGCATCGGCTCCACGATCTCGCCGGGCTGTGCGACGTCTACGTGTTTTTACTCCCACACCACGTGACCGTGCTCCGTGCGCATGAGATCGTCTCTGTCGGCCCCGTCACAGCCGAGCATCTTGTGGGCATGTTCGACCGCCTCCGTGGCGGTGCGATGGTCCTGCGCGCAACATCCTGACATCTCTGTGTCTTGACCCTCTCGTTCAGCGGCGAGTACAGTCATAGCCGTTGGGTCCTCCCTCGTCCCGTTCTGCTCCATGACCGATACGGCCGCTGCCAGCCTTCGCACAACACCCTTACACGCACGGCATCGCGCATCGGGTGCCCGCATGGTCCCGTACGCCGGCTGGGAGATGCCGGTCGAATACTCGGGGATCACCGACGAGCACATGGCCGTGCGTACGCGCGCGGGCCTGTTCGACGTGAGCCATATGGGGGAGATCGAGATCGCCGGCAAGGGCGCGCTCGAGGCGGTCCAGCGGATTTCGAGCAACGACGCCAGCGCGTTGAAGATCGGCCAGGCGCAGTACGCAGGCCTGCTGACGCCAGACGGCACCTTCATCGACGACATGCTCGTCTACCGCATGGCGCCCAGCCACTTCATGCTCGTCGTCAACGCGGCCAATACCGCCAAGGACTACGCCTGGATCAGCGAGCAGGTGAAGCTTGCCGGAGAAGCCGCGGTCGTGGACTCGAGCAGCCGCTACGCCCTGATCGCAATCCAGGGTCCTGCGGCTCGTGACGTTCTTCAGCAGCTGACTGCTGTCAACCTCAGCGACATTCGCCGTTACTGGTTCTCCTACGGCGAAGTTGCGAATGCGCGCGTGACCATCTCGCGCACCGGCTACACCGGCGAGGATGGCTACGAGATCTTCGTCCCCCCCAATATGGCCGATCGCGTCTGGCAATCACTGATCCAGGCCGGCCAGGGCGAGGTGATCCCCTGCGGCCTCGGCGCGCGCGATACGCTGCGACTCGAAGCGGCGATGCGGCTGTACGGAAACGACATCGACGAGACGACGACGGCGCTCGAGGCGGGCCTGGCCTGGACGATCGGCTGGAAGAAGGGCGACTTCATCGGACGTGAGCGCCTCGTCGAGCAGAAGGAGCGCGGGATCGCGCGCACGCTCGTCGGCTTCGAGATGCTCGAGCGCGGGATCGCGCGTCAGGGCTACATCGTCACGAGTGGTGGGGACGCAGTCGGTAAAGTCACGAGCGGTACGCAGACGCCGTTCCTCAAGAAAGCGGTGGGCATGGCGTACGTCCCGGTCTCGCTCTCCGCGCTGGGCACACAGATCGACATCGACATCCGCGGCCGCGCCACGAAGGCGCAGGTCATTGAGCTTCCGTTCTACAAACGACAGACAAGGTGAGAGCATGGCGTATCCCACCGATCTGAAATACACCAAGGACCACGAGTGGATCCGCGTCTCGGGCGACATCGCTGAGATCGGCATCACGAATTTCGCGCAGGATCAACTCGGCGACGTCGTCTTCGTCGAGCTCCCGGAACCGGGCCGTCAGATCAAGGCGGGCGAGTCGTTCGGCTCGATCGAGTCCGTCAAGGCGGTCTCGGAGCTCTTCGCGCCGATGAGCGGGGAAGTCATCGAGGTGAACCCATCGCTCAAGGATCACCCCGAAGTGATCAACAGCAAGCCTCATGAAACCTGGATGGTGAAAGTGCGTGTGTCCGATCCGACGCAAGCCGGCTCGCTTCTCGACAGCACGCAGTACGACGCCATGACCCACGCGTAATGAGCGCACTCGACGCCAGCGACTGGTTTGCGCGCCGTCACATCGGACCGTCGCCGGACGAGCGCGACGAGATGCTGAAGGCCGTCGGCGCGCCGACCCTCGACGCGCTCATGGACGAGGCGATTCCCCCGTCGATTCGCCTCAAGAAGCCGCTCGCGCTTCCGGCTGCTGAAAGCGAGCATCAGTACCTCCATCGCCTCGGCCACCTCGCCCATCGCAACCAGGTCTTCAAGTCCTACATCGGCCTCGGCTACCACGACACCTTCACGCCGAGCGTGATCTTGCGGATGGTGTTGGAGAACCCTGGCTGGTATACGCCCTACACGCCGTATCAAGCCGAGATCGCCCAGGGTCGTCTGGAATCGCTCCTCAATTTCCAGACGATGGTGACGGATCTGACGGGCATGGAAGTGGCGAGCGCATCGCTGCTCGACGAGGCGACGGCGGCCGCTGAAGCGATGGCGCTGATGCATCGCGCGCACACGAGTCAGAAGGGGAGCGAGCCAAACGTCTGCCTCGTCAGCGACGGCTGCTACCCGCAGACGATCGACGTGCTTCGATCGAGAGCCGAGCCTCTCGGGATCGAACTCCGCATCGTGCCGCTCGACGGGATGGCATTCGATGCGTCCGTGTTCGGCGCGATCGTCCAGTATCCCGATTCCGTCGGAGAGCTGCGCGACCTGAGGCCTCTGATCGCGAACGCGCACGCGTCAGGCGCGCTCGTCTCGGTCGGGGCGGATCTGCTGTCGCTTGCGCTGATCGTTCCGCCCGGTGAGATGGGCGCGGACGTCGTCTATGGAAGCGCGCAACGATTCGGTGTACCGCTTGGATACGGTGGACCACACGCCGCGTTCTTTGCCACACGCAACAGCTTCGTCCGGCAGTTGCCCGGCCGGCTGATCGGCGTCTCAGTCGATGTGCACGGCAAGCGCGCGTATCGCATGGCGCTCGCCACGCGCGAACAGCACATCCGGCGCGAGAAGGCGACGTCGAACATCTGCACGGCGCAGGCGCTCCTCGCCAACATGGCGGCGATGTACGCCGTTTATCACGGCCCGAAAGGCATCGCGGCCATTGCGTCCCGCGTGCATATGCTTGCCAGGATCCTGGAGAGGGAACTGGCCGAGCTCGGCGTCACACAACTCAACCCGCACTACTTCGACACGCTGCTCGTGAAAGTACCGGGCGAGGCTGAGCACGTCAGGCGACGAGCGGAAGACGCGAGCATCAACTTCAACGTCCTCGACGCTGACACTATCTCGATCGCCCTCAACGAGACGCTCGACACCGCCGGACTCCGCGACATCGTCGGCGTCTTCGCCACGGCGCTCGGCAAGCGACCGGGTGTCATCGACTGCGAAGCGGCCGCCGCGTCGCTGCAGTCCGCATCGCCGGATAAATTCCCGACGGGGCTGCGGCGCTCGAGTACATTCCTGACGCACCCGGTCTTCAACACGCATCATTCCGAGACGGAGATGATGCGTTACATCCGCAGCCTCGAACGAAAAGACCTCGGGCTCGACAGCTCGATGATCCCGCTCGGGTCGTGCACGATGAAGCTGAACGCGGCGACCGAGATGCTGCCGATCACGTGGAATCCGTTCAGCAGGATGCACCCCTTCGCACCGGACGAGCAGACGGTCGGCTACGTTCACGTGTTCAGAGAGCTGGAAGCCGCGCTCTGCGAGATCACCGGGTTTGCGAGAGTCTCACTCCAACCAAATTCGGGAGCGCAGGGCGAGTTCACCGGGCTGATGGTGATTCGCGCGTATCACCACGATCGCGGGGAGCCGCAGCGCAACGTGGTGCTGATTCCGGCCTCGGCTCACGGCACGAACCCGGCCAGCGCCGCCACCGCCGGCATGCGGGTCGTCGTCATCCGCAGCAGATCGGATGGCAGCGTGGACGTCGACGATCTGCGGGCGAAGGCGACGGAGCATCGCGATCGGCTGGCCTGTCTGATGATCACGTATCCCTCGACGCACGGTGTGTTCGAAGACGACATCCGTGAGATCTGCGCGATCGTCCATGAGCACGGCGGGCAGGTTTACATGGACGGCGCCAATATGAACGCGCAGGTCGGGCTGACAAGTCCCGCCGCGATCGGCGCCGATGTCTGTCACCTGAACCTGCACAAGACGTTTGCGATCCCTCATGGTGGCGGTGGACCAGGGATGGGACCGATCGGCGTGGCACGTCACCTGGCGCCGTTTCTCCCGGGCCACCCGATCGTGCGCGTCGGCGGCGAGAAGGCCATTCATGCGGTCTCGGCGGCGCCGTGGGGAAGTGCGAGCATCCTGCTGATCTCGTACGCCTACATCCGCATGCTGGGCCCCGACGGCATGACCGATGCGACGCGGCACGCGATTCTCAACGCGAACTACATCAAGGCGCGGCTGGAGCGGCACTATCCCGTCTTGTACTCACGCGCGAACGGACGCGTCGCCCACGAGTTGATCTTCGACCTGCGTGTGTTCAAGGCGGGTGGCATCGAAGAAATGGACGTCGCCAAGCGTCTGATCGATTACGGGTTCCACGCGCCGACGGTGTCGTTTCCGGTGGCCGGCACGCTCATGGTGGAACCGACCGAGAGCGAGGACAAAGCCGAGCTCGATCGCTTCTGCGACGCCATGATCGCCATCCGCGCCGAGATCGAAGATGTGATCTCTGGCAAGGTGGACGCCCAGGACAACGTCCTCAAGAACTCGCCGCACACGGCTGCTGCCGTCACGGCCAGCGAGTGGCCGCACTCGTATACGCGCGAGAAGGCGGCCTTTCCATTGCCGTACGTGCGCGAACGGAAGTACTGGGCGCCCGTCGGACGCATCGACAACACCTACGGCGATCGGAATCTGTTCTGTTCGTGTCCACCTGTTGAGGACACAGTAGTAGGCGGTATGCGGTAGGCACAAACTTCAAAATATCCACCCCGCATACTGCATACTGCCTACTGCCTACTTTACATTTCGAGATGAGAATCCTGACTGCCGAGCAGATGCGCGAGGCCGATCGCTACACCATCGACGAGATCGGCATCCCGTCTCTGGTCCTGATGGAAAACGCCGGCCGGCAGGTCGTCGCGGCCATCGAATCCACATACGAGTCGAAGCTGGATGGACGAATTGCCGTTCTCTGCGGCCGCGGCAACAACGGTGGCGACGGCTTCGTCGTCGCGAGAACGTTGCTCCAGCACGGTATAGAAACCTCGGTCTTCGTCATTGGCGCCGTGGCGGACGTGCGCGGCGATGCACGCACCAATCTGGACATCCTCGGTCGCCTTGGTGTGACCGTCGTCGAAATCGCCGACGAGCAGAGCTGGGAGCTGCACTTCTCTGAGATCTCGCAATGCAGCCTCATCGTTGACGCGATCTTCGGGACCGGGCTCAAGTCCGCCGTGGCCGGGATGATCGAGACCGTGATCGCGGATGTGAACGCGTCGGAGATCCCGGTCGTGTCGGTCGATCTGCCAAGCGGCCTGTCCGCGGACACACCGCATCTGATCGGCGACTGTATCGATGCGTCGCTCACCGTCACGCTCGCCGCACCGAAGTTGCCGCTCGTGCTGCCGCCCGGCGAGGCCTACGCCGGCGAGGTCGTGATCGCCGACATCGGCATCCCGTACGAAGTCATCGAAGGCCTCGAAGGTGCGCACATCGAGCTGCTGACGCCCGAGCAACTGCGTAGCTCCGTAGGCCCGCGTGCCGCGGACTCGCACAAAGGGGACTTCGGCCGCCTGACGATCGTGGCCGGCTCGATTGGCAAGACCGGGGCGGCACACCTTGCGGCGATGGGAGCGTTGAGATCGGGGGCCGGTCTCGTCACCGTGGCCACGCCACGCTGCTGTCTGCCCGTGCTCGCCGCGTTGTCACCGGTGTTCATGACGATTGATCTTCCAGACGAGGCGGGAACGCTCGATGCGAGCGGCGTGGATAAGCTGCTCGAGCAGGAACACGACGTCATCGCGTGCGGGCCCGGTCTCGGTCGGACGCCGCAGGTCGCACAATTCGTGCGCGCGCTGCTCGACAAGGCCACCGTGCCGCTGGTTCTCGATGCGGATGCGCTCACCGTTCTCGCGGACGACCCCGGGCAGTTGAGCGGACGCGATGAGCGCGACCTGATCATCACGCCACATCCGGGAGAGATGGCACGCCTCGTCGGCGCATCGATCGCCGACGTGCAGGCGAATCGCGTCCAGGTCGCCACCGACTTCGCCACCACCCACCGTGTGTACGTGGTCCTGAAGGGGCATCGCACCGTGATCGCCACGCCGGAAGGGCATGCCTTCATCAATCCCACCGGAAATCCGGGTATGGCAACCGGTGGCACCGGTGACGTGCTGACCGGCATGATCGCGGCATGGCTCGCGCAGTTGCTCGACGCCGAAGCGGCGTGCCGACTCGCGGTCTTCCTTCATGGCGCAGCAGGGGATCTGGCAGAGGCGAACCAGGGCCAGGTGAGCATGATTGCCACCGACCTGCTCGACTATCTTGGCGGGGCGCTGAAGGTGCTGACCGACCCTCCTGCCCGTGCCTGAGCACGTCACCACATCAGAAGCGGACACAGCATCGGTTGCCAGCGCGCTGGCGAGCAGCCTCGTCGCTGGCGACGTGGTACTGCTATCTGGAAATCTTGGAGCAGGGAAGACCGCGTTCGTGCGCGGCCTGGCGCAGGGTCTCGGCCTCGACCCCGACGACGTCAGCAGCCCGACGTTCACGCTCGTTCACGAGTATCGCGGTGGGCGCCTGACGCTCTATCACGCCGATCTCTATCGCCTCGGGCGGGCGGCGACGGACGACCTGGGACTCGAAGAATTACATCTGGGAGTGCTCGCGATCGAATGGCCCGATCGGCTGACGCACTCGCTTCCTGGAGCGCGCCAGATCACCATCGAGATTCTCGATGGCGATCGACGACGAATTGCCTGGTAGTTGGTGGTGGGTGGTGGGTGGTTTGGTTCAACGTTCTTCCCACTAACCACCGACCACTAACCACTAACCGACTTGGCTACTCCATCCGGTAATTCGGCGCTTCCTTCGTGATCGTCACGTCATGCACGTGACTCTCGCGGACGCCGGCCGGCGTGATGCGAATCAGCTTGGCCTTGCGCTGTAGCTCAGGGATCGTGCCGCTGCCGCAATAGCCCATTCCGGCCCGCATGCCTCCCACCAATTGGTGGATGACGGCCTGCGCGCTCCCTTTGTGCGCCACGCGTCCCTCGATGCCTTCGGGGACCAGCTTGCCTGCGGCGCTGCCGCCCTCGAGATCGAACTCGTCCTGAAAGTAGCGATCGCGGCTCCCTTTCCTCATGGCGCCGATCGATCCCATTCCGCGATATTCCTTGTAGCTGCGGCCCTGGAACAGGATCAGCTCGCCCGGGCTCTCGTCGGTGCCGGCGAACAGATTGCCGAGCATCACGCTGCTCGCACCCGCCGCCAGCGCCTTCACGACGTCTCCCGAATAGCGCATGCCGCCATCGGCGATGATCGGAACGTTGCGTGCGGAGGCCGCTCGCGCGCACTCCAGGATCGCGCTGATCATCGGCACACCGATGCCGGCGACGATGCGCGTCGTGCAGATCGATCCGGCCCCGATGCCGACCTTCACGGCGTCCACGCCCGATCCAATCAGCGCTTCAGTCGCTTCCGCAGTCGCCACGTTGCCGGCCACGAGATCGGTATTGGGGAAGTCACGGCGAATGCGCGCCACCATGTCGATGACGTCCTGGTTGTGTCCATGGGCCGTATCCACGACGAGAACATCGACTCCCGCTGCGACGAGCGCGTGCGCGCGCTCGAGCGCGTCCTTCGAGGTACCGATCGCCGCACCGCAGCGCAGGCGTCCGAGGGCGTCCTTGCAGGCGTTCGGATACTTGATGCCTTTCTGGATGTCCTTGACGGTAATCAACCCTTTGAGCCGGAAGTCCTTGTCCACGACGAGCAGTTTCTCGACCTTGTGCTGATGCAGGAACGATCGCGCTTCGTCGAGCGTCGTCCCCACCGGGACGGTGAAGAGCGGCGACTTCGTCATCACCTCTTCGATCGGGCGGTGGACGTTGGTCTCGAAGCGGAGGTCGCGGTTCGTGAGAATCCCGACGAGTCGCCCTTCCTTGCTGCCGTCTTCGGTGATCGGAACACCGGAGATCCGGTAATTCTTCATCAAGTCGAGCGCTTCGTAGATGCGGTTGGAAGGGGAGAGTGTGATCGGGTTGACGATCATCCCGCTCTCCGAACGCTTGACGCGATCGACTTCTGCTGCCTGTTCGTGGATCTGAAGGTTCTTGTGGATTACGCCAAGGCCGCCGAGCTGCGCCATGGCGATGGCCAGGCCGGATTCGGTGACCGTGTCCATGGCAGCGCTCAGGATCGGCACGTTGAGCCGGATGCTGCGCGTGAGCCGCGTGGAGACGTCCACCTGTGAGGGCTTCACCGTCGAGTGCTGCGGCACGAGCAGCACGTCATCGAACGTGAGGGCCGTCGTAATCGCGATGTCCGTCTGTTCGGTGGAGGAGAATGGGGCAGTCTTCAGATCCATGGAATCCCTCTAAATGCACGAAGGGCCGACAGTCGTCGGCCCTTGTTTCCTCACGCGGCTTGCCCGTGGCACTTCTTGTATTTCTTTCCGCTCCCGCAGGGGCACGGATCGTTGCGACCGACCTTCGGCTCGTCGCGCCGGACGGTCTTGATCACATCGTCTCCACCCGTTCGAGCCGGAGTTGGCGTCTGCGCCTGCGCGGCTGCCTGGCTCGATCGTGAGGCGCCGGCGAACGCTGGCACGGGCGACGCGCCCGGGTTGTTCAGCGTCATCGTCGATGCCGCCGGGCGGCGCGGTGCTGCCGGGCGCGGCGCCCGAACCGGCACGGGAACTTCGGCCTGCTCGCCCCGCTCATCCATGGTTACGGGGCGGAGCCAGAAGAGGTACCGCACGATCTCTTCTTCGATGCGCGCCTTCATGTCCTGGAAGAGCTCGTAGCTCTCCTTCTTGTACTCGACGAGCGGATCGCGTTGACCGTAACCGCGGAGGCCGATCCCTTCCTTCAGATGATCGAGCGAGTAGAGGTGGTCCTTCCACTGCGCGTCGACGATCTGCAGCATGATGTCGCGTTCGAGGCGGCGCAGCAGCTCCGTGCCGATCGCTTCTTCCTTCCGGAGGTAGCCGGCCTTGGCGATCGCCCAGATCGTGTCGGTGATCTCTTCAGTGTCCTTCTGATCGAGCTCCAACCCTTCGAGCTCTTTCGGATCGATACCGAACACACGGTTCACTTCTCGTATGACCGCCGGTATGTCCCACTCGTCGACGTCGAGTTGTTTTCCAGCGTATCGCTCGACGATCTCCTCGAGGGCTTCCTCGGCCAACGCCGTCAGGTAGTCCTTGGTGTTGACGATCTCTTCCTCGGTGAGATGGATTGAACCGACGAGAATCTCTCGGCGCAGCGTGTAGACACTCTCACGCTGCTTGTTCATCACGTCGTCGTACTCGAGCAGATGTTTGCGGGTGCCGAAGTTCTGCGCCTCGACCTGCTTCTGCGCGCGCTCGATCGCACGCGTGACCATGCCATGCTCGATGGGTACGCCTTCTTCCATGCCGAGCCGCTGCATCAAGCCCGCGATCCGATCGGATCCGAAGATGCGCATCAGATCGTCTTCGAGTGACAGGTAGAACCGTGACGATCCGGGATCGCCCTGTCGGCCGGCGCGACCGCGCAGCTGGTTGTCGATACGCCGGGCTTCGTGCCGTTCGGTGCCGAGGATGTGCAGCCCGCCGAGACTGACCACCTCTTCGTGCTCGGCATCCATCTGACGTTTGAAGTGAGAGAAGATGCGCTCCCAATCCGTACGCGGCACGCGATAGAACGAGTCGATGTGGAAGAAGTAGACGAACTCATCGTCGTCGACGAACTTCTCCTCGCCTTTCGCCAGCTTCTGGGCCACTTCCTCGGCCAGCGCCTGCTGTCGCGCTGCGTGTTCGGCGTTGCCACCGAGCAGAATGTCCGTGCCGCGGCCCGCCATGTTGGTCGCGATCGTGACGGTGTTCTTGTGACCAGCCTGGGCGACGATCTCCGCTTCCTGCGCGTGATACTTCGCGTTCAGCACGACGTGCTTAATCCCGCGCTTCTTCAAGAGCGAGGACAGCCTTTCGGACTTCTCGATCGACACGGTGCCCACGAGAGCCGGCCGCCCTGAGGCCTGCTTCTCGATGATGTCGTTGACGATCGCCTCGTACTTCTCGCGCTCGGTCCGGTAAATCAGATCCGGCTCCTCGATGCGCGTGAGCACGCGGTTGGTCGGGACGACGATGACGTCGAGGTGGTAAATCTTGTTGAACTCCGCCGCTTCGGTCTCGGCAGTACCGGTCATCCCGGAGAGCTTCTTGTATTTGCGGAAGTAGTTCTGGAAGGTGATGGTGGCGAGCGTCTGGTTCTCACGCTCGATCTTGACCTTCTCCTTCGCCTCGACGGCCTGGTGCAGACCGTCGCTCCACCGGCGTCCAGGCATCAGACGACCGGTGAACTCGTCGACGATCACGACCCCGCCGTCTTTGATCATGTACTCCACGTCGAGCCGAAACAGCGTGTGGGCCCGGAGCGCCTGGTTGACGTGGTGGAGCAGCGGCATGTTTGCCGGGTCGTAGAGACCGTTGGAGTCCGGCACCAGCCGATGGGACAGCATGTCCTCCGCCTTGGCCATTCCCGTCTCGGTCAACGTCACCGTCTTGTGTTTCTCGTCGACGAGGTAGTCGCCGGTCTTCTCGAGCTCTTCCCGGTCTTCCGCCTTGACGTTGCCCTGAGTGACGGCGCCCTTCTTGAGCCGGGGGATGATCCGATCGACTTCGTAATAGAGGTCGGTGGACTCCTCGGCCGGGCCGGAGATGATCAGTGGCGTTCGCGCTTCGTCGATGAGGATGCTGTCCACCTCGTCGACGATGGCGAAGTGATGTCCCCGTTGAACCATGTGGCCCAACTCGAACTTCATGTTGTCGCGGAGGTAGTCGAAGCCGAACTCGTTGTTGGTGCCGTACGTGATGTCCGATCCGTACGCGACCTGACGCTGGTCGTCCTTGAGATCGTGCTGGATGACCCCGACGCTCATCCCGAGGAAGCGGTAGAGGCGTCCCATCCATTCCGCGTCGCGGCGGGCCAGGTAGTCGTTGACCGTGACGACGTGAACGCCCTTGCCTTCGAGCGCGTTCAGATAGGCGGGGAGCGTCGCAACGAGCGTCTTGCCTTCACCCGTCTTCATCTCGGCGATCGTCCCGTTGTGCAGGACCATGCCGCCGAGCAGCTGGACGTCGAAGTGCCGCATGTTGAGCACGCGGCGGCCACCTTCGCGGACCACTGCAAAGGCCTCTGGGAGGAGGTCGTCGATCGTGGCGCCCTTGGCTAGGCGCTCGCGGAACTCGACCGTCTTTGCCCGGAGCTGTTCGTCAGTGAGGGCTTGAATTCCGGGTTCGAGCGCATTGATCTCGACAACCCGCGGCCGTAGCCGTTTGATTTCGCGTTCGTTCTGAGTACCGATGACCTTCGCGAGCAGTTGACCAATCATGCGAATGGGGGAGAGCTAACGACGAAGGAATATCTACCGATTGTAGCCAGCGGCTCCGCAATCGGCAAGGAAACGAGAGAACGCAGGGACTACTGAGCGCGGGGTTTTTGCTGTGTGAGCAGCTTGAGCGGATTGAGGAGGCGGCCGTTGGCGAGGACCTCGTAATGGAGGTGATTTCCGGTCGCACGGCCAGTGGCACCGAGTCGGCCAATCAGATCGCCGCGCTGTACGTGATCGCCCTGATGGACCTGGAAGCCGGAAAGATGTCCGTAGCGTGTTTCGAGACCGAACCCGTGGTCAATGACGATGAGATTCCCGTAGCCACCCTGACGCCCGGCCTGCGTAACGACGCCGGCCGCGGTTGCGTAGATTGGCTGCCCCTTGTCACCGGCGATGTCGAGGCCGGGATGGTAGTCGTCGCCGCCCGTCATCGGGTCTGTCCGCCGGCCCATCGTTGACGTGAGCCAGCCATGCGCCGGCCAGATCGACGGGGTCGCATTCGCGAGGGCGTTGCGACGCTCGACATTCCGCTGAACGACATCCAACCGCGACTCGAGCCCTTCGAGAAGCGTTCGAAGTAATCCGAACGTGTCCTCGGGATTGGCGAGCGCCGTCAGCGCATTCGTATACGTGGCTTCCTGCTTGGGCGACGCTCCGACATTGCCACCCATTGCACGTGACTTGACGAATGCGGGAAGGGTTTCCATCGCGCGCGCGAGACCAGGATCGAGCGCGGCGCGGGCGCCGAGGTCGGTGATGGCGCTCTGCAGGGATTGAATCTGGCTCGAGAGTTCGGCGGTGGCGGTCCGGTAGCTCGCGTTCTCCTGCTCGAGGGCGCGCTCGCTGGCATAGAGTTCGACGACGTCGCTCTTCGCCTTCCAGGCGGCACCGATACCGACGAGGACAGGCAACGTGACCACGGCGCAGGCGAATACCACCGCTGGCCGGGCGGCAATCGTGACGCGCCGGACAACGCCTGTCGTGCGATCCGCAACGAGAATCGTGTAGCGACGGGCTGGTTTCAAAACAGATTCACTCGGCAAAAATACGGGGTCCGACCAGGCACAGCTGGGTCCGCGCCATACGGACCATACTATCGGGTGCTGACACGCCGGTGGGGAGGGGTGCCGACGACCCAACGAGCGTATCACAGGACGAAATCTGTCTCCAGCGGATCAGAATGAAAGCGATCATCGGGCGAAAACCCCACGGATCAGCCTTGTGAGTCATGCTACGGCCCGACTGCAGGTGCTCGCTGCCGCTCTCCTGTTTTCTACCGGAGGAGCTGGGATCAAAGTTGCGGCCTTCTCAGGAGTGCAGGTCTCGGCACTACGGTCGGGCATCGCCGCTGTCGCGCTCGTGATCTTCCTGGGTGGGCGAATCGTGGTGTCGCTCCATGTCGTGCTCGCGGCGATCGTCTACGCGGCGACGCTCACGTTGTTCGTGCTCTCGACGAAACTCACGACATCCGCGAACGCGATCTTTCTCCAAGCGACTGCGCCGCTCTACCTGCTCTTGCTCAGCCCCCTCATTCTGGGCGAGCACTTCAAGCGCCGCGACACGATCTACCTGGTGGCGATTGCGATTGGGATGTTCAGCTGCTTTACGGGCCGGCCTGATGCGACCGCAACGGCGCCCGACCCTGTACGCGGAAATCTACTGGCTGTGCTGTGCGGCATCGTGTGGGCGTTCACGCTCGTCGCGCTGCGGTACGTAGAACGCGATCATTCGCGCCCGGGCCTCGGCATATCGGCCGCCGCCCTGGGCAATGTGTTCGCAGCGCTGGCGGCGACGCCGTTTGCCTTCCCGCTTCCAGTGGCATCGACCGGTGAGTGGATCACGATTGTGTATCTCGGTGTGTGCCAGATCGGGCTTGCCTACATATGCCTGACCGCAGGCATCCGGCATCTGCCGGCTCTCGAAGTTTCGCTATTGCTGCTCGTCGAACCCGCCCTCAATCCGGTGTGGACGTGGATCCTGCGCGGTGAGTCACCGGGCGCATGGACGATCGCCGGAGGCGGAATCATCCTGGCGGCTACGGCAATGCGCAGCCTCCACGACGCACGGGCGTCGCCGAGCCTCGCCGCTTAGTGAGAACCGGGATGCGCAACGCGCACCCCGGTCTCCGCGATCGTGGCCACTCCGTCAGCGGAGCAAGGGAAACAGGAGGCTCAGACCAGTGAGCAGCGACGTCCCACCAACGATCACCGGAGCCCACGCGTACCGGCGAAGCTGCTGCGACTGATCGACCCCGAGTTTCCGGACGAGACGCAGGCTCTGGACAGTCCAGATCAACGGGTAGAGGACAGTGACCACATAGAACAGAAGCCACTGAACCACCGCCGTTCCGGAATGGTCCGGATACCTGCGGAACGTCACGTACGTAAGGCCACTGGCCATCACATAGATGACCACCAGACACGCGATCGCGACTTTGTTGTTATTCATCAGCAACCGTACCACCAGCTAACCGCGTAGACGCCCATGTACGCGGATGTCGCCAATCCACACGGTTCGGGGGCCCAATAGAACCACGGTGCGCACCAGAACACCATCTGGATGTTCAGGTACGAAAGTTCCTGCTGAATCATCCGGCAGATCGACGGGTCTGTCTGCGAGACGAGCGTTGCGCCGCCGGCTCGCAAGGTGGCCTGGCGATCCAGCGCCATCGCGGCGGCGTCAAGCGTGTCCGCCACTCGCCGCCAGCGTGCAGTCGCACCGTTGGTCAGGAGATCGTCGACGATCTTCTGTCGAGTCGCGTCATCGACGACGGGTGGTTCCGGCAACGGGACATTGGACCGCACGTCGAAGCCGAGGGCGCGCGCCTCAGAGCGAAACATCGCGCGATCCGCGCTGCGCCGGATCAGCATCTGCCGGCCATCGCGGGCGATGACGCCGCGAATCGTGTCCTTCACGCGGGCATCGAACTGATGCGACGCGCCCCACGCCGCGAGCAGGCGCAACGATGACGCGACGCGCCTGGCGTGCTCACCAGAACTTGCCTGGCTCAGACTCCGCACGGCGCCCTTCATGTCAGCCAGTAATTGATCGACCACGGGATCCTGAATCCGCGTTGCGCCATTCTGACGCTGCGCGAATGCGAGCGTTGCCCCACCTCCGGCCAGCAGCGGGAGACCTGCGGCCATTGATCCCACGAACACCCGACGACCGACGTCCACACTCATACATCACCTGCATCCCCGCACCCACTCCCGTGTTCCACCACTCTGTATTGCAGCGCCTCGGCCACGTGCTCCGACGTCACCTTGTCCTCGCCCGCAAGATCGGCCACAGTCCGCGCCACTCTGAGCACGCGGTCGTATCCGCGCGCACTCAATCCCAGTTGATCGACGGCTCGCCGCAGAAGCTGCCGCCCTTTTGTGTCGGGACGGCAGAACGTCGCTACGCGCGCGCCACGCAAGGCGGCGTTGGTGCGAGGACCACCCTCGCCGTACCGCGTGTGCTGAACGCGGCGCGCAGTGATCACACGCTCGCGCACCAGCGCGGACGCCTCGCCAGCGCCACCGTCGACAATGGCGCCGACGGCGACCGCTGGAACATCGATGATGAGATCGATGCGATCGCGAAGTGGACCGGAGAGCCTGGTCTGATATTTGGCGATCTGGATCGGCGTACACCTGCACGGTCGCCGATCGTCGCCCGCGAATCCGCACGGACACGGGTTCATCGCACCAACGAGGACGAAGCGCGCAGGGAAGACGGCGGTGCGCGCCGCGCGCGCGATCGTCACCTGTCCTTCTTCGAGCGGTTGCCGAAGCACTTCGAGCACCCGCCGATCGAACTCCGGCATTTCATCCATGAAGAGGACGCCGTGGTGCGCGAGAGAGATCTCGCCCGGCCGCGGAATGGAACCTCCACCAACGAGCGCCACGGTGGAGATCGTGTGGTGAGGTGCTCGAAACGGGCGATCCGATAAGAGGCCCTGTCCGACCGGCAGCGTGCCCGCGACTGAATGAATGGCGGTGCACTCGAGCGCTTCATCGAACGTCAGCGGCGGCAAGATCGTGCCGAGCCGTCTCGCCAGCATCGTCTTGCCCGCCCCGGGAGGGCCGGTCATGAGCAGATTGTGACCACCCGCAGCGGCAACTTCGAGCGCGCGTCGGGCGAGCAGTTGGCCGCGAACGTCGGCGAGGTCGCTGTCAGATGGTGTCGCGGACGTATCGACACTCGGGCCAGCGATGGCTCGCCTGGCACGCTCCGGCTCATTCAGCGCTTCGACGGCTTCTGCCAGCGATTGCGCAACGCAGACATCCAGTCCCTCGACGACGGAGGCCTCGGCCGCGTTCTGGGGTGGCAGCAGCAATCGCTTCAGCCCGAGGCGACGAGCGCCGACGGCAATCGGCAACACGCCGCGAATGGCGTTGATGGCGCCGTCGAGCGAAAGTTCTCCGACGATGACCGTGTCGTCGACGAATTGGCGTGTCAGCGGACCAGACGTCGCGAGCAGGCCGAGCGCAATCGGCAAGTCGAATGACGACCCGGCCTTGCGTACATCCGCGGGTGCCAGATTGACGGTGATGCGATGGTGGGGAAACTCGAAGCCGGAATTGCGGATCGCCGAGCGCACCCGATCGCGACTCTCTTTAACCGTCGCATCGGGCAGACCCACCATCGAGAAGTGGGGGAGGCCGAAGGCGACGTCCACTTCGACCTGGACGGGATACGCCTCCACACCGAAGACCGCGGCACTACGCAGGCTGGCCAGCACGATCTTGGATCAGTGCAAGATCGCGTGCCTCACGGATTCATTCGAGATTTCCCGGAGACGAGGGATACGCGATGCCAAACGTCGCAGTTTCTGCAACGTCGATTGCGCGTGTGGATCGCAGTTTCTGCGATGCGGGTTAGTTGGTGGCGAGGTTCGAGAGGCGCTCGATGGTAAGGCGCTGCCCGACGTGAATCACGTTGTCGCGGAGGCGGTTCAGCTCTTTGATCAACGCCACCGTCGTCCCGTACCGCTTGGCGATCGAGAAGAGCGTCTCGCCGCGGGCGACGCGATGCGTCGTCGTGGTGCGGGCTGGAGGATCGTCGTTCGGCGCTTCCGCGGGGGGGCGCGCTGTTGCCAGAACCGCGTCGGGGCGATCGGCGTCGGTTGAAGGTTCGGTTCGCGCGGCAAGAAGCGTCGGCGCGCGCGGGATGATCAACCGCTGACCGGTGTTCAGCTTCGACTTGGTCGAAAGATAGTTGGCCTCGGCCAGATCGGAGCGGCTCACTCGCAGCTTCTTCGAGATTGAGAGCAGCGTCTCACCCTTCTTGACCGTGTAGTGACTGAGCGGAGCGAGGTCGTCGCTTCCGGCTTCTGCTAGGCGGGTGCTGATCACGTCCGCGGCGCCCATCGGAACCTTGAGCTCGTAGTCCGTCGCGCGAATCGGCGTGGTCCAGCGACGGAGCTCAGGGTTCAGATCCTGAATCTGCTGAACCGAGGCGCCTGCCCACTCGGCAACGCGCCGAATGTCGACGGCACCGTCAACGGTCACTGTTTCAAAGAGCGGCGGTTCGATCGGAGCGACCTCCATCTCATACTGCGATGGATTTCTCGCGATGATGATGGCCGCCAGGATCAGCGGAACGTAGTCTCGCGTCTCACGCGGCAGATAACGCGTCGTCGACGAGAGCTTCCAGAAGTCGTCGCGACCAGACCGCTTGATCGCGCGCTGCACGCGGCCCGGTCCGCCGTTGTACGAGGCAAGCGCCAGATGCCAATCGCCGAACATTGAGTACAGCGTCTTCAGATACTTGGCGGCGGCGCGAGTCGCTTTCTCTGGATCGGCGCGTTCGTCGATATACCAGTCGTGGCGGAGGCCATTCTCGAGCGCCGTCCCGCGCATGAACTGCCACATGCCCTTGGCTTTCGCGCGGGAAAGGGCGTTCGGCTTGAAAGCGCTCTCGATCAGCGGCACGTACGCGAGGTCGAGTGGGAGGCCTTCGGCTCGGAAGACATCCTGAATCATCGGGAGGTAACCCGCTCCGCGGCTCAGTCCCTCTTCGAGATACCCCTTCAACCGGCCGGTGAACAGCTCGACGTAGGCCAGAACCCGCGCATTCTGCGGAATGTCGATGTCGTGGGTGACGGCCTGAAGATCGTTGGCGACGGCGCGCTCGGTTTCCGGCGTCGGCGTCGGCCGTTCGAACGTGGCAATCGTGAGCAGATCGTCGATCGATGCAGGCTCCGCCGCTTTCTCGGTAAAGCCGTCCGCCTGGGCCAGGGCCGTGAGCTCGTGCCCGCTGATTCGCTCGATGAGGCGGTCGTAGTGCGCGCTCAGCTGAGGGTTCGAACGAGCTCCGTCAGGGGACTCGAGCAGCACGTCGACCGCTCTGTCGAACGCCGAGCGAGCTGCATCGAGGTGACCCTCGCGCAACTCTCGTTCACCAGTCTGGAAGTGCTGTTCTGAAAGCGCGATGAGTTCCTGAACCGGATCGCGCTGCGGCTGCGGAGCAGGCGCAGGAGCGGGTTCAGGTGCGACCACTTGCTGCGGCCTCTGCACGGTCGTCGGCTGTGACGATCTCGCGGCACAGGCACCTGACAGCAGTAGTCCGACGGCGCAGAGAACGCCGCTCACTCCTCGGCGAAACGACAGCATCGGGTCCGCGTACTCTAGCATCCGGTCGATCCGAGGGTCAAAACTCCCTAAGCTCGAGTGAGAACTCCCGAGCAAAACAGGGCAGTGATTTTACCGAGGGTAACCGGCTTGGACGAACACCCTGTTCGCCTCGCCAAGTTCTCGGGCCGAAGGCGTCACGATCGTTCTCTCGCCGATCACGAGCGTCTTCCCGCTCTTCAGCGCGTCCCGGACATCGTCTTCGCAGATGAAGTCCCTAGGGTTATCGGCCGTAAGCGGTTTGGGCTGCGCCTCTTTCGGTGAGTCAGGGGGGGAAGACTCACCGGGACGGAACCCTCGAGAAGAAAGGAAGGCATCGACGCGTGTCGAAAGTGCTTGTGCGGAGATCCCGGTAGACACGGGTGCTGCCGCTACCTTCGGGAGACGCACCGCCGCGGCCTGATCGCGACCCGAGGTCACGGGCGATCCCACAGCCGGCCGCACTTCGTACGCGAGGCGCTTGATATTCAGCAGATGCCGCGGCGAGATGTTGTCCGAGGTGATGTTGCCGCCCCAGCCACCACAGCCCAACGTCATCGCCGGATCCAGGCCGGTCGTCAACCCGATTGATCCATGCGTCGTCGGCGTGTTCACACAGATGCGAAACGCCGGCTTTTTCAGGCCAAACTGCAGGATGACATCGTCGTTTTTCGAGTGGATCGACATGGTGTGCCCCATGCCCCCGTATCGAAGGATCTGGATGCAGCGCTCGCAGCCCTCTCTCCAGTCCTTCACGACGTACCAGGAGAGGACCGGACAGAGCTTCTCTATAGATAGGGGATAGTCACGACCAACGCCTGTCAATGGAGCAATGAGAACCGTCGTCCCCGCGGGAGCGGAGATGCCTGCTTTGCCGGCGATGAACAGGGCAGACTTCCCGACGAGCGCAGGATTCGGGAGGCGCTGCGGACTGACCAGCACCTTCGCGAGCAGATCCATCTCCGATTGGTTGAGAAAGTGGGCGCCGCGGGCTTCGAACCTGCGGCGCGACTCGTTGGCCACCGATTCATCGACGACGACTGAATTCGGGGACGAGCAGAGCACACCGAAATCGAACGTCTTTCCAAGGACGATGTCGCTGGCGGCTTTGTCGAGATCCGCGCTTCCTTCGATGTAGCACGGCGCGTTGCCTGGCCCTACTCCGTAGGCAGGTTTCCCGGCACTGTACGCGGCGCGCACGAGGCCCATGCCACCAGTCGCGAGGATCACCGCGACCTCGCGCTGCTTCATTAATTCCTGGGTGCCTTCGAGCGTGACGGTCTTCATCCACCCAATGCTTCCCGTGGGTGCACCGGCCCGCTGCGCCGCCTCCGCCATGATCTCCACGGTTCTCGTGATGCACCGCGCGGCTGACGGATGCGGGCTGATGACGATCGGGCAGCGCGCCTTCAGGGAGATCAACACCTTATAGATCGCCGTGGACGTCGGGTTCGTCGATGGAACGATGGCCGCGACGACGCCGAAGGGTTCGGCAATCTCGACGATCTTCTTGTCTTCGATCCGATTCACGACGCCGACGGTCCTCATCGGCTTGATGAACTCGTACACCTGTCGGGACGCGAACAGGTTCTTCTGGACCTTGTCGGCGACGACACCGTAGCCGGTCTCCTCCACGGCGAGCGCTGCGAGCGCTTCGGCGTGGGCGGTCACGGCCTCCGCCATCATCGAGACGATGCGATCGATTTGATCCTGCGAGAGTTCTGCGAGGAGGGGCTGAGCCTGACGGGCGGCGCGGGCGAGGGCGCGCGCCTCGGCAATCGAAGCGAGATCTTTGTCCGTCTGGGGGGCAGTGTCCTGGACAGCCATGACTCGGTCCGGCCCTGGGGGCCTTTACGACTTGGGAAGTATGCGCTCGACCTCGGCGTGGGGTCGCGGAATCACATGGACGGAGATGAGCTCGCCAACGCGGCGGGCCGCCGCGGCACCTGCGTCGGTCGCAGCCTTCACCGCTCCGACATCTCCCCGCACGAGGACCGTTACGTATCCGGCCCCGATATATTCCTTGCCCACCAGCACTACGTTGGCGGTCTTGACCATCGCATCCGCAGCTTCGACGGAACCGATTAAACCGCGGGTTTCAACCATTCCGAGAGCGTCGGATGTCATGCGGTGGAGATAGTATCATTCCACCCGAGATGCCCAGATATTCCGCGTCCTTCACAGTCGTGGCCTCTATATTGATCAGCGCCTGTAACAGGCCGCCCGCGGACAGTGCCAAGCCGGTTGCCTCGGCATCCGTGTCTGTCAGTCCTGCGGTCGTCGCCTCTGGCATGCCGGTTGAGCTCGATGTGAAATTTGCCGTGGCCCCGGACGCCCCCCCGTTCCAGGAGGACTACACGGTTTTTGTCCACGTCGTTGACGGCGATGGCCGCATGATTGGCGCAGCTGATCACACGCCGCCCACTCCCACGAAGGAGTGGAAGGCGGGTTCGACCATCGAATACAAGCACGCCGACTATGCTCCCGTTTCTGATTACGTTGGCGATGCCACGTTCGTCGTCGGTCTCTATTCGAAGTCATCGGGCGAGCGCCTGCCCCTGGCAGGTGAAGCGATCGAGCCGCGGGCGGTCAAAGCGGGTTCGTTCGAAATTCGGGAACGATCGGAGCCATACGCTGTAGTGTTTCGTGAGGGCTGGCATCCGCCCGAAGCGCCGAGGGGGTCAGGCGTCGAGTGGCGTTGGTCCACCAAGTCTGGCGCCATGACGTTCGCAAACCCGAAGCGTGACGTGGAACTCACCCTCGAACTCGACCAGCCGAATAAGGTGTTTTCGGTGCCCCAGCACGTGGAAATCCGATTGGGAGACGCGGTCGTAGACGATTTCGATCTCGAGCCAGGGGACCCAATGGTGCGCAGGATTGCACTGAGTCCGGAGCAGTTAGGGGAGAGTCAGATGGTCGAGCTGGCGGTCGTACCGGACAAGACATTTGTTCCAGCCCGGCTCGCGGCGCTACAGAGCACTGACACTCGACAATTGGGAGTGCGGGTATTCCGCGCGTTCGTGCAGCCGAAACAATAGGGAAGCGGGTCTAAAGGACGAAATGGAGTTTCGGTGTCGACTCGGCACGCCTGGCGGCGAGATCGTAGAAGGCGTCTACATCGCCGATAGCGAGGCTCGTCTCCGTCGCGAGTTGGAGGAAAAGGGAATGTACGTTCTGTCGCTGCAGCGACGGGCGGCGCTTTCTCTATCCTTTGGCACGCGTCGGCCTCGCATCAAGCGACACGAGTTCCTGGTCTTCAATCAGGAGCTGGCGACCCTGCTGAAAGCTGGAATGCCGCTGGTTCAGTCGCTCGACATCCTCCGTCAGCGTGTCGCAAACCCGACGTTCAAGACGGTCCTTGACAGCGTTCACGACAGGGTCCGGAGCGGCACATCTCTCTCGGACGCATTCTCGGAGCATGGAGCGCTGTTCCCCGCAGTCTATTCGGCCTCTCTGATGGCGGGGGAGCGCAGCGGCAACCTGGACGCTGTCATCCGGCGTTACGTCGCCTACGACAAGATCATCGGCGCTGTGAAGCGCCGCACGCTTTCGGCCCTAATTTACCCCGCAATTCTGGTGACGATGATGATCATCCTGATCGGGATCATCGTCCTGAGGGTCGTGCCGGCGTTCTCGGACTTCTACGCCAACTTCGACCGGGGGCTACCCCTTTCTACACGGATCATCGTTGCCGTGTCGAACGCCGTGGTCAGTAACATTGCCTTTATTGTCATCGGCGTGATTGGCGTGGCCGTTGCAGCAGTAACCTGGTCCCGCCAGCCCGCTCAGCGCCACCGCCTGGACAAATGGGTGCTGGAGCTCCCCTGGGCCGGCGAGACAGCCCGCAAATTCTTCACGTCGCAGCTCGCGCGCATGCTTGCGACGCTGCTGGGGGGCGGAATCCCGCTGGTGAACGCCCTGGAGATCAGCGTTCGCTCGCTGTCCAATCAGCATCTCGCGCGAGAGTTGGATCGGGTTCGCATCCGCGTTCAGGAAGGGCAGGGGTTCGCCGCGGCCTTGCGCGAACGGAACATCTTCCCCGACGTGGCCGTGAAGATGGTGGAAGTGGGAGAGCAGACGGGCGCTCTTCAGGAAATGCTGAACAGTCTGGCGGAATTTTACGACGAGGAAATAGAGACGGAGGTCGGGCGGTTCATTACGTTGGTCGAGCCGGTGATTCTCGTGTTCATGGGAATTGTCATCGCGATCGTCGTGCTGGCCCTGTATATGCCGCTGTTTGAATTGAGTTCGGTGGTAGGCGTGTGATGGCGACTGCGAAAACGAATCCACTCCCTGATTCCGACGATTTCTCTGAAGAAGTCGCGCGGGCGCGTGCACTCGCGGTTCGCTACCGGCTGGAATTCGTGGAGATGAGCGAGTTCCGGATCGACCAGGACCTGTTCCGGTCGATTCCGGCCGACCTGATGCTGCGCTACGGGTTCGTGCCGCATCGACGCGAAGGACGCTCGCTCGTGATCGTCGTGTCGGATCCGACCGACCTCCCGATGATCGACGAGCTCGGCGTGATTCTTCGCACGCCGATCCGCGTCACCGTCGGCGCGCCGTCGGCCATCCAGGCGATCCTCAAGAAGAGCGAGAGCTCGCAGCGCGTCCTCGAAGAAGCGACCGAGGGTTTCGAGCTCCAGGTCCTCAAGGAAGACGAGACCGGCGACGACAACCTGACCGTCGAGCGGCTCACGAGCGACATCAGTCCCATCATCAAGCTGGTCGACTCGACGATCTACACCGCCATCCAGCGCCGTGCGAGCGACATCCACATCGAAACAGGCGACGATGCCGTCCACGTGAAGTATCGAATCGACGGCGTTCTTCAGCCGGCGATGCGGCCGATCGGAAAGCAGTTCCACAGTTCGATCATTTCGCGTGTGAAAGTCATGGCGGAGCTCGACATCGCTGAAAAGCGGGTTCCGCAGGACGGCCGCTTCAAGGTGCGCATGCCGGGCAAGACGATCGACTTCCGCGTGTCGATCATGCCGAGCGTCCATGGCGAGGACGCCGTGATCCGAATCCTCGACAAGGAATCGATCAGCGAGCAGTTCACCGAGCTGAAGCTGGACATCCTTGGACTGCCCGAGCTCGAGCTGCGTCGGTTCCGGAAGTACATCCGCGAGCCCTACGGTATGGTGCTCGTGACGGGACCCACGGGATCGGGCAAGACCACCACCCTCTACGCGGCGCTCTCGGAGATCAAATCGGTCGAAGACAAGATCGTGACGATTGAGGATCCCGTCGAGTATCAGCTCCGCGGGATCACGCAGATTCCGATCAACGAGAAGAAAGGGCTGACGTTCGCTCGCGGACTGCGATCAATCCTGCGTCACGATCCCGACAAGATCATGGTCGGTGAGATTCGCGACCCGGAGACCGCCCAGATTGCCATTCAGTCGGCACTGACTGGTCACCTCGTGTTCACGACGGTTCATGCGAACAATGTCGTCGACGTGCTTGGACGGTTCCTGAACATGGGTGTCGAGCCATATCAGTTCGTGTCGGCGCTCAACTGCGTCATGGCGCAGCGGCTGGTGCGGTTGATCTGCACGCATTGCAAGCGCCCGAAGCTGGTGGACGCGAAAGCGCTGCAGGAAGCGGGACTCTCTCCCGAGCTCGCGCAGACGCACCGCTTCTATGAAGGCACCGGCTGCGTGGAATGCGGCGGGACGGGCTTCAAGGGACGGACGGCCATCTGCGAGTTGCTGAACCTCTCCGATCGCATTCGGGAAATGATCCTCGACCGGCGTCCGGCGTCCGAGGTCAAGAAGGCTGCGCATGAAGACGGCATGCGGTTCCTTCGCGAGTCGGCTATCGAAAAGGTCCTCACCGGGCTTACGACGCTACGTGAAATCAACAAGGTGACATTCGTCGAATGAGCATCCTCGCGTCCTGGCTGGCCAGCCCGCCGCTCGAAGCGGCGCTCGAGATTTCGCCGGCGGCAGTGTCGGTCGCCGTGCTTGGCGGCCGCAGCTCGAACCCGGTTGTCCAGGGCTACGCCGTCGAGCCATTGCCGCCCGGCGCGGTCACGCCATCACTGACGTCGACGAACATCGCCGACCCGGATGCGGTGGCGCGTGCGCTCAACGCCGCGTGCCAGAGCCTCGGGCTCAAACCGAAGCGCGTGGCACTCGTGATTCCAGACGTCGCCGCGAAGGTGTCACTCGTACGCTTTGAACAGACACCGTCGCGCCGTGACGATCTCAATCAGTTGATTCGGTGGCAGGTGAAGAAGTCGACGCCATTTCCGGTTGACGATGCCTGTCTCACGTACACCGCCGGCGCGCATTACGCCGGTGGCAGTGAATTCATCGTCGTGGTCGCGCGTCGCGAGACGATCCGCGAATATGAGGGCGTCTGCGAACGCATTGGGATCGAAGCCGGCCTCGTGGACATCGCCACGTTCGGGGTCATCAACTTGTTTCTCAGCTCCAGTCTCGGCACCGCAGGAGACTGGCTCGTCGTTCACATGCGTCCCGAGTACACATCGATCGCGATCCTGCGCCGCGATGACGTTCTGTTCTTCCGCAATCGGGCTGAAGGCGACGCGGAAGCGCTCGAAGACGTCGTGCACCAGACGGCGATGTACTACCAGGATCGGCTCGAGGGGCGCGGATTCAGCAGGATCCTGCTTGGCGGAATCGGCCGGCTTCAGGGTGAGGTCGACCTCGCACGACGCAATCTCGAAGCGCGTATGGGAACAGTCGTCGAACCTATCGACCCGACCCGCGGGGCGGCGCTCACGGATCGCATCACGGCGACACCAGAATTGATGGCGACGCTTTCACCGCTGGTTGGAATGCTGCTCAGGACTCGAAAAGAGGCGGCGGCCTGATGCTGAGAACGAATCTCTCGACGCGGCCGTTCTACAACCTCCGCGCTGTGCAAGTGGCGCTGGGTGCGCTTGCTTTGCTGGTTGTGGTGCTGACGCTCCTGAACCTGGTACAGCTGATTCGACTGACGAGCAGCGGCCGTGCCCTGGGCGCACGCGCGTCTCAGGCTGAGGCCGATGCGCAGCGCCTGCGTGACGAAGCCAGACGGATCCGATCGCAAATCGACGCCAAGGAACTGAGCGAAGTTGCGGCAGCGGCCGAGGAAGCCAACGCGATCATCGACCTGCGAGCGTTCTCCTGGTCGGAGCTGTTCTCCCAGCTCGAGACGACGGAGCCCCAGAGCGTGCGCCTGACCAGTTTCCAGACGCAAGAGGACAAGTCGGGGAAGTTGATCGTCAACCTTCGCGTCCAGGCCCGGCGCGTGCAGGATCTCGAGTCGTTCATCGACGCACTCGAGAAGACCGGCCGGTTCCGCGAAGTACTCGCCGCCGAAGAGCAGACGAATCCTGAGGGGCTGATCAACGCGCTCGTTGAGAGCGTCTACTCGCCGCCGTCGACCGAATCCGCACCAGCGCCAGCGCCCGCCGCCTCCGGGCCACGAACGACAGGAGGAGCCGCCGGTGAGTGACGCGACTCAGAGCGTGTTACAGCGGGTCATCGCTGAACACCGGCGTGCGGTGTATGCACTGGTCGCCGGTGTCGTGATCAATGTGCTGGTGTATGCGTTCTTCGTGTATCCGCTCCAGAGCGACGTCGCCAACGTTGAACAGCGGACGCGCGCCGCGGAAGAGGCGCTCGCTGCCGCACAGGCCGACTACGCGCGCGCGAACGGCACACTCACGGGCAAGGACCGCGCGCTCAAAGAGCTCGACACGTTCTACGGCAGCGTGCTCGCTAAGGATCTGACCGGGGCGCGCCGCCTCACCTTCGCTCGCCTCGCGCAGCTGGCTGCGAAGTCGCGTCTCGACCTCGAGCGCCGCAAGTACGAACCCGTCGTCGAACGGGGCAGCAATCTGACCAGGCTGAAGGTCACGATGGATCTCGCCGGCAGCTACGCGGATATCCGTGACTTCATTCACGAGATCGAAGCGTCGCCCGAGTTCGTCGTCATTGACGATGTCGGCTTGACCGAGGGAGTGCAGAGCGACCGGGCGCTGCGGCTGACGCTTCAGCTCTCCACCTACTTCCGTACGATGGGGACGGTCGAGCCATGACGTCCGCTGGTCGCCTGCTTCTCATACTGGCGGTGATTGCCGTTGTGGGAGGGGCCTTCGTCATGTTGCGAACGCCTTCGACTCCAGCGGATGGTGGCCTGGCGACCCGCCCTGGTGGAGCGGGACAAACATCCCGGCAGGGCAACCCGGTCGGCGACCTGAAGCTCGAGTCGCTCGAACGGCGTAACGACGCGCGATCGACACCCAGCCGGGACGTGTTTCGATTCGAAGAGCGGCGGGTTGAGGCTGCGCCGCCCAGACCGCGGCCTCGGCAGCCAGTCGAACAACTGTCGCCACCAGTGCCGACGGGACCTCCGCCACCTCCACCGATCCCACTTCGGTACATCGGGTATCTCGATGAGGCGGGCGAAGCACCACGGGTCGCAGTACTGAGTGATGGTCGAGGCAACGTGTTCAACGGGAAAGAAGGCGATGTCATCGAAGGCCGATATCGCGTGCTACGAATTGGCAACGATTCAGCCGACCTGATCTACGTCGATGGACGGGGACGGCAGACTATTCGGCTGTCAGGACAATGAGACACTCATACGCAACCATTGCTGCGATCGTTGTACTGGTCACTCTGACCGCGGGCTGCGCAGCCAGAAGCGCCTACTCAAAAGGCGACGCGGCTGCGAGAGCAGGCGACTGGGACGCCGCCGTCGAGCAATATCGGCGCGCCCTTCAACAGGATCCCCAGAACGTCCAGTACCGGATTGCGTACGAACGTGCGAACCTCAGCGCAGCCGGCATTCACATCGACGCTGCACGCCTGGCGGAAGCACGCGGACAACTCGATCAGGCACTGATGGAGTTCCGCCGTGCCAGCGAGTACGACCCCGCCAACCGCGCCATCGCCGGGAAGGTGCTCGACCTCGAGCACAAGATCCGGGATCAGATCGAACAGAACCGCCCGCGGCCGTCTGCCCAGCAGTTGCGTCAGGCCGCGCGAGCAGGTGCGGCACCGCCCCTCTTCAATTTCAACAGCGTCGTTCAGCCGATTCGCTTTCAGCAGGCGAGCCTGCGCGACATCTTCAACTTCATCGGTGAGGCGACCGGCATCAACATCACGTACGACAGCACCTATCAGGACCGTGTCTACACGGTGAGCCAGGAAGGCGTCACGCTGGAGCAGGCGCTCCAGCAGATCGTTTCGGCGAACGGCCTCTTCTACAAGGTCATGAACCCGAAGACGATCATGATCATCCCGGACAACGCGCAGAAGCGCGCGCAGTACGAGGAGCAGGTCATCGTCAGCTTCCCGCTCTCGTACGTGGACTCACAGGAACTGGCGCAGACGATCAATCAGGTCATTCGTCCGGTCGGGCAGGCACTTGCGCCGGCTGTGACAGCCAACAAGAGCACGAACACCGTGACGATCCGCGCGACGACATCGATGATGGCCATCATCGAGCGCATGATCGAAACCCTGGACAAGCCGCGCGCCGAGATTGTCGTGGACGTGCAGATCCTCGAAGTCAGCCGCACACGCGCGCAGCAGTACGGCCTCGATCTCGGAACGTATGCGATCAACGCGGTGTTCTCACCTGAAGTCGATCCGCGCGTCGCCGGCGGTGGAGGCACAACTGACAACGGCACCACGCTCAACCCGCGCCCGTTCAATCTGAACACCGTGTCGCGTGGTATCAGCACGAGCGACTTCTACCTCGCCGTTCCGTCAGCGGTCGTGCGATTCCTCGAGACCGACTCAGAGACCAAGGTCATCGCCAAGCCGCAGCTTCGCGGCGCAGAGGGTTCGGACCTCAAGTTGAATCTCGGCGAAGACATCCCGGTGCCGTCAACGACGTTCACGCCGCTGGCGCAGGGTGGAGCGAACTTCAATCCGCTGACGTCGTTCACGTATCGCCCTGTTGGTGTGACGGTGCAGATGACGCCGCGCGTCAGCATCGAGGGCGACATCCAGATCAAGCTGATGATCGAAAGCAGCAACCTCGGCGCGGGGATCACCATCGCCGGGCAAGAGCTGCCGTCGTTCGGTTCACGACGCGTCGAGACCGACCTGAGACTGCGCGAAGGGGAGTCGACACTGCTTGCGGGTCTCTTGCAGGAGCAGCAACGGCGTCAGCTCTCCGGGTTGCCGTGGGTCATGCACCTGCCTGTGATCAAGCAGCTCTTCTCCTCCAACGACAACTCGATTCAACAGTCTGACGTCGTGATGCTGTTGACACCGCGGATCGTTCGCTCGCGCGAGTTCACGGCCAGCGACCTCGGCCCGATCTACATCGGCACACAATCGAACCTCGGGCTGAGTGGACCGCCTCCGTTGATTGGCGCGACGCCCGACGCCGCACAGGCTGGCGCGGCGGCACCCGTACCGGCGGTGCAGCAACTCGCGCCGCCTCAGGCGCCAGCTCCGGCCGCCGTTCCGCCGCAGCCGACGCAGAATCCAAACGCGCTGGCACCAGCGCCGCAAGCGCCGGGCACAGCCGTCCCAGGGCCCGCGTCGACCGCGGCAGGGCAGATCGTGGTCTCGGTCCCGGGCCCGGAGTTCCGTCTTGGTGGCGGGCCGTATCTGGTTCCGATCTCGATTACCAATGCGTCGCAGCTCTCCGGCGTCACGCTGACTGTCACCTACAACCCTGCAGTCATCCGCCTCGTGAACGTGCAGGAAGGCAGCTTCATGCGCGCGGGCGGCGTCAATGCGTCGTTTACGCAGCAGCCCGATCCTGTGTCGGGACGCGTGGACATCGCGGTGGTTCGACGCGGGGACATCACTGGTGTCGCTGGAACCGGCTTGCTCGCAGGCTTGCTCTTCGAGCCGGTTGCCGCAGGTGCGGCGAATCTGAATGTGACCGGCTCGGCGAGCGGGCCGAATGGGAGCCCGGTGAGTCTGCAGTTTTCTGCGATACCGGCGGTGCGAGTGCAGTGAGCACGGAGCGCGGCTTCACGTTCATCGAGCTGGTGGTCGTCACGACGATCCTGCTGGTCCTGGCGTCGACGGTCATGCCGCTGGCGCAGGTCACGATGCAACGACAACGTGAAGCGGAGTTGCACCGGGCATTGCGTGAGATGAGGACGGCGCTCGACAAGTTCAAGGACGCGGTGGACCAGGGGCTGATTCCGTCTACCGAGCTCGAGCCGGCGAACGAAGGCTATCCGCCGGATCTTGAAACGCTCGTGGACGGCGTGGCGGTTGCGAACGATGCTTCCGGGCGGAAGCTGAAGTTCCTCCGGCGGATTCCGGTCGATCCGATGACGAGGGACGAGTGGGGGTTGCGTTCGTATCAGGACGATCCCGACTCGAAATCATGGGGCGGCCAGAATGTGTTCGACGTGTACACGACGAGCGATGGCACGGCGCTCGACGGAACGAAATATCGGGATTGGTAAAGATGGTTCGACGACATAACGCCGCAAACCTGCGTGAGCGATTCGACGGCTTCACGCTGATCGAATTGCTCATCGTCATGGTGCTGCTGATTCTGCTGGCAGGCGTGAGCCTGACTGTGTACGGAACCAGTGTGCAGCGGGGCAAGGAAGCGGCGCTCAAGGAAGATCTCTTCCAGATGCGGAAGGCGATCGACGAGTACTACGCGGACAAGAGCAAATATCCGGCCGATCTGCAGACGCTCGTGACGGAAAAGTACCTGCGGAAGATCGCGGCCGATCCCATCACGGGATCAGCCGAAACTTGGCAAACGGTACCGTCCGAAACCGATCCATCCAATCCTTCAGCCGAGCCCGGGATCTCCGACGTGAAGAGCGGCTCCGATCAAACGGGGTCTGATGGCAAGCCCTACTCTGAATGGGAATAACGATGTTGAGTCGAATCAGCTTTGTATGCGCGGCGCTCGTGGCCATCGTGGCCGTGGCGTGCGATACCGTACCGCTGACTGCACCGTCGGGTTCAGCACTGACGATATCCGCTGCAAGCAGCTTCGTCCCGACCGGTGGCACGACGCAGGTCACGGCATACGTCGTCGAGTCGAGCGGGACCGCAGTGCAGAACGGAACCACCGTCCACTTTTCTACGAATCTCGGTCATGTAGACCCAGTGGATGCGCAGACGACGAATGGCTATGCGACCACAACGTTCATGGCGGGCGATTCCTCGGGTGTTGCTGATGTGATCGCGAGTTCCGGCGGCACTGGTGCGACGACGACGCCACCACCAACAACCGGCGGCGACGGAACGTCGACTCCGTCCACGACGAACAGCAACACCGTAAAGATTACGGTCGGGGCAGCGGCAGTCGAGACTGTGTTGCTCGCCGCAAACCCAGGATCAGTCCCGTCTGGGGGCGGCACCGTTGACCTCCTCGCGACAGTGACCGCCGCTAATGGTCGCAGCCTGCAGGGACTCGTTGTCACATTCGCGTCGTCAGAGGGCACGCTCTCGAGTTCCACCGCAACAACCGACGCGAACGGTCAGGCGCGGGTCACGCTGACGACGAGTCGAACGGCGACGGTTACCGCGGCCGCAGGCGCCAAACAGAGCGCCGAAGTCACCGTGACTCGTCGTGACCCTGCCGGTGTGGCAACGGCGACACTCACGGCGAGCGGGGCGACTCCTGTGCCCATGTTCGGCCAGACGTTCACGTTTACGGCATCGGTGGACGTTTCGCCGCCTGATACATCGATCCAGGCGACACGGTTCGAATGGGCGTTCGGCGATGGGTCATCGATCACGACCAATAGTCCGAGCACATCTCACGTGTACACGTCAGGCGCGAACAGTGCGCGGACTGTGAC
>Ga0310810_10000548_pt1 | contig 38040 bp, 33 predicted proteins | sample NCmetagenome_FD_207641 | JGI IMG/M metagenome (GOLD analysis project Ga0310810, IMG submission 207641) | Soil microbial communities from experimental microcosm in Duke University, North Carolina, United States - NC | ecosystem: Engineered > Artificial ecosystem > Soil microcosm > Unclassified ...
CGTCGGCTATCTCACGCAGGCGTTCAGCCTGTATCCAGACCTGAGCGTCGCGGAGAATTTGCGCTACGTCGGCGATCTGCGGCGCGTGCCGGTGCGGCAGATCGAGGAGCGCGGGCGGCGCTACCTCACGATGTTCGGCATGGAGCCGTTCACCGATCGGCTCGCCGGCCGACTCAGCGGCGGCATGAAGCAGAAGCTCGCGCTCGCGTGTGCGCTGATCGCCGAGCCGCGGATTCTGCTGCTCGACGAGCCGACGACGGGCGTCGATCCCGTCTCGCGTCGCGAGTTCTGGGACGCGCTCGCGCAGCTGTCGAGCCAGGGGATCACGATCCTCCTGGCGACGCCCTACCTGGATGAAGCCGAGCGCTGTCACCGCGTCGCGCTCATGCACGAGGGCCAGCTGCACCGCGTGGGTACGCCGGCCCAGCTGCGCGAGAGTCTCGGCCTCAAGCGGCTGGAGGTGCGCGCGCGCGATCTGCGCGCGGCGGCGGTGACGCTGGCGTCGCGCGACGGCGTCGTCGACGTGCAGCGCTTCGGGGACCGCCTCGACGTGCTCGTGCGCGACGTGGCGGCCGGCGAGCGGACGGTGCGCGAGGCGCTCGGGGACGCCGTGCGCGGCGTGCGACCGGCCTCGCCGACGCTCGAGAACACGTTCGTCGCGATCCTGCACGGCCTCGAGGGCGACACGGCGGTGCCGGCCTTTCCGGGCGCGCGCGCGTCCCGCGGCGGCGCCGGCGGCGTGGCCATCGGCGCGCGCGGTCTTCGCCGCGTGTTCGGCACGTTCGAGGCGGTCAAGGGCATCGACCTCGAGGTGCGGTACGGCGAGGTGTACGGCCTGCTCGGGGCCAACGGTGCCGGCAAGACGACGACGATCAAGATGCTCTGCGGCCTGCTCGAGCCGAGCGCGGGCGAGGTACAGCTCGCGGGGGAGGTGGGCGCGCTGCGCTCCGAGGCCGTGCGCCAGCAGGTCGGCTACATGTCGCAGAAGTTCTCGCTCTACGACGATCTGACGATCAGCGAGAACCTCGATTTCTTCGCGGGCGTCTATCGCGTGCCCCCGGATGTGCGCGCGGCGCGCAAGCGCTGGGTGCTGGAGTTCGCCGGGCTCGCGGACCGCGGCTCGCACATCACGGGCAGCCTGCCCGGCGGGTGGAAGCAGCGCGTGGCGTTCGGCGCGGCGATCATGCACGAGCCGCGCGTGCTCTTCCTCGACGAGCCGACGTCGGGCGTCGACCCGATCGCGCGACGCGCGTTCTGGGCGATGATCAATCAGCTTGCCGACCAGGGCACCGCGATCCTCGTCACCACGCACTATCTCGAGGAAGCCGAGCAGTGCAACCGGCTCGGGTTCATGGGGGCCGGCGACCTCGTCGCAGAGGGCACGCCGAGCGGGGTGAAGGCCGCGCAGGGTGGTCGCGTCCTCGAAATCCGCGCCGACGACCCGTTGCGCGCCGTCGCGGTGCTCAAGCAGGAATTCGAGCCGTGGCGCGTGTCGCTGTTCGGCGATCGCTTTCACGTCATCGTCGATGACGACCCGGCGCGCGCCACCGAGCGCATCGCCGCGCGGCTGGCGCGCGACGGCATCCGCCTGCTCGAGGTCGTGGACCAGGACTACTCGCTCGAAGACGTGTTTCTCGCGATCGTCGAGAAGGGCGCCGTCGCGGCCTGACGGACGTGCCGCATGCGACGGATCTTCGCTCAGGCACGAAAGGAGCTCACGCAGCTCGTCCGTGATCGGCTCGCGCTCGGGCTCGCCCTCGTCCTGCCCGTGGCGCTGACCGCGCTGATGGGCACCACGATCTCGCTCACCGTCACGGACATCCCGATCGTCATCCAGGACCTGGATCAGACGCCGCTGTCGCGTCAGTATGCGGACGCGTTCCGCAGCTCGCTGACGTTCCGCGTGGTCGCGCTGCCACCCGCCACGTCGCCGGAGAAGCTGCTGGCGGCCGGCCGGGTCCGGGCCGCGCTCATCGTCCCCGAGCATTTCATGCGCGAGGTCCGTCGCGCGCGCCCCACGCAGACGCAGCTGCTCGTCGACGCGACCGACAGCAACACCGCCAAGCTCGTACGCGGCAACGCCGCGCAGATCACCCGCGCGTTCGCGCTGGGCCTTGGCCAGCCGGACACCACGCCGTTGATCCGCACGGCGACGCGACTCTGGTTCAATCCGGGCCGCGAGCCGCGCAAGTTCTACGGTCCCGGCTTTCTCGTGCTCGGGCTCTCCATCTTTCCCACCGTGCTCGCGGCGCTCGCCATGTCACGCGAGGGCGAGCAGAAGACGATCTTGCAAGTCTACGTGTCGAGCATCTCCGCGCACGAGTTCCTGCTCGGCAAGATCCTCGCCGGCATGGCGATCGGGCTCACGCAGTGCCTGCTCGCGGTCGGCCTGATGTACACGCTCTTCGGCCTGCACTTCGTCGGCGATCCCACGCCGTTCGTGGCGGGCAGCGTGTTGTTCGTATTCTGCATGGCGGCGTTCGGGTCGCTGGTCGGCGGCGCGATCCCGAATCAGGCGGCCGCGGTGCAGGCCGTCGCCCTCGGCGGTTTCCTGCTCTCGTTCCTGCTCTCCGGGCTCATCTTTCCCGTGGAGAACATTCCCGACGCGCTCCGGTGGATCTCGAACCTCGTGCAGGCGCGGTACTACGTCGTCGTCGTGCGCGATGCGTTCCTGCAGGGCGGCGGGTGGCCGGCCGTGTGGTGGGCGGTGCTCGCGATCGGCGCCATCGGTAGCGTCTTCTACGTGCTGGCGTGGCGCTCCATGCGCCGCATGCAGGTGAAGGCGTGAATCGCCTGCTGCGTGCGCTGTTCGGCGGCCGGTTCTGGACGCTCGCGCTGAAGGAGCTCCGGCAGATCCGTCGCGATCGGCGACTGATGATCTCGCTCGTCGTGCCCCCGACGCTGCAGGTCTTGCTCTTCGGGTTCGCGCTCGATTCCGACGTCAAGAACCTCCGGCTAGGCGTCGTCGACCTGAGCCGCACGCGCGAGAGCCGCGAGCTCGTGTCCGTGCTCACGGAGAATCCCACGTTTCAGCTCACCGGTTCCTACGCGACGACGGACGTGCTCGGCGACGAGCTCTCGACGGGGCGGCTCGACATCGGCGTGGTGGTGCCGTACGACTTCGCCCGGCTGCGGTCGCGCGGACGGCCGGCCACGGTGCAGGTGCTCCTCAACGCGGCCAACGCCAACACCGCGCAGATCGCGCAGGGTTACGTCGAGGGCGCCGTCGCCTTCCTCAACCGCGACGCGAGCGGCGTGCATGCGCCGCCGGTCGAGCTGCGGCCGGCGTATCTGTTCAATCCCGGGCTGGTGAACGCGTGGTTCATCGTGACGGGCGTGTTCGGCACGCTGATCATTCTGAACGGCTCGCTCGTGTCGGCGGCCACGATGATCCGCGAGAAGGAGCGCGGCACGGTCGAGCAGCTCCTGATGACGCCCGCGAACACGCTCGAGGTCGTGACGGCGAAGGTCGTGCCGCTGTTCGTGCTCCTCATGACGATGGTCGCGGTCGTGCTCGTCGTCGCGCGCGTCGTCTTCCACGTGCCGTTCCGCGGCAGCCCCGCGCTCGTCGTCGCCGCGTGCGCGTGCTGCGTCCTGACCGGGATCGGGCTGGGCACGTTCGTGTCCACCTTCGCCCGCTCCGCCAGCCAGACGCAGCTCATCAGCTTTTTCATCAATCCGCCGCTCGCCATGCTCTCGGGCGGGCTGACGCCGATCGAGGCGATGCCCAAGTGGGTGCAGCCGCTCACGGTCGTCAATCCCATCGCGCATTTCGCCACGATCGCGCGCAGCGTCCTCGTCAAGGGCGCGGGCCTCGACGTCATCTATCCGAACCTGCTCGCCCTCATCGCGCTCGCCGCGCTGTTCGTCGGAGTCAGCGCGTGGCGCTTCCGGCGTCAGCTCAGCTGAACGCCTCGCGCTTCCAGCGTCAGCTCAGCTGAGCGCAAGAAAAAAATTTTACGCATCGCGTTGCCGATTCTCGAAACGAGATATATGGTCGCGCTATGAGCCGCGCGCCGGGCTGGCTGCAAGACAAACTGTTCGAGCGCCGACTCGTCCTCGTCACGGGCCGGCTGGACGACACCCTGGCTGCGCAGGCCGCGGCGCAGATCATGGCCCTCGACGCCGCCGGCGATGCGCCGATCGACGTGGTGGTAGACAGCGGTGACGGGTCGCTCGAGGCGGCTCTGATCCTCATCGACGTCGTCGATGCCGCGCGCGCGCCGATCCGCGTGCAATGTCTGGGGCAGGTGAAGGGAGCCGCGCTCGGCGTGGCGGCCGCCGGCGATGAACGGGCCGCGTCATCGCACACCACGTTTTGTCTGTCGGCACCCGTGGTGAAGGCCGCCGGTACGCCGGACGACATCTCCACGCAGGCCGATCAACATCGCGATGTGTTGTGCAAGTTCCAGGCACGGCTGGCGAAAGCTACCGGCCGCTCGGCCGACGACATCGCCGACGACATCCGCCGCGGTCGCTATCTGAGTGCGCGCGAGGCGATCGACTACGGTTTGATCGACGCAATCCGCGTCTGAGGCTTGCCGATCGCGTCGTCGGTACGATATCGGACCGACGCTGACCGCGGCACACGACGATCGGCAGTCCGTTTGACAATCTGCAACCCGCGCGCACAATCGAGTGGCCAATGCAGTACCGACGGGTCACGTATCGCTCGGCAACACTCCGCATCGCGACGCAAGCATGGCCGTTCGGCGCCGCTTGGGAGCACGAGACGCTGCGCTTGCTCGTGCAGGCCCGATGGCGTCCGGCCGCCGATGTCGCGGAGACGCCGACGTCCGTCGAGGTGACGGTGGACCTGGCCGGAGTCGACGAGGACGACTTCGAGGTGCAGTTGTTCGACAACGGCCTGGTCGTCGATGGACGGCGACAGCTGCCGTCGTGCGGCCCGGACGCCGTCTACCACGCCGCCGGTATTCCCCAGGGACTCTTTCGCCTCGAGCTGCCCCTCCCCGCGCGCATCGACCCCGGGCGCGTGGAGGCGCGGTACGAGCGCGGGCTGCTGCGCGTCAGTCTCCCCAAGCGCGCCTGACCTGATCAATGTCGACCCAGCTGAGCGCCGGCCCTGGGGAGTTCACGCTGCCCGACGCGCTGCCCGTGCTGGCGCTGCCCGATGCCGTCGTGTTCCCGCTCACGGCCGTGCCGCTCGCGGTCGCCAATCCGGTGGCCATTCGCGTGATCGACGACGTGATGCGCGGCAACCGCCTGCTGATCTTCGCGGCACAACGCGAGGCCAGGCCCGACGGACCCGTGGCCCCGGAGAACGTGCATCGCGTGGGCACCGCGGGCGCAATCCATCAAATGGCGCGCATGCCCGACGGCAGCGTCCGGGCGATGGTCCAGGGCCTCGAGCGCGTGCGTCTGCTCGACTTCGTCGCGAAGGATCCGTACCTCGTCGCGCGCATCGAGCGTGCGCCCGAGGACGTTGCCGCCGGCGCAGAGGTCGAGGGCCTGCGCCGCGCCGTCATCGATCTGTTCCGCAAAATCGTCGAGCTGTCCCCCGATGTGCCGGATGAGCTCGGCGGCGTCGCCGAGGGCTTTACCGACCCCCGCCAGGTCGTCTATTTCGTCGCCTCGCTCGTCCGCATGGACACGGCGGCGCGCCAGGCGCTGCTCGAGACCGACTCGGTCGCCGACAAGCTGCGGCGACTCGTGGACGTGCTCCAGAACGAGCTGACGATTCGCGAGATCGGCCGGAAGATCGCGACCGACACCGAGCAGCGGCTCTCCAAGAAGCAGCGCGAGTTCATCCTGCGCGAGCAGGCCAAGACCATCCAGAAAGAGCTCGGCGAGGACGAGGGCGACGACACGGACGTCGGCGAGCTCCGCCGCCGGATCGAGGCGGCCGGCCTGCCGGATGAAGCCCGGCGCGAGGCCGAGCGCGAGCTCAAGCGGCTGGCCGGCATGCAGTCCGGGTCGCCCGAGCGCGGCATGGTGGTCACGTATCTCGAGTGGATGGCGGCGCTGCCGTGGAGCCGTGTCGACGGCGGCACGATCGACATCCGGCGCGCGCGCGAGGTCCTGGACGAAGACCACTTCGATCTCGACAAGATCAAGGACCGCATTCTCGAATACCTGGCTGTCCGGAAGCTGCGTCAGGAGCGCAGCGACGCCGCCGAAGCGCCCAAGGTGACGGGCGACAGCCCGGCGCGCGAGCCGATCCTGTGCTTCGTGGGCCCGCCCGGCGTGGGCAAGACGAGCCTCGGCCAGTCGATCGCGCGCGCGCTCGGTCGTAAGTTCGTGCGCATGTCGCTGGGCGGCGTGCGGGACGAGGCGGAGATCCGCGGTCATCGCCGCACCTACATCGGCGCCCTGCCGGGACGCATCCTCCAGGGGCTGCGTCGCGCCGAAACGCGCGATCCCGTCTTCATGCTCGACGAGATCGACAAGGTCGGCGCCGACTGGCGCGGCGATCCATCGTCCGCGCTGCTCGAGGTGCTCGACCCTGCGCAGAACGACGCCTTCGTCGACACGTACCTCGGCGTATCGTTCGATCTCTCGCAGGTGCTGTTCATCGCGACCGGCAACACGCTGGACACCATCCCGGGGCCGCTGCGCGACCGCATGGAGATCCTGACGCTGTCCGGTTATACCGACGAGGAGAAGGTCGGGATCGCGACGCAGTATCTGATCCCCAAGCAGGTATCCGCTCACGGCCTGCGCGCGGACGAGCTGGTCATCGAGCCGGACGCGGTGCGCCAGGTCGTGCGCCAGTACACGCGCGAGGCCGGTGTGCGGAATCTCGAGCGCGAGATCGCCGCCATCGCGCGCAAGGTCGCGCGCCGGCTCGCCGAGGGCGAGCGCGGACCGTTCCGGATCACCACCGCGAATCTCTCAGACTCTCTCGGGCGCCCGCGCTTCTTCGATGACGTCGTCGAGCGCACGTCACGGCCGGGCGTCGCCACGGGGCTGGCGTGGACGCCGGTCGGCGGCGACGTCCTCTTCGTCGAGGTCACGATGATGCCGAGTACCCGCGACGAGCGTCTCGTGCTCACCGGTATGCTCGGCGACGTCATGCGCGAGAGCGCGCAGGCCGCCGTGTCCTACGTCTGGTCCAACGCGGAGGCGTTCGGCATCGATCCGAAGATCTTCGAGGGCAAGACGGTGCACATCCACGTGCCGGCGGGCGGCATTCCGAAGGACGGCCCGTCCGCGGGTGTCACGATCGTGACCGCGCTCGCGTCGTACGTCACGCGCCGGTCCGTGCGCGCCGACGTCGCGATGACCGGTGAGATCACGCTGCGCGGCAAAGTTCTGCCCGTCGGCGGCATCAAAGAAAAGGTGCTCGCCGCGCACCGCGCGGGCATCCGAACCGTGATCCTGCCGCGCCACAACGAGCGCGACGTGGAAGACGTGCCGGCCGAGGTGCGCGGCGCGCTGCGGTTCGTCTTCGCGGACGACGCCGGCGAGGTCGTGCGAGAAGCATTGACGGACGAGCAATCGTGAGAATTCTCCTGGCGCTTGTCGTTGCCGCGCTCGGCGTCAGTGTGGTCTCGGCGGACCAAGCCGAAGACGAGAAAGCGATCAGAGTCATCCAGGCGCGCTGGGACGATGCGTGGAATCGGCACGACGTCAAAGCGCTGAGCTCGCTCGTCGCTGAAGACGTTCGTTTTGTCAACGTCGCGGGCGTGGTGTTGAACGGCCGGGGAGAGTTCGAGGCGCTCCAGACGAGAACGCATGGAATGCAGTTCAAGGAGAGTGTACGAACGGTGACGGACACGCAGGTCAAGTTTCTCAGCCCGGACATTGCGGTCGCTCACGTCAGTTGGCGAATGCGAGGCGACAAGGACCCAGATGGGACGCCGCGGCAGCCGCGGCACGGCGTCATGATGCAGGTGCTCATGAAGCGCGACGGCACGTGGGCGATCGTCGGCGCTCAGAATACGAACGCGCGATGATGTCGCCGCTCGGAGTCGGGCTCGCGCTCTTCATTGCCTTGATCGGGCTGGCCGCCGCGGGGCCGGCGCAGGCCGCCGCCATTCGCGGGGTCGCGACCATGACCGGCCCGCCGCCGCCGGCCAAGAAGGTTCCCGTCACGATCGACCAGTACGTGTGCGGCAAGGAGAAAGTCGGCGAGGATCTCGTCGTGGCGCCGCAGGGCGGGGTGAAGAACGTCGTCGTGTGGCTGGGAACGCCACCGCCCGGCGCCGCGTGGCCGAGCACGCCCGTGAAGGTCGAGATGGATCAGAAGGCCTGCACGTTCGTGCCGCGCGTCGTGATCGTGCCGGCCGGCGGCTCGGTGGAGTTCCTCAACAGCGACCGCCTGCTGCACAACCTGCACAGCGTCAGCCGCGACAACCCGACGTTCAATCGCACGCAGCCGCGCGGCCGCGCGATCCCGCTGCCGTTCAGCAAGCCGGAGATCGTCCAGGTGAACTGCGATCTGCACTCCTGGATGCGCGCGTGGGTGGTCGTCGCCGACCACCCGTTCTACGTGCTGAGCGGCGACGGGGGCGAGTTCACGCTGCCGAACGTTCCGCCGGGCAAGTACGTGCTGCACACGTGGCACGAAACCCTCGGCACCGCGACCCGCGAGGTGACGGTGGGCAGCGACGATGCCCGCGTCACCATCGAGCTCAAGGCGCCACGCTGATCGTCTTCGACGCCTCCCACGCCGCCGAGTGCGTCGGCTCGGAGAGCGCGCGGAGCCGCCCACCGTCGTCGAGCGCGATGGTGAAGGTGACCTTCGGCGCCGAGTAGACCGGGTGCAGGTACACGCGAGCGATCTCCGCCGCGTCCTTGTAGAGCGCGATGTAGCGCACGTGGTGCTCCGAGAGCGATGGGTGATCGCCGCCGGCGCCCACGCTCACCGTGACGTCGAACCACTGGCCGCGCTTCACGCTGTCCGGCGCCACGATCTTCGGCGTGTGCTTGGCATCGTAGGACGTGTGCGGCGTCTTGAACTCCGGCGTGAACTGCTCTTCCTGGCCGGCGCGCGACGCGCCCGCCATGGTGAGCAGCACGCCGAGCGCGACGACGCTCGGAATGATCCGTCGCATGCAGTGCCTCCTGTCCGCTCAGTCCTCGGGGACGATCTCGCGGATCTTCGCGAGCAGCGCGCGGGGACTGTAGGGCTTGGCGAGATACGCGGTCGCGCCGGCGGCGGTCGCCTTGTGCTCGTCGCCGCTCAGCGCGAACGACGTCACGACGATGATCGGCACGCCCGCGGTCCGCGGGTCGTTGCGAAGCTGTCGGGTGGCGTCGAGCCCGGACATCTTCGGGAGCTGGATGTCCATGAGGATGAGGTCCGGCGGATGTTCGACGGCCGCCGCCACGCCCTGCTCGCCGTCGAACGCCTCGCGGAGCTGGTACGTCGTCTTGGCCAGGAGCTGCCGTACGATCTTGCGGTTGTACTCGTTGTCCTCGACGTACAGGATCGTTTTGCCGCTCATGTCCTGACCGCCCGCTCCACCTGGAGCGGAATCGTGAAGTAGAAGGTCGACCCCTTGCCGAGCTCACTCTCGACCCAGACGCGGCCGCCGTGCATGTCGACGAACTTCTTCGTGATGGACAGCCCGAGGCCGGTTCCGCCGAAGTCGCGCGTGGTCGTCGTGTCGACCTGGCGGAACTGGTCGAAGACCTCGTCGAGCTTTTCGGGGGGAATGCCGATCCCGGTGTCGCTCACGCGATAGCGGAGCTGGTCGCCGAGCCGCTCCACGCCGACGACCACGCGCCCCTCGTGCGTGAACTTCAGCGCGTTGCCGACGAGGTTCAACAGACACTGGGTCAGCCGCTTGGCGTCGCCGTGGGCGATGGGCAGGTCGGGCTCGACGTCCGTGACGAGCTCGAGCCCCTTGTCCTCGGCGATCGAGCGCAGCGAGGCGCGGACGGTGGCCACGACGTCCTCGACCGCGTAGTCGCCGAGGGCCAGCTCCATGCGCCCCGCCTCGATCTTCGACAGATCGAGCACGTCGTTGATGAGGCGGAGCAGGTGCGCGCCGTTGGTCTGGATGTCGGCCAACGGCTCCTTGAGCTCGGACGGGACGGGACCGTACAGCTCGTCGAGAATCATCTCGGTGAAGCCGAGGATGGCGTTCAGCGGGGTGCGCAGCTCGTGGCTCATGTTCGCGAGAAATTCGGACTTGGCGCGGCTGGCGTGCTCGAGCCGGACGTTCACCGCGCGCAGGGTGTCCGCGGTCAGGCGCTGGTCGGCATCCAGCCGCGCGAGCTCCCGGGCGGTCTCGTTCAGGCGCGCGGCGAGATCGCCGAACTCGTCGCGGTTGGGCACCTCGACCGTGCCGCTGAACCGGCTGGCGGCCAGGTTGGTCAGAAACGTATCCGCCGCACGCACGGGCAGGATGAACGCCCAGGAAATCACGAAGCCGCCGATGAGCGCCAGCGCCACCGACGCGACGGCGAAGCTGCTCACGACGATCAACGCGCGGCGGTTCGCGCCGTCGATGCTGGCGCGCAGCGTCGCCATGCGCACGTCCTCGTGCTGGACGACCACGTGCACCAGGCCGTCGATCGAGCGGTAGAGCGGGTCCTCGCGCGTGAGCTGCAGGTTGGTCGCCGCGTCGACCTTGTCGTCACGCACGAGATTCGCGATGTCCGCGACCACCGTCATCGCTTCTTCCTGCCCGGCGCGGATCTTCTGGATGATCTGCCGCTCGGCGTCGGGCGCCTGCTCCTCGATGCGGGCGAGCGTGTCGTTGAACCGGTTGTTCTCGCGCAGGATGTTGGCCAGCGCGGTCTCGTCGCGGACGATGAGCGCCATGCCGGTCAGGTGCATCTGCATGGCGAGCGAGTGCTGGAGCTGGTGCGACAGATCGACGCGTCGATGCGCTTCGTCGAGCCAATCCGTCTGCTGTGACACCCGGCGGTGCGTGTACACGCCAAAGGCGCCCATCACGATGAACAGCAGCGTGACGAGCAGAAACGCGGCGAGCAGCTTGTGCTGCACGGAGGTACGGATGCGCGCGACGCCACGAACCAGGATGCCCAGTGGCGAGCGCAGCAAGAACGCCGCGAGGGGATCCGTGCGATCAAAAGGCATTTTCAGCCGCGAGTATACTCCAGCGTAGTGGGGACGCCCGCCCGCATCCTGGTCGTCGACGACACGCCCGCGAACGTACGCTTGCTCGAGCAACGATTGCGCCACGACGGCTACGAGGTGGTGACGGCGCGCGATGGCGAGGAGGCGCTGGCCGTCGCGCGCGAGACGCATCCGGATCTGATCCTGCTCGACATCATGATGCCCAAGCTCGACGGCATCGAGGTGTGCCGGCGCTTGAAGGCGGACCCATCGTTCCCATTCACGCCGATCATCATGGTCACCGCGATGGCCGACACGAAGGATCTCGTGGCGGGATTCGAGGCGGGCGGCGACGACTATCTGACGAAGCCGATAGACCACCAGGCGCTCGGCGCCCGCGTGCGCTCGATGCTGCGGATCAAGACGCTGCACGACACCGTGCAGGCGCAGGCCCACGACCTCGCGCAGTGGAACGCGATGCTCGAAACGCGCGTGGCCAGTCAGGTGGCCGAGCTCGACCGCCTCGGCCGGCTCAAGCGCTTCTTCTCCCCGCAGGTGGCCGACCTGATCCTGCGCGGCGACGCCGACGATCCGCTGGCGTCGCACCGCCGCGACGTCACCGTCGTGTTCGTCGACCTCCGGGGCTTCACGGCCTTCGCGGAGACCGCGGAGCCCGAAGAGGTCATGAGGGTGCTGCGCGAGTATCACGCGCGCATGGGCGAGCAGGTGCTGACGTACGAGGGCACGCTCGAGCGCTTCGCCGGCGACGGCATGATGATCTTCTTCAACGATCCGGTCGTCGTGGCGAACCCGGTGGAGCGCGCGCTGCGCATGACCGTCGCCATGCGTGACGTCATGGCGGAGCTGAGCGCGCAGTGGCGGCGACTCGGGTTCGAGCTGCACGTCGGGGTCGGGATCGCGCAAGGCTACGCGACGATCGGCGCGATCGGGTTCGAGGGTAGGGTGGACTACGGCGCGATCGGCAGCGTGACGAATCTCGCGTCGCGCCTGTGCGCCGAGGCGGCGCCGGGGCAGATTCTCGTGAGCCAGCGTGTGTACGCCTCGGCCGGCGACCTCGTCGATGCCGAACCGGTCGGCGAGCTCTCGCTCAAGGGCTTTCAGCGCCCGGTGCACGCCTACGCCGTCCGCCGTCTGAAACGTTAGACTCTGGCCCATGGCCTACGAGACCATCCGCCTCGATCACGCCGGCGGCGTGTCGACGATCACGCTCGACCGACCGCCCGTCAATGCCGTGTCGCCCGCGCTGCTGCACGACGTCCTGCACGCGCTCGACGAGCTCGAGGCGCGTGATGCCACGCGCTGCATCGTGCTCACCGGCGCCGGGAGCAAGGCGTTCTCCGCCGGCGCCGACCTCTCTGGTGGGCCGAAGACTGCCGATGACGCCGTACGCTTCCGTGAGCTCGGCCGCCGCGTCGTCGATCGCGTCGAGACGATCGGCAAGCCCGTCATCGCGGCCATTCGCGGCTGGGCCATCGGCGGCGGATTCGCGATCGCGATGGCGTGCGACGTGCGCCTGGCATCGTCGACGGCGCGGTTCCGGACGGGCGACGCCTACCTCGGCGTGGTGCCGAGCTGGGGCATGAGCCTGGTACGGCTCGCGCATTACATCGGGCGCAACCGCACGCTCGACATGCTGATCCTCGGTGAGGACATGACGGCCGAGCAGGCGCGCGAGATCGGCCTGATCTCCCGCGTCATCGCCGACGCCGAGTTCGAGGCCGAGGTCGCGCGGCTGTCGGCGCGCGTGGCTGGCGGCGCGCCGCTGACGTTCCGCGCGGTGAAGGAGACCGTTCGCGCGCAATACTGGCGCTCGATCGACGAGGCGCAGCGGCTCGAGACGCAGTGGGCCGAGATCGGCCGCGCGTCCGCGGATTTTGCCGAAGGCGTGGCCGCGTTTCGCGAGCGGCGCGCGCCGGTGTTCCGGGGGCGCTGACGTGTCGTTCGTCGAGACGAAGGAACAGCTGGCGCTGCAGGAGGCCGCGCGGGACGTCGTCGCTCGCGTGGTCACGCCGATCGCGGCGTCGGTGCCGGCGGGCCAGAAGCTGACGCCCGACCACTTGCGAGGTATCTACAGGGCGCTCCAGCCGCTCGGCTATCTCGGCAGCACGATCAACCGTGACTTCGGCGGCGCCGGCCTCAGCTACGTCGATTACGGATTGCTGCTCGAAGCGCTGGCGGCCGGGCCGGTGGTGCTGGGCGAGATCGTCCCGCCGCGCACGATCAACTACCTCGGCAGCGAGGCGCAAAAGCGCCGCTGGCTGCCGAAGCTCTTCTCCGGCGACTGGGTGTCGACGGCGGCCATCACCGAGCCCCAGGCGGGCTCGGACATGCGCGGCTTCAAGACCACGGCCACGCTCGACGGCGACGCCTACGTCGTGAACGGGCAGAAGCGGTGGATCAAGCTCGGCGGCGCGAGCGATCTGATGACGCTGATGGTGGTCGACGCGAGCGGCGGGCTCAGCCGGCTCGTGCTCGAGCGCGCGGTGTCGCCGTGGAAGAGCACCGAGCTCGAGGCCGTCGGCATCCGGAACCTGTCGTTCGCGGAGCTGACGTTCGACAACGTGCGCGTTCCGAAGGACAACCTGCTAGGCGACGCCGGCGCCGGCGGCGAGCAGTTCCACCGCGGCATCGAATCGTCGCGGGCGTTCGTCGGCATCCAGGCCGTCGGCATCGCCCGCCACGCGCTCGATCTCGCCGTGCGCTACGCAAAGGAGCGTCAGGCGTTCGGCCGGCCCATCGGGAAATTCCAGGGCATACAGATGGCGCTCGCGGAGGCCGCAAGCCGGCTCCAGGCGGCGCGCCTGCTGTGTCTCAACGCGCTCGGGATGCTGGACGCCGGTCGTCGCGCGCCGTGCGACGTGTCGATGGCCAAGCTCTTCGCGGTCGAGACGGCGATCCGCACGTGTCAGACGGCGATGGAGAGCATGGGCGCCTGGGGGCTCGCCGTCGATGCCGGCGTCGAGCGCTGCTGGCGGGACTGCTGCATGCTGACGGCCATCGACGGAACCGCAAACGTGCAGCGATTGATCATCGGCCGTGAGCTGCTCGGGATGCCGGCGTTCGTGTGACGACGCCCGTTCTGCACACCGCACGCCTCGGCGCCACGCGCGCCGCGCCCCGGGTCGACCTCGATCGGATCCTGCATCCCCGCTCGGTGGCCGTCTTCGGCGCCTCGGACAGCAAGCAGAAGTTCGGCGGGCGGATCATGAGCTTTCTCGTGCAGCACGGATTCGCCGGCGACATCTATCCGATCAATCTGCAGCGCAGTGAGGTCCTCGGCCGCAAGGCGTACGCGGCGATCGGCGCGGTGCCGACACCGCCGGATGTCGCGATCCTCGCCGTGCCGCCCGCGGCGCTCATGCCGAGCGTGCGCGCGGCGGCGGAGGCCGGCGTCGGGTGCTGCGTGATCATCACGACAGGATTCGCCGAGGCCGGGCCGGATGGCGTGGCGCGGCAGGCCGAGCTCGTCGAGATTGCCGCGCGCACCGGCACGCGGATCATCGGCCCGAACTGCATGGGCCTCATCGTCCCCCACCATCACCTGGCCCTCTGCTCGTCGGTGGTGCTCGACACCGAGCACCTCCGCGACGGCAGCGTCAGCCTCGTCAGCCAGAGCGGCGCGCTCATGGTGTCGATCTACGATCGCGCCGTCACCGACGGCATCGGGTTCCGCGTATGCGTTTCGTGCGGCAACCAGGCCGATCTCGAGCTGTGCGACTTCATCGAACACCTCATCGATGACCCGGGGACCGAGGCGATCTGCGTCTACGTCGAGGGCTGGCTCGACGGCGCGCGGTTCCGACGCTGCGCCGCCGCCGCGCGGGCGGCGGGCAAGCCGCTGCTCGTGCTCAAGACGGGCCGCACGCGGGCGGGCGCCGACTCCGCGCGCTCGCACACGGCGAGCCTCGCCGGCGACTTCGACGTGTTCCAGGCTGTGTGTCGCGAGGAAGGCGTTGTCCTGCCCCGCGATCCGGACGACATGGTCCGTGCCGCGCACTTCCTGGTGCGCCATCCCGCGCCGCGCCGGGGTGGCGTGGCGATCCTGTCGTCCTCGGGCGGCGGCGCCGGCATCGCGTCCGATCGGGTGAGCGAGCTCGGGCTGCGGCTCGCGGCGCTGTCGCCCGCGACGCGCGCGGAGCTCGGCGCGATCCTGCTGCCGCCGCAGGCGACCAACCCGATCGATCTCGGCGGACGGAAGCCGCCCGAAGAGGTCGAGATCGCCGGCGACGCCGCGCGCATTCTGTTCGCCGATGCCGACGTGGCTTATGGACTGGCGATTCTGACGTCGATGCCGTTCTTCGCCGCGCGCACCAGGTTGATCGGCCAGGCCGCCCAGGCGTCGGGCAAGCCGGTGATGATCGCGCTGACGCCGGGCGCGGCCGCGACGGCGCCGCGACACGCCCTGCGCGAGATCGGCCAGTTCTATTTCAACCGTGTCGAGGACGCCTGCGCGTGATCGCGCTGCTCGCCGAGCACGACGCGGTGCGAGCGACACCGCCGACGGCAGCCGAGCGGCCCGTGGGGCTGCCGGACGCTGCGATGCTGGCCGATCTCGGCGGCGGCGCGCTCGCCGAGACGACCGCGCGGCGCCTGGTCGCCGGCTACGGCGTGCCGGCCGCGCGCGAGATCGTCGTCGCCACGCCGCGGGCCGCCGCGGATGCGGCCGCCACGCTCGGTTACCCCGTCGTGCTCAAAGCGGTGTCGCACGCGATCGTCCACAAGACTGACGTCGGCGCCGTGAGGCTCGGCCTCGAGTCGCCCCAGGCCGTCGAGGCGGCGGCGCAAGACATGGCCGCGCGACTCGGCCCGCTGGAGGGGTTCGTGGTGCAGGAGACGGTGACCGGCGACGCCGAAGTGATCGTCGGCGCGCGTCGCGATCCGCAGTTCGGACCCGTGGTGCTCGTCGGGCTCGGCGGCATCGCCGTGGAGTTTTTGAAAGACACCGCGCTCGCGCCCGCTCCCGTCAGCGCGGTGCGCGCGCGCGAGCTCGTAAACTCGCTTGCCGCCGCGCCACTGCTGCGCGGCGCGCGCGGGCGCCCGCCGCTCGACATCGAGGCGATCACCGATACTGTCGTGCGCGTGTCGTGGCTGGCGGTCGACCTCGGCCGCCGTCTGGTTGACCTCGAAGTGAATCCGCTCATCGTGCGCCGCGCCGGTGCAGGCGCTGTTGCCGTCGACGCGCGGGGCCGTCTGGAGGAATCATGAACGTGACTCGTCTTGTCGCCGCGCTGCTCGCGAGCCTCGTGCTCGCCGCCGCCCCAGCGCGCGCCGAAACCGTGCTACGCATCGGGCTGAACGACGATCCGGATGCGCTCGACCCGACCATCAGCCGTGCGTATGTCGGCCGGCTCGTCTTCGCCGCGCTCTGCGACAAGCTTTTCGACGTGACCCCGGATCTCAAGATCGTTCCCCAGCTCGCCACGAGCTACGAATGGGCCGCGGACAACCGCTCGGTGATGCTGCGGCTGCGACCGGGCGTGAAGTTCCACGACGGCGAGCCGTTCAACGCCGAGGCCGTGCGCTTCAACATCGAGCGGCACTTGACCATGGCCGGGTCGTTTCGCAAGTCGGAGATCGGCGAGATCAAGAGCGTCGACGTCGTGAACGATTCCACCGTCCGCCTGAATCTCTCGCATCCGCTCGTGCCACTGCTGGCGGCCCTGACCGATCGCGCCGGCATGATGGTGTCGCCGAAGGCGGCGAAGGAGCTCGGCGACCGCTTCGGTACGCGCCCGGTGTGCGCGGGGCCGTTCAAGTTCGTCGAGCGGGTCGCGCAGGGCAGGATCGTGCTCCAGAAGTTCGCCGACTACTGGGACAAGGACAACGTCCATCTCGACCGCGTCGAGTTCGTGCCGATCACCGATTCGACGGCGCGGGTGGCCAGCCTGCGCTCCGGCGATCTGCACATCATCGAGCGCGTGTCGCCCACGGACCTCGCGCAGCTCCGCGCCGACAACCGGCTGAAGGTCGTGGGCGTGCCGGAGCTCGGATTCCAGGTGATCCGTCTCAACGTCGCCAATGGCCCGAAGTCGAAGGCGCTCGCCGACGTGCGCGTGCGCCAGGCCATCGACTTCGCCATCGATCGCGCGGCGCTCGTGAAGGCCGTGTTCAACGACGAATACATCGCCGGCAATCAGTGGGTGAGTCCGTCGAGCGTGTACTACAACAAGAAGCTGCCGCTGCGGCCGCGCGACGTCGCGCGCGCCAAACAGCTGCTGCGCGACGCCGGACAACCGAATCCGAGCTTCACGCTGATCCTGCCGCCCGAGCGCGACCGGCAGGAGGCGGCCCAGATCATCCAGGCCATGCTGGCCGAGGCCGGCATCACGATGGCGCTGCAGACGCAGGAAAACGTCACCATGCTCGAGGCGGGTAAGCGCGGGGACTTCGAGGCGTACTTCACGTTCTGGAGCGGCCGGCCCGATCCCGACGGCAACATCTTCACGCACTACACGTGCAAAGGCGCCCAGAACGACAGCCACTATTGCAACGAGGAGTTCGACGCGCTGGTCACCAAGGCGCGGCAGGTCGCGGACACGGCGCAGCGCAAGCAGCTCTACGACAAAGCGACCGAGATCCTGCTGCGCGACGTCCCCGCGCTGCATCTGTGGCATCGGCGTGTCTTCACCGGGCTCAGCGCGCGTGTGCAGGGCTTCACGCCACACCCCGACGGCATCATCCGGGTGAAGGGGCTGCGCTTCTGAGACTCGCGCTCTACATCGCGCGGCGTCTGGCCGTCCTGGTGCCGACGCTGCTCGTGGTCTCGATGCTGATCTTCTCGCTGCAGAAGCTCCTCCCCGGCGACGCCGCCACCGCGCTGGCCGGGGAGGAGGGCGACCCGGCCGTGGTCGCGGCGATCCGGGCGAAATATCACCTGGACCGCCCGGTCGCGGTGCAATACGGCCTGTGGATCGTGCGCGTGCTACGCGGCGATTTCGGCGACTCGCTGCGCAATCGCATCCCCGTCGCCGACCTGATCGTGTCGAAGCTGCCAGTCACCGTCGAGCTCGCGATGTGCTCGATGCTCATCGCGCTGGCGCTCGGCGTCCCCACCGGCGTGCTGTCGGCAACGCGTCACGGCCGGCCGCTCGACGTCGCGGCGAACTTCGTCGCGCTGTCGGGGCTGTCCGTCCCGCACTTCTGGCTCGGCATCATGCTGATCTTGTTGTTCGCGGTGCAGCTCGGCTGGCTGCCGGCCTCGGGCTACGTGACGCCGTGGGACGACTGGCGCCGCAACCTCACGACGATCCTCCTGCCGTCCGTCGTGCTCGGCACCGGCGTCGCCGCCGTCATGATGCGCCACGCGCGCAGCGCGATGCTGGAAACGCTCGGCGCCGATTACGTCCGCACGGCGCGCGCCAAAAGCGTGCCGGAGCGGCTGGTGGTGCTCAAGCACGCGCTGCGCAACGCGCTGATCCCGGTCATCACGCTCGGCGCGGTGGAGTTCGGCCGTCTGCTGTCGGGCGCGGTGCTCACCGAGCAGATCTTCGCGATCCCGGGCTTCGGCAAGCTGCTCGTCGACGGCGTGTTCAACCGCGATTACGCCGTCGTGCAGGCGGTCGTGCTGGTGTCGGCGCTCGGGTACCTGCTGCTGAACCTGCTCGCCGACATCTTGTATTTCGTCGCCGACCCTCGGCTGCACGGCTGATGACGGACGCGCGCGCGCTCCGGAGACTCGCGCGGCGACCGATGGTGGTGGTCGCGGCCGCGATCGTTGCCGCGTTCGTCGCCGTCGCGGTGGCCGCACCGCACCTGGCGCCGTTCGATCCGGTGGCGCCGAATCTGCTCGCCATGCGCAAAGCCCCGTCGACCGTGCATCGGCTGGGCACCGACGAGGTCGGACGCGACGTGCTGTCGCGGCTGATCTGGGGGGCGCGCGCGTCGCTGCTGGCGGGCGTCATCCCCGTCAGCCTGGCGGTCGCGGTGAGTATTCCGCTCGGGCTGCTCTCGGGCTACGCCGGCGGCTGGCTGGACGGCGTCATCATGCGCGTCACCGACGCCATGCTGTCGATCCCGTTTTTGATCGTCGCGATCGCGCTCGCGGCGTTCCTCGGCCCAAATCTCACCAACGCGATGCTCGCCATCGGCATTGCGGCGCTGCCGACGTTCCTGCGCCTGGCGCGCGGGACCGTGCTGGCGATCAAGCGCGAGGAATACATCGAGGCGGCGCGCGCACTGGGCTGCTCGCGACGCCGCGTGGCCGGACGGCACATCCTGCCGAACATGCTGCCGCCACTGCTGGTGCAGTCGAGCATCACGGTCGCGGCGGCGATCATCGCGGAAGCGAGCCTGTCGTTTCTGGGGCTTGGCCAGCAGCCGCCCGCGCCGTCGTGGGGCAGCATGCTCAATGCGGCGCAGCGCTACCTGTCCCAGGCGCCGTGGATGGCGCTCTATCCAGGGCTCGCCATCTTCTGTATCGTCATGGCCGTGAACGTGCTGGGCGACGGTCTGCGCGACGCGCTGGACCCGCGACAGCGATAGAGGACGAGAAGTAGGGAGGACTCGATGAGCTCTGTGTGGATGAAGCCGATCATCGGTCCGAAGGCGTGGCGCGGCGACGTGCTGTCGCGTGATCCGTCCTCGTGGATCGTCACGCTGAACGCCGCGGAGCTGACGGACATCGACCGCGCGCTGGCCGCCGCCAAGGCGACGGGCCGGGCGATGCTCGACGTCGACCGCGAGCACTTCCCGCTCACGGTGACGCGGCCGACCCTCGAGCGGATCGGCGCCGAGCTCTACGACGGCCGCGGCTTCGTCGTCGTGCGCGGCCTGCCGGTGGAGCGTTACAGCGACGACGACGTCGGCCTCATGTTCTGGGGGCTCGGCCGCTATCTCGGCGCGCCGCTCTATCAAAATCCTCACGGCGATTTGCTCGGCCACGTGTACGACCACGGGCGGACGTACGGCAACATCGACGTGCGCGGCTACGAGACGAACGCGTACCTGCCGTATCACACCGACGCGGGCGACGTGGTCGGGCTCTTGTGCCTGCGCCGCTCGCTGTCGGGCGGGCTCAGCAGCATCGTGAGCTCGGTCACCGCCCACAACGAGATCCTGGCGCAGCATCCCGAGTACCTCGGCCTGCTCTACAACGGTTTCTACTACATTCGGCGCGAGGCCGCGCTGACCGAGCGCGGCGTCTCCGATCGGCCGATTCCCGTGTTCGGCCAGCGCGACGGCGTCGTGAGCTGCCGGTTGATTCGCAACCAGATCAACGCGGGCGCGGTGAAGCGCGGCGTGCCGCTGACCACGCTCGAGCAAGAAGCGCTCGATTTTCTCGACGCGCAGACGCGCCGGGCGGATCTTCGCCTCGACATGGATCTGCAGCGCGGCGATATCCAGTTCATCAACAACTACACGACGCTGCACTCGCGGACGGGCTTCGTGGATGGGCCGGAGCCGCACCAGAAGCGCCACATGCTCCGACTCTGGCTGAAGTTCCCGAAGCCGTGGCCGCTGGGCACGGACTTCCCGGCGCACATGGGCTACAAGCCGGCCCAGGACACGCCGGTGCTGGTCGAGGCCGAGGCATAGCGCCGTGCCGAAGGTTCTCAGCGAGGGGCAGGTGCGCGCGTTCGAGGAGCAGGGGTTTCTCTCACCGGTGCGCGCGTTCGGCCCCGAGCGCGCGCGCGAGTACCGCGCGCGGCTCGAGGCGCTGGAAGCCCGCGCGCCCGAGCACCTCAAGAAGCTGAAAACGAAATCGCACCTGCTCTGTCCGTGGGTGCTCGAGATCGCCGAAGACCCACACGTCCTCGACATCTTCGAAGACCTGATCGGTCCCGACATCCGCTGCTGGAGCATGGCCTGGCGCGTGAAGAAGCCGGATCGCGAGACGTTCGCGGGCTGGCATCAGGACTCGGCGTACGGCTCGCCCGTGCCGGTCGTGCTCGGCGCGCTCGCGCTGTCGCCGTGTGGCGTGAAGCAGGGCTGCCTGCGCGGCATTCCGGGATCGCACAAGTGGGGCGTGCTCCGCCACGAGGAGAGCGACGATCCCAAGAGCATCCTCGCGCGCGGCCAGTTCATCGTCGACGAGTTCGATGAATCAGCCGCCGTCGACTTCGTGCTCGAGCCGGGCGAGATGGTGATGTTCCACAACTCGATCGTCCACGGCTCGGCCTCCAACGAAGGCCCCGACCGCCGCATCCTGCTGCTCGTCGAGATGGTGCCGACGTGGGCGAAGATGGCCCAGTTCCGCGAGTCGGCCATGCTGGTGCGCGGGCGCGATGTCTACGGGAATTTCGACGACGAGCCGCGGCCGGACGGCGAGCTGAGCGAGACCGCGCTGGCGAACTGGAAACGCGTGGTCGACGCCCGCGCCAGGCGGTTGTTCGCGGACAGTCGCTATGCGCCGAGCGAGGCGTACGGAGGTCTGCGGCCGGCGACGTGAGCCGCCGGCCGCAGCCGGCGCTCGACACATAGGGGGGGCCATGGCAGAGTCGAAGCCCGAGATCATCGCGAACATTCCGCGCCTGCAGCAGCACATGGATCGCCACCGCCTCGCGGCCGTCGTCGCGCGCTCCGGACAGAACTTCACATACCTGTCCGGCCTCGCGTATCCCGGGACACTCGCGCGGCATCTGGACATCGCCGATTCCGTGCGCGGTGTGCTGCTCGTCTGGCCGCGCAACGGCGAGCCGGTGGTCGTGCTGAACAAGATTGCGGAGGGCCTGACCCGTCGCGACTCGTGGGTGAAGCGCACCGAGGTCTACGAGGCGTACGTCGAGTCGCCGTACGCGAAGCTCGCGCAGGTGCTGAAGAGCCTCGGGCTCGTCGGCGAGCGCGTCGGCTTCGAGAAGAATTACGTCAGCGCGGCGCACTGGGACGAGGTCCAGCGCGCGCTTCCGCAAATGCAGATGATCGACTGCGCGGCCATGATGGATGAGGTTCGCTGGGTCAAGACCGAGGCAGAGATCGGCCGGCTGAAGGTCGGCGCCGACGTGCTCGACGACGCCTACCTCGAGGTCTTTCCGACGATCAAGCCCGGCGAGACCGAGCGCGCCGTGCACAGCCGCATCATCGCGAGCTGCCTGCGGCGCGGCGCCAACTGGGCGCACGGCATTTTGAACTCGAGCCGCAACACCATCCCGTACGCGGGCGAGAGCGATCAGACGTGGGCGAAGGGCGATATCGTCCGCACCGACTATGTCGCGTACGTCGACGGCTACCCGGGCCATCAGTCGCGCAATGCCGTGCTCGGCAAGCCGAGCGCCGAGCAGGTCCGCGACTACGGGATCACGCGCGAGATCTATGGCCGCGTGATCGACGCGTGCCGGCCGGGCGTGACCGCCGGGGAGGTATACGAGTTCACGCAGAAGGAGTTCGCGAAGCACGGCTGGAGCTACACGAGCCAGCTCGCCGGCCACAGCGTCGGCGCGTGGTGGCACCAGCAGGAGCCGGTGATCTCGCGCGGCAACAAGATCGTGCTGGAAGAAGGGATGGTGCTGGCGCTCGAGCCGGCGAAGGACTACTACCACATCCAGGACATGGTGGTCGTGCGTGCGGGCGCGCCGCAATGGATCTCCGACAAGTTCAAGACCGAGCAGATGTTCGTCGTCGAGTGACGCGATCGTGAACAGCGCTGACTGGCAGAAGATCGCCGCGGGCATCACCGACAAGCAGGTACTCGCTCTCGAGCAGGCGGCGATCCGCATTCCGAGCACGACATTCGAGGAAGGCACGCTTGCCGACCACTTCGCGAATTACATGTCCGACCTCGGCCTCGACGTCGAGATGATGGACGTCACCCACTGGGCCAAGCCCGGCAAGACGACGCGCCAGCCGATCGGCCGTCTGCGCGGCACCGGCGGTGGCCCGAGCCTCATGCTGAACGGCCACATGGATCCCGGCGTCGAGATGAGCGGCTGGAGCGTGGATCCCTACGGCGCGAAGTTCGAGGACGGCTGGGTCTGGGGCATGGGCGCCCACGACGACAAGGGCGGTGTCGTGGCGGCAATCTGCGCGGTGGAGGCGATCGTGCGCTCGGGCGTGCGTCTGCGCGGCGACGTCGTCGTGACACCGGTCGTCGCGCACAAGCTCGGCGGCGCCGGCACGCGCGCGCTCATGGCCAAGGGGTTGCGCACCGATCTCGCGATCAACATGGAGCACTCGGCGAACACCATCGCGAACGTCTGCGTCGGCATCGTGATGGCGCGGATCAAGACGAAGAGCCCGGAGCTGTTCTTCCGCTACAGCGCCGAGGCGCGCGCGCAGTACATGAACCCGATCGAGCAGCAGGCCGAGATCATCCGGCGCATTGGGCCGAGCCTCGATCCGATCACGCCGGGGGGCTGGCTGCGCTTCACGCCGCATCCCGAGCTGCCGGGATTTCCGACGCACACGTTCGACACGATGCACAAGGAGCACTACTACCAGAAGAGCTACACGGGCATGTCGAGCCGCGAGTGCGAGATGATCTTCCAGCTCCGCACGGTGCCCGGCCAGACGCTGGACACCGTGCGCGCCGACGTGCAGCGGCTGCTCGCGGACATCAAGAAGGACTTCCCGGCGTTCGACGCCGAGATGACGATTCCCGCCAACGGGATGGAGGACGGCTGGTTCCAGGACCCGATGGAGGTGAAGCCCGACCATCGGCTGGTGACCGCGCTCGCCGAGGGGCAGCGCCTGGGGAGCGGCGCGCCGGCCGTCGTCGGCGGCTGGGGCCGCCTGGGCAACGTCGGCGACGGAAACATCCTGATGGCCCACGGCATCCCGACCGTGCAGTACGGCGCGGGCGACATCCGCATCTACAAGGAGTGGCCGACGCCGGACGAGCGCGTGCCGCTGCGCGACCTGGTCACGGCGGCGCGCGCGATTGCGTACGCGACCCATCAGCTCTGTGCGTGAAGTCTGCCCGATACGAGAGGTGAGGAGACGATCATGACGAGGATCGCGACGATCGTGCTGGTGCTGTTCACGTGCGTGGCCATCGCGCCGTCGGCCGCGCTGGCGCAGGCCAAGCCGGGCGGCAAGCTCGTCTTCGCCGCGCGGCAGGACATCGACACGCTCGACCCGCACGTCACGAACCGCGCGGCCACGCGCAAGATCCTCATCCAGTTCACCGACACGCTGACCGTCATCGATCCGAAGGACGGCAAGGTGCTGCCCGGGCTCGCGGAGTCGTGGGACGTCTCGAAGGACGGCAAGGCCTACACGTTCCGGCTGCGGAAGAACGTGAAGTTCCACGACGGCACGCCGTTCGATGCCTCGTCCGTGAAGTTCACGTTCGACCGCATCCAGGAACCGCTCGGCGCGCCCGGCGTCGCGCGCGCGTTCCTCGGCCCCTACGCCGGCGCCGACGTCATCGACGCGTACACCGTGCGCGTTCGCCTCAAGCAGCCGTACGCGCCGCTGCTCCGCATGGTGGCGCTCTCGCCGCTGGCGCCGCTGTCGCCAACCGCGGTGGGCAAGCTGGGACAGGACTTCTCGCGCAAGCCCGTCGGCACCGGACCGTTCATGGTGAAGGAGTGGGTCCCCAAGAGCCACGTGACGCTGGTGCGCAATCCCGACTACGCGTGGCCACCGGCGACCGCCGGCCATCACGGTCCCGCCCATCTGGAAGAGATCACGTGGCGGTTCGTGCCGGAGGCCACCACGCGCACCGCGGTGCTGCAGACCGGCGAGGCGCAGATCGCCGAGGATCTCTCGTACGCCGACGTGGCCGCGGTGGAGAAGAATGCCGACCTGCGCATCGTGCGCGGCGTGCCGGCCGGCACGCCGTGGACGATTTTCCCCAACGTGCAGCGCTTCCCGACTAATGACCGCGCGGTGCGCCGCGCGCTGCACCACGCCATCAGCAAGGACGCGATCGTCCGCGTCGTGTTCCAGGGCCAGAGCCAGCCCGCGGCGGGCCTCCTGCAGCCGCCGACGCCGGGCTTCACGCCGGTGAACAGGGAGCTGTTCCCGTACGATCCCGCGCGCGCCAAGAAGATCCTCGACGATGCCGGCTGGAAGCCCGGCGCGGACGGGATCCGCGTGAAGGACGGCAAGCGGCTGGAGATCCTCTGGATCTTCGGCACCAACAACGGCTACGAGGAGATGGCGCCGCTCATCCAGGGCATGGCGCGCGACGTCGGCATCGACATCCAGCTGCGCGAGCAGCCGCGCGTGCAGATGTACGAGGCGTGGCGGAAGGGCGACGACGGCATCGGGGAGCTGAACTGGTGGTTCCCCGATCCCTCGATCTTGACCAGCAACTTTCACACGAGCCGCCTGCAGTCGTTCAACCCTGGCCGCCTGTCCGACCCTGAGATCGACAAGCTGCTCGATCAGGCGTCCGCGATGGTCGACGAGGGGCCGCGCATGGAGCTCTACAAGAAGATCCAGCGCATGCTCGTCGACATGGGGGCGGGCATCGGTCTGGTCGACCAGGTGACGATCGTCGGGATGCGCAAAGACGTGCAAGGCTTCGGCTTCAACGTCGTGACGTTCCCGGTGCTCTACGACGTCAGCCTGACGAGGTAGCGCTCGCTGGTCGCGTTCGTCCGGCGCCGCATCTTGCTGTCGGTGCCGGTCATCATCGGCGTGTCGGTGGTGGTGTTCGCGATCATCCACCTGCTGCCGGGCGATCCCGTGCTCGCCATCCTGAGCGGCGCCAATGCCACGCCCGAGCAGGAGCGCGAGCTACGCGCGCAGCTGCGCCTGGACGACCCGCTCGTCGTGCAGTACGCGCGCTTCGTCGCTCGCGCCGCCGTCGGCGATTTCGGCCGCTCGATCTTCTCGCGCCGCCCGGTGATCCAGGAGATCGCCGAGCAGCTGCCGAGCACGCTGGAGCTGGCCGCGACGGCGCTGGTGATCGCCGTCATTGTCGGCGTCGGGCTCGGCCTGCTCGCGGCCGTCCGGCACGACACGTGGGTCGATCGCGCGGCTATGCTCGTGGCGCTCGGCGGTGTGTCGATGCCGAGCTTCTGGCTCGGGCTGGTCCTGATCTTCGTCTTCTCGCTGCAGCTCGGCTGGCTGCCTGCGACGGGGCAGGGCGGGCTGAACCGCCTGCTGCTTCCGGCGGCGACCATCGGGTTGAACTACTCCGCGGTCATCGCCCGGCTCGTCCGCTCGAGCCTGCTCGAGGTGCTCGGCAACGGCTACATCTCGACCGCGCGCGCCAAGGGGCTGTCCGAGTGGGGCGTCACGCTCAAGCACGCGCTCGGCAACGCGCTCATTCCGGTCACGACGATCATCGGCGTGCAGCTCGGAAATCTCCTGGCGGGGACGATCATCGTCGAGACCGTGTTCTCGCGGCGCGGGATGGGACGGCTGGCGGTGACCGCGGTGCTCGACAAGGACTATCCGCTCATCCAGGGCGTCGTGCTCGTGAGCGCGCTCGGCTACGTGCTGACCAACCTGCTCGTGGATCTCTCGTACTCGGTGCTCGATCCGCGCATCCGGCACCGCGACGCGGCGAGCGCGTGACGCCGCACGTGCGCGTGTTGCGGTCCGTGCGTGTGCCGCGTCTCTTGCGGCGTCGGAAATCCGCGCTGCTCGGCGTCGTCGTTCTGGCTATCGTCGCAGTCGCCGCGGTGTTCGCGCCGGCTCTGGCGCCCTACGATCCGATCAAGGTGCGGCCGGCGGAGGCGCTGTCGCCACCGACGCTCGCGCACCCGTTCGGCACCGATCAGTACGGGCGCGACATCTTCAGCCGCGCGATCACCGGCGCGCGGCTGTCGCTGCTGACGGGCCTCGGCGCCGTTGCCATCGCGCTGGCCGCCGGCGTCGTCGTCGGCCTCGCGTGCGGCGTCATCGGCGGCTGGACGGATCTGCTCGTCATGCGGGTGATCGACATCATGATGGCGTTCCCCGGCATCCTCATGGCGCTCGTCGTCGTCGCCGTTCTGGGGCAGGGAACGATCAACGTCATGCTGGCCGTGGGCGTGTCGCTGATCCCGACGTTCGTGCGGCTCGTCCGTGGCGACGTGCTCTCGGTGCGCGAGAACGTCTATGTCGAGGCGGCGCGCGCGCTCGGCTCTCGGCCCACGCGCGTGGCCGTGCGGCACGTGCTGCCCAACGTCGTCGCGCCCATCATCGTCATCTCGACCGTCGCCATCGCGTGGTCGATCATCCTCGGCGCCTCGCTCAGCTTTCTCGGCCTCGGCCCGCGCCCCCCGATCCCGGAATGGGGCATCGATCTGAGCACCGGCCGGAACTACTTGCTGCGCGCCTGGTGGATCTCGTCCGTGCCCGGCTTCTGCATCATGCTGACCGTCGTCGCCGTCAACCTCGTCGGCGATGCGCTGCGGGACGAGCTCGATCCGCGGCTAAGGTCGCTGGCGAATCTGTGATGCTCAGGCGAGTCGAACACCAGCTGACAACATAGCGAGGACGATATCGTGCAAACGGGACTCCTCGGTCGTCCAGCCGTGGTCGCGGGAATCGGGGCTGGCAGTGCGTTGTTGGCACTGTATTTCATCGGTCACTATCTTGTGGCCGGCACACGCGAGGGGTCGGTCATCGAACTAGTCACGGCCGCCGGCTGCCTGCTCGGAGCAATCGCTTGTGTTGCACGCACAGTCGAAATGACTCGTCGATCGGTGGGACAACCTCAAGCAGGTGAAGCAGAAGACTCGGTGCAGTGGGGTACATCTCCGGGTTGATCGGGCTCGTGGTAGGCAGTTGCATCGGTCTCATCGGCGGTATCTCGCTGCATTCGTCTCGCGCTGGTATCGTCGCCTTCACTATTGGATGCGGGATTCTGACGGCAGCGGTCTGCGCCGGCATTTTCCTCGCCGCAGCGCGTGGAAGGCGACGCTCGTAGGCTAGGTCAGCGGGCGGGCGGCTGTTCGCGCAGCCACTGTCCGTACGGCCTGGCCTTCATCTGTTGCTGCATGCACGCGAGATAGTCGTGCGAGCCCGGCGGCCCGTTCGTCGCGCCACGCACAGTGTAGCTGCCGTCCGCCCTGACGCTCTCCATCTTCCAGAAGGCGCTCTGCGAATCGCAGATCCGGCCCATTCCCCAGACGTAGTCCTCCTGTGGCGTGTTCTTGAGCGTGGCGCAGCCGGCCAGGACGGCCAGCAACAAGATGACGAGGCAGCTCGACCGCATGGAGACTAACCTGTTGCCAGCCGGTGCAGCACGTCAATCGCATACCCGACGTCCAGACGCTCGCCAAGCCAGCTCGGCATCGACGTGCGCGCGTCGATGTGAACGCCGAACTCCTGGTTCTGTGCCTGTAGCGCCGCGAACGGTACCGTTGGCACCGCGGGCTCCGGCGGGACCTCGGTAATGAGGCGGCCGTGCGGCGAGCGGAATTCGAGCTCACCGGTGGGGCTTCGATGCACCTGGAAGCCGTCTTCGTGCACTGCACGGTGATGTCGACGGCACAGTAAGACCAGATTCGACGGCGTGGTGGGTCCGCCGTGCGCCCAGTGGCGAATGTGATGGCCCTGAGTGAAGCGCAGGCCGCACCCCGGGAAGCGACACCCGCGATCGCGATGCTCGAGCGCACGCCGTAGCGCCGGCGGAATGATGCGTGTCCGCGCACCCACTTCGGTGATCCGGCCATCCGAATCGTGGCGCATCACCACGCGGGTCGCGTCGCACGCGAGGCGCTGCGACGTTTCTGCAGAAACGCGCGTTCCCTCTTCGAGCACCGACTGGCCCGCGGCGTCGGCATCCGCAAGCACAGCGGCGTCGACGTGGACGACCACCTGGTAGCGCTCGGCCGGTGGGCCCGGGTCGATCCCGTGGTGCAGCGCCGTCTCGACAACGAGCGCGAGCGCGTCCGCCTGCTGCTGCTCCCAGGTGTCTCGCGGACCATCGCCGGGCGCGTCGGCAGAGCCGCCTTTGACGTGGCGCCGCCGATAGAGCGACTCCTGCGCGGCGATCAGTGCCTTGACAATGACGGCGCCGACCTCGGGCTCGAGCTGGCCTCGAATGACGAACATGCCATCGGCGCTCTGATACGCCTGCAGCCAGCGGCTGCAGTGCCGCCGCGTCGTCTCCGCCGCTTCCGCCTTGCGGTCGGCTCGGCGCCAGCCACGCACGATGAGCTCGACGTGCTTCGCGGTGCCGGCGCGGCCGACCGCCAGCAGCCGCTCCTCGGTCTCCGGCGTCGCCACCCGCGTGAGCGCGCGCACTTTTGAGTACGACAATTCTCCACGCGCCAGCGCCTGTGCCAGCCGCGGCAGTGTCCCCAGCGCGCGGGCCACGCGGACCCGCTCGCGCGCGGCGCCAGGATCGAGCCCGATGCGCCACGTCAGCCACTCGGCGCACGAGCGGAAGCCGTTGGTCCAACCGCCGCGCTCGTCGAATTCGCAGATGAGATCGAGCAGCCGCGCGGTGGCGGCGTCGAGATGCGCAGAGAGCTCTGCGATCTGATCGCCGAGCCGGTCGAGCTCTGCAACTGGCTCGGGCGTCGGCACGAAGCGCGGAGAGGTTCGCAGCGGCTCATGATCGAGATCGGCGAGCGTGACCATCGGTGCGTCCTCCATTTACCTGCGCCGACTCTATACCCGGCTTTTGGCAGCTCCCCGGCGCCTCGGCAGTCGACGATTCGATGTCATCGCGAAATTTTCGTGATCAGTACACGAAATACGTCGGAGAGCGGCGCTGATGCGCCAAGCGGGCATTCCTGAAGGCGTTGGCAACGGCGCGCACGCTGCACGCGTCGACCGTGTCAATGCCCACTAGTCGATACAGAGACGTCGGTCTGCCGCGTGGCGCCGAACAATGCGGAGCATCGCCATGTCGCCCAGGGCGGCAGCCGAGCCTCTTTCAGCCGCCTGCTACAGCCGATGCCCCAGCGCCGCCGCCTCCTGCATCGCTTCGAACGCCGTGCGCGGCTCGCGGCAATCGCCGACGTCGAACACGGCAGGCCCGTGGCGCAGCGCCTTCAGCGCGTCACCGAGCGCGGAGACGGGCACCATCGGCCGCGTCGCGACGACGAGATCGAGCCCGCGCACACCGATCTCCTCACCCGCGCGACGCAGCCGTGCGCTGTCCGGGCCGAGCTCTTCGACCGTCGTGCCGACGAACACGGTCACATTGCGACGCGCGCGCAGATCGGCCACGAACTGCCAGCGCGGCCGCAGCCCGAGCTCACCGGCGAGATCGGCGCCCGTCTCGGCCACGATAACGTCCGCGCCGCGCTCGGCGATGACGTGCGCGGTTGCGACGCCGAGCATGCCGCCGCCGATCACGAGCGCGCGGCGCACATCGCCCGCAGGGCGGCGGATGACGTCGAACGGTCCGACGACGGGCCCCTTCAGGATGCCCGGAATCGGCGGGATGCCGGGCTCGGCGCCCGTAGCCAGAACGACCGTGTCCGGGTGCTCGGCGAGAATGCTCTCGACGGTGGCGTTGACGCCGAACCGCATGTCGGCACCGGCGCGCGCGGCCGCGCCGGCGAGCGATACCGCGAGGCCGGCGAGCTCTGCACGCCCCGGCACGAGCCGGTTCAGCAGCAGCTGGCCGCCGGGCTCGGCCCGGCGCTCGAAGACCGTCACCGCGTGGCCACGCAGCGCCAGCACGCGTGCGACTTCGAGCCCGGCCGGGCCGGCGCCGACGATCACCACGCGCTCGGGGCGCCCGGTGCGACGGATGGCATAGTCGCGCTCGCGGCCGGTTCGGGTGTTGGCCAGACACAGGACCGGCACGTTCTTGCCGAGCAGATCGTTGCAGGTCAGACAGGCGACGCACGCCACGATCTCGCTCTCGCGCCGCTCGCGAACCTTGCGCGGCCACTCGGGATCGGCGTGCAGCGCGCGGCCGAGGGTGACGAAATCCGCATCGCCGCGCTCGAGAATCTGCGACGCGACTCGCCCGTCAGTGATTCGGCCCGCGACGCTGACCGGAATCGTGACGGCGTCGCGAATCGCACGCGCGGCGGGCGCGAGGCAGCCGGGGGCCATCTCCATCGGCTGCGCGATCCACATCGCGGACTCGTAGATCCCGGCCGACACGTCGAGCAGATCCACGCCGGCGACCTGCAGGTGGGGCGCGATCCGCGCGGTATCGGCCAGCGTGAGGCCGCCCTCGATGTGCTCGTCCGCGGTGAGGCGATAGAGCACGGGCACGCGCGGCCCCACGGCGTCGCGCACCGCGCGCACGACCTCGAGCGGAAAGCGGAGGCGCCGCTCGAAGTCGCCGCCGTACTCGTCGTCGCGGTGGTTGGCGTAGGGCGACAGGAACTGGCCCACGATGTAGCCGTGGGCGCCGTGAACCTCGACGACGTCGAAGCCCGCCGCCACCGCCCGCCGCGCCGCGGCCGCGAACGCGTCGACGAGCTCGCGAATCTCGTCGATGGTGAGCGCGCGCGGAACGTCGCCGCCCGCGAGCACCGCGCACGCTACCGGCGACGGCGCCCACGGCTGCACGCCGGTAATGAGCGACGTCGTTTGGCGGCCGCCGAACTGCAACTCCGCGCCGACGAGCGCCTCGTGACGGTGGCAGGCGTCGATCAAGCGCCGATAGCCGGGGATCAGCTCGTCGTCGTGGAGGCCGAGCTGATTGCGGTGATTCTGGCCCGCGGGATGGACGTACATCGATTCCAGCAGCAGCAGTGCCGCGCCGCCCGCGGCGCGCGCCTCGCAGTAATCGATGTAGCGCTGCGTGACGCCGCCCGTCGGCAGCGCGAGGTTCTTCTCCATCGGCGCCATCAGGATCCGGTTCTTCAGATCCAGCGTGCCGATGCGGCCGGGATCGAAGAGGCCCGGCGGCTCCGTCACGACCCGACCGGCCACCGACGGATCACGACGCGCCCGGCAACCGCCGCCGCCCGAACGCGGGCTCACCATACGGCAGGGGCGGCAGCTCCCACGTGCCGACGGCCGGCGGCTTGATGTCGCGGTCGACGTGGACGTCGAGCACGAACGGCGCGTTCGCAGCGAGCGCGTGCTCGATAGCCGGCGCGAGATCGCTGGGCCGCGTGACGCGCAGGCCGTCGGCGCCGCACGCACGCGCGAGCGCCACGAAGTCGGGATTGTACAGCTGTCCGTCGCGCTCGCGCACGAAGCTGGTGGCGATCTCGCGCTTGGCCAGAAGCCCCGTCTGGATGTCGCGAATGCCGCCGTACGCGAAGTTGTTCCAGATGAGCCACACGGCCGGGATGTCGTACTCCACCGCGGTACACAACACGTCGGGCCGCATCATGAAGCCGCCGTCGCCGCAGACGGCCACGCAGGGCTTGCTCGGCGCGGCGAGCTTGGCGCCCAGCACGCCGCACACGCCGAACCCCATCGCGCCGAAGCCCCACGTGCTCAGGATCGTGCTGGGTCGGCGCGCGAGCCAGAACTGAACCATCCAGTTGTGGTGCACGCCGACGTCGGGCAGCACGAGCCCGTCATCGGGCATCACCGCGCGCAGGGCGGCGACCACGCGCTGCGGATGGATCGGCTCCGCGTCGCTGGCGGCGCCGGGCCGCACGAAGTCGTCCCACTGCGCGCGCCACTTGGCCGTCTCCGCCAGCCATGCCTCGCGCGCCGCCGGCTCGGGACGCACGGCGTCGGCCGCGCCGAGCATCTGGCGCAGCACCGTGCGCGCGTCGGCGACGATGCCGACGTCCACCGGGTAGTTGCGGCCGATCTCGCTCGGGTCGATGTCGACGTGGATCAGCTGCGTCGGCGGAATGTTGAACGAGTACCCGGGAATCCACGAGCTCGACGAGCGGTCGTCGAAGCGCACGCCGATGGCGAGCAGCACGTCGCACGTGCGCGCCGCCTCGTTGGCGTGAAACACTCCGTTGCGCCCGACGAATCCGAGCGCGAGCGGATCGTCCATCGGCACCGCACCGAGTGCGTTCGGCGCGAAGATGACCGGGATGCGCAGGCGGCGCGCGAGATCGGTCAGCTCCGCGGTGGCCTCGGACAGCGCGACGCCGTGGCCGGCGTAGATCAGTGGTCGCCGCGCACGCGCCAGGCGATCCACCACGCGCCTCAAGATCTCGGGATCGCCGCCGCTCCGTGAGCTGATGCCCTCCCGCCACGCGGCGGGATCGGGCACCTCGACGTCGGCGTCTTCCTTGAAGAGGTTGAACGGGATGTCGAGGTTCACCGGCCCGGGTCGGCCGCTCAGCATCGTGGCGAAGGCCTGGCGGAGTGCCACGGGCAGCATGTCGACGCGCGTCGGCTGCCAGCTGTGCTTGACGTACGAGCGCACGACGGACGGGAAGTCGGCCTGGAAGTGGCGATACGTTTCCTGGAACGCGGCACGGTTGAACTGCGACGTCGGAACGTTCGCGGTGATCGCGAGGAACGCCGAGGAGTCCATGAACGCGTTGGCGAGCGCGATGGGGATGTTGGCCGACCCCGGCCCGCACGACGTGAGTGTCGCCACCGGGCGGTGGGCGACACGGAAGAACGCGTCGGCCATGTGTCCGGCCGTCTGCTCGTGCCGGGTGGAGATCGTCCGGATCGCGTCGGTGCGATCGTAGAGCGCGTCGAGCAGCCCGACGTTGCCGTGGCCGCACAGGCCGAAGACGTACGGCACCTTCTCGCGGACGAGGTATTCGACGATGATCTCGCCACCGTTGCGCACCGACCGAGTGTGTGCCATGGGCGTCCCCTCCGGTATGACGGCGATCATAGCGCCTGTCGCGCCTGTACACTTGGCGCATGACGACCGACGAGCGCTGGCTACGCCCCGCGACGTTCGTGGATAGCGATCACCCGGAGATTGCGGCCTTCGTGCAGAAGGCCACCGCCGGGGAGCGTGACCCGCGACGCCGCGCGATCGCGCTGTACTACGCGACCCGCGACGGCGTGACGTATACGCCGTACTGCGACTACCAGGCGCCCGACACGTATCGGGCCAGCGCGGTGCTCGCGAAGGGCGCCGGCTTCTGCGTGGGCAAGGCCGCATTGCTGACTGCCGCCGCGCGCGCGGCCGGCATCCCGGCGCGGCTGCGGTTTGCCGACGTGCGCAATCACCTGTGCACGCCAAAGCTGCGCGAGCTCGTCGGCGGCGACGTGTTCTATTACCACGGCTACGTCGAGCTGGCGCTCGATGGCCGGTGGGTGAAGGCGACGCCCGCGTTCGATCTCGCGCTGTGCGAGCGCTTCGGCGTCGCGCCGCTCGAGTTCGACGGACGCGGGGACTCGATCTTCCAGGCGTACGATCGCGCGGGCCGCCGCCACATGGAATATCTAATGGACCGCGGCGCGCACGCCGACGTGCCGACCGCGGAGATCATCGCGACGTTCGCACGCGAGTACCCGAGACTGATCGAGCGGGGCGCCGCCGCGTCGCCGACGCGGTTTCGCGACGAGGCGAGGCCCACGTAAACGCCGTCGAGCTCCGGCACGTCAGCAAGGCCTATCGCGAGGGCGAGCTCGAGCGCGCGGTCCTGCGCGACGTCTCCCTGACGATCGCGCGTGGCGAAATCGTCGTGCTCATCGGGCGCAGCGGGTCGGGCAAGTCGACGCTGCTCAATGTCATGGCCGGCATCGACCGGCCGACGGTGGGCGCGGTGCTCGTGGACGGGACGGATCTCACGGCGCTCGACGAGCAGGCGCTCACGCGGTTCCGCCGCGCGCACGTCGGCTTCGTCTTCCAGTTCTTCAATCTCATCCCGCTGCTGACCGTCGAGGAGAATCTGATATTGCCGCTCGACCTGAACGGCCGCGCGGACGCCAAGGGACTTGCGCGCGCACGCGAGCTGCTCGACCGCGTGGGCCTCGGCGGCCGCGGCGACAGCTATCCCGAGCGGCTGTCCGGCGGCGAGCAGCAGCGCGTGGCGATCGCGCGCGCGCTGATCCACGATCCGGCGCTGATTCTGGCCGACGAGCCGACGGGCAATCTCGACGCCGAGACGGCCGCCGATGTCCTCGATGTGCTCGACACGCTCGCGCGCGAGGCCGGCCGCACCGTCGTGATGGTGACGCACAGCCGCGAGGTGGTCGGCGTGGCCGATCGCATCCTCGCGATCGAGCGCGGCGCGCTGGTGGAGCGGCCGAAAACCTAGCCGCTCACGCCTTGCGCACCCACCACTCATTGGTGTTCCACGAGTATTCCTGCATGTTCGCGTTGGGGCGGAACCCCTCAACGCCCTTGCGCGTGCCGCGAATGTTGACGAAGTGGTAGATGGGCAGGTACGGCACCTCGTCGGCCAGGACCTCCTGCAGGCGGAAGTACGTCTTCTTGCGCTTCTCGCGGTCGATGTCGCGCACGCCGGCATCGAGCAGCCGGTCGACCTCGGGATTCTCGTAGGCGATGGAGTTGCGGCCGAGGCCGCCCTTGGCGGGGATGTACTTGCTGTGCAGCCGGAAGCTGTGCTCGGGGTCCGGCCCCATCGCCATGCCGATGATGATTGTCTCGAACTTCGACATCCGATAGAAGTCGCCGAACAGCACCGCCGCCGGCTTGTTGTTGATCTTCATCTCGACGCCGATCTGCCGCCACTGCTGCTGCAGCAGCTGCTGGATCTGCTCGCGCTGCTTGTTGCCGGCCGTGCACGCGTTCTCGAACGACAGCCGCTTGCCGTCCTTCACGCGGATGCCGTCGGATCCCATCTTCCAGCCGATCTCGTCGAGCAGCTTCTTCGCGCGCTCGGGATCGTACCGGTGGTGGCCCTTGACCTTCGGGTTGTACGCCCACGACTGCGGCGGCACGTAGCTCTCCGACTCGGGCGCCAGGCCGAGGTAGATCTTCTCGACGATCGGCTTCTTGTCCATGCCGAAGTAGAGCGCCTGCCGCATGCGCTTGTCGTGGAACATCGGCAGCAGGTGGTTCGGCGCGATCGTCTCGTAGCTCGTCGAGGGATCGACGTACAGGTTGATGTTCGTGAGCGTCTTGGCCTCGGGATACAGATCGACGGGGATGCCCTGGATGCCGGCGATGTCGATCTCACCCGTCTTGAGCTGCGTGAACAGCACGGTGAGATCCGGGATGTACTTGAAGATCAGCCGGTCGAGATACGGCCCGGGGCCGTGATAGCCGCGGTGCGCCTCCAGCGTCACGTGCTCACCCGAGGCCCACTGCACGAACTTGAAGGGCCCGGTGCCGATAGGGCGCCGCGTGTTGAACTCGTCCTTGTTGATGTCCGCGCTCTTACCCAGCACGTGCTCGGGGACGATGAAGAGATCGCTCAACATCTCGAGGATCGGCGCGTACGGCTGCTTCATCTTCCACTTCAGCGTCGTGTCGTCCGGCGCCCACATGTCGGCGATCTGATCGAACCCCACGGTCGAGAACGCCGTCACCTTGCCGCCGAGCAGCGTCTTCCACGTGAACACGACGTCGCGCGCGCTGAACGGCTGGCCGTCGTGCCAGCGGGCGTCCGAGCGCAGCTTGACCGTGAACACCGTGCCGTCCTTCGAGATGCCGCCGTTCGACTGCGTCGGCATGGCGAGCGCCAGATTCGGCACGAACGTGCCGCGGCCGTCGACGCGCCAGAGATCGTCGAAGATGGCCATGTGAACGCCGCGCTGGCTCTCGATCGTCGGCATGAGCGGGTTGAAGTTCTGCGGCTCCTGCGAGATGCCGACGATGATCTGGCCGCCCTTCTGCGGCGCGCCCGTCTGGGGCGCCGACGTCTGCGCTGCCACGGTCCGCACGCCGGCGGCGCCGGCGACACCCACGGCTGCGGTGACCGCGAGAAAGCGTCGTCTGGTGAGCGTCATGGAAGCCTCCTCATGGCCCGAGGCGCGGGTCGAGCGCGTCGCGCAGCCCGTCGCCGGCGAAGTTGAAGCTCAGCACGGTGAGACTGATCATGGCGCCCGGATACACGGCCACCCAGGGCGCATAGAGCACATAGGACTGCGCGTTGTTCAGCATGTTGCCCCAGCTCGCCGTGGGCGGCTGGATGCCGTAGCCGAGGTAGCTCAGCGAGGATTCGAGCAGGATGGCCGTGGCGACGGTGAGCGTCGCGGCCACGAGCACCGGCGCGACGGCGTTGGGCAAGAGCTGACGGACGATCAGCCGCCGCGCGCCCGCGCCCGCCGCACGCGCGGCCAGCACGAACTCCTGCTCCTTCAGCGACAGGACCTGGGCGCGCACCATCCGCGCCACCGACATCCACGAGTTGAGCCCGATGATCAGCGTGATCGTCCCCATCGTCGGCTTCAGGAACGCCGACAGCGCGAGCAGCAGAAAAATCGTCGGGATCGAGAGCAGCACGTCGACGATGCGCATGATCGCGCTGTCGACGGCGCCGCCGTAAAACCCGGCGATCGCGCCGAGCAACGAGCCCACGAGCACCGCGATGACCGCCGTGATGAGCCCGACCGCGAGCGACACGCGCCCGGCGTGGAGCAGGCGGCTCAGGATGTCGCGCCCCAGCTCGTCCGCGCCGAGCACGAAGCCTGCCTCGCCTGGCCGCGCGAACTTGTGATCCATGTCGATGTAGAGGGGATCGCGCGGCGCGACCCACGGCGCGAGCACGGCGAGTACCACGAGCACGAGCACGCCGACCGCGCCCGCGGAGGCCAGGCGATTGCGCGTGAAGCGGCGCCACACGATCGAGCGATCGAGCATCAGCCGAGCCGAATCCGCGGATCGGCGGCGGCGTACAGCACGTCGGCGAGCAGACTGCCGGCCACCACCGTGAGCGACGTCATGAGCAGCAGGCCGAGAATCACGGAGTAATCCTGATAGTTCAGCGAGTCGAGATAGAGGCGGCCGACGCCGGGCCACGAGAACACCGTCTCCGTCACCAGCGCACCGCCGAACAGATTGCGGAACTCGAGGCCGGCGAGCGTGATCAGCGGGATGAGTGCGTTGCGCAGCGTGTGGCGCAGCAGCACCGTGCCGTCGCGCAGGCCCTTCGCGCGCGCGGTCCGGATGAAGTCCTGCCCGACGACCTCGAGCACGCTCGAGCGCGTGTAGCGGCTCCACGTCGCCGTCATCCAGAGGCCGAGAACGGAGGCCGGCCCGACGAGATGGATGAAGCGGTCCCACAGCGAAAACGGCGCGCCGAGCGTCGCCATGCCGCCCGACGGGATCCAGCGAAGGCCGCCGGCGAAGATGATGACCACGATCAGCCCGAACCAGAACGTCGGCACCGACAGGCCGACCATCGCGGCGGTGGTCGCGGCGTAGTCGAAGAGCGAGTGACGGCGCACGGCGCTGACGATGCCCGTCGCGAGCCCGAGCACGATCGCGA
>Ga0310810_10000549_pt1 | contig 38034 bp, 31 predicted proteins | sample NCmetagenome_FD_207641 | JGI IMG/M metagenome (GOLD analysis project Ga0310810, IMG submission 207641) | Soil microbial communities from experimental microcosm in Duke University, North Carolina, United States - NC | ecosystem: Engineered > Artificial ecosystem > Soil microcosm > Unclassified ...
ACAGAACGTTCACGGATTCCGCACTTCGAGCCGCAGGGTGGAAGCCCTGATCCGCGAGCTGGCCCCTAAGCGAACCAGCAATGACAAGAAACTGATGAAGCGTTTGTCACGGCTTCGGAAAAAGGCCGGCATGGTGAGAGATATTGACGCACAACTTGCCGCGCTTCGCAGTCTGACTTTCCCGCAGGAAGCACGACGCAAAGCCCGTCTGGTTCATGCCTTGAGCGAGTCTCGGGTTCGCAGCCAGAAACGCTTGCAGAAAGATCTCGACAAGAAGCTCATCACCGAAACCCGCCGCCGGGCTCGCCGGGCGGCCAAACAGTTTGAACTCGCGCCCGATGCCGTTCTCGCCACCATTGCTAAACGGATAATGAACGCACTCGGCGACTCTGATCCTCACGATGAGAAGTCGCTGCATCACTATCGCATCGCGGGCAAGCGAGCCCGCTACGTTGCCGAACTGGCCATAGGGGAGCCTGAGGCTAAACTTCTGCTCGAGCAGTTGAAACAGATGCAGGACCGCATCGGCGACTGGCACGATTGGCTGCAGCTCACCGCACGTGCCCAGAAACTTCTGGGGGGCCCTAGTGATTCGGCTCTAGTGGCCGCGCTCCGCAACATCACCCGCGCCAAATATCGGCTGGCGGTGGAAGGTATCAAACTTGCCCGGCCCGGCTGGTCAGACCGCAAGAAGCCAGAATCCGGCCGTTCGTTCTCCGGCGCGGCTGCTGCGGCCTGATCGCGTCTTTCAGATCTCCGCCTCGCATTTCTTCGCGATAAACTGTTCCCCAGCTCATGCCGACCTTTGCCGCGATCGATATCGGTTCCAACTCCGTTCGCCTGAAGATTTCCCGCCTGGTCGGCCGCCGCTTGCAGGAAATTCATGAAGACCGCGCCGTCACCCGGCTCGGAGAATCGGTGTTCCGCGGTGGATTTCTCTCTCCTCAAGCCATGGAAATCACTGTCAAAGTTCTGCGCCGCTTTCATCGCGCGGCACAGAAGCATGCTGCTGATATCGTCCGCGTGGTGGCTACCAGTGCTCTGCGTGACGCGCGAAACTCCGCAGCCTTCCTGGAATGGGTGCGTTCCGCTACCGGCTGGCAGGTCGAAATCATCTCTGGCCTTGAAGAAGCACGCCTGATTCACCTCGGGATCGTCTTCAGTTCCCGCATTAACGCTTCGCCGGTGCTGATGGTTGACCTGGGCGGCGGCAGCTGTGAACTCACAATTTCCGTTAAAGGCCACATCAGCGAAACTGTCAGTTTGCCTCTCGGCGCTGTACGCCTGACCAATGAATTTTTCCACGGCGATCCGCCCAGGAAGTCTGAACTTCGGCAGTTGCATGGTTTTGTGCAACGCGAGATTCGGCGAATATCGGAACGCATTGTGCGCTCCCGTCCGAAGGTTGTGATCGCTACTTCGGGCACCGCCGCTGCGCTCGCCGCGGTTTGTTATGGGCTATACAAAAAGCGTGGCGTATCCAGGAACTCCGTCTCGCGTGTTCACATGCGCCGCATAGCAAAGATCCTGTCGCGCCTCAAGCTGGATGAGCGGAAAAAACTGTCCGGTGTCGGCCCTCGCCGCGCCGAGATCATCACCGCCGGCGCGGTGGTTTACGCCGAGCTGCTCGAATCCTGCAAGCTGCCTGGGTTCCGCTATTCACCCCTTGGACTACGCGACGGTCTGCTGGCGCAGATGGCGGCCGAACACGATCGCACCACCCGTTCCCGCAAACAGATCGAATCCGAACGCTGGCAGTCTTTGCGGGCCGCTGTCGAGCACTACCACATCGATATGAATCATGCCCTGGCGGTGCGTGAGGCCGCCTTGGATCTGTTCCGCAGTTTGCGCTCACTCCACCGGCTGCACCAGGAATATTCCGAATGGCTTTCCGCGGCCGCTATGCTCTACGAAGTTGGTGATTATGTGAACCGCAACGGCCGCCACCGCCACGCCCACTACATCATCGCTCATTCGGAAATTCTTGGTTACACGCCTGCTCAGCGAAGAATTATCGCCGCCATCGCCCGCTATCTGGGCAAATCACGGCCTGAAGCTGGCGATCCCGCTATGAAACCGCTTGCCCCGGCGGAGCGCGCCTGCGTCACCAAGGCCTCGCTGCTGTTACGGCTGGCGCGCGCGCTTAATCTCAGTCGTAGCGGCGCGGTTGGCCGCGCGCGTGCCCGGGTCCAGTCCGGCAGTGTTCGATTGAGACTCATGGCCCGGCCGCGAACCAGCGTGGACCTGGAACTGTGGGCGGTAGAAAAAGAAACCGGCTATTTTCGTGAGGTCTTTGGCCGCGAACTTTCCGCAGAAGCATCATGAAGCGAGCGCACCATCTTGGGCGTCATGCACCAGTGCAGGGTGCCGCCGCTGCGGCTTACCTCCACCCTTGCCACTGCGCCTTTCTTCAAGTCGATGCTGGCTTCACACCCGTCGTCGCTGATGCACCGGCTCAGGAATTCGCTCAGGCTCGGGTTATGACCAACCACCATGATATTTTCCTGACGCGCGTATTTCCCTAAGAGTCGCCGGAAGTCTGCGAAATCGGCATTCGGCCTGAGGGAATCATCGAACTGGATCTTGCCCTCAAATCCCATCTCGTTGGCAACTAATGAGGTGGTCTGGGCAGCGCGTTTAAGTGGACTGGATATCACAGATTCGACCTGAACATCCAGCGCCGCCAGGGCCCGCCCCACGTATCCGCACTGCTCAATGCCGGTTTTATCCAGGGGCCGCTTCTCATCCTTCTTTGGATTGTCGATATGTGTCCCGGCGCTGGCGTGGCGCAAAAAGTAGACGATCATGAGGCACTATGTCTTCCTTTCTATTCTGGATCTGCGGCGGGCACTCAGTCGTGGCGACTCCGGAATAGGTTCCGGTATCCGTTTTCCTTCCGCTACAGCAATCAGAAAATCTTGAGCGCTGAACCGCTCCCCCGGCATTGGCGGCTTCCGCTTGCCGCCCGCGCGCCACGCTGGAATATAACTTCCATCTTTCAGCAGCACGCGCGTCTTCACATTGTCGGCCAGGTACGCATCCAGCATTTCTCGTTTCACTCGCTCTCGCAGCATCGGATTGGTAAGCGGAAACATTACCTCTACTCGCTCGTATAGATTGCGCGGCATCCAATCGGCGCTGCTCAGGTAAATCTCTTCTTCTCCGCCATTTCCGAAATAGAAGATGCGGCTGTGCTCCAGGAAACGTCCCACTATGCTTCGCACACTTATGCGGTCGCTCACCCCCCGAACACCTGGTCGCAACGCGCACATACCTCGCACGATCAGATCGATCTCCACGCCCGCCTGCGACGCCCGGTAGAGCGCCATAATGATGTTCTTGTCCAGCAACGCATTCATTTTGGCGATAATCCTGCCCGGCTTGCCGCGAGCGGCATGCTCCGCCTCACGATTGATCATTGCCAGGCAGCCTTCGGCTAAATCAAGGGGCGCAACCATCAACGGCTCATAACTCGAGTGTTCCGCATACGCGGTCAGAAAACTAAAAACATCATGAACGGCCGAAGTAATCGCAGCACTGGCAGTCAACAGACTCAGATCGGTATAAAGACGCGCCGTGCTGGCGTTGTAATTTCCCGTTCCCAGGTGCGCGTACCGTCGTATCACTCCATCCGGATCACGCCTCACCAGCAACGATAATTTGCAGTGCGTCTTCAATCCAACCAGCCCATGAAATACCTGCACTCCAGCATCTTCCAGGTCGCGCGCCCAACGGATGTTCGAAGCTTCGTCGAAGCGGGCTTTCAACTCCACCACCGCGGTAACTTCCTTCCGTTCCGCAGCCGCGATCAACGCCGGCACAATCAGGGACTGCTCGTTGGTGCGATAAAGCGTCTGCTTGATGGAGAGCACTCGCGGATCTTTGGCCGCGGATTCGATGAACGAAACCACCGCGTCGTAAGAATCATAGGGGTGGTGAAGCAGCACATCATGACGTCGCAATTCTTCGAACAAGTCCTGCGATTTTCCCGTCAGCCGCAACTCGCGCGGAACGCATGCTTTGAACTTCAGGTCTGGCCGTGCGCTCTGTTGGTAGATGTCAAACAGCCGGGAAAGGTTCACCGGCCCGTTCACCGGAAACACCTGCCACTGGTCGAGTCCGAAGTTTGTCCGCAGCCGCTCGATGATCTCCGGGTCAGCATCAGCCTCGATTTCCAGCCGCACCGCATCACCCTTGCGCCGGTTATGCAACTCGGTGCGCACCGATTCCAGCAGGTTCCGTGATTCTTCTTCCGCCAGATACAGATTGCTGTTTCGCGTTACTCGAAATGCGGCTGAGGAAACCAGGTCATATCCGTGATACATCCTCGACGCGTGGTGAGCTACCAGGTCGGCCAGAAAGATGAAATCGTCGGTGTCGTCCGACGGCAAGCGAACCAGCCGTGGGAGCGCGCGGGGCACGGTTACCACTCCCGTGTAAGTGACCGAGGACCGCCTGCGACGGCGCAGCAGGAATGCCACGCTCAAAGCTTTATTAATGACCCTTGGAAAAGGGTGCGCCGGATCCACGGTCACCGGCGTCAGCAATAAGTCCAATTCCCTTTCGCTGTATTCTTCGACAAACGCCCGTCCACGGTCATCCAGCTCATGCAGCCCCAGTACGCGGACGCCATTCTCGTGCAGCTGCGACCGCAAACTCTCATTCCAGCACGAATACTGATCACGCACGAACTCATGCGTGTTCCGCGCCAGCAAGTCCCGCTCTTCCAGCAAGGTGAGCCCGTCCGGCCCGGCCTCGGTATAGCCATCTTCGATCTGCTGTACCAGTCCAGCCACACGGACCTCAAAAAATTCGTCCAGATTGCTGGCAGTGATGGCCAGAAATTTCAGCCGTTCGAGCAGCGGATTCTCCGGCGCGGAGGCCTCCTCCAGAACCCGCCGGTTAAACTCCAGCCAGGAGGATTCCCGGTTGATGTAATACGCTGGGTTGTCGAGCGAAATTCGCGCCATAGAAACAGGTAAGGTTTCAAGCCTTGCGGATCAGTCGTTCACTTCGCGTCAGATGGCTGCCAGGCTTCTGCCCGCACACGCTTCACCACCGCAAAATCGATTTCTTCGTCGCCAGGAGTCTTAACGTAGAAATGCCGCTTGTCGACTTTTAACTGGATCTCGGTGCCCGGCGACCACGATTCGGGCAGCGTACCACCCGAATGGCGGGGTGTGTACTCGCCCACGTAAATTGTCTGGTTAAGTTTTACCGAAAGTTCGTAATACGGCTCGTCTTTGGTGACGGGTGTGTTGACCAGATAATACAAGGTCTGGGTCCGCGCTTTTTTCTCGACCCCTACGATTTCTCCGCGTTGATATGGTTTGGGCTGCGCCGCCCATCCCGGCAAGGATATCGTTACACACGCCAGCGCCAGCCATAACGAAATCCATCTCATACCTATTCAGTATAAAGGAGGGGACGGAGCTTAGAGGCCGCACCCAGGGTTCCTACTTCAGCTGCTTGATCGTTTGCTTTACCTTTGTGACCACGCTCTCCGGTAATGGAGCATAGGTGAGTTCGGCGGTCATTTTCTCACCACCGTCCAGCATCCAATTCAGAAAATCCACCAGGATCTTCCCCTTGTTTCCATCTTTCGCCGGATTAGGGATTAGAAGCCAGGTGAAGCTCGAGATCGGATAGGCATCTTTGCCAGGTGCATTGGTGATTGAAACTCGGTAATCGGCAGGCATGTTCTTGACCGACGCCGCGGCCGCGGTCACGCTTTCAAGGGACGCCTTTACCACCGCACCCGATGAATTCTTCACTGTGCCATACGGAATCTTGTTCTGGACAGCATAGATCAATTCAATGTAGCCCAGCGAGCCCGCCATCTGTCGGACCATGCCCGCAACACCTTCATTGCCTTTACCACCTAAGCCGACCGGCCACTTGACCGAAGTACCTTTTCCCGGTCCATTCTGCCAATCCGAGCTGACCTTTGAAAGATAATCAGTGAAAATGTAGGTCGTGCCGCTGCCGTCCGAACGATGGACGACAATGATCGGCTGGCCGGGTAGATTCACTCCTGGATTGTCCTTTGCGATGGCTGGATCGTTCCATGAGTTGATTTTGCCAAGGAAAATGCCCGCCAGGACTTGTGGGCTGAACTTCAATTCTTCGCTCACTCCGGGGATGTTGTAAGCCGGCACCACTGCCCCGAGAACAGTCGGGATGTGCACAATTTTTCCGCCTTTGAATTGCGATAACTGTTCATCGGTCATCGGTCCGTCGCTGGCCCCGAAATCCACCGTCCCGGCCAGGACCTGACGTATACCGCCACCGCTGCCAATCGATTGATAGTTGAACTGAACGTCTGAGTGTGCCTTATGGTACTCGCTGAACCATTTTTGATAGATCGGATTAGGAAATGTTGCGCCCGCCCCGTTTACAGTGGTCTGACCCCAGGCAGGTATCGCCAGAGCGACACACAACAGCGCAATTCGATGAATCACTCGACAGTCCTCCTTGTTCAATATGGCTATTTTCTACGGGGACTGTGTTACAGCAGAGTTACAAAGCAGTGAAATTCTGATGAATCATATTGAAAGATATGGATTTATCAGCATCGATTCCTTGCGGGCGGGCCCGGTTCCACTTACTGGGCCTGCAGGCGCGCAATCTCACGCGCAAAAAGGGGGTTTTTCGGATACTGATCCCGCAGTGAAGCCAGCAACTCTCGAGCCTTCATAGTGTCCTTTTCGCGGACGTAGGCAATTGCCAGCAGGATGCGTGCAAACGGCGCCAGATATTGACCGGTGGTCGCTGTGATCTGCAGTTCAGAGATTCCTTGCTTCTTGTCGCCAGAAACGCCGCCCACCCGCAAAATCCAGCGCATCGGCGCAGCCATGCTACCGATGATGTACTTGCTGAACCCAGTCGCCACGTGCGCATCCGAACAATTTGGATCAACTGCCAGCAACTGCCGCGCCCATTGGTCGGCGGTGCGCGTGTAATGAAGCGAGGTGAGATTACTCTTGTCGATCAGCGCCGCGTAGTCGGCGCGCAACCCCGAGATCAGGGTCATCGCGAACAGCGCGTCGCGGTCTTTCGCATTCGATGACAACCGGGCCTTCGCCAGAGTCTCGCCCTTGTTCAGCGTGTCATTGAATCGGGTTCTCGCCTGCGGATCGGAACTGGGCTTCTTTTCGCTTTTAAAAATCTTGTCATCTTCATAAAACTGCGCTTCCAGAATTCCCATCCGGTTGAACTCAGAAAAGAGGACACCTGCCGCATCCGCCACCTGACCCATTGGATCATTGGGATATCTCTGCTGCCAGGAAAGGAACGCCTGATGGGCTCGCTCGAACTCCAGATTGTACATAAGCTGGAAACCGTCATTCAGCGAAACTCCATTGGTGAGCACCGAATCTGCGGCTAAGGCAGACATCGACGCGCTCATCACAATTACCAGGAACGCGCCTGCGAAGCTCCTCAACATGTGGCTGCCATTTTAGATGCGAAAGGGTTAGCACAACCTACAAAGGTTTGCAAAAACATTGTAAAGATTGATAGAAAGTGCTCCCCTTCGCTCACTGCCTCTGCCATTCACGGTTCTCACAATTAGTTGATTCTCGCCTGCTTTGCGCGACCAAGGCACTTCAGTTAAAAACCGCGAAACTGACAGATGTTTCGCGAAATAATTCGCAAAACAACACGAGTTAAGACCTACCGACCCTCGCCCGTTTGACCCTCTCTCTCTCCCTTTGTTAGTTTTAAAGGTTTGCTCATCTCACTTCGCCGCCAGCTGCGGCGCAGAAACGAGAAACTATGCCCGCCATCAAATTCCGTGGAGTCGATTTTCTCGAATTCGACAGCCTGCTTAACGACGACGAGCGTCTGGTCCGCAATACCACCCGGCAATTTATCGAAGACAATCTCGTTCCGATCATTGAAGAATGCAACCGCGCCGGCCGCTTCCCCAAGGAACTCGTCAAGCCGATGGCGGAGCTCGGTTTTTTCGGTGCTTCTCTCAAGGGCTACGGCTGCGCCGGCATGTCGAACGTCGAATACGGCCTGGTGATGCAGGAAATGGAACGGGGTGATAGTGGCGTGCGCAGTTTTGTCAGCGTGCAGTCGGCGCTGGCCATGTATCCCATCCACGCCTTTGGCAGCGAAGAACAGAAGGAGACCTGGCTGCCCGCCATGCAGAAAGGCGAAAAGCTTGGCTGCTTCGGCCTTACTGAGCCCGATTTTGGCTCAAATCCGGGCGGTATGAGGACGCGCGCCAATAAATCGGGCAAAGAATATGTCCTGAACGGCGAGAAGATGTGGATCACTTCCGGCTCCATCGCCGATCTCGCCATCATCTGGGCGAAAGTTGGAGAAGAAAATGACACCATCCGCGGCTTCATCGTTGAAACCGATCGCCCGGGATTCAAAGCCGAAGATATCCACGGCAAGTGGTCGCTGCGGGCATCCGTAACTTCCGGACTGTCATTGCAGGACGTTCGCGTTCCTGAATCGAACCTTCTGCCCGGCACCGGCGGCTTGAAGTCCCCGCTCATGTGCCTGAATCAGGCGCGCTACGGAATCGCCTGGGGCGGCATCGGCGCAGCCATGGCGTGTTACGACACTGCCCTGCAATACTCACAGCTTCGAAAGCAATTCCGCGATCAGCCCATTGCTTCCCACCAACTGGTGCAGGAAAAGCTTGCATGGATGATCAGCGAAATCACAAAAGCGCAGTTTCTCGCCCTGCAGGTTGGTCGTTTAAAAGATGAGAACAGAGCCAGGCCCCAGCACATCTCGATGGCCAAGCGAAACAACGTCTGGATGGCGCTTGAGTGCGCACGCATGTCCCGTGACATTCTGGGCGCAAACGGCGTTGCCGATGACTATCCGATCATGCGCCACATGATGAACCTCGAATCGGTGAAGACCTATGAGGGTACGCATGACATCCACGCGCTTATCATCGGCTCCAGCGTAACCGGCATCGATGCCTTTTAAGCGGTCTCACGTCCGCTTTCTCAGAGAGACTCGGGAACTGTTTCGTTGCCAGCGGGCGTGCGCTGGGGAGTGAGCACGCTGACCAATCCAGTGATCACGAAGTTCGAGCACAGTGCGACAAGCCCGGCATTCCAGCCCAAGTAGGGGTCGCGCCCGGTCCAAATCAGGGTGACGACGATGAAAATGCCGGTTGCGATGCCAGCGAAAACTCCGGCTGTCGTCACTCGTCGTGAGAACAGGCCGAGCACAACACCGGGAAAAAACTGCGCGACTCCCGCTGATCCCATCAGATAAAGAGACACGAGACTGGCGGAGGTGTACATGGCGAGCGAGACCGCTGCCACCGTGAGCACCAGCACCATCATTTTGGCGACTCTCGCGACCTGCTGATCGGTCATGGACGGCGCGAGCATCGGCCGGAACAGATTCTTGGCATACAAAGTTGCTCCGGTCAGCAATTGAATGGCGGCGGTCACCATTGCGGTGAGAACGCCGGCTCCGCCCACAATCCCCAGGAACCACGCGGGAAAGGTCTTGCGGACCATCGACAAAAGTGAAAGGTCCCCGTTACCAAGCTGGGGCAGGACGAGAACGGCGCTGAGGCCGACAAAGAACATCAGTGGCATGGTGACGCTGTAAAGCGGCATGATCACGGCGTTGCGCCTCAACACTCTGGCGTTCTTGGCCGTAAAACTGGCGGCAAAATATTGCGGCCACATATAAAAGCCGCACGACATCAGCAAAACTGTGGTGATGTACCAGGTATGGCCGAGGTCCTTGGTGGTTCCCGGCATTACCAGGTGACTCGGTTTCGCCTGTATGAGCGCCGCGAACATGGATCCAATCCCGCCGAAATAAATGCGCGGGATCGCGAAGCCGACAAACACTGCTGCAGACAGCAGCAGGACGTCCTTGATCAGGCTGACCCACGCTACCCCACGCACGCCGCTGACGGATACAAAAGCAGCAACCACCCCAAGACCGATGATCATCGCCGGAATGCGATGGATGGCTCCAAAGCTCGCAACTTCCACGATCAGGCCTAAGCCCGTAAGTTGAATCTGAAGATAAGGGATGAGGCAGATAACGCCGATAAGCGCCACCAAGGCGCCTAAAAAAACGCTGTTGTAGCGAGTCTGAAAAAAATCGGCCTGGGTCTGGAGTTTGTGCTTTCGGCCCATTTCCCACACCGGCGGCAGGATAAAGAATGAGACGACGTACATCAGCGGCTGGAAGCCCAGAATGTTCAGGACCGGGCCACCTTTTGAATAGGCCCAGCCGCTGGCGCCGAGAAAGGTAAATGTGGTGTAGATCTCGCCGGCCATCAATAGCCAGACGAATACCAGGCCAAAGCCGCGGCCGCCCACCGTCCACTGCTCCAAATCCATACGGTGATGAGATCGGGCGAGAAAGCCGACCAGCGAGCCAATCGCGACCAGAATAGAGATTATGGTCAGGGCCACAGCGCTGGAGCTCAACCCGCACCGTCCTGCTTGTCTCGATCACCCCGCGTACGCGGCTCCTCTAGGCGATACGCTCCCCACATGATCAGCGGAGTAAGCAGAAGCCACAAGATGAGCCAGAAGAAGTTGAAAGGAAGGCCAAACACTATGGGGTAGATGCGGTCCCACAGAGAAACGGAAAAGCAAGTGGCGATGAACGGGATCAGGCCGAGAAGAATAGCGCCTAACGATGGAGGCTTCACAAAGCTCCTTCCGGCAAATTCGCGGAATTGTACAGCAAACCCGGCAAGATCCAGGCAGGTCCGAAGCAATTTGTTGATCGCTGTCGCGTCAGCGAGACCGCGGGGCTAGTCGGTTGCAGGATCAATCTTGTGATCCAGATAAATCCAAAGCACGCGTGAAAGCAACGTCAACGCGGGGACAAGTGGCAAAAACAGTACCACGGCCCAGATGGCGATGCGGTCGATACGCAAATTTGTGACAACCCAGAGTAAAAGGCCGATAACGAAAATCACGAGCAGCGCAATTCCATAACTGATATACATCGCACCCAGAAAATATCCTGGCTCGCGGTTAAAGAGCAGGCCGCATTGAGGGCAGCGGTTATGCATCTTAGGCAGCCCCCAGTAGATCGATGAATGGAAAATCTTCGCAGAGCGACAACGCGGGCACAGCTGGCGAAGAATGCTGCCGAGAGTAGAGGATGCCAAGCAGCCATGATAACCGCTGGTCTGCTTGCACCAAATTCGGGCGTTGACATGAATCGCCTGGGGTCTATGATGCAGGGCGTCCGCGTGTTCGGCATGGGTTTGGGCATCCTTTCGGGGACAGCCCGTTTTAGCTTCCCGTTGCTCGCGGCATCCTGCGGGAGAGCCTGCGTAAGCCCGGTTAGAAGCTCTTGCGCAGCGGCGCGCACGCGCCGTAAGCGCGCCCCGTCGAACACGCGGTATTTGGTTTTCTCCGCTAACCTCTGGACTTTGCTCCCATCCAGCCGGAAGATAGGATCATGCGAGCCTTCACCCGCCTGTTAATCATTTTGTGTTTCGCTTTTTCCGCGTTGGCCCAGTCCGGCGGCGACCCCAACAAATCATGGACGGCAACCACCGACTCCACTGACTCGACGACTGGCGCGCAGACGCGCCGGACCGAGAGCCACAAAGAAGCCGGCAATCGTACGCTGGATACACAATCCACGCAGATTTACCGTTCGGGCCGGTATGAGCCATTTCAGGATGTAGAAACGGAAACAGTGAAGTTAAACGCGACCACGACACGCACTGTAGTGCGTACATTTGGACGCGATTCCAATGGCCAGAAGACGCTGCTCCAGGTGAGCGAGGAAGAGAAGCAGGAACTGAAAGATGGCGAGGCGAAAACGGTGCGTACGATTTCGAATCCCGATTTGGAGGGCCGTCTCCAGCTGATCCAACGTGAGGTTGCCGACACGCGCAAGATAGACGCGGACACCAGCGAGACCAAGAGCATTGTGTTTCTTCCGGGCGTGAATGGCATGGCCGCTTCCATGCAAACGCAGGAACGGCAGCACCGTAATGCCGATACCATCGACTTTCAAAAAACCACGCTGCTTCCCGACGGTGCGGGCAACTGGCAAGCCGGCGAAGTTAAGCGCGGCACGATCAAGGATGACGGAAAGAGTCGTTCCAGCGAAGAGCGGGTCTCGCGCCAGAATGCCGACGGCCAGCTGAGCGAAGTTTCGCGGACGCTGGCAAAGGAATCAAAGGCGCCATCCGGCGAAAGCCGCAGCACGGTTGAAACTTTTTCCACCGACGTTCCGGGCAGCGCGCCTGACGGCCATATGCACCTGGTGCAGCGCGTCACAGGAACCCGGTCTGGCAATCCGAACGGTGCACAAACGACCAGACAGCAATTGGAACAGATAAAGCCGGGCGATCCGAGTGCCGGATTGCAGATCACGGTTACATCCACCAACGTTCAGGCCAGCGGCGCTTCCGGAACACAAGCCACTCAGACCCTGCAGGTGCGCGATCCAGGAGGCAACATGAATGTGGTTACGGTAGATATGACGAAATCAACCAAGACTCCGCCGGTTGAAGTACAGCCCGCACCCGCGCAACAAAAGCCCGCGCAACAAAAGGCAGCCGCACCGCCACAGCAGAAACCCAAATAGCATTTCACGGGTACGCGAGATTTATCGTTCCGCGAGAAAATCGCTCCTCTGGGAATGCCCCCGCAAAATGGAGCACTTTGCCAAATCAGCGGTCTGTTCTATCGAGCGAGCGCAATGAGGTTTCATAGGGCGTGCGGGCGATCCCGCGCTCGGTGATGATTGCGCTAACGTACTTGGCGGGGGTTACGTCAAAGGCGGGATTCTCGATGCTGACGCCGTCCGGGACCATCTGTCGGCCGGCGATATGGGTCACTTCCTTCGAGTTGCGCTGCTCGATAGGAATTTTGCTGCCGTCAGGGGTGGCAAGATCGATGGTAGAAAACGGCGCAGCCACATAGAACGGGATGCCGTGCTCTTTCGCCAGAATAGCAATCGTATAGGTACCTATTTTGTTCGCCACATCTCCGTTCGCCGCAATGCGATCGGCTCCCACAACGATCGCGCCGATCTTTCCCTGCTTCATCATGGCGCCCGCCATGTTGTCCGAAATAACGGTCGTCGGAATGCCATCTTTCATTAACTCCCAGGCTGTAAGACGCGAGCCCTGAAGAAATGGGCGAGTCTCATCGGCGTAGACGTGAATCTTTTTTCCCTGTTCCACAGCAGCGCGAATCACTCCAAGCGCAGTCCCATATCCAGCGGTTGCGAGAGCACCGGCGTTGCAGTGAGTCAGGACCCCTCCGCGCTCAGGCATGAGGGTTGCGCCGTGCCGTCCCATAGCCTGATTGGCGGCGATGTCCTCCGCGTGCATGCGCTGAGCTTCTTCAACCAGGGCGGCCTTAATCTCCGGGATGGGGCGGCACTTGAGCGAATCAAATTTGTCCCGCATGCGACGTATTCCCCAGAACAGGTTGACGGCTGTGGGACGAGTGGCAGCAATGATTTCCGCGATCGAGTTGAAGTCAGATTCAAGGGCTGAGACGTTGCTGGCCTCGGAATTCTGGATGCCGAGCGCCACACCCATACCGGCGGCAACGCCGATGGCCGGCGCTCCACGCACCACCATGTTGCGGATGACGTCGGCTACCTGCTGGTGCGTGGTGCAGGTGACGTAAGTTTCTTCGGTGGGAAGCTTGGTCTGGTCAATGAAGCGAACGCCAGAGGAGGTCCATTCAAGGGTCTGGATCATGTGATTACAGGATAACGCATGCGGATGTTGGTTTACGGTCGCGGTGCGCGCGACTGGACGGCTCAGACATCCGCCCCCTGGAACGTGATCATTCTAGAATTTGTGTTCGAAGCCGGTGAATTCATGTTCCAGGCGGGATCGGACACGCGCGCGGTCGTTGGGAGGAAGAAAGCTGTACCTAAGGCTATTACCCGCCATGTTTTTGAGCTGCGCGTATGAAAGGTTGAAGCCCTCTACGGCGCGCAGATATTCGTGGGTCAGGTCTGAACGGGAAACCCCTTCATCGTCGGTGGCGAGTAAGACCGGCACCCCGTATTTCAGATAGATCGGCAGCGGATGATCGTCGCCCCTTATTCCAAGAATCAGGTCACTGGAACTCAGGCTGATTTCGACTGCGATGTTGTGGGCTGCCATCTTCTTCAGCAGATCGACTGCATTATTTTCATTCATCACTGCAGTACCGTGGCCGATGCGCTCAGCGTGGCCGCGGTCGATGGATTCACGGATGTGAAAGCTCAAGCCATCCGGCGGAACCAGGCCCATGGCCAGCTCACCGGCGTGCAGGGCGATGTGGACCTTGGGATACATCCCATGCAGGTAGTTAAGCATTTTCATGTGCAGGCCGAAATCGTGCATGGGAACGTACCAGTCTTCCGGCATCACCAGGTTGAGCCCAACGAAGCGGGGATCAGAAGAGGCGAGTTCGAACCCAAGGACAATCTGCGAGAAGACAGACTCTTTAGGTAGGCCGCGCAGGACTTGGTAAAGGTAACGGACGGTCACGTCGCAGCCGGAGCTGGCTTGCTGTGTTCCGCAGCGCAAAACCGAGCGCATCCTGACTTCGTCCTGATCGAGCGCTGAGCGAGTGGAACTCACGACATCTTTGAGGCCAGCGTTCAGAAGCTTTTCGCGCATTTGGCCAAAATCGTCATCCCAACCGAGGCTAGCACCTAACTGAGCGGAGGCCATGCCGTCCGCGGTGTGCATGAGTTCAACATATTGGAGATGATCGGCGGCAGCCAGAGAGGCTACTTCGGCGATGGCGTCTCCAGTGTGATTGATCTGGGCGGGAAGAAATTTGTCGAATGTAGCGAAAAAATGGTCGTGGCCGGAGTTCTCCTCACTGCGAACCCAGTTCCGCATGCTCCAGGCATCGATTATAGAGTTGTACAACACCTGATCGGCATGCGCGCAGCGTACCGAGGGTTTGCTGGTGAAACGTTCACAGGAAGAATCGCAGGGTGGCGCGATCAGGTTTGAGGTTGTGCGATCGACACACAGGCCGTTTTCGACAGCGAAGTTGATCCAGCTCTCGGCATAGATCGCACCAGCCAGATGGTTGTGCAGATCGGCACCCTTCGGCATATCTCGAAGAAAGGCGAGCAGCAGTCCGGGATTGTGCCGCACGGAATCCATATAACGCGTGGCACGCTGTTCGGGCGAAAGTTGAGCGGCGACAGTAGGAACCGCGACGAAGAAAGTCAGAAGAAGAGTCGGAAGCCGCAAGTCTGAACACCTCCCGGAATCCAGGTTCCGGCATTGTATTCAACTGAGGCGCAAACGGCGGAGCTACGAAATCCCTTTATCAACGCGGATTTTGCGCGATTTCCACAACAAAGCCGCGAGAGCAGAATCAAATCAGGCCGGAGCAGATGCAAACTTTTCGGCAGATTTCAACGAGTATCGACCCTCCCCTTAAAGCGCACTCGATTGGTTGCACAATTTTCAGTTCATGTCCCTGTGAAAGCCATGCACTTACCTGAAAACAATGCAGTTAGAGGCGCGCGGTTTTTATTGACTGTAATCTTAAAAGGCGTAAAAACATAATCGTTCTTTGACAGCTTCCGAAGTTTTCCCGGTTGGTGCAGCGTCCGGGGCTCAAGCGAAGTCACCAGTTACACCGCAAGGTGATGAATGGAAGGCTAGCGAGGGTCTATAGCAAAGTGCTGGTCGAGGCGAACAGGAAGAAACGTCGAAGGCAGGATAGAGTCCCGAGGCGTTAGGCAGGTTTATCCGGTTGGCGGTAAGCCCGGAGCCCGAGCTAATGATCGCGCGGAGCGATTCCGCAAGGAAAAGCGCCGAGAGCAGGTCAGCGAGGGTCTAAAGCGAGCTACTGGCCGAGACGAATAGGCTTAACACCACCTCGGGGCTCTTTATTTGTGTACACGGGTTGTACACGCGGCGTCACCCCTTCCGGTGTTCAGAGCGCAGCCCTCCCCAACAAGCGAGCGCAATGCAATCGTGGAGGGCTGACGCTGCCCTTCTCTTCACACTTCTTTACACACCATAAATTTACAAGAGGAACCCGTCTCATCAGCAGCCAGCAACTCGACACCGGCATCTGTGTTATAGCTGGATAATTCCAAAAAAATTTCAAAAGGACGCAGCAGTCGGCTGCATAAATATCATGAGACGAGCTTTGGTTCTGGCAATTCTGTCAGTGGTCGTTAGCCTGACGATCGGCTGCGGTTCTGACAACGGCGTTCCCGGATTTATTCCCAAAGGAAACTTCTCTTTAGCCAGCCTGAGCGGACAGTACGTTTATACCGTCAGCGGCCTGGATTTTTCAATTTCATCAGGAGGAGTTCCCTACCGGCAGGCGGGCGTGTTCACGGCCGATGGAAACGGCAACATCACCACCAGCACCGACGACTTTACGGAAGGTAGCGGCATCTCTACTACAAGCAGCACCGGGTCTTACAAAATCAACGTAGACGGGACCGGTGTGTTGAACCTGAACAGTGCTCTCGGCTCACTGACTTTCGCCATCACCATGGCCAGCAACTCCAAGGTTTACCTGATCGAGGGTGACTCGCCGCTCAACGCGGCCGGCTTGGCGGAGAAGCAAGATACTTCAGCGCTGAGCGCGGCCCCGACTGGAACCTATGCTTTCCTGTTTCACACCATTGGCGGAACCTCGGTCGGACGAATTGGCGTGCTGACATCGAATAACGGGTCGCTGTCTGGCCTGCAGGACATCAACAACTCAGGTTCGTTCAGTTCTCCATCTATCACTGCCGGTGTTCTTAACACACCAAGCGATCCAACCATCGGCCGAGGCACGGGCAGCTTCACCGACAACACCACCACCCACTTCAACTATTACATAGTTAACGCGAACAATATTCGCTTCCTGACTTCGGATTTGGGAGCGGTCGGCATAGGCCGGGCGGAAAAGCAATCGGGAACACCTGCCCTTTCCGGCAGCTACGCCTTCGGAACAAGCGGCGACACGGCGAGCTTCCTGGGCGGCGTGAACACCGTAGGACGCTTCACCGCCGGTAATGCCGCCATCACCGGTGGGGCGCTCGATACTGTGCAGGACGGGAACAACGCAGCAAACGCCCAGTTCACGGGCAGCTTTATCCAGAACGGCAATGGGCGGGCGACAGCGACTTTCAATTTCAGCGGCGGGACGGCGAATGAGGTGATCTGGATGGTCAGCCCATCGCGCGGCTTCATGCTGGTGAATGATCCGAACACAGTGGAAGACGGTACGCTTGATCTGCAGCAGAGCACATCGTTTTCGGCAACGAGTTTGAACGGCCAGTACGCATTCCTGAATAGTGGCTTCACCATCAATGGCGCCGCCTTTCCGCTCGACCGGGTGGGAACATTCATACCTGACGGATCGGGCAAGCTGAACCTGAATGAAACCGTAAACAGCTCAGGAAACGTGACTGGCGGGCAGGTGTTTTCGGGAACCTTCCAGGTATCGGGGAATGGACGCGCAATGGCGACCATCAACCAGGTGTCATTGACCAACAACGATTTCGTGTTCTACCTGATTTCCGGAACTGACGCCTACGTGCTGCAGAATGATGCGGGAGTCCAGATCTCGGGGGCGATCAGCAAGCAGCCGTAAACGGAGGCAGGTCGCATTTTCACGCGACCGCCTGATCAGTAGGCAGGTCGGGAAACAGGGCGGGTTCGAGGATCATCCGCCGGGCTTGTTCCGGCGAAACCGGCTGATCGGCCGAATATAACTGTTCAGGCTTGCCGTGCCGGCGAATAGTCAGAATGCCCTGTTCCGGAACGGCGATGCTGTCGCGCTCAGCTTCATAGCGGTATTCGATTGTTTTAGCATCCAGGTCGGCCGTGATTACAGCGGCGATCCCGGCGCCCGAATTTAGCAGGCGGACCTGATTGTCAGAAACATGATCGAGTTTGCATTCCCCTCCTGACCGGCGGAATTCCTCTGCATCCTGCTGAATTCCGTTCTGCAATCGCACCCACACCGATTGCGAGGGGCTGGAGTCGTCAAGGGCGGACGGCGGATTTTCATGTTCCAGGCTTTCCAATTTAGCAACACGCCGCAGCTGATCGGTGATCCATCCCATGCGGGAATCAGATGCGCAGGACCGGTGTGCGTTGTCCGGCCGGGACCGTGTCACATCATGGTTTAACCGCAGGAGCGGATACGCTTGCCGCTTTGTCAACTGAGTTTGCAGGTTCCGAAGGGAGCAACTCCATTGAACACTTGGATTGCGCGCAGGCGAGCCGGGCACGGCGAATCAGCTTGATCGAGGACACATCGGGAAACTTTACCGGAAAATCCTTCTGCCGCAATTGAGGAGCAGCGCTGTTGAGCGAAGCGTCTCCGTCAGCGAACTCTACCCGTTCCGGTTTGTTGGAGCTATCGAACACCAGAATGAAGTTGGCAGAAGCGGTGGAAGAGCTGACCGCGCCCAGGGAAATTGTTCGCGCCTGGTGCAGGTCATCGCTGGCCTTCGCCATCTCCTGAGCCGCGCTATCGGGAGTTGCGGCCAGTTTCGCCAGGGCCTGCCGGGAAGCTTCTATCTCTGCGCCACCCGCGGCGACTGCGAGTGCATACATGTGGCGCGCTTTTTCGCGCTGGCCTTCCTTTTCGAACACACGCGCCAGCCGATTGGCGATGGTACCGGACTGGCTTAGGGCCCACGCAGCATTGAGGAACTGCATGGCTTCCAGGGTCTCGCCCTGCAGAAACTTGGCCCAGCCCAGGCGCGCCCATGCCAGCGCTACCAGGTTCATGCTCGAGACCGCAGAAGGCCCCAGGCGATTGAACTCTCCGGAATCGAACTGATCGCCGATGCTATCAAGCGTCTGGCGGGCCTCGCGTTGGGTCTGGTTTGGATCAATGTTGTCGCGCAACGCCCCAGAATAGATATCGGGGCCGGAGGTGGTAATGCTGCCGGTCACTGTTTTCATTAATGCCTGAGATTTTTCTAGATCTCCAGTGCGCTCATAGACGCGCGCCAAGGCCATCTTGATCTCGGGATCATCGGGAGGCAGTGAGGCAGCAGTTTCCAGTTCAGCTTGCGCGTCTTTGTCGCGATTCAGTTGCGCCAGCAGCAGCCCGAGGTTTTTGTGTGACGAGCGATCGCCAGGATCGATTTCAAGCTGCTTGCGATAGGCGGCAATGGCATCTTCAACCTTGGTTTGCTGCTGCAACTCGACTGCAAGCTCGCCATAGGCATGGGGATGGTACGCGTCCGCTTCAAGTTGTTTGCGAAACGCGGCTACCGCGTCATCATGACGATTCGCCGCGGCATAGGCGCGGCCCAGGTCGTACCACAAGTCTTTCTGGGCAGGATCTTTCTCCAACGAGCGTTTCAGAAGCTCGGCGGCAGTGGCGAAGTCCCTGCGTTCAAGCGCCGCCTCGCCTGCCTTATTCAACTGCTCGGCCGTAGAATCTGATTTCATGACCGCAACCGCTCCTGCAGCCGGCGAGGAGATGCTGCAAGTCAACACTTGCTGCGTGTCACTGGAGGCAACATTGCGAAAGGAGCCGTAATCGGCGCGACGAGCGGCCAGCAATTCATTGACTTTCAGCACCAGGTGACGCTCGGCTTCCAGAACTCCTCCGGTCGCGACATAGGATGACGAGTAGTCGCCGTAGTCGCGGGTCATGCGTACGGCCGAGGGCGTGGCGAGGCTGAAATTTGCAGGAATCTCCACGTGGGCGCGATAAGTCTGCTCGGTAGCAGGGCCTACATCCAGAGGTTCTGATCCCTTCCGAGGATTGGCCTTTGACAGAGCGGGAAGAACGATCGGCGGCAGGATGCGGAAGTTTGCTCCCGAGGTAGGCACCACGAAAAAATTCTCGCGGTGAAAATGATAAGACAGACGGAAAGGTTTGCTGGTGTCGTCCAGCGGATCAACCTGAATGTCTGAAATGTCTCCCTGCAATCCCCAACGCAGCGAATAGATCTCGACCAGCCGTTGCCAGTTTGCCTGTGGTACTTCACGAAAAGCAGCGCGCAAGGGGACATCAGTATCGCCCTGAGCAGTAACCGAAACGGTCGCATCGAACGAGCCGTTCTCTGAAAACTTGCCGTTGATGGTGAAGGCCGTGCTGTCTTTGAAAGGCGACTCGGCTGGACTCTTGCGCAAGCCGGCGAATGAATCGAGAGAAGCAATGAGTGCCTGTTTGTTTCGCAACTGGTAAAGGATAAGCCCGTAAGGCGCAACCTCAGTGGTGCTGTCAAGCCAGGTCAGTTCGTCACCCTTTCCCAGCTTCACGGCCGTGATCTCGTGGTCAAACTGCCCGGGCGAGGGCACATCAGCATCAATCTTGCGCCCGCTATTTATCAGCACCGGATAGCTCTGGATGCCCCGCGCGCGCAACAGGGCCTGCAGCAGCGTGTGCTTATCCTTGCAGTCGCCGTAATTGTTCAGCATTACCTCTGAGGCAGGATGCGGCTGCAGCCTTCCCACCCCGAACGACAAGCTGACATATCGCACATTTCTGGCAACATAGTCGTAAAGGCGGCGGCTCTGCTCCAGTGGAGAGTCAGCTCCGCGCGTCAATTCAGCTGCTTTCTTTCGGACGCTGTCGTCCACCACTACCCGGTCATCCTGCAGTTTTGCATACCAATGTGCGACCTGCTGCCAGTCTGAAAAGGTTGTCAGCTGGATGTCGGGATCGGAACCAGTCTCTTCGATGTCCCGTGAGCGGGTTTTGCGATCCGGAACAAAGCTTTTCAGTATCCAGGTGTAAGTCCGGCGATCGGCGTTTTCCTGAATCTCGAATTTACGTTCCGGGCTCTTGATCGTCAGCTGGCGCGCTTTTGGAACATTTATTTCCAGGCGCTCTTCGCCGATTGCAGTGTCGCGCGGAAAAGTGTGCTGGTACCAGAACTCGTGAGGAGCGTACGCAAGAGTCACATGCACGATGCTGTGATACTCGAGCGTATCTCCGGGACGAAGATCAGCCACCGAAACGTGACGCTGGCGGTAGTCGCTATACATGGGAGCTTCGCGCAGGACGTCGGGAGCGAAATCCTGTGCGTCTTTGGTCGACGTGATGACCACACGGCCATCGGGCTTCCGCACACGGACGTAGTCAATCTCCAGATTTTCGGTGGCCGAGGAGTAAGCGAAGATCAGTTGGCCGAACTGCTGAAGTCCGGCCTGGCTTTGCACTCGCACCACGGCGGTGGTATCCCGCAGCCCGGTACCGTCTTCTTCAAAGCGGACCTGTTCATTGATTCTTTCGAACACATATGGCTCGCCGCTGGTGTCGGCAGGTGCGGGCGACTGTGCGAAGGCGCGAGCGGCGAGAATGCTCAGCAATAAAGCGAAGAGACGTCGCAGCATCCACGGCTTTTTATAACGGGAGGTCGTAAAAAGCAATGGCGATAAAAGGACAGGGCCGATAGCAGATTTGCCTGTGTATAGTCTGCCGTTTACGATAGCCCACCATGAAGATGCTGATTCTGATGTTCTGCACGGTAATTTGTTCGGCCTTGTGTGCCCAAACCACACCGACCAGTTCCACGGTCTATCCAGAAGAACAGGGCTTCGTGGATGCCAACGGCGTAATGATTTACTACAAGCTCCTGGGACGCGGCAAACCCTTGCTGGTGGTGCATGGAGGACCGGGCGCGTCGCACGATTACTTCCTGCCTTATCTGCTGCCGCTGGCAAGGCATTACCGCCTGGTCTTTATCGATGAGCGCGGATCCGGACAGTCAGAGAAACTGGAGGAGGTTTCGGCTTACACCGTGGACAACATGGTGGAGGACGTGGAGGCGGTCCGACGCGCGCTGAATCTTGGGCAGATCAGTCTGCTCGGACACTCTTACGGGGGAGTGCTGGCACAGGCTTATGCATTGAAGTATCAGAAGAATCTTTCACACCTGATTCTGGGTAGTACGTTTTCGAGCACCAAAGCTATGAACGATGTGCTCGCACGAATCAAGCAGAACATCCCGTCCGATGCGCGCGAGCGAGTGAACAAGATGGAGTCCGAAGGCCTATACGGGCACGGCAAGGACTATGAGAAGAACCGCTATACGTCCGACTACATGATTGCGGCATGGGGCGACGGATACTTTCCCTACCTTTATCAGAACCGGCCTGATCCGAACTATGATCCGGTTGATAATGGCAAGATGGCGTGGGATTTATACAAAGAGATGTGGGGCGAGCACGGCGAGTTCGTAATCGACGGCAATCTTAAGTCGGCCGAATACACCGAACAGCTGAGTGCGATAAAGATTCCGACATTGATCATCGCCGGCGATCATGATGAGTCGGACCCCTCGCTGTCGCGGACCATGCACGAGAAGATTGGCGGTTCGAAGCTGGTGATACTGCCCAGGTCAGGGCATATGACGTTCGTGGACCAGCCCGGACTATTTCAGAAGTCGATCGAGGAATTCCTGGGAAAGTAAAATTCTGGTAAAAAGCGATGACGCGCCAACCACATCGCTAGCCAAGTTGTCATCCGCACTATAATTTCCAGCAATGCCTGTTGCCGCTGGTACCCGCTTCGGAGATTGCGAAATTGTTGCCCCGATTGCTTCGGGGGGAATGGGCGAGGTGTACCGGGCGCACGATAAATCCCTGGGGCGGGATGTTGCGGTAAAGCTGCTTCCGTCAAAAATTTCTGATGCCAACGGGGCGCGCCGATTCGAGCAGGAAGCCCGCGCCGCAGCCGCCCTGAACCATCCTAATATTCTTACGATACATCGCTTTGGCACCAACGATGCCGGCGAGCCTTACCTGGTGACGGAGTTGCTGGAAGGAGAAACCCTTCGCGAGCGCCTGAAACAGGGACCGGTACCGATCAGGAAGACGGTCGATTTTGCAGTGCAGATTGCGCGTGGCGTGGCGGCGGCACATGACCGGGGCATTGTGCATCGCGACCTGAAGCCGGAAAACATTTTTCTCACGCGCGATGGAGTATTGAAAATCCTGGATTTTGGGCTGGCGAAGCTGGCGTCCCCCGCTGAGGTCAGTGACTCTGCGATTACGCTCACCGCCACCGCACCGGGTGTAGTTCTGGGCACGATTGGGTATATGTCACCTGAGCAGGTGCGCGGACTGCCGGCGGATCATCGCTCTGACATCTTCAGCATTGGGGCGATTGTGTACGAAATGCTGTCGGGCGAACGGGCTTTCCAAGGGGCTACTCCGGCGGACACAATGAGCGCCATTCTGAAGGAGAACCCGCCCGAGCTTTCAAGCCACGTTCAGAATCTTCCGCCGGCACTGGGACGAATTATCCACCGCTGCCTGGAGAAAAATCCCGCAGACCGGTTTCAGTCCGCGCGCGACCTTGCTTTCAATCTGGAACTGCTCACAAGAGATGGCAGTGGCAGCGCAATTTCAATCGCTCCACCTTCAGCCAGAGCCCGCAATTGGAAATTGCCCCTGCTGATCGCGGGAGCACTGGCTTTGGGAGCGGCGACAGGATTTGCGGTGCCTTACTGGCTGCGATCATCGCCGGTGGCCAGAGAACCCGTAGTGCTGCGCCGATTAACGGATTTTGTCGGCATGGAAGAGTTCCCTGCCCTGGCACCCGACGGCAAGTCGGTCGCATTCACTGCCGACATTGGAGGCAGACGGCAAGTATGGGTGCGACTGCTGGCGGGAGGAACCCCGCTGCAAGTCACGCATGAAGATTCCGATCATGAGTTTCCGCGCTGGTCGGCAGATTCGGCGGCCCTGATCTATTTTGCGCCCGCAAGAGATCCAGACGGACCGGGCAAGATCTGGCAGATTCCGGCGCTGGGGGGAACTCCTCGCGCCCTGGTCACCAGCCTCGGTGGCGGAGACCTGAGCCATGATGGCAAGCACCTGGCCTTTTTCCGTTCCCGCGAAAGCAACGTGGAGCTGGTGGTTGCGGATAGCGATGGCAGTAATCCTCGAGTGGCGGCGAGTTTGCCCGGGAATTACACCTACTCTGATCTTCGCTGGTCGCCCGACGACAGCAAACTGGGATATCAGAATGGCCGCACATTTGATTACGATCTCTCTTATGTAGCGGCGCAAGGCGGCAAACCGCAGCCCATCACGCAGGACGGGAATCCGCTCTCCGGATTCGCGTGGCTTCCCGACGGTAGTGGCGTGGTATACAGCTCGTCGCGCGGAGACACGGTTCTGTATTTGCGCAATATGAATCTGTGGTCCGTTAAAATCGGAGGCAAGGAACTTCGCCAACTGACATTCGGCGAGACTTCGTACACGTCGCCAGACCTGGACCGCCATGGCAACCTGGTGACCACACGCTTGCGCATCCAGTCGGATTTGTGGCGGTATCCGGTAGAAGGAACGCCAACCGAGAATGTTGCCCGAGGAACTCAGCTGACCCATCAGACAGGCGCGCTGGAAACTCCTTCGGTCGGTCCGGGAGACCGCGAACTCGTGTATTTAAGCGACAGCGGAGGACACGGTAACTTGTGGATACAGACTCTGGCCACCGGTCGCACGCGCCAGTTGACGTTCGAATATGATCCGAACATTACGGTGGGCGTGCCGGTATGGTCGCCCGACGGAAGGCATATTGCCTACGTGAAGCGCGGTAAAAACGCATGGAACGTCGACCTGTGGCTGATCGATCCGGATGGGAGCAATGCAGGCAGGGTTTCTGAGGGCGGCGGATGGGCGTGCTGGTCTCCGGACAGCCAATGGCTGTATTTCGCGCCTCCGGCGATTAGCGGGTTTCGGATCGACAAAGTGCAGCCTCGAGGCGGAACCTCTCAATTGATCCGTCCCGAAGGACAAAAGCCGGCGGTCGCTGCGGACGGCAGACTCTTCTTCACGACTGATCTTCCTACTTCGAACGGTGCGTCGGATATGGAGATCGAGGTAGCTAAGCCTGAGACGGCTGAAGGAAAGAAACTGGCGCGCATATCCGGCTCCCGGCTGGCTAACTGGGTGTTGGCACAACCTGTTCTCTCACCGGATGATAAGTGGCTGGCTACTATGTTTAACGACGGTCCGACAACCAATATCTGGGCAATCTCGACCAGCACCGGCGAATTAAAGCCGCTGACCGATTTTGGACACCAGTCTACCTTCATTGCACGGCGAGTGTCATGGTCCTCGGATGGCAAATCGATTTTCGCTGCGGTAGGAAAGGGCGAAGCGGACATCGTTCAGCTGAGCAATCTGCTGCAGTAATTTCAGATGAACAGAACCTTCATTTTTATTTTCCTGGCTGCCCTCACTCTGGCCGCCCAGCAGGGCGGGTCGCCCGATCCACTGCAGATCATCAGTCCGGCGCCTAACCGAGCATTCCTGCGCCAGCCTTACGAGTTCCAACTTGCAGCTCAAGGCGGCGTTCCGCCATACCAGTGGGACGTTTCGGGCGGAGTGTTGCCACGCGGCATGAAGCTCGGCTCGGATGGCCTGATTTCAGGCGCACCCGTCGAGATCGGAGACTTCCAGATCCGGGTGACGGTCACTGACAGCGGACATCCTGCCCGCGAACTGAGCAAAGAGATCGTGCTGCATGTGATCGCGCCGCTGCTGGTGGAGTGGAGCCGCTATCCAAAAATAACTGGGCAGCGCATTGAGGGCGCAGCACGAGTTTCAAACCAGACGGGCCAGGATTTTGACTTTACGATCGTTGTGCTGGCGGTTAATGAAATTGGGCGAGCAACCGCCATTGGATACCAGCATTTCACGCTCACGCAAGGAACCGCGGACCTGGAGATTCCATTCGGCGAGAATCTGCCGCGCGGTTCTTATGAAGTGAATCTCGACGCGGTAGGAGAAGTGGCGGCAACCGATATCATCTATAGATCGAGATTGGTGACCAGCGAGCGATTGCAGGTCCAGGTGGGGCCGTAGGCTTGCTGAATCAGTCCTCGGAATAAGTCTCTATCACCGGCAAGCGGATGGCTTCGGCAGCGGTGGAATCGCCCGCCAAAGCAAGATTCCCGACCCGCAGTAGTTTGCCGGCACTGTGCGCCCACGCCAGCAGGGCGGCATATATTCCACCGACGATCAACAATTGAAGCCCGAGCTGGCGATAGGTATGCGGTACCAACCAGCGTTGCATTAACAGCAGAATCATAGCCGGCGGCAGGGCAAGCGCCAGGGGCAGCAAGAATGCCTGGCGTAGAAAACTCGACATGCGAATGCCGAGCAATGAACAAAGATGAAACGGCATGAACAGAGTGTAGGTCGCAGCCAGCGGGATCGCGGTGCCAATAGCGTCACCCACAATCCCGAACGGCCGGACCAGCAGAATACTCAAAATGATGTTCGCCGCAGCCTCGATCACAGTGATTATCGCAACTTTTCCATGCTTGCTCATCCCATACAAGACCCGCCCGGAAGCAAACTGTGTCAACATCAGCGTGTAAGGAATGATCAGGGTCAACAGGACAGAATAGCCCTGGGCAACGTACCTTTTTCCCAGCCAGACTTCGATGATCGACCGGCCTACGATTACAAACGCGGCGGTCATGGGCAGAGTGATGAGCGCGCATGCCCGGTTTCCGGCGACGAAAATCTTGCGAAGGCGATCCTGGTCGCCCATCGCTTCCGACTGGCTCGACATGGGAACGAATATCTGCGCCAGGCTGGAGACTACCTCTGAGGCATAGTCCAGCAGGCGGGATCCGGCATAGAAATAAGTGATCGCAGCGGGAGAAAGGAAGCTGCCGATAATCACCGGATCAGTTTTCGATTTCAAACGGCTGGCAACTATGATCACAAATGTGACGCCACTGTAGTTAGCAATCTGACGCACGGCGCCACGGTTGATGTATGCCGGCGAAAATCTGAGCGGCAGAGCCCTTAATGCAAGGGCGCCACGCACGATGGAAGCGATGATCGGCAATCCTACCGTGATTAGAGCGACGGTCAATAGGCCGTAACCGCGGCGCAGAAAAACGATAATCAAAATCGGCCGCAACAAACCGGAAAAGAAGATATTGGTCCAATTGATAAGATAAAACTTCTGCAGGCCTTCCAGAATGCCGCCGAATACCCCGAGCGGGAACGTCAACGCAACCGAACTGCCGACTACCAGAAAAAGCCAGCGCGCGGTGGACTGAAAGCCGGGAGGAATCTGAAAAAGACGGTCGATGTAGATGCTGCCCACAACCGTAATCGTGAAAGTAAGCAGCCCAATGCCGGTGTATGCCAATAAAGCGGTATTAATGAGCTCACTCGCTTCTTCGATGTTTTTCGTAGCCGCAAACTTAGAAACGTAACGGATTATGGAAGAGCGAATCCCGAAGTCGAAAATCCCGTAGTAGCCAGTCAGAGAGAAGATAAGAATCCAGATTCCGAACGCGGTGTCACCCAGGCGATGAAGGATGTAGGGCGAAAGAAAAAGTCCCACCAGGATATTCACACCCAGAGAGAACCAGCTCGAACCTACGTTTTTTAGAAGTTGGATTTTCTCCAATTTCTGCATAAGGGTAAGCTGCCAGAATTTGAACGAAGCAGCAACGTGAAACCCTTATCATAATCAAGGGCCTGAACAGTTCACTAAACAAGCAACGTCGAATGTGCCTGAAACCCGCGATTATCGGGGAAACCGCGGATTGAGCCTGATGGTCACTTTCGTAATCTGCCCATTGGCGGTCATATAGCCTTATGACCGAACCCGTGTAAGAATGTAACCGGGCGTGCGTGGATAGACGTAGGGGATACAATTCGTTCGCGCAGCAGACGTAACACTGTGTGCCTTTAGCTAATCTCGGCAGAATGGTATGCCTCAAGAGCCGTTCGTAAGCGTCATCACCCCGGTCCACAACGGCGCCAGTTTCCTGGCAGAATGCATTGAAAGTGTATTAGGCCAGACCTACCAGAACTGGGAATACGTCATTGTGGATAATCGCAGCACTGACGAGTCGGCGGCCATTGCTGCTGCTTATGCACAGCGGGATTCGCGAATTAGGCTTGCTCACACTCCACAGCTATTGCGAGCTCCTGAGAGCTGGAACTATGCGTTGCTGCAAATCTCTCCACGAAGCCAATATTGCAAAGTCATCCATGCTGACGATTGGATTTTCCCGGAGTGCATCGCTCGCATGGTGGAGTTAGCTGCTGCCAATCCATCCGTCATCCTGGTTTCTTCGTATCGGCTGCTGGGCAACAAGCTGGATAACAATCAGCTGGCACGCTATCCAAATTCTGTTTTTCGTGGACGCGATGCCGGACGCTGGTTCCTGCGGGAAAAACATAATGTGTTCGGCAATCCGTCTTCAATTCTGATCCGGTGCGACGCGATCCGGCGGCGTCCCGTGTTTTATCAGGGATCTGACGACATCCGGCAAGCGATGGACATCCAGACTTGTCTGGAAGTTTTACAGGACGGGGATGTGGGCTTTGTTCACCAGGTCCTCACCTTCTCGCGTCTGCATACCCAATCGCTTTCTACCTCCCTGGCGCCGTTCATGCTTGAATATCCGGAGCGGTTGCACTTCCTCCAACAGTTCGGCGCCTTTTATCTCGACCATGACGAGTACAAGGCGGTATGGAAAGAGGCAGTCGCGGAATATGCCCGCATGCTGGCATTGTGCGTATTCTTCGGCAAGGCGCCGGACTTCTGGGCGTATCATCGCGAACAGCAGCGCCGCCTGGGGGTCTCCATCACTCCACTCACTATCGCCCGTGAGGCATGCCGGAAGGTTGTGCTCAGCGTTACGCGTCCTGTTCGTCGGCTGCTGAAGTGGAGAAGACAGCATCGGAGCTTGGACGAAGCCAGGATAGCGGCCAGGAAGAAGCCGGCAAGCGTGGGCATAAGCGAGATGGAAAGCATTAAAGATCAACCCGCCCAGGCTGTTTCGACCCATCATCGCTAGGTGGCTCTGAAGGCAAGCTGATGGTCAGCTAGGTCTGAAGAACGGTATTGCGCTTCGCAGATGCAAGCGCAGCCTGAGGTTTCGGGGACCGCGCCCAGACCACCATTCTGTAACCAAGCAGCACTCCAAGAACTGCTCCGTATTCAACCGGCCTGCGGACGTCCGCTTTAACCAGCCAAAGATAGTGAAATACGCCCAGGATAGCGCTGGCGTAAATGAGGCGATGCAACGCCTGCCATCGCTTGCCGCCCAGCCGGCGAATCCAGCCGGAGGTTGAGGTGAGCGCCAAAGGAACCAGCAGCAGGAAGGCGGCGAATCCAACCGTAATGAACTTACGTTTGGCAATGTCAGCCAGCATTTCATGCACGTTGAAAAATTTGTCAAGCCAGATGTAGGTGGTGAAGTGCAGGCAGGCATAAAAGAACGCGAACAGGCCAAACATGCGGCGGTATCGGATGAGCCAAATCTGGCCTGTGACTCGACGCACAGGCGTAACGGCCAACGTGATCAGCAGGAAAATTAGCGTCCAATCGCCGGTAGAATGGGTGATCACTTCGATCGGATTCGCCCCCAGCAGGCCGGCGTAAGCCTTCCAGCCCAGGCGGAACACAGGTCCCATACAGGCAAGAAAGATGACGGGTTTGAACCAACGCACCATAGGCGATTACCCAATTCAAGTTCTGGTCTTGTCGGCGAAGCCGGGGCTGACCACGTACTCAGCTCAGTTCTAGAAGTCTTTCTTTAGATCCATTCCCGAATACAGCGATGCTACCTGGTCGTACCCGTTGAACATGAGGGTTGGCCGTTTGCGGAATTCCCCCAAGCGGCGTTCGCTGGCCTGACTCCAGCGTGGATGATCTACATTCGGATTTACGTTTGAGTAAAAGCCGTACTCGCTGGGCGCCGACTTGCCCCAGCTATTGACCGGCTGACGGTCGGTGAAGCGGAGTTTCACAATTGCCTTGGCGCTCTTGAACCCGTACTTCCAGGGCAGCACCACGCGGAGCGGTGCGCCGTCCTGGTTGGGAAGAGCTTCGCCGTACATGCCGAAGCACAACAACGCCAGCGGATGCATGGCTTCATCCATCCGCAGACCTTCGACATAAGGCCAGTCCAGGACAGGGATTTTCTGTCCGGGCATTTGGTTGGGCGCGTAGATTGTGGTGAACTCAACAAACCTGGCGTTACCCAGCGGCTCGCATTGTTTAATCAGTTCGCTTAGCGGAAATCCCACCCACGGCACCACGATCGACCACCCCTCGACGCAACGATGCCGATAGATTCTTTCTTCCGGGGATGAGAGCTTGATGATCGAGTCAACGTCCAGGGTCTTTTTCTTCTTCACCAGGCCTTCAACGTTTACTGTCCAGGGGCGAGTCTTGAAATTTTTGGCAAGGCCGGCAGGTTCGTACTTGTCAGTCGAGAATTCGTAGTAGTTGTTGTAGTTGGTCACGTCTTTGTAAGGCGTGATGGTCTCCGTGGTTGAAAACGAACTTTTCTGAAGCCCCTCGATCTTGGCGTTGGCCTGCGCGACTTCCGATGGTGACCGGAGTTCGCGGAATCCCGCTATTGCCGCTGCAGCAACGCCGGCACCCCCAGCAGCGGTGATGAACGCCCGCCGGTTCAGATACAGGCCTTTGGAAGTGATTTCAGTAGCAGAAATGTCGGAAGCCTTTTTTATCAACATAAGTAAGAACCTGCCAAACGTACGGTTGCGCTACCAGATTGGATTCACTTTATCCGGGAAATGTGACGCCTATCGCAGGCTGGAAGTTACAAAAAGGTCGTGCGCCTAAAGTTATAGCAATCAGAGACTTGTCAGGCGTCAGGTTTGCGCGGCCAGGAATTCACAGGCGCGGCAAACGATATTGCGCTGTTCCTGGTTGAGGGTAAGGAATTCAAAGCCATGATAGAGCCCACTGCGATAGCGAACGATTGCCCGCACTTTAATCGGCTGCACTGCCAGGGGCACTGTGAATTCCATGCTGACTACTTCGCCGGGCGAGAGCTCGCCCGTGAATGTTCCGCCAATTCCGTCCTGGCCAAGTTCTCTTGATCGCCCCCAGAACGACGCGGTGGCACCCTCACGAAGGACCTGCAGGCGCAAGCGGATGTCAACTGCGTAACGAGGAAAACGGCGTTCCTTGCCGGGATAGAATTGGCCCTGGGGCGTGCTGGTGTTCAATCTTGCCTTTCTTACAGAACCAACGCGCTCTAATTGCCGTGCAATACGTAACCTGGTTCGAGCGGGAGTTTGCCGGAAACACGCAGGACATTAATTCCACCCGTGATGGAATAAACATCGACAAGTCCAACAGCTCCGGAGGTAGCTTCGACGCTCTGGACCAGCGACTGATCGGAATCCACGATGATAATTGCGGGATGATTCGCACGGCCATGGTTTGCGGCAAGTATCAGCGACGCGACTTCGTCCTTGGGCATGCTGTAAATCTTTTCGAGCACCAGTCGCATCTCATGCGAGCCTGGATTGCGGATTATAAGCGTGACTGGCTTGCCATCGGGCCAACGGCTGGTCTGTCCTTTACAGATTTTCAGCAGATCAGCCAAAGGAACATTTTTAACAGGGTTACTCTTATTAGCGATCAGCGCGATATCTTTGCAGGCCCCCATGGCGCTGCAGGACAGCCACAAAGCCGCAAGAACTAAAGCCTTCTGTAGCAAACAAATCTCCTCGCGTGCCGTGTTTCGATTCTCGTGCAAGCAGCAGGCAGTCTCAATATCAACAAAGGGCATGTACCAGCAGAGGCACTAAACCGGGCGCGGAGCTTTGGCTGTCGTATCATCTTCGGCATGGCGTCCACCCAGAGCTCGCTGGTGCTCAGTTTTGAGGCCGCGCGCAAGATCATAGAGGACCACAGCCAGGGTTTGCACGCTACCGGCAAGGAATTGCTGGATCTGCTTGCCGCATACGGGCGCGTGCTGGCCGAGCCGGTCGCCGCCGATCGCGATTTTCCTCCGTTCGATCGCGCCACCCGCGATGGATACGCAGTGCGAAGCTCTGATCTCTCCGAACTTCCGGCCAGCCTTCGGATAATCGGGGAAATTCGGGCCGGCGTGAAGCCGGAGGAGTTAGTGGAAGTACAGGTGGGCACAGCCGCCGCCATCATGACCGGGGCTCCGGTCCCGAGTGGGGCAGATGCGGTGCTTATGCTCGAGCACACCGAGCGGCACGGGGATAGCGTGCTGATCACAAAACCCATCACCGCAGGCGAGAACGTCGTCCCGGCGGGGGCCGAAGCCCGGCGCGGGCAGCGGCTGCTTTCTCCGAGCACGAAGCTCGATCCGGCCTCGCTTGCGCTTGCTGCTTCAGCAGGAAGAAGTCGCGTTCTGGTGTACGGCAAACCAAGAATCGCGGTTCTTGCCACCGGCGATGAGTTGGTAGACGTTGACGTTCCGCCCGGATCGAACCAGATTCGCAACTCCAACACTTACTCGCTGGCCGCGCAGGTTAGAGCGGCGGGCGGCGATCCCGTGATGCTGCCCATTGCTCCTGATGAACCAAACCGGCTCAGGCAGTTAATCGAAGAAGGGTTCGAATCGCAGCTGTTGCTGATCAGCGGCGGAGTTTCGATGGGGAAGTACGATCTGGTGGAACAAGTCCTCGCAGAGTTCAATACTGAATTCTTTTTTACTGGTGCGCTGATTCAGCCGGGCAGGCCGATCGTTTTCGGCCGCAACCCGGCCAACAAATACTTTTTTGGACTGCCGGGCAATCCGGTTTCGACGATGGTAACTTTTCAGCTGTTTGTCGAGCCAATGATTTACGCGCTGGCTGGCCGCGGGGCGCAGAAACTTATCTTTTCGCGCGCGCAATTGGGCAAAGAAATCAAAGTCAAGCCCGGCCTCAAGCGTTTTCTCCCTGCCATGCTTTCGGGAGAGTTCGAGAACGCCAGGGTTGAGCTGGTTCCGTGGCAAGGCTCGGGCGATATGGCAGCAACCGCCCGGGCAAACTGCTTCATCGTGGTAGCTGCTGAGAAGGAACGGGTTGCGGCCGGGGAATGGGTTCCCATCATGCTCCGATGATTACTCCTCAGGTCGATGGCGGGAAAGTAGTGGCTGGAAAGCGGGGTACGTTCTGCTGTTAAGATGACAGCACGCGTGCAGCGCAAACTCTCTCATTACGATGGCTCCGGACGAGCGAGGATGGTGAACGTCTCCGGAAAACCTTCATCACGGCGCGAAGCGGAAGCCAGCGCCTTTGTACGTTTGAGCCATCGGGTGCTCGCGGCATTGCCCGAGAATCCCAAGGGTGATGCACTCGAAGTTGCGCGCCTGGCGGGCATTATGGCCGCAAAGCGTACGGCAGAGCTGATTCCGATGTGTCACCCATTGCCGTTGTCTCACATTGATGTCAGTCTGCGGCTATGCGAGAATGGCGTCGCTATTACCTCAAAAGTCCAGACTACAGCGGCTACTGGCGTCGAAATGGAAGCGCTGGTAGCGGCCTCGGTGGCCGCGCTCACGGTTTATGACATGTGTAAGGCGCTCGACAAGGGAATTGAAATCCAGGACGTGATGCTGCAGCGCAAGTCCGGCGGAAAAAGCGGCGATTACTCACGTGCGCGGAAGAAGATGGTTTAGTGGCCAACGACGTAAAGGTTTTGCTGGTAGATGACAATCCCATGGTGCTGGGGATGCTGCGAGGAGCGTTAGCACCGCTGGCCAATGTTTCCACTTCCAACGACTCTGCTGATGCATTACTGAAAGCGGTAGACGATCCGCCCGACCTGCTGGTCAGCGACTATCGCATGCCGGGCATGGACGGGCGGCAGCTGATTGAAAAGCTGCGCAGCCGTCCCCGGACCGCTGGAATCGCTATCATTCTGGTTGCCAGTAAAGCTGATATTGCGGAAAAACTCGCGCACGGCGAGCCGGTCGATGACTTTGTCGAAAAGCCGTTTTTTCTAAAAGACGCGACCCAGCGTATTAAGCGCATCATCGACAAAATCGCCCTGGAAAAGATGGCCAAAAGCGCTGCTTCAGATGGTGTGCTGCGCGGCAGTCTTAGCCAGATGAATGTGATCGATCTGATGCAATCGCTGGAGATGGGACGCAAAAGCTGCGCTCTCACACTCACCAACGGAAAGGAAAAGTGTGAGGTGTACTTTTCGGAGGGCCAGGTGACGCATGCGGTCTACGGAACCCAGAAGGGCGATGCCGCAGTATTCAAAGTGCTGCAATGGACGGCCGGCAATTTCCAGCTTAACTTCGAAGGAAAAACCACCGAGCAGAGCACGACCTTGAATACGCAAGGCCTTCTGATGGAGGGCCTCCGCCTGCTTGATGAATCAAAGCGTGACGAAGGCGGTGACCAGGGCGGAGAGCACAGCGAGGAAGAAGATGTCCTCCTCGACAGCTAAGCCCAGCGCCGCCGTTATTACCATCAGCGATTCATGCGCCCGTGGCGAGCGCGAAGATTTATCCGGCCCAGCGGTTCGCGATCGCCTGATTCAGCAGGGCTTCGAGATTATTTCATCGCCGGTGATCGCGGATGAACAACCCACAATTGAACAGACTTTAGTGCGCCTGGTCGAAGAGGCTCAATTGGTTGTCACGACCGGGGGCACGGGCATCGCAGAACGCGACGTCACGCCGGAGGCTACCACTGCTGTGTGCTCGCGTTTACTTGACGGAATTGCCGAGCAAATGCGCGCTCAAGGGATCAAAAAGACACCCCTGGCGGCATTGAGCAGGGGCGTATGCGGTGTATGCGGTAGATCGCTGGTGCTCAACCTCCCTGGAAGTCCGCGAGGAGCGGTGGAATCTCTGGAAGCGGTCATCGATCTGATTCCGCACGCACTGGAGTTGCTTGCTGGAAAAACTGCGCATTGAGTCTTAGCCGAGCTTCGCTCCGCTGGACAGCCGACGGCGGCTGTCCCCACCTGGACTGTGACGAGAAAAAAATCGTTTACGGTTCGGTACTTCTTTTAAGGGCGCGTCCGGGATAGACGTCGCTCACCAGTTTGCCTTGGTTCACAATCACAGTCCCATTCACCAGCAGATAGCTGACGCCGGTACTCGGCTCCATCGGTTTCTGATAAGTGGAGTGGTCGACGATGGTCGCCGGATTGAACACCACGATGTCAGCATCGGCCTGTTCTTGCAATCTGCCTTTCACGCGCGCTGCGAGGGTCGAACGCTCCAGCATCTGGGCTGGCATTAACGTGATTTTGCGCAGCGCGTCCATCAAAGTAATAGTCCCCTGCTCACGTACATAGCGGGAGAGGAATCGCGAATAAGTCCCGGCATTACGTGGATGCCCGGAAGCGCCGTCGCTGGCAATCATGACGAGCGGATTCCTTATTACGCTGTCCACTATCTGCATGTTGTTGTTCCGGACGATGACCGTTCTTGTCTGGGTGGACGCGTGCAACTCGTCGAAGCGTTCTTTGGTCAGGCTTTCTCCGGTATCGGGCAGCATCAGCTGCGGATAATCTATGCCCAGCTTCTGCTGCCATCCTGGGTTGAACAAAGCGGAGTTGATCGAGGTCATGCCCGCATCATAAGGATAAGCTTCGGTGCTGACATCCAGGCCACGCGCCCGCGCGCCTGCCACCATTCCCAGGCACTCGGCTGAATCGCCCAGGCAGCTGCTGTTGATATGAACAACATGCAGCGCTGCGCCGGAGATGGCCGAGGCACCGATGACTTCGCTGACCGATTCGATGCTCGACCCGGGTTCTACCCGCCCGGCGCTGCGGATGTGGGTATAAATCGGCACATTGTGAGCCGCAGCCAGCCGGAACATCTCGATTACTTCGTACCGGGTTGCACCGGGCGTGTACTGAATGCCCATGCCAATGGCGAGCGCGCCGGCAGCTAGTTCATGCCCTAACCGTTCCCGGATGGCGACCAGTTGTTCGGGGGACGCTGGGCTATCAGTACCCGCGCCGCTTTTGGGTATGATCTCGGGAATTGCCGAACCAACCTTCGAACCTGAACTCGAAAGCGGCGTGCCAAAAGCAGCCACACGCGCCGCTGCATGGCTCGCCGCGGTGCCGTAGTTTATGAGCGAGTGGCCCTCTTGAGTTCTAAGAAACTCAGCGACGTCGGGCACTCCGATCTCCAGCTCAAGAGCGCTGGTCACACCATCGAGCGCCTTCATCCGCTGACTTTCAAGTTCCTGGCCGTGCTGGTGAAGGTCAATGAACCCGGGAGCCACAACCAGCCCTCGGGCATCCAGCACGCGTGCGCCGGAGATATGATCGGTGGCTATACGTGAAATCTTCCCGCGCAGTATGCCCACGTTGCGGACTGCGTCGAGGCCGGTTTCCGGATCCATCACACGCCCGTTTTCGATCACTACGTCGTATTGCTGGGCGAAGCCGAGGCCTGAGCATAAGAGGCCTGCGCATAATAAGATCAGAAGTCCAAGTTTTCGCATTCGTGCAGAATGCTACCAGAACAACCGACCTACGCCGTTATAATCAATGCACTTCAAGTAGTACTTTAAGTTGTGTGCGCCCGGTTTTAACTTCCGACCTCATCTGGCCCTTTCCGGTCGCCTTGGATTTGCTTTTCCGTACAAGTTTCCAAATTTCCGAGCTAACTCTTTGCCGCTCAAGATTTTGAACCTAAGTACCTTATTTTTCAAAATTTTACGAGGTATACCCATCCCTTATCCCCTTTGTTTTCATAGATCTGACCTGGAACATAGGGAGGGGGTACTAAGCAGTAAATGGCTCGCGATAATTAAAGCGCAGAAGAAAAGCTCAGCGGACCACGCCTTCCACCGGAGAACTCGCCGTGGCGTAGAGCTTCTTTTGCATGCGGCCGGCGAGGTAGGCCTGCCGTCCGCCGAGCACTGCGTGCCGCATGGCTTCCGCCATCAGAACTGGGTCCTGTGCGTTGGCGATTCCGGTGTTCATCAGCACTGCATCGGCCCCCAGCTCCATCGCAATCGCCGCATCCGAAGCTGTGCCCACTCCCGCATCCACAATCAGCGGGACGCCGGTAATCACCTCGCGCAAGATTTTGATATTGGCAGCGTTCTGAATCCCCAGGCCGCTGCCAATCGGAGCGCCCAGCGGCATCACTGCCGCCGCGCCCGCATCCACCAGGCGCTTTGCAAACACCACGTCATCCGACGTGTACGGCAGAACGGTAAAGCCTTCCTTCACCAGAATGCGCGTGGCCTCAAGCGTAGCCTGCACATCCGGATAAAGCGTGGCCAGGTCGCCAATAACTTCCAGCTTTACCCAATCCGAGATGCCCACTTCCCTGCCCAGGCGCGCAGCGCGAACCGCTTCATCGGCGGTGTAGCAGCCGGCGGTGTTCGGCAGCAGGAAATATTTCTTCGGATCAATGTAGTCGAGCAGCGATTCCTTGCTGCGATCAAGGTTCACCCTTCGCACCGCCACCGTCACCATGTCGGCGCCGCTCGCTTCCAGCGCGCGTGCGGTTTCCTGAAACGATTTGTATTTGCCGGTTCCAACGATCAGGCGCGAGCGGAATTCGCGTCCCGCGATTACCAGGGAGTCCATGCACCTATTGTAATGAAAGCCGGCAACGGCAGCTTACTTCGAGAGTTCGGCCGGTGGCCCGGTACGCTCGGCTTCTTCGTACATGGCGTCGATCATTTCCTTGTAGCGCTGTTCAATGGCGCGGCGGCGCATCTTCATACTGGCAGTAAGCGTGCCGTTTTCCGGAGTGAACTCTTCGCTCACGATCATGGTCCGCTTCAACTTTTCAAAGCGCGCCAGCTTCTGGTTCACGTCTTCCACAATCGACTCGTAGAGGGCGCGGACTTCAGGGTTGGCAACCAGTTCGGTCCGCGAGCCGAAGCTGATTCCCTTTTCCTGCGCCCACTCTTCCAGACGCGCGAACTGCGGTGCGATCAGGACCACCGGAAACTTGCGCTTCTCGCCCACGATCGCGCACTCCGCAATCAGAGAATTGTGCTTCAGGGAATTCTCGATTGGCTGCGGCGCGATGAACTTGCCGCCGGAAGTTTTAATCAGATCTTTCTTGCGATCGGTTACCGAAAGGAAGCCATCGGAATCGAGGTTCCCGACATCCCCGGTTTTAAACCAGCCGTCAACGAAAGCGGCGCGCGTCTCTTCCGGCTTTTGCCAGTAGCCTTTGAAGATCGACGGGCCGCGCACCAGAATCTCGCCATCATCGGCGATGCGAACTTCCACATTGGACAGCGGTTTTCCTACTGTGCCCAGCTTGTGAGCATCCGGCGTGTTGACCGCAATTACCGGCGAAGTCTCAGTCAGGCCGTAGCCCTCGCGAATGCAGATGCCGGCATCGGCGTACCACTCTGCGAGCTCG
>Ga0310810_10000551_pt1 | contig 37801 bp, 24 predicted proteins | sample NCmetagenome_FD_207641 | JGI IMG/M metagenome (GOLD analysis project Ga0310810, IMG submission 207641) | Soil microbial communities from experimental microcosm in Duke University, North Carolina, United States - NC | ecosystem: Engineered > Artificial ecosystem > Soil microcosm > Unclassified ...
TGTGCTTGACACCACATTTAATGGCAAAATTATTCTTCTGATGACCTATGGGGAAATCGAAACAGACCGGGTAATCGTAATGCTTTAATTTTTCAAGCACCAGATCTTCAAGGGCTTTGCCGAACTCTTCCCCATCTTCGTCTTCTTTTACCTTAAACCCGCCAACGATCAATCCCTTTAGCTTCGACAGCTTGCCGCTTCGCTTCAGGTTCCAGAACATTCTGTCAATACTGTACATATACTCACCCGTGTCCTCGACAAATAATATTTTGCCATCAGTATTTATATCTGTTTTTGAACCGGCCAGTGACTCAATTGTCCTGGTATTGCCCCCTACCAGTATGCCGGTGCCGGATCCTTGCTTATTGCGCTCATTGGACTTTAAAGTATAATTCAGTTTTTCCCCAATCAGCGCCTTCCTGATGGAAAGAATAGTTTCAACCTGGACGGCTTCAGCTTTGTTCCAATCTTCCGGAAAGCTATTACACATTTTGGAATGGATGGAAGCAATGTTAAGATTGCAATTGACATGGGCATGAAAAACCGTAGCATCGCTAAATCCAATAATCCACTTGGGTTTTGCCTTGAAATGATCCCATTTTAATTTATCAATAATTCGCACGGCGCCGTAACCGCCCCGAGCGCACATAATCGCCCTGATATTTTTATCATCCAGCATTTTTTGAAAGTCGGCCGCCCGCTCCTCATCGCTACCGCCAAATGTAAAGTCTCTTTTACCAATTGTATCACCTATTACCACCCTGTATCCCCAGCTTTCAATTAATTGAACGGCGGGTTTTATCTCTTCCCTTGTCATATAACCTGATGGAGAAGTGATCCCTATGCGGTCGCCTTTTTTTAGATAAGGCGGGACCAGGGGTAAAATATCAGCGCCATACTTGACGTTATTACCAGTGTTTATTATCTTTTCTGTCACAGCCGGTAACAATAATAACGTAAACAAGGATGCCGACGAGTTCAAAAAACCTTTTCGCTTCATTTTTTAAAATTATAGGAAATCGGCTAAAAGTTTTCTCGCAAAGGCTTTGCAGCTGACATCAAATTGTTACATCAATAATTAAGGCTGTGTATGGTGATGGGCTCGGTCAACCTGTTTTTTGCCCGGCACTGTAATATCCGTGACTAAAACCTGCTATATGAATACTACCGATTTTCTTGCCAATCTCCACGAAGTAGGATTACACGATCTTGATAAAGTGGGAGGCAAGAACGCTTCTCTCGGTGAAATGCTTCAAAATTTGAAACAACTTGGTATCCGGATTCCCGGAGGCTTTATCATCACTGTTGCCGCATACAGGCATTTTATTTTGGAAAACAAATTAGATGAATCGATCCACTCGATAATTAACAGCATCAATTTTGACGATATAGAATCACTGAGAAGAGGCGGGCTACAGGTCAGGCAATTGATCAAAAACTCCAAATTTCCCCAGGAGTTGAGCAAAATGATCATTACGAAATATTATGAACTGTCTGCACTATACGATCAGCAGGAAACAGATGTGGCTGTACGGTCATCCGCTACGGCTGAAGATCTGCCAGATGCCTCATTCGCCGGTCAACAGGAAACATATTTGAACGTACGGGGACCGGCCTCCCTTGTAAATGCGGTAAGAAATTGTTTTGCCTCGCTATTTACAGACAGGGCCATCAGCTATCGGCATAGTTTCGGCTATGATCATTTCTCCATTGGACTTTCTGTTTGCGTTCAAAAAATGGTACGGTCAGACCTTGGCGCTTCCGGCGTGGCTTTCTCACTCGATACCGAAAGTGGCTTTAAGGAAGTTGTTGTGATCAACGCCTCCTTTGGCCTTGGAGAAATGATCGTACAGGGCTCAGTCTCCCCCGATGAATACATTGTATTTAAGCCTACACTGAATGAAAACTTTAGTCCAATCATTGAAAAAAAGCTTGGAGTAAAAGATAAAATGATGGTTTATGGCGATGATCCCGACGAACGTGTAAAAATAATCCCAACCGACCGCGGTTTGCGTGATCGATTTTGTCTATCGGACGAAAACATTCTGAAACTGGCGAAGTGGGTACAAAAGATCGAAGAGTATTACACGAACAAAAAACAAAAGTGGACACCGATGGATGTTGAATGGGCCATTGATGGATTGAGTAAAGAATTATTTATCGTACAGGCCCGGCCCGAAACGATCCATTCGCAAAAGAATCATCGCATTATTACCGAATATAAAATCAACGACAACAACAGGGCCGATAAGATCATTTTAAAAGGTATAGCAGTTGGAGATAAAATCGCATCAGGAAAAGTAAACATCTTATACTCCCTGGACAAGCGGGTAACTGAAGGTCATGAATTCAAAGCCGGTGATATTTTGGTCACCGAAATGACGGACCCTGACTGGGAGCCGATCATGAAAAAAGCTTCCGCCATCATTACCAATAAAGGCGGACGCACCTGCCACGCGGCGATAGTGGCCCGTGAATTGGGAGTACCGGCAATTGTGGGCACATTAAATGGAACCGAGGAATTATCAGATGGACAAATGGTAACTGTATCCTGCGGGGAAGGCGATGAAGGCATTGTTTACAAAGGGGCGATCGAATTTGTCAAAGAAGAATATAACCTTGATAATCTGCCGACGGTACGAACGCCTTTGATGCTCAACGTTGCGTCGCCATCCATGGCCTTTAATTTTTCTCATTATCCAAATAGCGGTGTTGGCCTTGCGAGGGAAGAGTTTATCATTAATAATTACATCCAGATTCATCCGCTCGCTTTGCTACGGCATAAAAAGATGAATGACGAAGCATTGACAGCAATCATCGAGAAGAGGATAAGGGGATTTGAAGACGAAGAAGATTTCTTTATTAAAAAGCTCTCTTATGGCATCGCTAAGATCGCGGCGGCGTTTTATCCCAATAAAGTGATTGTACGTTTTTCCGATTTCAAAAGCAATGAATATTACAATCTACTTGGAGGTAATCATTTTGAGCCAGAAGAAGAAAATCCAATGATCGGCTGGCGCGGTGCAAGCCGTTATTATTCGGCCGAATACAAAGAAGCATTTGGTTTGGAATGCAAAGCCATTAAAAAAGTAAGGGAAGTAATGGGCTTGAAAAATGTGGTCGTAATGATCCCTTTTTGCAGAACGGTAACCGAGCTCAAAAAGGTGCATGAAGTAATGCAACAATATGGATTGAAACGTGGTGATGACGGACTTGAACTATTCCTGATGGCGGAGTTGCCATCTAATGTTTTGATGGCTGACGAATTTGCGAAACATATTGATGGCTTTTCGATCGGTTCAAACGATCTTACCCAACTGACGCTCGGGCTTGACAGGGATTCATCGCTTGTAGCGCATATCTATGATGAAAGAAATGAAGCCGTAAAACGTACGATCACCATGCTGATTGAAACAGCTAAAAAATATAAGGTAAAAGTGGGCATTTGCGGCCAGGGCCCTTCTGATTTTCCTGATTTTGCCCAATTTCTCGTTGACCAGGGTATTGACAGCATCTCTGTTACCCCCGATTCGCTGGTGAAAACCGTTAAAGCCATCAGCGCCGTCGAGAAGAAATAAGATCATTTTAAATGGGACGTTCGAGCTTCATTTCAAACAGATTTCTTCCCGACGCCGTTTTTTGCCGACGAAAAAATCTGTTTCGTCGCAGCATTTACGGTTGATCGTCCATTACATTGTTTTAGTAACTAACTTGCCCGCATGGGATCATGGTACTCAAAAAAATGGGTGACGGCAATATTGCACATTGCAGCATGGTTGCTGTTGTTTTCATTACCTTTTTTGCTGCGTCCTTCAATGAACAACAGGCCGCCTGAAGAACAACATTCTGCACTCAGCCTTGTTCGGTACTTACTCAACGACCTTATTTATATAGGTTTCTTTTACCTTAATGCAATCGTTCTCATTCCCCGGTTTATTTATCGGCGCCGGTACAGGGAATATGCAGGACTACTTGCCGTTGCGTTTCCTGTTTTGCTGCTGCTCACCTGGCTGGTATTCTTTAAACTGTTTGACATGCCGCGTTTTAATTTAAGCGGCCATATCTTATTCAACTTCTTCTTCTTTCTTTTTTTCCTGGCGGGCAGCACGGCTTACCGCATGATCAGGGACCGGACGAGGGCAGATCGCGTGGCCAGGGAAAAGGAAAATGAAAATCTTAAAACGGAACTTTCTTTGCTCCGTTCGCAAGCCAGCCCTCATTTTATGTTCAATGTGTTGAACAACATGGTTGCGCTTGCAAGAAAAAAATCGGACCTGCTGGAACCGTCTTTGCTAAAATTTTCTTCACTTATGAGATACATGCTTTACGAAGCGGACGAAGAAAAAGTAGAGCTGGACAAAGAAACAGAATACCTGCAAAGCTATATTGACCTTCAGCAGCAACGATTCGGAAAAAATCTAAAACTATGTGTCTCCCTTGAAGCAATTGATGACAATTATGAAATCGAGCCCATGCTCTTAATACCATTTGTTGAAAATGCCTTTAAACACGGTACGGGCATTATTGAAGATGCACAGATCAACATACGACTCAAGGCGGAAAAAAACTTACTCCACTTTATCGTCCAAAATAAATACGACCCGAAATCGATAGAGCTCAAAGACAAAACTTCGGGGATAGGATTGGCCAACGTAAAAAGAAGATTAAATTTATTATACGGGAATAAACACAACCTGCTTATCACACAAAAAGATAACTGGTTCAATGTGTCACTTCAAATAAATCTGAACTGATGCTGCGTTGCATTGCTGTTGATGACGAGCCGCTGGCCCTTGAATTGCTCGAGGACAACATCAGCAAAGTACCATACCTGAAACTCGAAGCGTCGTGCAACAATGCCATGGAGGCGATTAATGTGTTGCAGGACAAACGAGTCGATCTCATTTTCCTTGATATCCAAATGCCTGGTCTGACCGGTCTGCAGTTCATTCAAAGCATGACGGAGAAGCCGATGATCATCCTGATCACTGCTTATGAAAAATATGCATTGGAAGGTTTTAATCTCGATGTGCTCGACTATTTGGTAAAACCTGTTTCACTCGAACGGTTTGTAAAAGCCTGCAATAAGGCTTGGGAACTGCATCAATTAAGGTCTAAACCGACCGGGACATCAGACAATCGACTCGCTGATTATATTTTTGTGAACGCCGATTATAGCCTGCTCAAAGTGGTAATGGATGATATCATGTGGGTGGAGGGATTAAAGGACTATATAAAAATTCACCTTAAGAGTACTTCCAAGTCAGTCATTACAAGGATGACAATGAAGTCTATTGAAGACATGTTACCACCCGCGCGATTTATAAGAATACATAAGTCCTATATTGTGGCAATGAGCTTTATAACCTCTGTAAGAAAAAGTTCAGTTATGATTGGACCGGTGGAGTTGCCGGTCAGTGAAACTTACCAGGACGGGTTAATAAAACTTACGGGCAAGCAGTGATAAAATGATGGTACCAGGGAAAATGCAAATACGATTCTCCTAAATTGGAACCATCCTCATCATTTAACCTCCAATGAACCAAAACCAAACCTGAATGACATCATATTGCCAGCAACAGATGCCATAACATATTTACCGTCGGACATGGGGTAAAAGTTTTTCGGCAGAGCCATTTGCTTTTCTTCGCGAAATGCGTAGACGGCTTTTCGCGTAAGAAGTCCCTTGCTGTCAATAATAGCGGCAGCCAAAACAGCTTTTTTTGCCGTGGCAAAATGATCCGGAGCTTTGGACAAGTCTTTAGTCATATTATCAGCGTGATCATTGTAAAGCAACACGAGTTTATCTCCATACACTAAGGGATAGTATCCAAGCGCCATATCTCCCTGGTAGCCCTCTTGCCTTTTGGGTACCCGTGTAAACTGGCCGCGGCCCTCTTTGTCTAAATTGACGTTTACAATATCACCATAGATATAATTCCGGTATTCTTTTCTATAAAAATATTCATTCGGGTTGTTTTGCGTGTAGCTATTTAGCTCCTGTACTTCAGTGATAAGATCAATCGTTCCATTAGATCGGCGCAAAATATTTTTTATACGCAGGTATTCACTGACACCCGGATCAGAGCCGTCACTTTTTCCCTGGCCATCTTTATCTACCAATTCCAATATCTCTTTGGGGAAGACCAGCATTTGATTCTTACTTATTACACTAACAGTGCTATCGAAGCTATTATAGAAAATACCGGTAACCCGTCCGTTTGGACTCTTTTTATACAACCCGGCGACAGTCACCAATCCGCTCCTGTCAAAGGCAAGGCGGGTGCCTTCAATAAAATGACCACCGACATCAAATCTTCGTTCCTTAGCTGGTCCTTCCTTTGTGCATTGAAATATCTTGTACTCATATGGAGGTACTTTATGGCTCTTGTCCTGGACTAAGTCGGTAATTATTGTCTTTTCGTACTGTTTTACCGCGACAAATATCTTTCCATCGTTAGTGACATCCTGGTCCTCAATAGAAACCATTCGACCGCTCATCGGGAGCTCAAAGGTCCGGCTCCATATTTTCTTAAGTTCCGAATCGAAGACAACAGTATATAGTTGTTTATTCGCTTTTTTTTTGCCCAAATCCTCTGCAAATAATAAAACTGTACTGGAGTCTTGCGAAATTTTATAGACAATACCCGAAACTATTCCATAAGTTTCTTCGTCAAGCGTAGCAAGAATCATTTTCCTTTCAGCCTTTAAAGTTTCTTGATTGATTTTTACGGCATAAATAGTGTGCTGTTTACTTTCATACTCCTCATAAGTATAAAAAACGTCATTCCCGAAACGTCTTAATGCTCCAAGTCCAGCTTTTTTTTCAGTTAGTTCAAATGAAGATTCCTTCACAATATGCATATCCTTGTCGACGAGTACAAAAGCTGGATTACTTGTATAAGACATGACGTTCAAGCCGCTCCTGCTTTTATCAATCTTACGCATGAGGTAATAGCCGTTCTTCAACAAAACAGCATCAACGTAACTATCACTAAACTTAGAATTATCAGTCCAGGAAATATTGAATTGTTGTCCCTGTCCTATAAATGGGAAGAGTTGCACAGTAATAACTGCTATGCGTATTAACGATTTCATAGTATTTGAATTAGTGAGCGAACAAGATAAATAAAAATTGGTAAATTCAAAACGAAGGGATGTTAGCGAAACAAGTCGACGAAGACATCAGCCCTATGGCCTGTAACACAAGTACAGAGGCCAACCTTCCATCGTGGCTACTTTGCTTTCTTCAAAAAAATCTTCACATCCATCGGCGCTAAGAAAAATTGCAACTGCCAATCCTTTAAAAGAAAAAATTTGATTATGATCATTTTGCAATATTTTGAATGTGCGCTATATTCGAATAAATACCCTTAAACATTTTTAGATGCGCGTAATCCTTATTATTCTAATTGTCGTTTGCTCGTTAAAAGTAAGAAGTCAGAATTGTAAAGATTTCTATTATTTCAATAAGGATATGACTGTTGAATTTACCGGATTTAGACTCAGTCAAAGTGGAAGGAGCCTGGAACGTGAAGATTTGACTTACGCGCTGAAATTTGAGGAAATGGAAGCTAACAATGATTTTTGCCAATCTAAAATGATTCAAAGTGTTCCTACCAATAAGAAAAAAACCAAAGGTGTAGACCTAACCTTTTTTTACCTAATGAATGTCGATACGCTGAAGATGCCAATTAACAATTGGATGGGGGTCTGGAGCAAACAAAGGGCTGCCGTTGAAACAGATAAGGATAACGATAATTTATTTGTTGTCTATCCTCCTGACATGAGCGTTGGCCAAACTTTTCAGGATTTGAAGGGACGTAAGACGGGTTATGACGCTGAAGGCCGCAAAGCAAAAATTAACGTTGAAATCAAGAACAGAAAGGTAGAGAAAAAGGAAACAATAACGACGAGCGCTGGGACATGGGAAGCCTACAAAATGACGTTTGACTATAGAATATCATTTGAAAAAGACCTAAGGTCCCCAGGTGCTTCCCCCGATTTTACTTTCAAGTGGGAAGAATGGTTTGTGCCAAAATTTGGAATCATAAAGGTTAATAATTACATGGGCAGTTCTGTAATTTCTTCTGCGACTATTTCATCAATCAAAAAATAAAGAACTGGGTATTAACAAAGAAATAGATACTTAAGTATAGAATTGTATCCCGGACGTAACTTGAATAACTCAACAATGTGGAAATGCACTCTAAATTCGTAACTTTTTTCCCAGAATAACATCGACTTCAAAGTCAATTCTTTTCTCTGTAAAATATATAAAGTCAGGTATTGGTGGCACGGGAATTCCAGCAATTGAATCAATATTTCCCCCATTTACCGAATTGACGCAACTTTTTACCTATTCGTCGCATCTTTTCGCGAATAACCCAAACGCAAAATAGTTTTGGCCCGTTTGGAGAATTATCATTTCCTTTGACACTCTTTTAAAAATTAAAAAAACCTCTTTAAAATGAAAAAAATAAAGTTTCTATTGTTGGGTATTGCGGTAGTGGCGTTTTCAGCATTGCAGGCGCAAACAGCTGACGAAATTATTGCCAAGCATGTTGAAGCCATTGGTGGCAAAGACAAACTGAGCCAGGTTAAATCGCTTTACACGGAAGCGACCATGGAAGTAATGGGCAACCAGGCACCTGTGGTTGAATACCTGCTGCAAGGCAAAGGATTCAAAACCGAAACCGATTTCCAGGGTTCAAAAATAATTCAGTGCATTACCGACAAAGGGGGATGGTCTATAAACCCGATGGCAGGAGCTACGGAAGCAATGGCGATGCCGGAAGAGCAGTATAAAGGCAGTAAGGATCAAATTTATTTAGGCGGAGCCCTCGTAGACTACGCCGCGAAAGGCAACAAAGTGGAACTAATGGGAAAAGAGGACAACAATTATAAAATAAAGGTGGTAAACGGTACCACTGAATCCACTTATTATATCGACGGAAATACGTGGTATATAACTAAAACCACATCCAAAGGAGAAATGATGGGTCAACCTGTCGAAGTTGTTGTGACCCTTTCCGATCACAAGAAAACCGATTTTGGTGTGGTATTGCCATTCAGCCGCAACATTGACCTTGGAGGCTTTTCCATGGCGGCCAAAGTGAATAAAGTGGAATTCAACAAAGAGATAGACCCTAAAATCTTTGAACAACCAAAATAAAGATTCGGGATAACGATCTGGAAAACGGGCGGCACAAACGCTCGTTTTTTTATTTATAAACAACCCTAACTCATCCTCAGGGATCGCGACTTTTTCGTCGCATCATTTACCCCCGTTATCTCATTTACGAGGTACTGCAGTATGCCCGTCCTACTTTTGTTCCCGAAATAAAACAATGTTTTTTTATGAAGAAGATGGCACTAACACTAGCTATGGGAATGATAATCATGCTTTCTGCTACCGCCCAGTTTCCGGGTACAGGCGGAAAGCCGGGTCAACAACCGCCGTCAATGGGACGGATCTCCGGAAAAATAACAGACACTTCAGGTGCGGCACTTAATGATGTTTCAGTCCTCTTACTTCAAAAGAAATACGACACGGTTACCAAAAAGTCGAAAGAAATTTTGCTAAGCGGCGTAACAACCAAAAACAATGGCGAATTCACCTTTGGTGATTTACCGATTTTTGGGCAGTTGAAACTTAAAATAAGTGCCACAGGGTACAAGCCGGTTGAGCAAACCGTTTCATTTCAAATTAAAATGAACCCCGGATCCGCGCCAAGGCCAAATGGTGGCGATCCATCACAAGCCATGGCAGCCATCAGTTCCATGGCCGGTGCCTTTGACAAAGATCTCGGCAACATAAAACTTGAGGTGGATACCAAACAATTGCAAAATCTTACCGTGGTCTCCAGCAAACCTGCCATGACACTTGATATCGATAAAAAAGTCTTTGCCGTTGATAAGAATTTGGTGAGTGCCGGCGGAACAGCGCTCGACGTGATGCGCAATGTGCCTTCAGTGCAGGTGGATATCGACGGAAATGTAACGTTGAGAAATGCAGCGCCGCAAATTTATATCGAAGGCAGACCCACCACCCTTTCATTGGACCAGATTCCGGCAGACGCCATTGAGAGTGTGGAGGTAATTACCAATCCTTCTGCCAAATATGATGCTTCGGGTGGAACCGCCGGAATCATAAACATCATATTGAAGAAAAATAAAAAGGCCGGTTATAACGGAAACCTCCGTGCAGGTGTTGATAAGCGTGGTGCCATAAACGGTGGTGGTGACTTTAATATTCGCCAGGGCAAATTCAACTTCACAGCAAGCGCCATGGTCAATCAAAACAAGTCAAGATCTACAGGCGAAACAGAACGGCAGAATTTGTTTGAAGATCCGCAAACTTCAGTTTTTCAGAACAACAGCAATAAGACTTCAGGAGCGTTTGTTTTCGGGCGCCTGGGATTTGACTACTTCATGACCAACAGGACTACGTTGTCGTTGTCGGGGATCAGGGTGCATGGGGAGTTCAAACCTTACGAACTTATGAATTCCAGGACCGACAGTTTATACGATACAGGAACAAAAAGCATCTACAGCGAACGTATCACAAACAGCAGGCGCGAATTCAATGCGCATGGCGTGACATTGGGCATGAAACATATTTTCCCCAAAGAGGGAGAAGAATTGACGGCTGACCTAAACTATTTTTCAGGAAAGAATAATGGAAATAGCCAATACACGACCAATTTTTATGACGACCCGGACGGCGCTAAAACGGGAGATCATTTACAAAAGCTGGATAACAATGGCACCAACCGATTCATTACTGTCCAGACTGATTATGTAAAGCCTTTCAAAAAAATGAAGCTTGAAACCGGTTTACGGGCACAGTTTCGCAGGCTGAGTAATATCAACAGTAACTATGTTTTCAATCCTGATACCGGCGAATACGAATTAATTCCGGCCGCTACCAGTAATTATGAGAACGAGGATAATGTTTACGCAGGCTATGCTTCATTGAGCGGCAATAAAAAAGATTTTGGATATAAATTCGGTTTGAGGGCAGAAAGTTCAGAATATGATGGGGTACTGCTTACCGACGGCACTAACTACAGCAACACTTATCCCATTTCTCTGTTCCCGTCAATATTCCTGAGCCAAAAATTGAAAAACAAACAAGAGCTCCAGATCAGCATGACCCGAAGAGTAAACAGGCCGAACTTTTTCCAGTTGATTCCTTACATTGATTATACTGACAACCTGAATATCACAAAAGGTAATCCTGATCTTAAGCCAGAATTCACGCAGTCTTTTGAATTTTCATATTCAAAGACATTGAAAGGCAACAATACATTGCTCGCGTCGACCTACTTTAAATACACGACTGACCTCATTACCCGCTACCAGGATAAAGGAATTAATCCTATCACTGGTGAAGAAATATTGTTTAATACTTTCATTAATGCTAACTCGGCCCAGACTTACGGTGCGGAACTTACTTCGGTTAATACCCTCGCGAAGTGGTGGGACATCAGTACGAACGTGAACGTTTATAATTCAAAGATCAGTGTTGACAGTGCGAAAGGTGCTGCACAGGACGCGATGTGGAGCTGGTTTGGAAAATTCAACAGTAATTTCAAGCTCCCCGCAAAATTTACCATTCAGGCCACAGTGCTTTACCAATCAAAAACCAATTTACCAGTGGGCCAGGGTGGTGGTTTCATGCAAGGCCCGCCAATGGGCTCGCAGAGCGCGTCACAAGGTTACATAAAACCCAATTTTGGAGTTGACCTGGCCTTCAAGAAAACGTTCATGAAAAACGACGTGGGTTCACTGACGCTGAGTGTGACCGATGTTTTCAGAACAAGAAAATATGAACAATACTCTTACAACGACGATTTTACACAAACGAGCATCCGCCGGCGGGACCCTCAAATGCTGAGACTGAACTTTGCTTACCGTTTCGGCAAAATCGACATGTCATTGTTCAAAAGGAAAAATATGAAGCAGGATATGCAGGGAGCCACAGACGGCATGCAGCAATAAAAACCAAGGTGGCTGTCTAAAAACTTGTCAGTTTGATTGTCATATGGAGCTTGCCGAACCTTCGACAAGCCTGTCCGCCGACAGGGAGGCTCAGGCTAACAATTGGCAATCAAACTGATTTTTGGAAAGCTTCTTTTTCTTCGAAAGATCATAGCAAACTTAAAATCTTTAATTTTCCTGAAATTATTTTCCGGCACCTTTGAAGGAATCAGCAACCATTAACTCCGCTGCGCTGCAATCGAACATATTCTCAATTGAAGTTTTTAAATTAAAATCTATAACGATGCAAACCAGGAAACAATTCTTGAGGCTAACAGGATCTTCTGTGCTTGGAGGCCTTTTCTTAACCAATAAGTTCGCTACTTCTGCCTTTAAAGAGATGTTGTCAAAGCCAATAGGTTTACAACTGTTTACTTTTTTTAATGTAATCGATAATGACGTGCCTGGTACATTCAAACAGATCGCCTCTATTGGATATAAAGAAATTGAGTCAGCATTCAGCAGGAAAGGCGGGTACTACGGCATGAAGCCAAAAGAGTTTGCAGCATTTCTAACCGGCTTGGGTCTGAGTTGGAAGTCGCACCATGTTTTGGGTGCGCCATTCAAATTACCGCCTAACGCGAAAATGCCAACCGGTGCCGATGGCAAGCCGATCACCATTCCGCCCATGCGCAACCTGAAAGAAAACATGCAGGACCTGATAGATGAAGCAACAGAGGGCGGAGTTGAGTATTTAGTATGCGCCAACACTCCTATTACTACCCTGGATGATATAAAATCTTCGATCGAAGTGTTGAACAAAACGGATGAGGCATGCAAAAAGGCCGGAATTGGTTTTGCCTATCATAATCACGACGCAGAGTTCCGCGCCGTGGAAGGACAAATCCCTTATGAATTGTTTCTCTCTCAAACAAAAATGCAGATGGAACTTGACCTTGCGTGGGCAACAAAGGGTGGCAAGGATCCGGTCGAACTGTTCAAACAGAATCCCGGTCGCTTTCCGCTTTGGCATGTAAAAGACCTGGACGCAAGAAAAGAGACTATTTTGCCGGTTGGTGAGGGAACGATCGACTTCAAAAGAATTTTTGAGGCAGCATCGACATCAGGCATGAAACATTTTTTTGTAGAACATGACATGCCAAAAGATCCCCTGGCAAGTATTACATCAAGCTATAACTATTTAAGCAAACTGGTGAATGCTTAAAGTTTCGTTGATAGTGCCCTGCCTATTTATTACTTCCAGAATTTCTTTCAATCTTTCGATATGAAAAAAAACACGCTCCTGTTTTTTGTATTTTCTTTTTCGCTGCCATTATTGGGAGATGCTCAAAAATGGACGGAAAAAACAGTTGGAAATACTTCTTTTGTCACAAATAAAGGAGGACAGTCACTGGGTTATTCAACTTTATCCGGCGTCAAACTCCTCACTGTGGACGGCTTCGCTTTTAAAGACCTAAACAAAAACGGCAAACTCGACAAATATGAAGACTGGCGGTTGCCTGCTGATGTTCGGGCAAGGGATCTCGCCTCAAAAATGTCAGTCGAACAGATTGCGGGTTTAATGCTCTACAGCCGGCATCAGCCAATCCCAACGGGAAGCCGTGGATTTTTCGCGGGTACATATAACGGAAAAAAATTCGAAGAAAGTGGAGCTAAACCTTCTGACTTAAGTGATCAGCAAAAGGAATTCTTAACAAAAGACAATTTACGCCACGTGTTGGTGACTTCTGTGCAAAGCCCCGACGTTGCCGCTGAATGGAATAATAATGTGCAGGCATTAACGGAAGGTATTGGTCTTGGAATCCCGGCCAACAACAGTTCCGACCCGAGGCATGGCACTATCGCGAATGCTGAATTTAATGCCGGTGCCGGAGGCACCATTTCCATGTGGCCAGGTTCACTTGGTCTTGCCGCAACCTTTGATCCGGCGATTGTAAAAAACTTTGGGCACATTGCCGCCATGGAATATCGGGCTTTGGGCATCGCTACGGCTCTTTCGCCACAGGTAGATATTTCTACAGAACCAAGATGGAACCGTACGAGTGGAACTTTTGGTGAAGATCCGCGGCTTGCCGCAGATATGGCGCGTGCCTATATTGACGGATTCCAAACATCAACCGGATCCAACGAAATCGCCGGTGGCTGGGGCTACAACAGTGTAAATGCCATGGTAAAACACTGGCCTGGTGGCGGCACCGGTGAAGCCGGAAGAGATGCGCATTATGGCTTTGGAAAATATGCCGTATATCCCGGAAATAATTTTACACAACATTTTACTCCATTTACTGAAGGTGCTTTTAAGTTAAGTGGCAAAACGGGTATGGCTTCTGCAGTAATGCCTTACTACACTATTTCTTACAACCAGGATGTCAAGAATCATGAAAATGTTGCTAACAACTATAATTCGTATATCATTAATGATTTACTCAGAAAAAAATACAAATACGATGGTGTAGTTTGTACCGACTGGCTTGTTACAGGAGATGAAACGGCGGTTGATTTATTCATCACAGGGAAACCGTGGGGCGTGGATCAACTTACTATTGCCCAAAGACACTATAAGATTCTAATGGCAGGTGTGGACCAGTTTGGAGGTAATAATGATGCAGCTCCTGTGATTGAAGCATACAATATGGGAGTAAAGGAACACGGGGAGAAATTTATGCGCTCAAGATTTGAAGAATCGGCGGTTCGGTTACTAAAAAATATTTTCCGAACGGGCTTGTTTGAAAATCCGTATTTAGATCCTCAAGTGTCAAAAAATACAGTCGGTAAGGCTGAATTTATGCAAGCCGGTTATGAAGCACAATTGAAATCCATAGTGCTGCTTAAGAATCAGAAAAGTGTGCTTCCTCTTCAGTCCAACAAGAAAGTTTATATCCCGAAACGATATCGGCCCTCGGGAAGGAATTTTTTGGGTATGCCAACACAGGAGTTTAACGATTATCCCGTTAACATCAATATTGTAAAAAAATATTTCAATGTGACTGATAATCCTGATGAGGCCGACTATGCCCTCGTATTTATTGAAAGCCCTAATACAGGAAATGGCTATAGCGCGGAAGTTGCTAAGGCCGGCGGTACCGGTTATATTCCCATCAGTTTGCAATATGGAGAATATACTGCAACTGATGCCCGCGATCCCAGTATTGCGGGCGGCGACAAGTTTGAATCATTTTCCAACAGGACATACAAAGGCAAATCTGTAAGGGCGACCAATATTACCGATCTCGCAATGGTAACTGAAACATACGCAAAGATGAAAGGCAAGCCGGTCATTGTTTCGGTAAGCATGAGTAACCCGATGGTGTTTTCAGAATTTGAAAAAAATGCCAGTGCAATCCTGGTTAATTTTGGTGTACAGGACCAGGCCGTTCTTGATATCCTGACAGGTAAATCGGAGCCTTCGGGTTTATTGCCTCTGCAAATGCCGGCCAATATGCAAACGGTGGAAAAACAAAATGAAGACGTGCCTCATGACATGCAATGTTATAAAGATTCAGAGGGCCATGTTTATGATTTTGGTTATGGGCTTAACTGGAAAGGAGTTATTAAGGATGCAAGGACAGAAAAGTATAAGTCAAAAAAATAGTACCCCATTTGTGGAAACACGTGACTAACCGTAATAGGAAGTGCGCTACTACCGATGGCGCATTTTTTTTGATTACAATGAATGCTTTTCAATCTGATACTTCGCGTTACCTTTATTTCCACTTAAGGATTTAATTGAAATGAAAGTAATAATTTTTCTTCTTGTGTTCTCGTTGCACGACGTGCTTGCATTTTGCCAGGACAAAGCCGTCTTCACCGTCGACGTCAAAAAGCCAACCGCGAAAGTATCTCCAACTATGTGGGGTATTTTTTTCGAGGACATTAACCTTGGAGCAGACGGCGGCCTGTATGCTGAATTGGTTAAAAACCGCTCATTTGAGTTTAATAATCCGTTGATGGGTTGGACGATCAAAAGCAGTAAGGTGATGTATGGAATAAATTTTGGATCGGAAATTCTTATTGTTAATCGGCCTGATAAAGCATCAACCAACCCCCGGTTTATGCGTGTTACTCTGAACGATACAAAGAAGGACAGCCTGGGCCTAACGAATGAAGGATTTCGTGGAATGGGAATTAAAAAAAAACTGCGCTACGATTTTTCGATCTTGTATCGTCAAAAAGCAGCCCATGCTAAAATGTACATTGAGCTGGTAAACGAAAAAGGGACAGTTATCGGATCAACTACTTTTATCCCCGATCAAACCGGTGATGACTGGCACAGAGGCGAATTAAGTTTTATTGCTACTTCCACTGAACCAAAGGCGAAGCTTAACATCTGGTTCGAGGGAAATGGCGTCCTCGACCTGGACATGGTTTCATTGTTTCCTGGTGATACCTGGAAAGGACGCAAAGGGGGCTTGCGTGCCGATATGGTGCAAATGCTATCAGATATGAAACCGGGTTTTATCCGCTTCCCAGGCGGATGCATTGTTGAAGGACGTGATTTGGCAAGCAGGTATGAATGGAAAAAAACGATCGGTCCGGTTGAAGAAAGAAAACTCATAATAAACAGGTGGAATAATGAAATTGCCGGGCGTCCCGCACCTGACTATTTTCAAAGTTTTGGCCTTGGTTTTCTTGAATTTTTTCAATTGGCTGAAGACATCGGTGCAGAGCCTTTGCCTATTCTTAATTGCGGTATGGCTTGCCAGTTCAATACCGCGGAAGTGGCTCCGATTGAAGATCTTGATCCTTACGTGCAGGATGCGCTTGACCTGATAGAATTCGCTAATGGATCTGCTGATACACATTGGGGCAAGATCCGTGAATCATTAGGACATGCCGCTCCATTCAACCTGAAAATGCTAGGTGTAGGTAATGAAAACTGGGGGACTCAATATATTGAACGTTTTAAAATCTTTCAGGAAGCCTTAAAAAAGAAATACCCGGAGATAAAGTTGGTAGGAAGCAGCGGAATCGCGCCAACCGGTGATTTATTCAATTACCTCGACGGCGAATTGCGCAAGATGAATGTTGATTTTATCGATGAACATTATTACAACGCACCGCAATGGTTTTTAGACAATGCAAAACGCTACGATAGTTATGATAGAAAAGCAGTATCCCGTGTGTTTGTAGGTGAATATGCCGCGCAAAGTGACCGCACAACAAGCATCCATAATAAAAACAACTGGCGCACGGCTCTTTCAGAAGCTGCCTATTTAACCGGGCTTGAACGCAATGCTGACATCGTGCAAATGGCGTCGTACGCCCCCCTTTTCGGAAATGTAAATGGCTGGCAATGGAAGCCGGACCTGATATGGGTAGATAATCTGGGAATCATGGCTACGCCCAATTATTATGTGCAAAAACTCTATGCCATCAACAAAGGAACCCAGGTTGTGACCATGCTCTATAAAGATAAGTCACCTGCTGCGGGCCAGGATAGTCTTTACGCATCAGCAACTATTGGCAATGCGAACGAGCTAATCATAAAAATTGTGAACACTTCGGGCAAGGCAAGGCAAGGAGAAGTAAATATTGACGGAGTAAGCAAAATCGGATCACAGGCTAAAATGATCGTATTGCAAAATGATAACCTCGAAGCAGAGAATAGCCTCGATTCACCTTCATCTGTTGCGCCCAGCGAAAGTTGGATAGAGACCAAAAAAAAAGGAGTCAACGTTGAACTAAAGCCATACTCATTGTCGGTCATTGTTGTGAAAATATGATCCGGCGATCGTTAATGATAGAATTGATCCATAGACGCTTTTCGTGCATTTCATTTTGCTGGTAGTTCCTGGTTTCACTCTGAAAGCCATTTGGGCATTGCCTCCTATTCCGGTATTTTTGCAGGCCAATAATTAAGACCATTAATGAAGGATTTCAAACGATATTTAGTTACGGCTGCGCTTCCCTATGCAAATGGACCGGTTCATATTGGTCACATGGCAGGCGTTTATATCCCGGCAGATATTTATGTACGCTATCAGAGGGCACAAAAAAGAGATATCAAATTTATTTGTGCCAGCGATGAGCATGGTGTACCCATCACGATCAGGGCCATGAAAGAAGGTGTCACACCTCAACAGATCGTGGATAAATACCATGCGATCATCAAAGAAAGCTTCGACCAGATGGGAATTTCTTTTGATATCTATTCCCGCACTTCCAACAAAATACATCACGAAACCTCCGCAGCATTTTTTAAAAAAATGTATAATGATGGCTTGTTTGAAGAAAAGGAAACAGAACAATACTATGACGAGAAGACAAAGACATTTTTGGCAGACCGTTATATTACCGGTACGTGTCCCGTGTGTGGCAATCCCGCCGCTTACGGAGACCAATGCGAAAGATGTGGGAGCACATTAAGTCCTGAACAACTGATCAATCCGCGAAGCACATTGAGCGATGCTGTTCCCGTAAAGAAGAAAACCAAACACTGGTATTTTCCATTGCAGAATTATGAAGCGTGGCTGCGGCAATGGATACTGGAGGATCACAAGGAGTGGAAAAATAATGTATACGGTCAGTGTAAGAGCTGGCTGGATAGTGGTCTGCAAAGCAGGGCGATGACCAGGGACAGCAGTTGGGGAATTAAGGTGCCTAGCCCCCCGGCGCCCGAAGGGGGCGGGGGAAAAGTGTTGTATGTATGGTTTGATGCACCCATTGGATATATTTCCGCGACGAAGGAATTAACAGACAAATGGGCCGACTATTGGTGCAAAGAAGATACAAAGCTGGTCCACTTTATTGGTAAGGACAATATCGTTTTCCATTGTATTATTTTTCCTTCCATGCTCAGGGCACATGGTGGTTTCGTATTACCTGATAATGTTCCTGCCAATGAGTTTTTGAATATAGAGGGCGATAAAGTTTCCACCAGCCGAAACTGGGCCGTATGGGTGAACGAATACACAAAAGATTTTCCAGGCAGCGAAGATGTGCTGCGTTACGTGTTATGCGCCAATGCCCCGGAAACAAAAGACAATGATTTTACCTGGAAAGATTTCCAGGAAAAGAATAACAGTGAGCTGGTAAACAACTTCGGCAATTTTGTTAACCGCACATTTGTATTAATGCATAAACTCTGCGGCGGCAAAGTACCGAAGTTACATGCTGACATTTTGGATGATACAGACAGGGGCATGATCACAGAAATAGAAAATGCGAAAACAAACGTTGAATCGTTGCTTGAACAATTCAAGTTTCGCGATGCACTTTTTGAGATAATGATGTTGTCGGACAAGGGCAACAAATACATGCAGAAAAAGGAACCATGGATAGTGGCACGGAAGCTGGCGGAATCGCCGGATGCGCAGAACGTCATCGATAATTGTTTACACATTTGTCTGCAATTAACGGCTAACCTTGCCGTCCTGATCAATCCTTTTCTGCCCGCCACTTCGCGGAAAATGCTACACATGATGAAAGTCGTAGATAAGCTTTTGGATTGGGAAAATGCCGGTAAGATGAAGCTCCTTAGTGTTGGCTACAGTTTGAGGGAACCGCAATTATTATTCAGAAAAATCGAAGACGACGAGATCAAAAAACAAATTGACAAATTAAAAGCTGGCCTGGTCAAAACCGATGCAGGTTTACAAGCGGCGATGGCAAAGGTAACAACGGGCACGGACAACGCCACTGTAGAGCGGAAACCTGAGATACAATATGACGATTTTGCAAAGCTGGATTTTAAGATCGCCACAATTACTGCTGCGGAAAAAGTAGCAAAAGCGGACAAATTGTTGAAACTGGAAGTCGATCTTGGCTTCGAAAAAAGAACGATCGTGTCAGGTATCGCCCAGCATTTTCAACCCGAGGATATAATTGGAAAACAGGTGGTCGTGGTAGCCAATCTCGCACCACGAAAAATGAGGGGCATTGAAAGCAACGGGATGATCCTAATGGCAGAAGACAAGGGCAGCCTGAAATTTATAAACCCTGATGAAGTGGTGAGCAACGGGTCGCCGGTCAGTTAAAGCTATGTGAAGGATACACGTCATGTATTAAAGGGTATCTTTTTTCTTTAATTTGAATGAATACTGAAGTTCATCAATTAAACATTCATGGTCCCATCAGACGTCGCCAGGGCTTACATTTATCGGCTATGCCACGAAATTGGCGCCAATGCTGATGCTATTTATAATGCGAAAACCGCTGCCTGGTATTTTGCAGGAAAATCTACTACCATTGAAGTGTTCCTTACAAGTTTCCAAAGCGGTGAAAAGGAGCGAACTTTTATTCGATGTTTTGCGCCTTTATGTGGCATTCCAACGGATACTAAACGTAAACTCGAGATGTACCAGGCAGTCCTGGAGATAAATACACAAAAGCCCGGTATTAAGTTAAGTGTCACCTCGGATAAACGTTTTTTATGCGCTGTATCGGAGCGGGACATTGACGGGATGGATTACCAGGAATTTTTGACCATCATTAAAGATATCAGCTTTTGGGGGGATCAGCTTAGTGATTTCTTTAAAAAGCACTATAACGGGTGATAATTGCCTAATAATCATAAAACTATTAGGGGCTATCTTGTTTTATTACCCATGAGATTTTAGTAATTTCACCTTAAATCTTCCACCCCTTGACAGCCAGGCGCATAACAAGAAAGTTTCTCAAAATCACTGCTTATTTCCTTGGCGTTCTCCTGGTGCTTATGACAGCCTTCCATTTTTGGTTTATTTATCACGCAGAAGGCCTTGTGGAAGACCTGGTCAGCTTTCAATCAAAAAACACATTGGCTTTGAAAGTTGATAAGTTCAAATTCAATTGGTTTACGTATAGGATGGAACTGCGTAATCCTGTATTCTACTCTACTAGCCTCACTGCCTCCACGAGTTACCAGTTTCGGATAAAAAAAATGGATATCCGGGTAAGGGCCATCTTGCCCTTGCTGTTTGAAAAAAAGATCCTGATCGATTCACTCCATCTTGATAATCCCGATATCATTGTAACAAAACTCCGGGTTAATACAAAAGATACAACGGGACAGGCAGATACCAGCGTATCGTTGACCCAGGAAATGGGTCGTATTTATAATTCAATACAGGATGCACTAAGCGTTTTAGACGTAAACAGCTTCCAGATCGATAAAGGAAAATTTTCACTCATCAACAGGATCAATCTTTCGGAATCACCTGTCGTAATTACAAATATTCATTTACACCTCGACAATCTTAAAGTTGATTCAACCGAGGAGGGTAATGAAAAAAAAATACTCTTTAGCGACAATGTTGCCCTGCATACCACAAACCAAAACATAGTATTCCCTGATGGCAGGCACCGGCTGAGTTTTAGCCAATTCCGGATTAATATTCTTAAGCGGTTCGTGGAATTTGACAGTTGTACCATTATGGCAACCAGGGGCGACAGCGCCAGCAATTCATTCAGAGTTTTCTTTGATAAGCTCCAAATGACGAATATTGATTTTGCTACTCTGTACCACAATGAGATCATTAAAGCGGATTCTGTTTATTGCATTAACCCCCGCTTTCGGCTCGATGTTGATCTGCCAAAAAGGAAAGGGTCCGGCATCTCTCCTCCTAAACTCGACGAACTGGTGCAACAGCTCACCGGCGATATGCAGTTGGCTTTCGTTGTTGTGGAGAACGGAGCATTTGATATCAATACGATCCGCGATGGCAGACCCAGCTCTTTTACTTCTGATCACAACAATTTTGAATTACAGGGACTGGAAATCAACAAGAGCAATGACCGGGCCCTCACGGTTGACAAATTTGTAATGGCTATTCGCAACTACGAAAATTTTCTCCGTGACAGTGCATATGCCATACAATTTGACAGTATACTTATCAATAACAACCGGATCAGCCTGAGCAATTTTGGTTATAAAGAACTTCAAAACAACAGGACCGTCAACAGTTTTAGCATGCCGTCGTTTGAGCTGCAGGGCCTGTCGTGGGACGAATTGATCTATGATCAGCAGTTGAAGGCGGACAAGGTTACACTGAATAGCCCGGTTATCAATTACAACATTGCAAAAAACAAACGCGCTCATTCGGGTGATGTTTTCCAGGCTTTGGCAGGTATTGGCGGCTTCATGCAATTGGAACAACTGAACATTAATAAAGGACAGATCAATCTTCTCTTCAAAAATGATGCTGCACTAATGCTCGAAAATGCAGATGTCTCTGTGCAGGCAAATCAGCTGGTAAACTCCCGCCAATTGAGCAATATCCAGCGTTCTGTAAATGACCTTTATTTTGAAAGAGGCGTGTTCACGATGGGACATCTCATCGCAATTCTTTCCGGTGTGAAATTTAATGGCGCCAACGACCAGTTACAGGCCGCCAGGGTTGAAGTAAAAAACGAATCGAATCTTGATATTGATGCGGCCAGGGTAACAATCAACACTTTATTGATTGATGACAATATTAACCAGACTGTCATTAATGGAGTAAGCTGGAAAAAAGCTGATATCAAACTCGCGTCCTTTCCGCGCCAGGCAAAAACCAATTCAGTCGCTTTTCACCTGAAAGACATTGTCGGCGCTAACACCAACCTGCTTCTCAGCGACAGTGGCAAAAGATTTTCATTATACCTGAAAGAACTAAGTGCCGATGAGATTTCAACCATGGCCGGAAGCAAACCCATTGTTAACGGGCTCAAAACTTCCGGCACCGATCTCCAGGTGACGAATGGAGCCCTGCATTTGAATATAGATAACGTCCAGGTTGCTGACCACCACCTTTCGATATTGAACAACGTTGCCATTAAAAAAATGGACGAACGCGATTCTCTTGATATCCGCATTCCTCAACTGGAATTTGAGCCAGATATCAACGCCTTCATCGATGGAACTATTAATACAGCAAACGTCCGAATTGTCAGACCCAATATCCAGCTAAATATTACCCGCACGGGCGACGAAAAAAGCTTGGAGAATAACGTCAACTTGCCGAAAACATCTGTGAGCAGACTGGTAATTGAGCAGCCAACTCTGCGGCTAAGTAATAACAACACAAAAGGATTAGTTACATTAAACTGGGACGGACGCGTTGACAAAATAGTGCTGACCGATGTGGAGATTGCGCACAATTCTCCGACCCGGATCTCAAGTAAAAATGTCGAGCTTTCATTACACAATTTCCTATATACAGGCGCGGGAGGAAAAAAATTCGATGCAAAAGACGGAAAACTAAATGTTCAGCTGAATGACGTGGAGTTACAGCAAACTGAAACCAACTCGTGGGATTGGAAAGGCGTTGTTACAAGGCTCGACGCCCGCAATTTTATAATTGACAGCCTCGGTAAAAAATGTGCAACGTTAACTCTTTCCACTGCGAAGCTCAACGATTTTTCGGTTGTCTCAACGTCATTGCTCAATATGCGTGAGCTAATAGCTTCCAATACCAGGTTTCGGCTTGGGGAGTTGACGGGAAGCTATAATGATGGCAAGAATCATTACAGTTGGTATAATACAAATTATGACAAATATACCCGCATGCTATCGGCCGACTCGTTTGCATATCAACCCGTGAAAGATCAGCAGTCGTTTATAAATGAATCTCCATGGCAGTCGGATTATATCACTGCCAAAACCGGTGCGATTTCTTTTGGTCCATTTGATATTGAAAAATATATCAGGGACACTGTCATGGACATGGGCGTATTAAATGTAGACGATGGCCGTTTGACCGTGTTTCGTGATAAACGCCTGCCGCGTAAACCAGGGATTGTCCGGCCGCTACCGAGTGAACAATTGAAGGAAATACCTGTCCACCTGCAGATTGACACAATGAACGTCAACAATTCGCATGTCGATTATGAAGAATTCAATGAAAAAACAAACGAGGCCGGTAAGATAACGGTTACAGATCTCAATGGACGAATCACCCGTGTTAGAAACCACAACCTTCATCACTCAGATAGCCTGCATTTAGTTGCCAGTGCTTTTATTGCAGACAGCATATTCACGAAGCTTAACGTAAAACAATCTTATACTGATAGCCTCGGAGGTTTTCTAATGACTGTTCAAATGGGACGCGCCAACCTTGCTCTAATAAATCCCGTATTAAGGGCACTGGCGTCTGCGGAATTAAAATCGGGGCGACTCGATACTTTAACTATGCGGGTTGTTGGACGTGAAGAACTCGCTTTTGGCGAAATCAAAATGTCGTACCATAATTTGAAGGTATTGGTATTAAAAAAAGGCGGACGCAAAAGACCATTGCTTAGTGGCATACAAAACTTCTTTGCCAATACGCTGATAAAAAATGAAAGCAACGAAAAAGGCAGCAGAATATTCATCCGAAGACAGAAAGATCGTTCCGCAATAAATTACCTCGTTAAAATAACATTGAACGGAATTACGAATACCATTACAGGTAAAAAAAGTAAAAAAGCATATCGCAAAAACAAAAAGGAGATCGCGAAAAAGCCGTTACCCCCGGCGGGAATGTAAGCGTTGCGATCGAGACAAACGATTTGTATTAAACGTTGTTTTTCATCGTTAATTTTCTTTTTACAAAAACCCATTTTCGCTTACCTTCACATAAGATAGTTGTTTAACTAACTAATTTTAAGACCAGCTTTATGAACCGAACAATCAAAAAAGTTGCTGTGCTCGGAAGTGGTGTAATGGGTTCCCGAATTGCCTGTCATTTTGCCGGTGTGGGCGTTCAGGTGTTATTATTGGACATGGTGCCAAAGGAAGCTACCGAAAGCGCCAAGCCTGCTGAAAGAAATAAACTTGTCAACGATGCATTGACAGCAGCCATAAAAAGCAATCCGTCTCCTGTTTATACAAAGGATGTCGTAAAAAAAATCACGACCGGCAATTTTGATGACAATATGAGGGACATCGCCGGTTACGACTGGATCATTGAAGTAGTTGTGGAAAGGCTGGATATCAAAAAATTGATCTACGATAAAGTTGAACAGTTCCGGAAGCCAGGCACACTTATTACTTCAAATACCTCCGGGATTCCCATTCATATGATGGCGGAAGGCCGAAGCGACGATTTCAAAAAGAATTTTTGCGGCTCACACTTTTTTAACCCACCGCGGTATTTAAGGTTACTTGAAATCATTCCTACACCTGACACCGATCCGGCTGTAGTTGATTTCCTGATGCACTATGGAGATTTGCATTTAGGCAAGACAACTGTATTGTGTAAGGACACTCCTGCTTTTATCGCCAATAGGATCGGTGTTTATGGTATCATGGCTATTTTTGGACTGGTAGATAAACTCGGCTTAACAATTGATGAAGTTGATGCCCTCACGGGCCCAATCATCGGCCGCCCAAAATCGGCTACGTTTCGTACGGCTGATGTTGTAGGTATAGACACCCTTGTAAAAGTTGCGAAAGGTGTTCATGACAATTGTCCTGATGATGAAGCGAAAAATTCATTTGTCATACCCGCCTGGCTCAATAAAGTCGTAGAAAATAACTGGCTCGGCGACAAGACGGGCCAGGGCTTTTTCAAAAAAATAAAATTACCAGTAGCGCAGGGAAGTCCGGAGGAAAGAAAAACAGATAAGGAAATACAGGTGCTTAACCTCTCGACGTTAGAATATGAACCCCGCAAGAAGTCAAAGTTTGCAACCATAGAAGCAGCCAAGCCAATTGATGATCTGCCAACAAGATTGAAAATGCTTGTTTCCGGCCAGGATAAAGCGGGTGAATTCTATCGCCATTTTCATTACGGTTTGTTTTCCTATATATCACATCGCATTCCCGAAATAACCGATGAATTATATCGCGTCGATGATGCGATGATGGCGGGATTTGGATGGGAGATTGGTGCGTTTGAGAGTTGGGATGTGCTGGGAGTGGAAAAGATGACAAAAGGTATGAAGAACGCTGGCTACAAGGTAGCGGGCTGGGTGGAAGAAATGCTGACGGCAGGCAATAAATCATTTTATAAAGTAGAAGGCGGGAAGAAATTGTGTTATGACCCATTGTCTAAAACATACAAGCCGCTGCCGGGTGGCGATGCATTCATTGTGATGAGCAATTACCAGGACAAACTACTTTGGAAAAATGCGAGTTGCAAACTGTATCATCTTGGCGACGACGTTTTAGGGCTTCAATGGTTTACAAAAATGGGCAGCATTGGAGGTGATGTGCTAAGTGGCATCCAGACGGCAATTGAAAAAGCAGAAAAAAGTTATAAGGGTTTAGTGATAGCAAATGAAGGCACAAATTTTTCTGCGGGAGCGAACGTCGGGATGATTTTTATGCTGGCCATTGAGCAGGAATATGACGAGCTGGATATGGCAATCCGTTTATTTCAGAACACAATGATGCGTGCCCGTTATTCTTCTGTGCCCGTAGTTATTGCTCCACATGGCCTCGCATTAGGCGGCGCCTGTGAATTAAGCCTGCACGCTGATAAAGTTTGCCCCGCTGCAGAGACATACACCGGTCTTGTTGAATTAGGTGTAGGGCTCATACCCGGAGGCGGCGGCACCAAAGAGTTCGTATTACGGGCTTCTGACGAAATGCATGAAGACGAGCCAGAAACTGTTACACTTAAAAGCAGGTTCCTTAATATCGCCACAGCTAAAGTGGCTACATCTGCACATGAAGGATTTAGTCTTGGGATTTATCGGAAGGGTCTTGATGAAGTAGTAATGAACCAGGGGCGCAGAATTGCTGAAGCCAAAAAATCAGTGATCGAAGTTTTTGATAGTGGCTACACCACACCTGTTCAACGCAAGGACATAAAGGTATTGGGCCGGTCTGCTCTCGGTGCGTTGTACGCAGGTATACACGCCATGAAAACGGCAAACTATGCCACCGAACACGACTCGGTTGTTGCAAAAAAATTAGCTTACGTCATGTGTGGTGGCGATCTGAGTGAACCCACTTTAGTCAGCGAACAATATCTGCTGGATCTTGAAAAGGAAGCTTTCCTGTCACTTTGCGGCGAAAAGAAAACGTTGGAAAGAATACAGAGTGTGTTGAAAAGTGGGAAGCCGGTGAGGAACTAGGAGGCAGTTAGGGGTCTGACGTCCCCGTCTGACCTCAAGAAAGCTACCCTGATTAAAGTGATTTACGTTCAACCGCAAACGCCAACATGAAATTTCTTCCTGAAAAAAGTTATCATGTTTATAATCAGGGAAATAATCATGAACGTTTATTTCATCAAGATTTTCACTATGATACATTTTTAGGGCTTTTTAAATCTTATATACTTCCACATTGCCATACTATGTGCTGGTGCTTAATGCCTAACCATTTTCATTTTCTGATTCACACAGATGCAAGAGTCAGCGAACTAAAGAAGCAAGGTGGACTTTTTCTTGATCCTGTTACGAATGGGTTTAGAAAAACTCTAAGTGCGTACTCACATCAATTTAATCTTCAAAATGATCGTAGCGGCGCATTGTTCAGGCCCAAAACAAAATCAAAATGCATAACTGATGAGGGTTCCATTACAAACCCTGGCTTATCAAGCTCGGATTATCTTGCAAAGTGTTTTCATTACATTCACAATAACCCGGTAGCCGCCGGCTTAGTTTCGTTACCTGAACAATGGGAATGGTCATCATATAAAGATTATATCCGAGAAAATGAAGAGTCTTTTTGCAATAAAGAGCTGGCTTATAAATTACTTGGGACAGAAAGAATAACTTAGCACCGTAAAGTCAGACGGGGACGTCAGACTCACTACAGACTCACTACAACCCATGGGCACCATCGAGCTCGTATCTCAACACCAATTGCTGATCTGCTCCCATATTGTCACATATGGGAATGTGGCAGGCCCCGCCCTAACAGAATACATAAGGGATGAAATTGAAACTTTATGGAATGAACCAATGGGCCTTGCGAATATAGAAGGTGATCAGCACCGGGTTACATTCAAAATAACAGCTTCCTTTCAGCCGCAGATCACGGCAACTGACATATACGAAAATGTAAATCCCCGCAACAATTATTTCCGCATCGAAGAATTTGCACACGGCAATATTTCATTTGTCGATGGCCTGGGATGCAACACCGGCTATTTCAAACTGGACAATTTATATAAGGGATCTACAACTGCAGCGCACGAATATGGGCATACACTGGGATTACATCATCCCACAGACCTTGACCTTCGGGGCAAAGGCAGGCCGGGAATTATGTATCCCAGGGGTACTTTAGTAGATGCGCAATATCAATATAATCCTGCTGCGCATGCGGGCGACAACACGAATGGCGGCACCATGCACCCAATGCACCGGCACGTACGGCAGGAAGACATCGATTTGCTAAAACTTCATAAGCTTGAATACGACAATGGAAAAGCTATTGTTGGCGAATTCACCAGTGTGTGGCATCCCAATCACGCCGATATAAGTTCAGGCGACTACCTTCTGCCTATTACTTCATTGTCATAGTAACTACTTAGTTTGGGACTCTATTACCAAATTTTGCAATGCAGCGTCTATAGATGGATATAAAAATGTGAATCCGGCCGCATGGATTTTGTCACAACTTACTGTTACGCTTTTTAAAACCTCGATGCTCATTTCCCCTAAAACGAGTTTTAACAAGAAAGAAGGAACATATATTGGAATATAAAACTGGCCCTTCTTCAATCGCGCCAACTTCATCATTAACGTTTTATTCGAAACCGGGTAAGGAGCTGCAGCATTGTAAACTCCTTCCAATTTTTCATTTTCAATCGCATAAATATAAAGCCTCGCGAGGTCATCAATATGTATCCAGCTCATCACCTGCAGACCATTTCCCAAAACCGGCGCCACGCCAAAACGAAGAGGGTTTTTGAATTCTGTTAATGCGCCTCCATCGTTGCTCATTACAATCGCGGTGCGCAGTTTAACCAGTCGCTTACCTAAGCCGGTAACCGGGTCAATTGCCCCTTCCCACTCCCTGCAAGTTTCGCCCAGGAACGCCGTATCTGGCGGGTGGTTTTCACGGAAAGGTTTGGGATTGGGAATTACCGGGTCAGCCCCATACCATCCAATAGCAGATGCGCTGATTACGGCTTTAACATTATTTGGCAATTCACGCAAAGATTTTACTATCAACCCGCTGCTCGTAACACGACTTTCCCTGATTTCTTTCTTGCGTTTTCTTGTCCAACGTTTATCCGCTATACCGGCTCCTGCCAAATGCACTATGAAATCTGCTTCACGAATGGCATTTGCGTCAATCATTTGAGACGACAGGTCCCAGTGTGCATAAGAAAGTGGTGCCCGCTCAGCATTTATGGTTTCCCTTTGCCTTGAAAGAACGATCACCTTGTAATTCTTCTCAAGCAATGCCTGTGCAAGTGCCCTGCCAATCATGCCCGTTCCGCCGGTAATAAGTACAGTTGCCATAGTCACTTATTATAAAATCACAGCAAAGGAAGTTTCTGAATTATTTTGCTTTTATGAAAAAGTACTCCTTCTCATCAAGCAAAGGATGTTTACCTTTCATGTCTTTGCCTGCGAGTTTTAAATGAAAATCAGTAAAGAAATATTCTGCCAGCCAGGGTTCAAATCGAAAATCAAAGTAATTGTGTTCCTTGTTAAGGTTAAACACCGAAATTTTTTCGGGACAAAATTGAAAAATAAGAGAAAGCCTTTTTATTTCCCCTTTGGGAAACTGAATTGCACCGTCATTGTTGGTTTTTTCGTCTATACTTGTATCTGAAAATTCCATCTTCGCGTGCACATACCGTAATAACAACGAATTGCTATCGGTAATCCGAACTGTAACAAAATCATCGCTGGTCTTTTTACTGTCGATTAGAGCAAAGTCATGATCCGGTCTTTTCCTGCTGTTAAAAACAATTTCTTTCTCTTTTATTCGCCATGTTCCTGAACCTTGCCTGTCCAAAGCACCGTAGGAAAAGAAAAACTGAAAAGTTGAATCGGGTTTTAATAAAAATCCTGAACCTACTTCTGTTACACCGCGCAAATAGTATTCGCCGGCCTGCGCGCCTGCTTTTTCATTCATGGTAACCAATAAACAAAATATTAAAATGTTCCATTTCACGGTGCAACTTACACAAAGAACACCTTCTTTGCGAACATAGTATTAAATTGCCAGCACAGAATTGATAAGTCCGAATTGTACGTCGAAAAACCCTTTCTTCATGATCTATCGATCATTATTTACAATTGTGTTTACAGCTACCACTTCGTTGCTGCAGGCGCAGGTAAAAAGCCCCCACGCAAGATCTGGCAACCCTGTATTTCCGGGATGGTATGCCGATCCCGAGGGGATAATTTTTGATCATCGTTATTTCATCTATCCAACTTTCTCGGCTCCTTTTGATAAGCAGGTGTACCTGGATGCCTTCTCTTCTCCTGACATGATAACGTGGACGAAACACTCAAGAATACTGGATACCGCTTCAGTCAAGTGGGCGAAAAAGGCAATGTGGGCGCCCTCTGTTATTGAAAAAAAGGGGAAATACTACTTATTTTTCGGTGCCAACGACATTCAAAGTGATAATGAAACAGGAGGTATTGGGGTGGCCGTGGCCGACCGGCCGGAAGGCCCGTTCAAAGATCTGCTCGGAAAACCATTGATCGGCAAATTTCATAACGGGGCGCAGCCCATTGATCAATTTGTATTTAAAGACAAAGATGGACAACACTATTTGATATATGGCGGTTGGCGACATTGCAATATTGCCAAACTCAATGCTGACTTTAGTGGGTTTATTCCTTTTGATGATGGAACCGAGTTTAAAGAAATAACGCCACAAGGTTATGTTGAAGGTCCTTTCATGTTTGTCCGCGAAAGGAAGTATTATTTTATGTGGTCTGAAGGCGGATGGACCGGACCGGATTATAGTGTTGCCTATGCGATAGCGGATTCTCCTTTCGGACCGTTTAAGCGAGTAGGTAAAATATTGCAGCAGGATCCAAAGATTGCCACGGGCGCCGGCCATCATTCTGTGATCCAGTTGCCCGGCAAAGATCAATGGTTCATCGTTTATCATCGTCGCCCGTTAACAGAAACGGACGGAAACTCCCGGGAAACCTGCATCGACCGCATGTATTTTGATAAAAATGGTAATATTAAACCGGTGGTCATTACAAATGAGGGCGTGGAAAAACATATTCTCGAATAATCCAATGCTTCGGTAACCACGATCATCAAACAAGCGTCTATTCCGATATTGACCAACTGGCGCTGCTCAATACCGGGTTTGTTATCAACAAACTTTTGATGCGGAAGATGCAAAACAATTTTTGATCGAAAGAACTACAAACCGTGAAAGTATCATTTTCATCGCGATCGATGCCGGGCGAACTGCAGGGTTCGCACAATTGTATCCTTCATTTTCATCAGTGAGCATCGCGAAAATCTGGATATTGAATGATCTTTTTGTAGGGGCTGAGCACCGACGCAAGGGAATCGCCCAGGCGTTAATAAACGAGGCTGTCGAATATTGCAAAAAATCGGGTAGAAAAAGAACGGTATTGTCAACAGCATACGATAATTTCATCGCCCAGAAGTTATATGAAAAACTTGGGTTTAATCGTTCCGACTTCTATAACTATGAACTGGAAATTGGGTAAAGTCTCTTTCAAAAAACAAATATGAGCACTGTTCTTACCATCGATAACCTAACCAAGTACTACGGGCCTATCCGCGCCTTAAACAACGTGTCGTTTAATGTGCCCGAAGGGAGCGTATTTGGCATACTCGGGCCCAATGGAAGTGGAAAGACAACTATGCTTGGTATCATCATGGACATTTTGAAACCCAGTTCAGGGCATTATCTTTGGAAAGGCCAGCGGGGATCTGCAAAAATGCGTCAGCAGATTGGCACATTACTGGAGACACCAAATTTTTACCATTATCTAAGTGGAATCAGAAACCTGCACATAGCTGCAGAAATAAAACAAAAGGGCCGGGAAGACATCGAAAAAGTGCTGCACCTGGTCAATCTCTGGCAGCGAAAAGATTCAAAGTTTAGTACCTATTCGCTCGGTATGAAGCAAAGACTTGCCATTGCCTCCACCCTTTTAGGGAATCCCGATATTTTGGTTTTTGACGAGCCCACCAATGGACTTGATCCCGCCGGTATAGCAGAAATAAGAGAGTTGATCAGGCAAATAAACCGGCAGGGAAAGACAATCATCATGGCCAGTCACATCCTGGATGAAGTGGAGAAAGTATGTACGCATGTTGCCATTATTCAGAAAGGGGAATTAAAGGCTTCGGGCAGTGTAAAAGAAATTCTTGACACAAAACAGGTAGATGAAACGGTAATAGAAATTGCAGCTGATGATTTAATTGCATTGCGCACCATAATGGAACAAATAGATGGGCTTATGGACCTGACTGTTGCGGACCATCATCTCCAGGTCGCATTTACAAATGGAATCACGGCAACGGAAGTAAACCGATTATGTTTTGAAAAGGGAATTGTACTGAGCAGGCTTAATGTAAAACGAAAATCCCTTGAAACCACTTTCCTCGAAATAACCGGCACAAAGAGTGAACGATGAATTCAAAACAATGTCAATTTTTTAACCTCCTGCTTTGTGATTCACTCCCCCAGTGACAATCGTCAAACATCAAACATCAAACCTCGAACATCAAACATATGCTCCATCTATTAAAAATCGAATGGCTTAAAATAAAAAATTACCGGGTGTTCTGGATTTTCTCGGTTTTTTATCTCGTCAGCATCTTCATTGTAACATATATCGCCTGGTATATTGAAAAGCGCACAAAAACGGAAATTCCTGAATCGGAAATGATATTGGGGAGCTCATTCAGCTTTCCGAAAGTATGGCATACAGTAGGCTGGCTTAGCAGCTGGCTTCTTTACTTTCCAGGCATGATCATCATCATGCTGATGGTAAATGAAGTTAATTTCAAGACGCATCGTCAAAACATTATCGACGGATGGAGCCGACAGCAATTCATCGGGGTGAAGATTGCCCTGGTGGTGATCTTCGCGGTCCTGATTACGTTTCTAAATATTCTAACGGGCTTGTTTTTTGGCTCTCTTTCGGGAAGCGATTTTACTTTAGATGGAACAAGTTATATATTTTACATCTTTATACAGGCGCTGGCCTACCTGTTCTTCGCCCTGATGCTTGCAGTGCTTTTTCGGCGAAGTATGCTGGCGATTGTCATTTTCTTTTTGTATGGACTTATTTTCGAATGGCTGATTGCAGCTCTTACCACTTACCAGTTGAAACTTGCTCCCCTGGGATATTTTCTCCCGCTGCAGGCATCTGATGTATTGATACCAATTCCCTTTGGTGAGAAAGTATTCTACCCCGATAGTCCGGGCACCAGTGCACTCGTCATCGCTGTAATTGCCTACATTACACTGTATGTATTTTTTGCAAGAAAGAAATTTCTAATTGACGACCTGTAAATCTTCATACCGGTAATCATAGATGAGAACCAGTGACGAGATAAAAAAATTAATTACCGATAAAGCTATTTCTGATTCAAGGATCAGGGCCGTGTTATTAAAGGGTTCAAGAGCTAACCCCCATGTTGCGCCAGATAATTTCCAGGATTTTGATGTGGTATACATAGTCACCGAAATCGAAAGTTTTGTATCGGACCATACCTGGACAGATATTTTTGGCGACATCTTGATCCGGCAGTTCCCGGATGAAATGGAGGTAGGAAAGGAAGCCGGCGTTGAAGAAAATGTTGGCTTTTCTTATTTAATGCTATTCAAAGACGGTAACAGGATCGACCTGACGCTATTTCCTAAAGACAAGTTGGAAACTGGTTTTCAAATTGACAGCCTGACGATTGTTTGGCTGGATAAGGACAACATTTTTGTCGACATTGAGAAATCATCTGATAAAGATTATTTAATAAAGCGCCCTTCAGAGAGAGCATTTCTTGAATGCTGCAATGAATTCTGGTGGACAACCACCAATGTTGCCAAAGGAATTTCGCGTAACGAAATACCATACGCCAAGGAGATGCTTGAAACGGTGGTGCGACCGATGTTTATGAAAATCGTGGAATGGCAAATTGGCGCTGATACGGATTTTTTGGTTTCATTTGGCAAAGGAGGAAAGTTTATGAGCAGGCATTTATCCACCCAACTTTATTACAAAATCCTGGCGACCTATTCTGATCACCAGGCCGAAAACAACTGGAAATCATTGTTTGTGATGACGGGCTTGTTCGTGCGGTTTGCGAGAACCATTGCCGGCAAACTAAACTTTCCGTATAATCTGGAAGAAGAGCAAAATGCAATTTCTTATCTTAATCAATGTTATGCGCAATATAAAGTAACCCATACATGAAACTTTCTTATTTAATTATCCTGTCACTTTTCACCAAAATTTCGTTTGGGCAGGCAATCGGTCAACTAAAGTCTGACAGCGATGCTCTCGCTTTTCTTAAAAATAATTTCCCTGCATTGGACAGCTTTCAATACGGAGCCAATTCAGCGGTTAGGTCGACCGAAACCAAAAAATGGGATGTGGCAGACCTTGACAAGAATGGTAAGCCTGACCTGTTGATCAGCGGCACATTGGATGGAATAAGAAACGTAGTCTATGTAGTACTGGCGGAAGGCGACAGTCAATACCGTTTGGAAGATATTAGTCCCGGTGGTTATTATTTGGTTCCTGTTTCAATAATTAAGAAAATAGGAGCCGACAATGCAATTCTACTTCTGCAAAGCGTAAGCGGAAGGGAATGGTTAGATACATTGACATTTAAATATGGAGTGTTTCTGAAATATCATGCCGTCGTACCAACAAAAAAAATATCCTTACTACACTATCGTTCCTCATGTCCCAATGACTGTCCAGTTTACAAACTAATTATTGACAGTTCAAACATTACAATGGAGGCAGCGGGACCCGGCGGTATGAATATGAAACCTGGTGACACGTTGCGCGGTACTTATAATTCCAAACTGACTAGAGAAAAATTTAATGAATTAACCGAACTGGTTAATTATATCGACGTATCGTCGTTGAATAGTAATTACTCCGTTTCCGGGAATGATGTGCCAACAGGAATCATCGAGGTCGTATTTACCGACGGCACGTTTAAAAGAATAGATGATTATGGAAAAGTGGGAACCCCGGGATTAATTGTCCTTCATGAATACCTCGAGAAGCTGCGATTATCTCAATCATGGGAAAAGTAAGCAGATAAACCTCCTAACCAAAGAGCCATTTCCGATTGATCTAAGTCAACAAATGCTTGCTTGTTTTTCGTCGATATGCAAAGAATCGGCGCGGGAAACACATGATTCTTGCAAGTACTAATAATTGATTTTATATTGTCGCTCTTTCAAAAATTTAAATATCAAAAAATGAAATTGAGATTTGTGTTTTGTTATTCTGTTCTGCTCATCCTTACATCATGCAAAAAAGATTCACCGGAAACGAAGCCAGGCAGTCCTCTTGATAACGGGATGATTGCTTACTATCCTTTTGACGGAAGCGCAAATGATCACAGTGGAAACAATTATCACCTGACAGTTACAGCGGCAACACTGTCAGCCGACAGGTTTGGCAAATCGTCAAATGCCTATTCATTCAACGGAACAGGCGCTTTTATGACAATTCCAAACTACGACAAAGCAGATTCAATTGACAATTTTACGATATCACTTTGGGCAAAGCCAATAATGGAAAATGGACAGGCATACTTAATCTCACTTAGTACCCCGTCGGCTTATACGCATTCAATACAACTTATCAGAAACACGAATAGCTATCAGTCCTGGATTGAAATTGTTCGCTGTACGCCTGGAACCTCGTTATGTAGTTACCAATATTCCACTCAGTCTCTCCCTGATACGATACACGACCAATGGACTCATATTGTTGTGGGCCAAAACAATTCGTCTCCGTTTCTATACGTAAACGGCCAGGAACTGTTTGTACCAGGTCTTCATTATGCGCCGATATCATTCGCTAATGGAGGCACCATTGGATCGGCAAATTCCGGCACGTCCGGCTTCTTCAAAGGCGATCTGGACGATATTAGAATTTATAACCGGATGCTATCAAGAGAAGAAATTCAACAATTGTTTAGTGATAAACCGTAAAATGACCAATCGCCCAAACTTCGAGGTTTCACCGGGTAGCAAAAACCCCCGATGCAGAACACCGGGGGAAACAACTAAAAACTAAGCCATGGGCGGCTTTATCGGAAACGATCGTGAACTACACGTACTTACTAAACGCAATTATTTTTAGTCAGGTTTCTTTCCGTCTAAAAATGTATTAATGGTGCTGATCTGGGCCTGATTGTCTTTGCCGGCTTTTACCTCGTAGTTGCTGTAGAAGCTTTCAATATGGGAATTGCTGTTGTACAATTCCATATTGCGGCGGATATAAGCCGGCACAGTTTCAAACTCATTATTGGGGTCCGCTGAATTGACATTAAATGACAAGTTGCGCAACTTGTGCAGTCGCTCGGCAGCCCTACGTTTTTGCTCATCGGCTTCGTCCCGCATAGCGGGGTCCTCAACTTCAGGCGTCAAAAGTGGTTGAGCTTGGTCGGCTAACGGCATATCCGCCGCTGGAATATCTCTCTCCACCAGTTGCATTTGCAATTCGGGGATATCTTCCCCGGTTTTTGCGGCATCGCTGGAAGAAACAGGTTTTTCAGCAGAAGGAGTTGAGGTAAAGACCTCTGCTTGTGATTCTGCGTAGATATTGGATGGCCTGGCCAGTTGATAACCTCCCGAAGCCGCGGGCGACGGGATAGCATCTTGTTGTTGTTCTTTTTTGGAATCGGTGGATACAGCTGGAGATTCTCTGAGGGATATGGAAGTAGCTTGGCTAACCGAATGTAAGTCATCCCTGTTTTCGTTGATTAACATTTTGCCAACCGTAGTTTCCCGAACCTCAACAGGGTTTTTACTAAGTAATTTTTCGATGTTTTCATCCTTCTCTTTATTTTCTTGTAGTTGCCATAACACCAGGGGCTCTGCTTCCTTAATGTGGTCCTTGTCTACAGAATCATTCAATGTCGGCATGGGTATGTCCTCAATATGTTCTTCAACAAGTTTAGGCGCCCTGGGATCGGCCTTTTGCTCGACCATCGTTTTCTTCTCTTCTTCTATTTTCATTGCAGGTGCATCATCGTTTTCGGGTGCACCCAATACCATTACAATCTTTTCATCTTTTTTTGGTTCCACTTTCCTGGGTTCAGTTTTAATAAACGGATCCTTATGCTGAAAGCCGGTTGCGATAAGGGTAATGCCGATCTTATCACCCAATGAACTATCATAACCAAGGCCGAGTATCACATCTGTGCCTTCTCCTGCTCTTGAGACGAGATGGTTTTGTATGATTTCGACCTCATCCATCGTGAATTCGTTTTCCCCTTCGGCTGAATTGATGTTAATGAGTATCCATTTTGCCCCGCTGATATCATTGTCGTTGAGCAATGGTGAATTCAATGCTTCTTCAATAGCTTTATGTGCACGGTTCTCGCCTGCAGCTGCGGAACTTCCCAGTATGGCGACGCCGCCGTTGCGCATTACAGTACATACGTCTGCAAAGTCCACATTTATCTGGCCCGTCGTGTTGATGACATCCGTAATACATTTTGCCGCGGTGGCCAATACATTATCAGCTTTTTCAAATGCTTCGCGCATTTTTAAATTACCAAACTGGTGGCGAAGTTTGTCGTTGCTGATCACCAGCAACGTGTCCACATATCCTTTCAATGTTTTGATGCCTTCTTCAGCCTGCATCTGCCGCTTCCTTCCCTCGTATGCAAAAGGCGTCGTAACAATTCCTACAGTCAATATTCCAAGATCTTTACAAATTTTGGCAATGATTGGTGCGCCACCGGTTCCGGTACCACCACCCATGCCGGCAGTGATGAATGCCATCTTCGTGT